>Ga0194127_10000452_pt1 | contig 65005 bp, 53 predicted proteins | sample TA2KigC100mmetaG_FD_148624 | JGI IMG/M metagenome (GOLD analysis project Ga0194127, IMG submission 148624) | Freshwater microbial communities from Lake Tanganyika, Tanzania - TA2015036 Kigoma Deep Cast 100m | ecosystem: Environmental > Aquatic > Freshwater > Lake | place: Tanzania: Lake... | reverse complement strand
TTATCCTTGTACGGTAGAGAATATTGCATTACGGTTTTTTTATCACGGCCAGTAAAGCATCGCCGCGCATAATCCTGTGGACGATCTCTGCCTCTGGGTAGGATGTTTTATCAAAATCATAGCGTGTCGTCGTAATAACATACTCATAACGATCCGCCCGCTCCGCTTCATGCCAGGAATAAATCTTCAAATCTTCTCGAGCAAAAATTGCAAACAAATGTGCAGGGCCTTCGACCCAGATCGCTGCATTTGGCGGAGCAATCGAATTCACATATCCCGCCGCTTCGCGATACGAAGTGACCCAGTAATCGGTCTCAAAGCGACCCTGTGCGCCATCCATGCCGCCGATGAAACGATTGTAATAAATATATTCATATGGATGCAAAGAAACGATGCCAGCAATACCGGGAAACAAACATAAAATCACTAACGCAATTTGCCATTTTATATTTTTTATTTTTTCAAATGCAACGCCCGCCATTAAGAAAATCGGCGGCAGGATAAATAATACCTGTCTGAAGTTATCATACAATGCCAAACGCATGATGACAAATCCAATGAACGGGATAACAAACCACAGGAGCGACAACTCGACCAATCCACGCTTCCCGTTCACCTGCACTCCCGAAAAAACATCGGGACGATATGGCGTGCGGCGCAAGTGTCGCACGCCGCTGGCAATTGTTACTACCCATCCAACGATGGACAACGCCCAGACAGGCTCGGTCAACTGGATGGCGAAAAGCACCGGCAAATAGGAATAAGGCAACGTAGAGGATGTATATTTGACACCATTGAACAGTACAAGTCCACCCCAGGGATATAAAGACATTGTTCCCAAACTGTCAAAGAAATGGCCGACCGGATCCACCCAAAGGTAGGGCCAGGTGAGATACATAGCCATCATCGCGATCACAGCATAGATTGCAAGAGCAGGGATTGCCTGCCTGCCTTTTGTACGCAAGGCAAAATAGACAACGATCAACCCTGCAAACGGACCTAAAATCCGTGTGGAGGTCGTGAGCCCGAGCAGAATGGCGGATGGAAAAACTGCAATCAAAAGTTTCAACAAGTTGGGTTGAAGACGATACCAGATGAAGAGAAGCAAAGCAGTAATAAGTAAAAAGTAATAAGTACGGGCTTGAAGGAAGAGGAGAAAGTAACGCTGGACGTATACATCTGAGGAGACTGTGGTGATATGCTTTGCTATGAGGGTGATGATATTTGTCCCGCCAGATTGTGCGGAGATGACAAGGTTTGTGATGTAGTTGTGAAAGGCTTGGGTAAAGAAAAATAGCGAGAAAACAGAAACAAGCCAGAGGGCGGTCAGAAGCGCGAGAGTCCGTTTGGCGGAGGGAATCAAAGGAATGGATGAAATCGGTTTGATGGAATCCATCATCTTGAATCCAAAGACCAGGCTGAGCAGGAAGAATACCAGGAAAGGAGTGTCTTTTGGATTGATGAAAGCGTGTCCCCACAAAAGCGGCTGTGTCATGAAAAGCAAGGTTGCGCCGATGGCAGGAATTTCACTCAGCCAGCGTTTGGCAAGCGCGTAAAATGCCAAAACACCAGCAATGTAGGTGATGAAATAAATCAAGTGGCGAAGATCGGGCAAGCGGTAGGGAAGAAGCGGGCTGAGAAATTGAGTAACACGCTCCACCAGCATGACATAAAACGGGCCGTAATTTCCAAGATCATCCTGCTCGAGTGAAACGACCCCCTGCTGAGTCCAGGTTGCATAGGCGTTGATTGATTTGACGGAATATTTTTGAAGAGACTTATCGTCCCAGCTTTCGCCGTACTGATCGAAAGTAAAAAAACCAACGAGTAGTCCGAGCAAAAGAATAATAAGGATGGGATAATTTTTTTTCATATTCGCACGGCTTGCCTAGCCCGCCAGTTCTGCAAACCACTGATTGGCGTTTGTGAAGAAACGCGAGGCTTCATTTTTGGAAGCGGTAAACCACATTAAACCCAGCACGATCATTGGCGCGATCAGGCGGCCATAAGACCAGGGGAAAAAGTCAAAGGAAGGCAGGACAAATTCAAGAAAATAAGCAAAGCCAAACCAAATCCACATGGCTGGCGCTTCCATGCGCTTTAACATCAGCAAAAATGATAAAGTGACAAAAATGCCATGATGATCCCAAACGATGGGAGATGCCAAAGTCATCAAAACGAAAAGAGGCGGGAGGGCATTTAGCATTTTATTTTCACCAATTACAAATGATTGATTGCGGAGGTTCTTTAGCATGACAGTAATGGTTGCAAATAAAAGCGCGGCTTTGCCAGTATAGATCATGATGCGCGTCCACAAAATATTTATACCGAGGAAGGGATTGAGGAAACGCAGGAATGAATCAAATGAGGTATCGTGGAAGTTAGTATCTGGGATCTGGGTCAAAACGGCAATGTTATTCATATAATCATAATAAGGCGAGATGCCGTTGACCGCAACTGGAATTGCCGCAATGACAAGGAAGCTAAGAGCAAACCATGCCAGCCAGCGCCAGTTTAGGTCCAACAGAATAGCCAGCGCAAGCACTGCGGGGGAGGTCTTCAAATGGATGGCGAGAGCCAGAGTTAGGGCGGAGAGAATGGTATTTTTGGGATATGCCAAAATGCTGAGGAAGATGAGATCCATGACCAGCAAATTGACCTGCACGAATCCCAAAGTGCGCTGGATGGGGGCGTTGATCAGAATGAATAAGACGACAACGATTACGGCAAATCGATTTGAAAACTGATATCGTTCCAGAACACGGATAAGTAAAAAATAAAATACTCCAAGCGCGAACATATTGACGGTCCACAAGATGGCCAAAACGCCCTGATCTCCAAGCGGGACAATGAATTGCAGCACTGTCGCCCAAAGAGGTAAATATAAATAGGTATCCGGCAAAGTCTGGTGGTTCAATAAAGCAGTCGCCGCTTCGATATAGTAGGCGTAATCTCCATAGCGGAATCTCTCGCGCAGGATGTTTAAGTAAATAAACATTACAAGAAAAAAACCAGCAACAGAGAATGCGTTTCCCGCGTTTATTTTTTCATTGGCCCACATATAAAGCAATGCACCAAGCAATAACCAGGTTATGGATGTCGATGCAAGCGTAACAACCAAATTGGAAAGAGGCCATTGCTGAATAAACAGATTAAGACCAGCTGTACCATTTCTGATATAGATCATGACAAGGCTGGCAATTACCAGCAGTGTGAGCCCAATCCATAATTTGAATGCGGTTTGCAGGGAATGTTTCATTATGCGTTCCAGTTAATTTACTGGCGGTAAGTTTATCATAGGGAATTTGTAAGCAAGTAAACATGTAGACATGTACACATGTACACAGGTACACAGGGCACGTTTTTACGTGTTTACTTGTGTACCTGTTTACTTTTTACTTCATCAACTGCTCAACCCTAGACTCGCCCACTGAGTAATATTTTGCCTGCGCATGGTGAACAATGATCGCGGCGGTGGATTGCTCGGGGATGAGTTGTCCCGAAGTGGAGAGGCTCATGCCAAGTTCTGTTTCCACGGCGGGTAATAATTGGAATACTTTGAAGTGATCTTCCAAGTCTGGGATGGCGGGGTAGCCCCATGAGTAGCGTTTGCCTTGATTTTCTGCCAGGCCCAATTCGCGGCGGATGTGATCATGCAGGTAATTGGCTGTCGCCTCGGCAGTTTGGACGGCAAGTCCGTGGGCGAAGTAGGCTTCGGTGTAATCGTGGGCGGCTTGCATTTTTTCAAAGCGTTTGGTGGCTTCGAGACCAACTGTCACTACCTGCAAGGCGACCACGTCCATTTGACCTGATTCAACGGAAGCGTAGTAATCTGAAAGCGCGAGATGATCGTCGTAAGGCTGGCGGGGGAAGGAGAATCGAATCAGCGATTCGCGCGAGTCAGCGAAAGTGGCGGGGTTGTAGATGATTAGACCGTCACCATCGGCCTGGCAGGCGAAGTAGCCATACACGGCTTGGGGTTTGAGCCAGCCATCTTTGAGCGCTTCTTTCGTCATCTTTTGCAGGCGGGCATCGAAATCTTTTTTCATCTTATCCCATTCTTTACCGTGAGTATTCTTCGCGCCCCACGAGAGACGATACAACTCATTGATGTTGAGATGTTTGAGCGCCATTTCAAGCGGCATATCTGTTACGACTCGCTGACCGAGTTTTTGCGGCAATGCAATCGGTGAAGGGACAATCGACGAACGTTTAACGTTTGACGTTAAACGTTCAACGTTTTGCGAGGCGCGACCCATTTCCATATCCGCGTCTTTGTGCATTTGTTCGAGCAGAGCAGGCTTGCGGTTTGAATCGATCAATTGATCCATGGTCTCAAGGCCTTCGAAGGCGTCCTTGCAATAGAAGACACCAGGTTCGTAGGCAGCGCCATCTTCGGCAAACAGGATACGGCGTCCGAAGCGACGATTGATTGCTGCGCCGCCAACGAGGACGGGGATTTTATGTCCGCGGCGATGAAGTTCGTTGACGATGAGTGGCATTTGCTTGGAGGTGGATACCAGCAAAGCAGACAAGCCAATTGCGGTGGCATTTGCTTCAACGGCGTTGGTGATGATCGTCTCTGCGGGAACTTGCTTGCCAAGGTCAATTACAGTGTAGCCGTTATTTGCGAGGATGGTCTTGACGAGATTTTTGCCAATGTCATGCACATCGCCATAGACTGTGGCTATCACAACTGTGCCTTTGGTGACGCCTTCAACTTTCTCAAGGTAATTCTCAAGGTGGTTGACGGTTTTCTTCATTACTTCAGCGGATTGCAACACGAAGGGCAGAATCAATTCGCCCGCGCCGAATTTATCGCCGACTTCCTTCATGGCGGGGAGGAGGACGGTGTTGAGGGTGTGGACGGCGACTGCGTGTTTCGTGTCCCGAAGGGGTGTTGCGTGTTCCGTTGTGGCGCGATTGATGATTTCGTCTATGTCGGCTTCGACGCCTTCTTTGTGGCGGTGGACGATTGACCAGTGCAGGCGTTGTTCGGGTGTCATTCCTTCGGTGGGGTTGGACGCGGCGGATTCTTCGGCAGGCGTGACATTATCGTAGTATTCGATATAGCGCTGCAAGGCGTCGGCGCGGCGATTGAAGAGCAGGTCTTCAGCCATTTCTTTTTCTTCGGCGTTGATATCTGCATACGGTGTGACGTGGGATGGGTTGATGATGGCCATGTCCATGCCAGCCTTTACGCAGTGGTAAAGCATGATCGAATTGAGCACGGGGCGCGCATGTTGCGCAAGGCCGAACGATAAATTGCTTACGCCAAGTGAAGCCATCACGCCAGGTAGGTTTTCTTTAATGAGGCGAATACCTTCGATGGTCTCAATGGCCGAGTTGACAAATTCCTCGTCACCAGTTGCCAACGTGAAAGTCAATGCGTCGTATTTTAGATCTTCGGGCTTGAGTCCGTGGTCGTTGACGGCGATGTCGTAGATGCGTTTGGCCACTTCGAGTTTTTTCTCGCGAGTTTTCGCCATGCCGTTTTCATCAATCGTCAAAACGATGACGGCGGCGTTATGTTCTTTTGCGAGTTTGAAAATCTTATCGGCTTTGTCGCGGCCAGATTCAAGATGAGTCGAGTTGATGAGACAACGTCCAGGCGCAGTTTTGAGCGCGACTTCGAGAACATCCAATTCGGTCGTATCGATCACCAAAGGAACGTCCACGCCCATCTCAAGTTTCTTGACCACCTTGCGCATGAGTTCGATTTCATCGGGGCGTTCGGTGACGGCGCAGGAAATGTCAATGGCATGCGCGCCGAATGCGACCTGTTCGCGCGCGATCTCCAGAATGCCATCGTAATCTTCTTCGAGCAGGAGCCGCTTGAATTTGCGTGAGCCTTGCGCGTTGCACCTCTCACCGAGGAGAGTTGGCGGAGGATCCTGTCGCATGGTAACTGCCGACATGGCGGAAGCAAGCTGAGGTGTGGAGCGAAGCGGGCGTGTTGCGTGGGGCGTGTTCCGTAGTTTGTCCACGAGGAGTCGCAGGTGTTCGGGAGTCGTGCCGCAGCATCCGCCCACTATTGAGATATTGTATTTGGTCACGAACTCGTACATGTCATTCGCGAACGGTTCAGGCTCGAGCGGATAAACGGCCTGACCATCCACGTTGAGCGGCAGACCCGCGTTGGGGATGCACGAAACGGGCAGCGTGGAATTTTCGCCGAGGATGCGGATCGGCTCGCGCATGTGCTCAGGTCCAGTGGAGCAGTTGAGACCGATGACGTCAATGCCCATGCCTTCGAGGATGGCGAGCGCGGCGTTGATATCGGTGCCGAGCAACATGCGACCCGTCGTGTCCAACGTGACCTGAGCCTGGATCGGCAAATAGATCTGAGTCTCATCGAAGGCTTTGTGAAGACCAATGATGGCAGCTTTGACTTCGAGGATGTCCTGCGAGGTTTCGATGAGGAGAACATCCACACCACCTTGAATGAGTCCGACAGCTTGCTCGCGGAAGGCATCGGCGAGTTCGTCGAAGGTGACGTTGGACAAGTCGGGGTCATTGGCGGAGGGAAGTTTGCCTGAAGGTCCGATGGAGCCTGCGACGAAACGGGGGTGCGGAATTGGTAATTGGTGATTGGTAATTGAGGATTGGAGAATTGGAGATTGGTGGTCGAGTAGTCCCGCATGATTTTCGCGGGACGCATCAAGACCAGAATATTCATCCGCAAGTCGTCTTGCTAATCGTGCCGCTGTTTCATTGATTTCAAGTACTCTGTCTTGTAATCCGTATTCCACCATCGTCAAACGGTTGGAGCGGAAGGTGTCCGTTTCGAGCACATCCACGCCGACTTCGAGGAACGAACGATGGACTTTTTCCACGGCTTCGGGATACGAGATGACGAGGTAGTCATTGCATCCGTTGTATTGTTCGCCGCCGAAATGTTCGGCAGTGAGGTGTTGGTTTTGCAGGCTCGTTCCCATCGCGCCATCGAAGACGAGGACTTTCGTTTCGAGGGCGTCGAGGTACGAGCGGTTTGTGTATTTGCGTTGGGTCATTAGTTCTCCATAAATAACTTTGGATAAGTGTACAAATCATTTCCACTTAGGAAACATGCTAGATAATCACTAAATGGATATTTGGTTTTTACTTGGTTAAGGCATTGTTCCATGAAATAAGTAGAGAAACCTATGCCAGTTATGGTCTCGATAGAGATAATAAGCATTGTTGATTGGCAATTGTATTTTTCAACAGTGTTTTTTAGTTGTTTTTTAATTCTTTTTTGGTCTTTTGGCGAGTGAAATCTTCGTTCTAGCCCCACTAAGAGGCTCTTACCTTCTGCTTCAGGCAAGGTTCCAAAATATGCACCACGCAATTCACCAAGAAATTGAATCTCTTCTTTGTAACTTCCATCATTTAGCTCTTCGAGGAGTTCTTTTTCTCGGATATTCTTTACTTCTATAGCGAATTTTTTTCCTTGATATTGCGCCAAGAAGTCAGTGCATCCTTCTTGATTATCAATTTTCTTGATTTCATTAAAGCCCAATCTTCCAAGTTCAACTGCAATTCGTAATTCGGCTAGATAGTCTCCTAATTTGAAGATATCATTGCAATCAGAGGCAGAGTCGAAATCAAATGCCTTGTGTAATCCATTTTCATTCAAGCCTAATATTCTCCCTGCCTCTTCAAATACCTTCTCAAGGCTTCCTAAACTGTTTCGCCCAATCGCAATTTTGAAATAAATGTGGTCATCTTTTTTCTCGTTGCTACAATTTTCAAACAACCATTTTAAATGATTAGAAAAGCACTCTCGAAGGTAAGGATAATCTTCGATTGCTTTTAATACCTCGTCTAGTGTTATATGAAACTTTGTGTTCATGTTTAGATACTCAATAACAAGATTACAAAATATTCAGACTTCCAATCCTTGCGCATCTTCCAGCGCGGGGATTTGGCGAGGTTGTGGTTCGGCGGGATAAATCCCTGCCTCAGTGCGTGGAAGTCCGCTGAAGCGAACTCGCTCAAGCAACCCGCAGGGCTTCCATGTGCTGAGCAGATGGCTTTAGCCCCGCTCTTTTCGCTTGCGAAGTTTCTCATATTCCGTGTACGCCACAACCACGACGGTTTTCTCGCCATGCCGCGTGATCAGCTGTGGGCCTTGTTTAAGTGCACGCGCAATCACTTCGCTGAGTTTGTTCTTTGCATCCTGAATCTGCCAAATATCATTCATGATTTACTCCTCTCAAAATCTGTCCAGGTTTTACTCCTTTTGAGAATAGTCGTCAAATACTATTTCGCATTCTCTTTATTTCACACCAGGCGGTAAAGTAAATAGACCCGCCTCCGTCATCTTGCCTTCTGCGATCATCCTTCTCGCGCGTTCCTTGTTTGTATCCGTCCAATTGGATTTGGGTCTGCGGCGCGTGAAGCGGGTGGCATAACGGTCGCCATCCATGCCTTTTTCGAATCCATCGATCCAGCCGAAGCAGATCGCTTCTTCAACTGCCTCCACATAATTGAGCGAAGGTTTCTTAGTGACCTTCTTATATTGAATCAACCAGATCTCTTTTTTGATCCTATGATTCTGTTCCAGCCATTCGCGAAATTCCTCACGCGTGGTTACATAAATTGCTTCGCCGACTTCCATAATCAAGATTCCTCGGTGGTCGAGTAGGGTGAAGCCCGTATCGAGACCACCTGTAAACAAGAGTATTTCTGTTATGTGGTGGTCTCGATATGCCCTTCGCAACGGAAGCTCAGGACTACTCGACCACCGGAGTTTCTTCACAATAAAAAACGCCTCTCCAAAATGAGAGGCGACATAAAAATAGTCATCTCTCATCTCCCAGACTTTCGTCTGCCGAAGTTGGCACCTTGAGTTAGTCTTATAGTTTGTTAGTTACATAGTTTTGTAGTCTCGCAACTACCAAACTATTCAACTAATGAACTATCGAACTAATTTCGGTTGCCGAGGCGTCAAAGGGTCGGTCCCTCAGCCTCTCTGGATGAGCACAGCGCAGTAAATTGTCTCGAGAATATAACATGGCAGGGATGGGATGTCAAATAATAATGTCGCTTGACATTCACCCGATTTGCATTTAGACTCACGATTAAGTTTTTCCTTAATCGAATATGCAAAAAGTCGAACCCATTAACTCTTTTGACAAAATAAAACTCCTTGCCGACTCCCGCCGCATGGACATTCTGCGCCTGCTGATGGGCTCCCCTGCCACGCTCACGCATCTCGCGCGGACCATGAAGCAGTCTCCTGCGTGGGTGCGGCATCATATTCTGACGCTTGAGTCTGCCAACCTCATCGAAATCAGAGAAATCCGCAAGACGGGAAAAGTAACAGAAAAGTATTATCGCGCAAAATCAGACGCGCTTCTTTTACAAGAATTCATCCTTCCCAAAACAAAAAAGCCTGCCGTGATTTTTTCGGGCAGTCATGATCTTGCTGTTGAAGGCATTGCTGAACATCTGGATAAACATGTGACATTGCTCAATCTGCCAGTCGGTTCATTGGATGGACTTGTCAATCTCCGCCAGGGTTTATGTCAAATTTCAGGCTCCCATCTTTTGGATGAAAGCGGCGAATACAACACGCCGTTCATTCGGCATTTATTCCCAGACCGCGAAGTAGAAATTGTCACGCTCGCTTATCGTACACAGGGACTCATGCTTGCGAGTGGAAATCCCAAAGAAGTAAAGAAATTTTCTGATATTGCCAAACCGAATGTCCGCTTTGTGAATCGCAATGCCGGCTCAGGCACACGTCTGTGGCTGGATACAGAATTACGCAGGCTCAAAATTCCTACTATTAAAATCACTGGCTATGAAAAAACAGTCAAAACGCACAGTGAAGCTGCGATGTTGATTTCGCAAAACAAAGCGGATGGTTCCCTCGGCCTGCAAGCCGCCGCACACCAGCACGGACTCTACTTCATCCCACTATTCGAAGAACGATACGACCTGATCCTGCTGCGTGAGCAGGAGAAGCAGCTTAATCCATTACTGGATTACATCCAAACAAGTGATTTTCGTAATTCACTCAGTCAATTAACTGGCTATAACACCACCCACAGTGGTGAGCAAATTCATTTGTAATTCTTTTAGGAGACCCATGAAACGAATTCCCTCCATTCTCTTTTTGCTTGCACTTCTTCTTAACGCCTGCGTGCCTGCTGCAACACCTGTTGCAACCGAAGTGTCTATTATCGCGACCGAGGCCCCAGCTACTGAAGCTCCGACTGAAGTTCCAGCCGCGCCTGCCAACCCAAATCTCATTCTCGCAACAACCACATCCACACAAGACTCAGGTTTGCTAGATGTGTTGATTCCGCTCTTCGAGGAAAAGACAGGTTACACGATCCAGACGGTGGCAGTAGGAACCGGTCAAGCCTTGAAGATGGGCGAAGAAGGCAATGCCGATGTGCTTCTAGTCCATGCGCCAAAATCCGAAGAAGCATTTATGGAGGCAGGTTTTGGTAAAGACCGCGCGCCCGTAATGCATAATGATTTTATTATCGTTGGGCCTGAATCAGACCCGGCACAAATTAAGGGAACGGTTTCTGCGATAGACGTCTTAAAGAGGATTTATAACTCCGGCTCACTTTTTATTTCACGCGGTGATGACTCTGGCACACACAAGAAGGAGTTGGAGATTTGGGGCAAAGCCGAGCTTGATCCAAAGGGACAAGCCTGGTATCTCGAATCTGGGCAGGGCATGGGCGCAACCCTGACCATAGCATCAGAGAAGGAAGCTTACACGATCACAGATCGAGGTACTTTCCTGGCTCAACAAGAGAATCTTGACCTGCTTATCATTCTTGAAGGCGACCCACCTTTGCTAAATCCATATCATGTCATCACAGTCAACCCACAAAAATGGCCGAATATAAATTACGACGGTGCGCTCGCTTTTTATAAATTTATAACCACCCCTGAAATACAAAAAGTCATCAGTGAGTTTGGCATGCTGGAATATGGTCAGCCCTTGTTTTTCCCAGATGCGCCGTAAGTAAAACATACACAAGTAAACAAGTACACATGTACACAAATAGGCAAACGCTGGCATGTGTACTTTTTTTGGAGATGTTTACCTGTGTACTTGTTTCCCTGTATACTTTATAACATGGAAATATTCCAGATCACGGTTCTCTCCTTGCAAGTCTCAACTTTTGCAACCCTCATCAGCATGTTGATCGGGTTGCCGCTCGGCAGTTGGCTTGCACTCGGCAATTTTCGCGGACGTTCATTTATTCTAAGCTTCATCAACACCGGCATGGCATTGCCGCCCGTCGTGGTTGGTCTTGTAGTCGCCATGTCATTATGGCGAAGCGGACCGCTCGGCGATTTACGGCTGATCTACACCCCCTGGGCGATCGTCATCGCACAAACGATCATCGCTACGCCTGTCGTGACGGGTCTTACTGCCGCCGCGCTGGAATCATTGGATGCGCGACTTCAACAACAATTACTGGGACTCGGCGCTTCACGCTTACAGGTGGTCTGGTACCTGTGGCGTGAGGCGCGCTTGCCCCTTTTAGCGGCCTTGATGGCTGGCTTTGGTTCTGTCATTTCGGAAGTAGGCGCATCCATGATGGTGGGCGGGAACATACGGGGGCAAACACGTGTATTGACCACGGCCATTGTCCTTGAAACCTCCAAAGGTAAATTTGACAACGCGCTCGCGCTCTCTGCTTTATTGCTCATCCTGACTTATCTCATCAATCTTGGGCTGACGACCATTCAACAAAGAGGGGTCAAAAAATGATTTCGATCAAAGACCTCCTCATCCAACGCAATGGAAATGATGCATTAAAGATCGCCGCGCTCGAAATTAATAAGGGAGAAACTCTGGCTGTCGTCGGTCCGAATGGAGCGGGGAAAAGCACACTCCTGCTGGCGCTGGCGCATTTGCTCACGCCGGTGCGCGGCGAGATCACATTCCACGGAAAGCTTCTCAAAGATTGGAATGACATTGAATATCGAAGAAAGATTGCCTTTGTCTTTCAAGACCCACTGCTATTGGATATGTCCGTTCGGGAGAACATCGCGCTTGGGTTGAAATTTCGCAAGGCGAATAAAGATGTGATTAAGATGCAGGTCATTAAGTGGGCAAAGGCCATGGGCGTGGATCATCTGCTCGGACGGCGGGCAGGCCTGCTGTCTGGCGGCGAGGCGCAGAGAGTCAGCCTGGCGCGGGCATTTGTCCTCGATCCCGAATTGTTGTTAATGGATGAACCCTTCTCCGCTGTCGATCCCCCGACACGTACGCAGTTGTTGAAAGACCTGTCCAAACTCTTAGCGTACGATCATCGCACAACCATCTTTGTCACACATAACTTAAAAGAAGCCGCGCAAATGGGCGACCATGTGGCGGTTGTGATCGGCGGTGAATTAAAGCAGGTGGACACGCCGAAGAAAATTAAAGCGAGCCCGGCAGATAAAAGTGTGAGGGATTTTTTGAAGGAATTGTAAATGTCATTGCGAGAAGCGCTCTTGCTTTTTGCGACGAAGCAATCTTCTCATGAATAGGAGGTTGCTTCGTCAGGCTGTCGCCCTCCTCGTAACGCCGAATGTGCAACGGTTAAAGCAAAAACAGAAAGCAGACTCCCCAGCCAATACGGCGCGGAAAAGGCGATAACTTCAAATGAAATGCCGGCAAGTGCGGGGCCAATGATGTAGGTGAGGCTGAGCAGGGTTTGCGTGCCGCCCATCAAACGCCCCTGCCCGCTTTCAGAGACGCGCAATGAAACCAGGGCTGTCAATGATGGGATGCTCGTGCCTGTGCCAAGCGGCGTTCCCAAAGCGCGGCTGAAGTTTGCCAAATAAGAATCCCTGAATAAAAACAGCACAGATGCCAACATAAAAGTAGAAGAGGCCGTTCTGAGACGGTGTCCAATGAAAGCGATAATTGGAATAAAGGGGAAAGTTGGATTGCAGGCCTGCAAAGGCAAGGTTGAGCAAAAAGAGAGCCACATAAAAAATTCTGCCGACGGTATGGAACCGTAACAAACGGTCACTTTCACTGTTATAGTAAAGTAGAAGTGCAAGGCGATCCAGATGGGTTGCCTTTCTCTCCAACGCCGATGGAGTATTGAGCCTAACAATCAAAAGGAGGAAAACATGAATCGCCTGGTCCTGCTAACGGGACTTATTTCAATTGCTTTGTTGGGCTGTAATATTTCAAAATCTGCTCTTGCGCCAACTCCATTCATTTCCCCGACCAGCCCGCCAAGCGCCAGTCCTGAGCCAACTCTCATTTCCACAGCCACTCCTGCCCGGGTCACTTTGCTGGTCAAAACCAAATTGATCAATTGCCGCTTCGGCCCGGGCACGGTATATCAACTGCTCAATGAATTACGTGAGGGACAGTCCCTGCGCGCGGTGGGACGCAACGAAGCCTCCACCTGGTGGTATATCCAGGACCCCGGAAATCCCGGCAGTTTTTGCTGGGTTTCGGCTGATGTGACCGAACCGCAAAGTGCGACAGCTCCTTTGACGATCATCCCGCCTCCCTTTGTGACGGTTACAAATATAAATCTGCGTGTGGAGCCAAACCGAATTGTGGTGAACTGTTATCAATTCCCACAAACCGTATTTTTTGAGGCCGAGATCACCACCAACGGCCCAACCTTGTTTATGTGGAGGTGGGAGGCCAGCACAGGTGTCTCATCTGATGATGGCACACTCATCTTTGAAGAGGCCGGTACACACGTTATTAATGAGTATTATCAAATTAACGCGCCGAATGAATATTGGATCAAACTGCATGTCCTTAAGCCCAATGAGATGATCGCGCAAGTAAAATTCCCCGTAAGCTGCACTCAGTAGTTTTAGTGGAAATGCAAAAGACATATCCGCTAAAAAAACAAGGGCAGCCTTTCAAAGGCTGCCCTTGTTTACATCCTATCCACTGATTAAACACCAAGCCCGACATCCGGGAGTTGCGACCATTGGGTAGCATTATGGACGGATTCCTCATCTGTGAAGCGGCCATGGACGAAGCCGGTACCCGCTGGGATGAGTTTGCCGATGATTACGTTTTCCTTCAAACCGAAAAGCGGGTCAGTTGTGGAACCGATTGCCGCGCTTGCCAGAACCTTGATGGTGTGCTGGAATGAGGAAGCCGAGAGGAAAGAATCGGTGCTCAGGGAAGCCTTCGTAACGCCCAGCAGGACTTCCTGGAAGCGAGACGGTTGCTTTCCATCCACCAGTAATTGTTCATTGATTTTGCGGATCTCAAGCCGGTCGACCGCATCGCCGGGCAGGTACTTGGTATCGCCGGGGCGTGTCACCTGCACCTTGCTCAACATTTTGCGGATGATAACCTCAAAATGCTTGTCATGGATGTTCTGACCTTGTGAACGATACACCTTCTGCACCTCGGTCATCAGGTACATCTGGCAGGCATCACGTCCCTGGATCTTGAGAATGCGATGTGGGTTTAGCGAACCTTCTGTCAGTGGTTGTCCAGCTTCCACATGCGCGCCGTCTTTCACGAGCAGACGTGAAGTGTTTGGAATATCATCGGTCACCTCCTCACGCTGTTCATAGGAAACGATGATCTTGCGTTCCTTTTTCTCCACGGCGACGCGGCCACTGTGCTGGGTTGTGATCGTGGCCTTTTCTTTCGTGGCAAGGATGTCGCCCGCCTGAATTTCAGATTCATCTTTTGCGATGAATTTCCAATCTTCTGGAATGGCATATTCATCATGGACCATTTCAGCATGTTCAATGCGGATCTCGCGCATATCCACGTATTTTTCTGATTGCAGGATGCGAACCACGCCTCCGATCTCGGCGACCATTGCCTCACCTTTTGGCATTTTGCGTGCCTCGAAGATTTCCTCCACGCGCGGCAGACCGGTTGTGATATCCGATGCTCCGGATGAAGCGACACCACCCGTGTGGAAAGTGCGGAGCGTCAACTGCGTGCCAGGCTCACCAATGGATTGGGCGGCCACGATACCGACCGCAGAACCAAGTTGTACCATCTCCCCGCGGGCGAGATCAATGCCATAGCATTTTGAGCAGATACCGTGATTGAGCTGGCAGGTCATCGGCGAGCGGAGTTTCAATTCAGCCACATTCGTGCTGGCGATCTTGCGTGCCAGATCGTGGGTGATGACGTCATTGTATTCGGCCAGCACTTCGCCAGTCTTCGGATCGAGTACGCGCTCGGCGATCAGACGGCTGTACATGCGGCTCATCATGGACTGACCAGCAACATCGTCAGTCGTGCGGATCCACACACCTTCATGTGTGCCGCAATCATGTTCGTTGATGATGATGTCCTGCGCAATATCCACGAGGCGGCGGGTTAAGTAACCGGCGTCCGCAGTACGGAGAGCTGTATCCGCCAGACCTTTGCGTGCGCCATGTGTGGAGATAAAGTATTCCTGCGCAGTGAGTCCTTCACGGAAGTTGGAACGGATCGGCATCGGAATGATACGTCCAGATGGGTCAGCCATCAAACCGCGCATCCCCGCCAATTGCGAGATCGTGGAGAAACCACCTTTGGTTGCACCGGAGGTGGCCATGGTGGAAAGATTTCCGTCAGGATCCATATGTTTTCTAACGGCAATACCCACAAGGTCTGTGGTTTCCTGCCAAATCTGGATCTCGCGTTCATTCTTTTCCTGTTCGGTAAGCAAGCCACGGCGGAAATCGCGCAATACCACTTCAACTGCTTTAAGAGCTTCGTCAATGATGCCCTTGCGTTCCGGCGGGATGGATATATCTGCGACTGCAAGCGTGGTGCCGGATTTAGTTGCGTATTCAAAGCCAATGCTCTTGATTGCATCGGCCACACCGGTGGTTATTTCCTGTCCGCATAGTTCGTATACTTCTGCGATCAAATCCTTTACGCCGCCTTTATCAAGCTTTTGGTTAACGAATTGCACTTGTTCAGGCAAAACGCGATTGAATAAAACGCGCCCTACCGTTGTATTGATGACACGATACTCGGCTTCGGGCAGGCGATCACCCTTGTCATCGTACCAGGTCTTTGCTCGGAATTTGATCTCGGTGTGCACTTCTATTTGATTAAGAGCGTAGACAAGTTCCACTTCGTCAATATCTGCAAAGGCGCGGCCATCACCTCGATGAACGGCTTTCTTTTCCATGGTCAGGTAGTACACACCCAACACCATGTCTTTGGATGGGGAAATGATCGGTTCACCATCCGCAGGCTTGAGCAAATTCCTGGAGGCGAGCATGAGTTCGCGCGCTTCGGTGACGGCCTTTTGTGACAGCGGTACGTGCACGGCCATTTGATCGCCGTCAAAGTCTGCGTTAAAAGCGGTTGTGACGAGCGGATGCAATTGAATGGCTGAGCCTTCAATCAGGATTGGTTCAAACGCCTGGATACCCAATCGATGCAAGGTGGGAGCACGATTAAGCAGAACAGGGCGGTCCCCGATCACACCTTCGAGCGCTTCCCAGACCTCTGGCCTGTTGCGCTCAATCAAGCGGCGCGCACCTTTGACATTTGCTGCATAATTATTTTGTACGAGTCGCGCAATCACAAATGGACGATACAACTCAAGCGCCATACTCTTGGGCAAACCGCATTGATTTAATTTCAATTGCGGACCGACGACGATCACCGAACGACCGGAATAATCCACACGCTTGCCGAGCAGGTTGCGGCGGAAACGACCTTTTTTACCTTTGAGCATGTCGCTCAAGGATTTCAGTTCGCGGCGGCCGCGGCGGGAAAGTGCCTTGCCACGCTGTGAATTATCGATCAGGCTATCTACCGCTTCCTGCAACATGCGCTTTTCGTTACGGATGATGACATCCGGCGCGCCGAGTTCGAGCAATCTCTTCAAACGATTGTTGCGATTGATTACACGGCGATAAAGGTCGTTCAAATCGGAGGTCGCAAAACGACCGCCATCCAACTGCACCATTGGGCGCAGGTCAGGAGGAATGACGGGTAGAACCGTGAGGATCATCCAGGCGGGGCTGTTGCCGGAGCGGCGGAAAGCTTCCACTACCTTCAAACGGGTTGTGGATTTCTTGCGTTTCTGCTTACTCTTGGTAGTGCGGACCTCGTGCCAGAGTTCTTCTGAAAGTTTATCGAGATCAAGACGTTCGAGAATATCGAAAAAGGCTTCAGCGCCCATATCGGCGCGGAAAACCTGGCCCCAACGCTGCTTGAGTTCACGATAGCGGATTTCACTCAGGAATGTAAAGGGGCGAAGCTCGAGAAGTTCATCACGCAGGCGCGAGGATTGATTCGATGAAACGGAGGTCTGCGTCTCCAATTCACTGCGCAGCGCTTCCATCTCCTGGTCTGCCTGTGCCTTGATCGCGGCAGTCTGAGTCTTCAGTTCTTCCAACTCACGCTGTTTCTTGTCGTTCAACTCATTTTCAAGGATTTCCAATTTCTTTTGGACGTTCTTTTGAATGAGCGTAATATGCCTGCTTGCAACTTTATCTCCGGCATCGATGATCTTCTCGCCGGTCAATTCGAAAACAATGGTTTTGTTAGCAGGTTCACCCATCTGGCCTTGAAGCTGTTTTTCCAACTTCTGACCTTCCTTGATGATGGGGTCCATCTGCTCTGCAATACCTTCATCATAGCCTTGCTCGAGCAGGGCTTGCTTATGCTTAAGTTCAGTTATCGTGTGGTCGCGCTTGGTCTTGACCTCGGCTATGCGGGCATTGACGCCGGTAGCCTGCTCGCGTTCAGAAACAGAGATTTCATCCTCGAGACGCTGCACGGCTTTCTTGCGGGCTTCCTCATCCACATAGGTAACAATATACTGCGCGAAATACAAAACCCGGTCCAGGTTGCGACGCGAAACATCAAGCAACATACCCATTTGTGACGGGATACGGCGCGTATACCAAATGTGTGCAACAGGGGTGGCAAGCGCGATATGCCCCATGCGCTCACGGCGAACGGCAGAGCGGGTTACTTCCACGCCGCATTTATCGCAGGTAATGCCCTTATAACGCGGGTTCTTGTATTTTCCACAATAACACTGCCAATCGCGGGTCGGGCCGAAAATGGCTTCACAAAACAATCCATCCTTCTCAGGCCGCAAGCGGCGATAGTTAATTGTTTCGGGCTTTAGCACCTCACCGTACGACCATGACAAAATCGTTTGCGGCGAGGCAAGGCTGATACGGAGTGCGGTCAGTCCCTTTGTTTCCACTGGATCCTCTCCTAAATTAAAGAATACTATTCGAGTAGTGCCTGTCTGCAGTATTTAATACAATACGCCAGAGACAAACAAAGGCAAGCGCATTGAGAATATTTTCTCAAGCGCTTGCTAGTATTGGCTCGTTTTTTTTACTTCCAACGGGGTGATTATATGCACATAGGGTCTGCCCGTCAAGGGTGTTGATCAGTGAAAAGGCTTGGATTTCAAAGCGAACCTGGTTTCTTTCTGGACCCTTCGACACGGTGAGCGAAAGTCGAACCGTCAGAGCACCGCCTTTACCCTGCTCCGCCTACCCTGACACATTCCTCAGCCGAATCTTAAAAAACTGGATGCTAAGAGTTTCCTGAATTATGGAGTTACTGTTGGAGTTATGGTTGGAGTTACTGTTGGCGTTTCCGTGGGTGTACCCGTCGGGATAATGATCACCTGTGTTGGAGTTACTGTCGGAGAGGGGGTATCTGTCGGCGTGGCAGGCGGCACGGTTGGAGTCGGCAGGCTGAGGTTAAGTCGGATGCGTTTGTCCACTTCCGCTTTATCACCGATCAGGGTCAACCGTAATGTGACAATGCCGTTCGGCACGTTTGTCAGATCCCATAAGTAAAGCGTGCTGTTTTCAACCGGGTTATTTCCATCACTCAAAACAAACCATGAATCCGGGTTATCACCCAGACCATATTCCAAGACCCATTTTTTAAACCCATCATCTGCATTTGCTGTGCCTTTGATTTCCAGCGACGTAGAGGAGATGATCTGCCCGTCGTTTAAGTTGATTTCAACAATCGGTTGAGGGTCGCCTGCTTGACATTCGCGTTCAGGAGCATAAATTGGATTGTCTGGCAGACCGTTGTTATCCAGCCAGTTTTTTCCGTCGCGGGTTTCAAACCAGTCACGCGCCCATTTATCTGTGACCTTCATAACAATTTCATCCTCGCTGGGACCTTTGCATGCATCAGAGGCCTGCAAACCTGTCCACAAGTCGATTCTGATGCGGCGTGCAAGATCCTGGCTTGGAGGCAGGGGCAGTTGGTCGAAAGCGAAGACCTCATTGTATTGTGATTTGCAGAAGCTGGATGGTTCTGTCCCCGATAATTGACAAACAACTTTATCCACAATTCCACCCGGGCGGACGAAGGGAGTCGGCGCGCCTTTGGTGAGATAAGGCACAGCAAATTCCATGAACTGTGACCAGATCGGTGCGGCGCCGCTTAAGCCAGACGAATTGAGCATGGGTGTGTAATCTGCGTTGCCGATCCAAACCCCTGTGACAAGATCAGGAGTGTAGCCCAATGTCCAGTTATCGCGGATGTCGTTGGTGGTGCCTGTTTTTGCAGCGACAGGGAATGACAAATTTAGAGGAGAGTTGCGTCCGAACATCCAGGAGCGCGCTTCATTGTCCGATAGAATGGATGAAATGAGATAGGCATGTTCTGCACGGATAACCTGCTCACCGGACTGTGGTTTGTATTCGTAGATTACGTCGCCTGCAAAATTTGTGATCTTGAGAATGGACATCGGCGGTATGCGTTGTCCGCTGTTAGCAAAGACGGAAAAAGCGGAGGTCATATCGATCAAGCTGACATCGCCGCCGCCGAGAGTGAGAGACAGTCCGTAATCATTGCGGGTTAAGGATGTAATGCCAAGCCGTTCTGCCATAGCGAGCATGCCTTCTTTTTCAGGCGTGTTCGGATCGTCGTAAATGCCAACAAATTCAAGCGCTTTAACTGCGGGGATGTTGAATGAGTTGGAAAGCGCAAGGCGTAGTGGCATGCCGCCATGAAATTTGCCGTCATAGTTTCTGGGTTCGTAGGGCGGATTTGCGCCATCCGGAAATTGAGTGGGAACATCCCAGATCAGGGTGGAAGGAGTCCATCCTTTTTCAAATGCAGCAACATAGGTGATCGGCTTGATCGAAGAACCCGGCTGGCGTGTGGGGCTGACCGCCATGTTGATCTGCCCTGAAATTTCAACATTGTTGAAATCTGGAGAGCCGACCATTGCCAGGATTTCGCCGGTGGAGGGACGAATGGCAACCAAAGCGCCGTTTTTTGTGTTGTTATCAACCATGGCAGTAACCTGGTCTGTGACAAGTTGTTGTGCGCGGTCTTGCAGGTTGGGATCAAGGGTGGTGTAAACCACAAACCCTGAACGGTAAATGGTTTGCGCGTCGTATAAGTCTTCAAGCTGTGCGCGGACATAATGAACCCAATGCGGGTATTTTGCATCAAACGAAGGCGCACGATATGAATATGTCTTCATTGCGTCCGCGGCTTCGGTCGCGGCGATTGGTTCCACGCAAACTGATTCGGGACTATTACTTACTTCAATACATCCTTTTTCGGTACTTAATTCAAACATGAGCACCAAGACTTTTTGCTGGCGGATCAAGGTGACTTGAGGATTGGTGTAAATATCATATAAGGCTGGAGATTGCGGCAGGCCTGCCAGGAATGAGGCTTCACCTAGCGTGAGGTCTTTGGCGGATTTCCCGAAATAAGTTTCAGCGGCGGCTTCGACGCCATATGCAAGATTACCGTAATAGATTTCATTCAAATACAGTTCAAGGATATCGTCTTTGGAATAGCGGCGCGTGATCTCGGCGGCCAGGATGATCTCGCGTGATTTGCGTGTGTATGTGCGCTCAGCCCGTTCTTCAGGGGAGAGAAGCAATGCGCGCGCCAATTGCTGTGTGATGGTGGATGCGCCTGAAACTGTCCCGCTGCTGCTGTAGTTTTGCCACAATGCACGCAGCATGGCCAATGGATCAAAGCCTGGGTGGCTGTAAAAATCCTTGTCTTCTGTTGCGATGGTGGCCGCAACTAAATTCGGGGAAATATTCTTGATCGGGATGTAGGTGCGTCGTCCGGTAGTGGGATCCAGGATCTCATAAAGCGGCTGTCCATTGCGGTCAAGGATGCGTGTGGTCTCGAACTGAGAGGCGCGGTTGCGCAAATCACCCACTTCCGGGAGTGTGCTGGCAATGGCATAATATTGATAGATAAAATATGACCCGACACACAAACCGAACACCACCATTGCAAATACAGCGATGATCAGTCCGCGCAGCAGGCAGCCTTTGTTGCCTTGGAAAATGGATTGAAATTTATTCCAAAATGATGTTTGAGGTGGAGGCGGTGTGTATGCAGGCGGCTGATATGTGCGATGCTGCTGGTTTACAGAGTTTTGAAATACAGAGCGTTGATTTAAATTGGGGAGTTGTTGGGCAGGATTCTGCTGATCCGTGGTCTGTTTATACGCGGCATTTGTGACACGCGTGCCATCCACGTCAATTTCATCCACGCGGTTCGGCAGGGGCATGTTGTCCTTGTCGAGGGCCGGGCGGATGAATCGGGGTGTCGTCCCGTCCTTCCCCGTTGAGGCAGGAATGGGCTTTATGTCGCCGCGTGTCTCTTCTTCAGATTTTAGTAGCCGACGTAATCGCTCGCTATCTTCGTTGCTCATTATACGAAGAACCTCTTAATGTAACTATTCTCATCAACTTGATAAGCCATGCCCTGCACCAATTTAAATAAAGTATACCTGTGTTAGGGTGAGGGGCAGTTTATTTTGGCTTGCTCAACACCAGCAAATTCAACTTGCCACGCTGACAGACTTCGTCTTTTTGATTGAACACTTCTACCGAGGCGATCAACGCGCCGGCGCCGATGCGTGGCAGCGCCTTGATTTCAGAAATGGACAAGAGCGCGTGAACAGTATCGCCAATGAAAAACGGCTTCACAAATTTCCATTCGTTGATCTCGCGGAAGGCCAGCACAGTGCCTTCGAGCAGACCGGTTTGCATAATCAGCCCCACGGCAATGGACATACCCAACAACCCATGCGCAACGCGTTGACCAAACTGGGTCTTGCTTGCAAAGACCGCATCGGTGTGGATCTGGTTGTAATCACCTGAAAGACCGGCAAATGAAAAGATCGCATCCTCACCGATGGTGCGCCCTGCGGTTTTTACGCTTTGCCCTACTGAAAATTCTTCAAAGTAAAGTCCAGCCATATAAATCTCCTAGTCTCTGATCTCTAGTCTCTTAACCATCGAACCAAATTATACCCGTTTGACCATCCACCGTTCTAACCGTACAATAAGCGCCATGCGCGACTGGTCATTATCTCCCGGCGAACCGCTCCACCTCACCCTTGCGGCGGATGCCCGCCTTTGCAAGCCAGATTACGTCAACGACCATATCTGGGAAGTGGAATTCGGCAAAGCAGACTCGGAGCAAGCCGCGGTTTCGTTATACACAACCTTTGGTTTGCGCGCGCGTTCCATGCGGATATTTTTACGCTTTACAGAAGACAGCCGCACGGTTACAGAACCAAACACCTTTATCAAAAAACCGTCTCTGCGCCGATTCTACCCAAATTTCCTAACCCTTGATTTTGTTCCCCTCGAAAACCTTTTTGTCACTACAGATTTCTGGGTTCCAGAATCACATGCCGCAGCCGGGCGCGTAACCCTCACCAACAAAAGCACTGCCACCCGCGAGATCAAACTCGAAGTCTGCGCCGCCCTTGCTCCGCTGGATGGACGATCCATCATCCCCACCCAACAACAACTCGTAAATATCCTGGCGGGACAAACCAGCGGAATCGCCCCCGTTCTATTTATGACTGGCGGCCCCAGGCATGGACCCGGCCCGCATGCCTCGCTCATGCTGGACGTCGAACTTGGTCCCGGGGCCACGCGGACATTAACCTTCGCTGAAGCTGCACTCGACACCATCCCCGCCGCCTTTGACCTCGCGCGTAAAACTGCCGCCCGCTCATGGCAAGCCGAATTGGCCCGTATAGAAATGCTGGATGCCTCGCAAGTATTGGACATCCGCACCGGCGACCCCGAATGGGATGCCGCACTCGCATTCAGCCAAAAAGCCGCGCACGCAGTATTCTTCAGCGGCAGTGAACATTTGCCAAACCCTTCCTTTGTGAACGCGCGCTATATTGATCATGGCTACTCACGCAAAGGGGACGGTACAGATTACCCGCCCGCCTGGAGCGGTCAATTCCCCCTGGAGGCTTATACCATCTCCAGCATTTTGGTTGGCGCGCCGCAAGTCACAAAGAATCTCCTGCTCAACTTCCTCGCCATACAGGATGAGGACGGTGAAGTGGATGGCAAGCCCGGGCTGGCAGGCCAGCGCGGAAAATTCCTAGCCATGCCAATACTCGCCAGTCTCGCGTGGAAATATTACCAAGCCATGCAGGATGATCCTTTTCTGGCAGAGGTATTTCCAAAATTAATTAAATTCTTTTGGTCGTGGTTCTCCGGCGCACATGACCGCAACCGTGACGGCGCGCCCGAATGGGACAACATTCTGCAAACCGGTTTCGACGACAATCCCATCTTTGATGTCTGGCATCCCTGGTCACAAGGTTTGGATATTTCACTTGTGCACAGCCCGGCGCTCGAAGCCATGTTATATCGTGAGGCGCAGTCCCTTGCGAAGATGGCCAAAAAACTCGGCAAGCCCGCTGAAGAAACCGACCTGATACAAGCACAGGCTGAAACACTTAAAACAGCTCTCCTCGCAAGTTGGAATGCGAAGCAAAGTTTTTACTCGTATCGTGACCGCGAAACGGGATTGGTCTCATCCGGCAAAGTCATCGCCAGGAAAAAAGGCGGCGGGACGGGAAGCGTGCGTCCGAATTTTGAATCTGAGAGCGGCGTGCGCTTGTTGATCGAGATCCAGACCCAAAATCCAGCCGCGAAGCGACCGCAAGTGGAGATCAGCGAATACTTCAGCAAATCCAAAGGCGAAGTCGAAACCATTTTGGGTCATCAATTCCAATGGCGCACAGGCGGGCTGGTGGCAACCAGTCAAAAAATCTATTACCGTGTCGGGCGCATCACGGTGAGTGGATTGGATAAAAAGGACAAGATCAACGTCAAGGTCGTGGACACCACCGGCGAAGACATCACACTTGCTTTGCCGTTATGGGCTGGGGTTCTCGAAAAGCAAAAAGCCCACGCGCTGATCGGACGCAATCTGATGACAGCCGAACGCTTTGACCGTCCCTTTGGAATGCCTTCTCTTCCGCTCTCACCCGACCCTGAAGCTGAATCGGTTGCAATGAGCGTGAGCATCCCCTGGAATATGTTGATTGGCGAGGGCTTGCTCGCATACGGATTCCGCGCCGAAGCCACACGCCTGACCGCGCATTTGATGAATGCGATCATCCAAAACTTAAAACTGAACCGCGCTTTTTATCAACGCTATCATGCCGAAAAAGGCACAGGCATTGGCGAACGCAATTCATTGCACGGCTTCGCGCCTGTGGGACTGTTCATGCAAACCCTGGGCGTGACGATTCTTTCCGCTACAAAAGTAAAACTCGAAGGCAGGAACTTATTCCCCTGGCCTGTCACGATCAAATATAAAGGTCTCACCGTTGTGCGTGGTATGGAGCAAACCGTTGTAACCTTCCTTAATGGGGAAAGCGTGATCGTAAAAGAAGAGCAGCCTTGTATTATTGAGATGTAAAAGTGGAGTCAATTGCAAAGTGACAGTCACCTCGCAGGTGACTGTCACTTATTGTTTTATGAGGAATTAATCTTAAGCCCAAAAAATCATGATATAAAAATTTGAGTTTAGCGATCACTATGAAAACATAACGGATGAAAAAACCACTCAACCATCTCACCTTTTTATATGGGAAAGATAAAGCGCCGCAATTATACGAACGCGCGCAAAAATTGATGGATGGCTATCGCGCACGAATCCCTGCGCGCAACAACGAGTTGACGGAGCGAGATTCAATCCTCATCACGTATGGCGACCAGGTGCAATCGCCAAATAAACCCCCCTTAGAGACCTTAAGCACATTTTGCAAACAACATTTAGCAGGCGCCATAGGTGGAATCCACATCCTCCCATTCTATCCGTGGACTTCGGACGACGGCTTTTCGGTAGTAGATTATCGCAAAGTGGATTCAAACTTGGGAGATTGGGAAGATATTTCTTCAATGCGAGGCCATTTCCGCTTGATGTTCGACGGCGTGATCAATCACATCTCTTCGCAAAGCGCATGGTTCAAGGGATTTTTGCGCGATGACCCGCAGTACCGAAATTATTTTATTACTATCGAAGGCTCGCCTGATCTCTCGCAGGTGGTACGTCCGCGCGCATTACCTTTGCTGACAACCTTCAACACGTCATCAGGCGAAAAGCGCGTGTGGACAACTTTCAGCGATGACCAGATTGATTTGAATTTCAAAAACCCCGAAGTGTTATTTGAAATCCTCGATATACTGCTATTGTATGTGGAACGCGGCGCAACGTTTATCCGCCTCGATGCGATTGCCTATCTCTGGAAGGAAATCGGCACAACCTGCATTCACCTTCCGCAGACGCATCATGTGCTTCAATTCCTGCGCGCCACGTTGGACGAGATTGCTCCGCATGTTCACTTGATCACTGAAACAAATGTGCCGCATATAGACAACATCTCCTATTTTGGAGATGGAATCAATGAAGCTCAACTCGTTTACAACTTTGCTTTGCCGCCATTAACCCTGCATACATTTCATACAGGTGATGCACGCATTCTTTCAAATTGGGCAAAGACATTGACCTTGCCCTCCGATAAAACAACCTTTTTTAACTTCCTCGCTTCGCATGATGGCATTGGATTAAACCCTGCGCGCGGAATCCTCTCGAATGAAGAAATTGATTCACTAGTCAATAAAACCTTCGAACACGGCGGATTGATTTCCTATCAGCAAAATTCAGATGGTTTGCAAAGTCCGTATGAAATGAACATCAATTATTTCGACGCGCTTTCCAATCCAAACAGCCTGCTCAAGGCGGCGCCCCCGCCGCCGGGGACGGCGGCTGGAGCAAAAGCGGGTTTTGAAACATTGGATTTACAGATAAACCGCTTCATCGCCGCGCAAGCGATCATGCTCTCGCTCGCTGGTGTGCCTGGGATCTACTTCCACAGTTTGTTTGGCTCACGCGGCTGGCTGGAAGGTGTGAAACAAACTGGACACAACCGTACGATCAACCGCGAGAAATTACAACATAATCAATTGCAAAACGAACTTTCAAACAAAAACTCTTTGCGTGCAAAAGTCTTCACACGCTATCGTCAATTACTTTTAGCGCGAAGCAGTTCACCTTCATTTCATCCACACGGTATACAGAAAATACTGGGTTTTCATCCGTCCGTATTTGCAATTGAACGCATTTCACCTGATGGAAAATCACGCGCATTATGTTTGCATAATATCAGCGCGAAGAAAATCACCTTCACAACAGATTACAATTCAGCAACAAACCTTTTCACAGGTCAATCTTTACTGGTTTCAACCATCACACTTGAACCTTATCAAATTATGTGGGTAACAATTCCCGTTTCAGTCCAACTCGGTGGTTGAGTAGCCCGACGCGAAGCGGAGGACGTATCGAAATCACCAGTGAATAAAAAAACTCTTTATCAACTTGTTGGTTTCGATACGGACTGGGAAAAGCACCCAGTCTTACTCAACCAACGGAGTATCTAAAAAATTATAGGTAAAACTATGACAAACAAATCACATCACATTGGTTTCATTTCAACCCGTTTCGCAGGGACGGATGGCGTTTCGCTTGAAACGCAAAAGTGGGCAACTGTGCTGGAGCGGCTTGGGCACAAGTGTTTCTATTTCGCAGGCGAATGCGATCGAAACAGCAACCAGTCCCAGGTCACGCCTGAGGCGTTTTATCGTCATCCCGAAATTGACAGGATCAATCAGCAAGCCTATTCGGGAAGCTGGACGGTTACAAAGGAAGCTCGTGCGGCGCATCCTGAGATCGCAAAACTGCACAAGGATTTTTTCTCCATCTACATCCGCCCGCCGCAGATGACGCGCCGTGTCAACGAGTTGAAGAAATATCTCAAAGAACGGTTGTATGAATTCGCACATCTCTTTGACTTGGAAATTCTCATCATCGAGAACGCGGTCACGATCCCACTTAATCTGCCGCTTGGTCTTGCGATAACAGAATTTATCGCCGAGACGGGTTTTCCTACCATCGCGCATCATCATGATTTTCATTGGGAACGGCAGCGCTTTCAAGTCAATTGTGTGGGCGATTATCTTGCGACGGCATTTCCGCCAACCCTGCCATCGATTCGGCATATTGTCATCAACTCATTGCAAGCGCAGCAGGTCGCTTCGCGTTATGGTTTGACCTCGCGCGTGATTCCAAACGTCATGGATTTTGACCTCCCGCCGCCCGCTTCGCGTCGGGATGACTATACCCAATCCATTCGCGCGGACCTTGGCATTGAGCCAGGCGAATACTTTTTTCTGCAACCCACACGCGTCATCCAACGCAAAGGCATTGAACACGCGGTGGAACTCGTGCGCCGACTCAAACTCCCTGCGAAATTGGTCATATCACATGCTTCAGGTGACGAAGGCACGGATTACGAACAGCGCGTGCGCGAATATGCTCATTTGTTGGATGTGACTGTTCGTTTTGAATCCGATCAAGTGCAGGATGAACGCGGCACCACAAAAGACGGAAAAAAGATATACACACTCGGCGATGTGTATCCACACGCCGATCTTATTACATATCCATCCAGCAATGAGGGATTTGGCAACGCCTTTTTGGAAGCAGTGTATTACCACCGCCCAATTTTGGTCAACAACTATTCCATTTATGAAGTGGACATCAAACCCAAAGGCTTTCGCGCTGTCTGGTTCGATGGCTTCATCAGCAAGGATACGCTTGAAATGGTTCGTTACATTCTGCAAAACCCCGCACAGGCACAGGAATGGGCAGAGGAAAATTATCAACTTGCAAAACGGTATTTCTCGTTCACTGTTTTGGAGCGCCGCTTGCAATCCGTTCTCGCAGATTGTTTGGGGCAGCAGGTATGAACATCGCCATGCTTCATTACTCAGTTCCGCCTATTGTCGGCGGCGTGGAAAGTGTCATCGCACATCACGCGCGGCTGATGTCTGCGGATGGACATTCCGTGCGCTTGATTGCGGCGCGCGGCGAAGCGTTGCCCACGGGGGGCTGTGCCAGTGAACAGATTCCATTGACCATCATTTCCCTGGCAGATTCACAGCATGAACGCGTGGGGAAAATGAAAGAACAATTGGATCGCGGTGAAGCGACAAAGGATTTCGAGTCGCTGCGCGATGAACTGGCAACTCAATTGCAAACCGCTTTATCGGGCGTGGATATTTTGATCGCACACAACGTCTGCTCGCTGAATAAAAACCTCGCGCTGACCGCCGCGCTTCAGCAATTGCACGCTGCGCGAAAATTGCCGCGCCTGATTCTCTGGCATCATGACCTGGCATGGACGACGCCGCGCTATCAAGCTGAATTGCACGATGGCCATCCCTGGGATTTGTTACGCACAGATTGGGGCGAGACCACGCATGTGGTTGTTTCAGAATTGCGCCGCGCGGAATTGGCAGATTTAATAAAACGTGAGCCTGCTTCCATCCATGTGATTCCCAACGGCGTGGATGCGGCGCGCTTTTATAAACTTGAATCGCAAACCCAAATTTTGCTTGAGCAAACGCATTTGCTGGACGCCGCTCCCATTTTGCTATCGTCTGTCCGCGTGACGCCGCGCAAGAATATTGAACTGGCTTTGCACACGCTTGCCAATTTACATAAACATTTCCCACAAGCTGCGCTGGTTATAACAGGTCCACTCGGTGCGCATAATGCGGATAACCGTAAATACTTTGAAACCCTTACAAATTTACGCGCTCAATTAGGTTTACAAGGTTCAGCACATTTCCTTGCTGAACTTATAAATTCTTTCCTACCCGATGAAGTTATCGCGGATTTTTATCGAATTGCTGATGCGCTCTTCTTTCCCAGCCGTGAAGAAGGATTCGGCATTCCGTTAATCGAAGCCGCGTTCAGTCGTTTGCCTATATTTTGCGCAGACATCCCTCCCCTGCGCGAGTTGGGAATAAATGATGCGACTTTCTTTTCACCTGATGAAGACCCCGCGAAGATCGCAGACATGCTCGTGGAATATTTTCAATCTTCATCCACCGCGCGACTGTCCATGCGCGCGCGTTCATCCTTCCGCTGGGAGGCGATCTATCGTCAACACATCGCGCCAATATTGGATTAGACCCTAAAGGTTTGTTTTTAAAACGCGTATGTGATTGCAAAGGAAACCTTTAGGGTCTTTTTCCAAAAATAGGAGAACCCATGCAAAAACATTCCGATTTTGTCCCTATCCATAAGATTCTCATTCCTTTTGTCCATGATGGACCTGGAATGCACGCGCTCGAACTTGCACGTCATTTCGATGCAGAGATCATCCTTGTTGGTGTGGTGGTTGTCCTTACAGAGCAATCGCTTAGCACCGCCGCTCCGGCCGTGCGTGCTTTGCGAAAGCGGTTGCGTCATTATGGGAAGGATGAACGCATTACGAGTAAATCACAGATCATCGTCTCCTATCAGCCATGGATGGAATTGGCGAAATTTTTACAGGATGAAAAACCCGATCTGCTTTGCCTTGAATGGGATTCGCATTTCCAGGCCTTGGGCGTGACCGTGAGTGATGTGCTGACTCGGCCTCCGTGTGATGTCGCTGTGGTACGTGGAAAACTTACCAGTAAACCGAAGCAGATCCTCGTTCCAGTAAGAGGCGGGCCTCATGCCGAGTTGTCGCTGCGCGTTGGCCTGGGCCTACATCCCAAAGGCGTGACAGCTTTGCATCTTCGCCGCCCGGATGATCCTGAAGCAGGAAGTGACGCGCCATTCAAGGGACTTGAACGCGTCCTGAAACAAATGCCTGATGTGCAGAAACAGTTTGTAGTTACGGATAACGCTTCACAATTGATTCTTGATAATGCCAGGCAGGCGGATGTGATCATTCTTGGAACTACATCCCAGCCTGAGACGAGTTCTGCTTCGCTTGGCGCTTTTGCAGACCGTCTTTTACGCGAATCGCCTGGTGTGGTCATCGCTGTAAAAAGTGGACGGCCGCTGCCTCAGATCGATTACGATGAAAGCGCGGGTGTGCAAGCTATTTCGATCCTCGTGGACAAATGGTTTGCCGAGAACACGTATCATGCCGATGAATTTTCACAATTGAATGAGTTGATGGAGTTGAAGCGCCAGCAAGGTGTGACCATCAGCCTGGCCTTGCCCGCTCTCGATGAACAGGAGACAGTGGGGAAAGTGATCAACATGATGAAAAAGGAATTGATCCGGAAAGTACCATTGCTGGATGAGATCGTATTGATCGATTCGAATTCAACAGACCGGACACGTGAGATTGCGAAAAAGGCAGGCGTGCCTGTTTACATTCATCAACATCTGCTTGAACGGCTGGGGGCGCGGCAAGGCAAAGGCGAAGCACTGTGGAAGAGTTTGCTTGTGACGAGCGGCGACATTATTGTGTGGATCGATACCGACATCGTCAACATTCATCCACGCTTTGTGTATGGCATTATCGGCCCGCTGTTGTTGAATTCACAGATACAACTGGTGAAAGGCTTTTATCGCCGGCCTTTAAGAGTGGGAGAGAAAATGCAGGCGGGCGGCGGCGGGCGTGTGACTGAGTTAACTGCTCGGCCATTGTTGAATCTGTTTTACCCTGAACTTTCCGGTGTGGTGCAGCCGCTTTCCGGTGAATATGCAGGCAGGCGAGAAGCATTGGAACAGGTGTCATTCTTCTCTGGCTATGGTGTGGAAACTGGTTTGTTGATTGATATTTATGAGAAGTTTGGTTTGCAAGCCATCGCACAGGTGGACCTGCTTGAACGCGTGCATCACAACCAGCATCTGGAGGCGTTGAGCAAAATGTCTTTTGCCATTATCCAAACTGTGTTTCGCAAATTGGAAAGTCGCTTCGGGCGCGGGGTTTTGGATGATGTGAACAGGTCTATGAAGTTGATCCGCCACGGCAGCAAGGGTTATTTTTTGGAAGTGGAAGAGATTGCCGAGCGCGAACGTCCGCCGATGATCGAAGTTCAGGAATACTTGGAGCGGAAACGATGACGGATATCCGGCTTGTCCGTCACGGACAAACAGATTGGAATCTCACAGGCAGGTGGCAGGGACAAGCACCGGATGCGCCAGGATTAAATGACATGGGACGCGTGCAAGCGCTTGCTTTGCTGAATCAATTGAAGGATATTAATTTTTCCGCCATCTATAGCAGCGACCTGCTTCGCGCCAGACAAACCGCCGAGTTGATTGCTGGGCCCATGGGATTGACCGTCACCCTCGAGACGCGCTTGCGCGAGATAAACCTCGGCGTGTGGGAGGGGATGCTTTCCAGCGAAGTTGAAACGCAATATCCGCAGGAACTGGCGGAACGCGCGCGTGATCCTTATCACGCGCGCGCGCCGCAAGGCGAGTCGCCATCAGACATGACGGAACGCGTCGTTGCGGCAGTAAATGACATTGCAAAAGAACACGCCGATGAATCCGTGATCATTGTCTCTCACGGCGTTTCGCTGGCAATTATTATCTGTCACGCGCAAGGGTTTCCATTGGATGAAGTGTATGAGCATGTTCCTGAAAACGCAAAGCTGTATCGTGTGGAATGGAAGTGAAAATAAAATTATTTGTCGAGCAACCACTTGATCTGAAAGTCCACTTCCTCCGAAGAGTTGCCGCGCTCATGTTCGATGTTGATGATGGCAGTGGAAGGTATTGAGATTCATTCCCCTGCCACTTGAATTTGAAATCTCTGACCCTGCTCGATGCAGTCGGCAAGCCGCCGCAGTTTTTTGACGAACTGTTTCATAGGATAGTTCTTCTCGATGTCACGTTCCCGTTTTTTCTTTTGCGTTGTCATTTGCAGTTTCCTTTAATCGTGATTTGGTAATTTCAAGCGCCGCCGCATCGCACGCACAAAGGCGGCTTTCAGCCAAAGATAGCTGCAGGCAAGGAGCATGAGAAAATCCATGAGGAGGAACATGAGCTGAAGTTTCATTTTTTCTCCTTTGTTCTTTATTCATGCAGGCAAACGCGTAACGTTATTCCATAGCTCCAAACCAGCCTCTGCGCTCCATCCACTTGACCAATTCCAGCACGGGCATGATAGTCACTGCCAGCCCCAGCACGATCATCCAATCCACCAGCGGCAGATAGTAGGTGCCGAAGGCATCGTGGAGGAAAGGCACATAGATGATTACGACTAACAGCGCGACTTCCCACAGAATCGCCCAATTCAACCACTTGTTGGCAAAGGGCTTCTGAAAGACCGAATTCCGGTCGGAGCGGAAGTTGTAGGCTTTGAAAAACTGGATCAGCACCAGTGAGACGAAGGTCATTGTCATGGCTTCTTCAATACTACGCCCGGAGTTCATCGCCCAAATGAACAGCCCCAGGTTGATGAGCGTTGACCACAATCCGCCCGCCACCATCAGCGAGACGACCGGGCGGGTGAAAATGCCCGTGCGCGGGTTGCGCGGCTTGCGCTTCATCAAACCTTTCTCTGGCGGATCCACCGCCAACGCCAGAGCGGGCAGACCATCGGTAGCCAGGTTGACGTACAGGATTTGCACCGCCGTCAGCGGCAGGGGTAAGCCCAGTAGTGTGGCTCCGGTCATCAGCCCGATCTCGCCGATATTCGAGGAGAGCAGGTACATCAGGTATTTCTTGATGTTGTCAAATACCCCGCGCCCTTCCTCCACGGCTGCTACGATCGAGGCGAAGTTGTCATCGGTCAGCATCATCGCGGCGGCTTCCTTGGACACATCGGTACCGGTAATGCCCATCGCAATCCCAATGTCGGCTTTCTTGAGTGACGGGGCATCGTTCACGCCGTCGCCGGTCATTGCTACGATGTGACCGTTGGCTTGCAGTGCCGTCACCACGCGCAGTTTATGCGCCGGGGAAACGCGCGCGTAGACCTCAATGGTCTCGACCTCACGCTGGAATTGTTCGTCGCTCATCGCCTCCAGTTCCGCGCCGGTCACGACCCGCCCAGTCTTGAGCAAACCCAGTTCACGCGCCACTGCTTGCGCCGTCACGGGATGGTCGCCGGTGATCATCACCGGTCGAATGCCGGCTTGTTCACAAATTGCAATCGCGCCTTTGGCTTCGGGGCGCGGCGGATCGATCATGCCTGCCAGCCCCAAAAAGGTCATGCCGGTTTGCGCTGTTTCACGTGTGACGCCAGGCTTTGAAGAAATCGCAAGCACGCGCAGCGCCTCGCCCGCCATCTCATGCGCCATCGCCAGCGCCTGACTTCGCCCCGCGTCATCGAGCGGCTTCACTCCATCTGCGGTCAATTGCCAATCGCAACCATCCAGGATCATCTCCGGCGCGCCTTTGGCATATGCCGTCAGATTTCCATTTGTCTGATGCAACGTGGTCATGCGTTTTGTTTCAGATGAGAATGGGATTTCCTGCACTCGGGGATATTCAGAGTCGAGCGACTCTTTCTGCAGCCCAGCCTTTGCCGCAGCGACCACCAACGCCCCTTCAGTTGGATCGCCCTTAATATTCCATTCGCCACCCGAATCGTTTTCTGTGTCACCGACCAGGTGCGTATCAGATGCCAGCGTGGCAGCGATTAATAGTTTTTGCAACCCAGTTGTCGGCGCGATTGATCCGCCTCCGTTGACCGAAAATACGCCGACTGGCGAATATCCCGCTCCCGACACACTGAACAATTGTCCAGCGGCGAAAATTTTCCGCACGGTCATTTCATCCTTGGTCAGCGTACCGGTCTTATCCGAACAAATCACCGAGGTGCTTCCGAGCGTTTCCACGGCGGGCAGGCGGCGGATGAGCGCGTTGCGCTTGACCATCTTTTGCACGCCAATCGCCAGCGAAATAGTAACAACAGCGGGCAGGGCTTCGGGCACGACTGCCACCGCCAGTGCAATGCCAAAGATGAGCATCTCGACGAAGGGCTGTCCGCGCACCAACCCCAGCACGACGATGATGGCGACCACCACAAAAGCCGCGCGTGCCAGCGCCGTGCCGACCTTATCCAAGTTGTGCTGAAGCGGCGTTTTGCTGGTCTCGACTGTTTGCAGGAGTTGGGCGATCTTGCCAAATTCAGTTTGCATCCCGGTGGCAACGACCAATGCCTTGCCGCGTCCGTACGTGGCGGCGGTGCCGGCGTAGACCATGTTCTTGCGGTCGCCGACAGGGAGAGCCTGCCCTGAGCCTGTCGAAGGGTCATTGATGGGAAGCGGTTCGGTATGTTTTTCCACTGGAACCGATTCGCCGGTCAGCGCGGCTTCCTCAATTTGTAGATTCACCGCTTCGAGCAGACGGGCATCGGCGGGCATACGGTCACCGGTATGCAGGAGAATCACATCTCCCGGCACCAACTCACGCGCTGGGATTTTGACTTCCGCCCCATCGCGCAGAACGGAGGCGGTCGGCGCCGCCATTTGGCGCAGGGCTTCGATGGCACGTTCGGCGCGATATTCCTGGATGAATCCTAGCAGAACCGCGAACAGCACGATGACCGCAATGGCAATTGACTCGATGCCATGTTCCAGAAAAAGGGAAATGGCGGTTGCGCCAAGCAGAATCAGGATTAGGATATTCTTGAACTGTTCCAGCAAAATTTCCCAGGCGGAGATGCGTTTCGCCGCCTGAATTTCATTCGCGCCATACTGCAAAGTGCGCTCGGTGGCTTCAGCTTGACTCAATCCAATGGGCTGGCTTTTGAGTTCGGCAAAGGTTTGTTCGGTTGTCTGGGTATGCCAGATTTTATTTGATTCCATAACTTTATTTTTTCACTCCATTATTTTTTATATCTTGCAAATCCTCCCGACGGGGGATGCGGGATTTGAAGATGAAATTATCGAACAGGCAGATCAACCCGCCCAAAACGGTCAGGAGAATCACGCCGATGAAATCTGTTGCAAAGGCAATGATCTCCTCGAACCAGATCACAAGAGTTGTGCCTCCGGCTCCGGTGGCGACGGCTGGCTTCCAGAATTTTCGAACCAGTGGAAAATGGGAAACAGAATGCTGTTGGTTGGACATGGGAATCTCCTCATATCATATGTTTCGTTGGCTTTTATTTGATCATCAAAACTGAGCCATCGGCGCGTGATGCTACCGCCATGCTGACATTGCCCTTGGAGCCAAACGCATTTGCAACCGCTTCTATTTTCTCACTGCCGAGAGGACAACCCCCTCGGCAGTGAGAAACTGTGTCAGCGGGGTTGTGGCACAAACGTCGGCGACTCCAGATAGCGCAGCAGGTCTGAGTCCGGCGGCAGTATGATCGTCGCTCCCTCGCCCAGAATCGCCTCGTACACCTGCAGCCGCCGCACCAGGGCGTAGAACTCCAGGTCCTGACCAAAAGCCTGCGCGGTCACCAGGGCGGCCTGCGCGTCGCCTTCGCCCCGCAGGATCTGGCTTTGGGCATACGCCGTGGCCAGGATGATCTCGCGCTCTTTCTCGGCCGCCGCCCGGATCTCCAGCGCCTGTTCCTCGCCCTCGGCCCGGTAGCGCTTGGCGATCCGCTCGCGCTCGGCCTGCATGCGGGCGAAGACGCTGGCCTGCACCTCGGTCGGCAGGTCAATGCGCCGGATGCGCACATCCAGCAGTGAGATGCCAAACGACCCGGCGGTTTCCTGCGCGCCGTCGGTCACCGTCGCCACGATCGACTCGCGCTTCTCGCGCACGATATCAATGAAGTTGTGGCTGGCGATCTCCTCCCGCAGCCGGCCGGCAATGATCTGATCCAGGCGGGCCATGGCCCCCACTTCGTTGCGCACTGTGCGGTAGAACAGCAGCGGATCGGTGATCTGCCAGCGCGAGACGTGATCCACCAGCAGCCGTTTCTTGTCCAGGGTCAGATACTCGGCGCTCTGGGGTTCGGTGCCCAGGACGCGCTTATCCAGCAGGACCAGGTCGTGGACGAGGGGCGCCTTGAAGTACATGCCGGGCTCGCGCACCACCCGCACCGGTTCGCCAAACTGAAACACCAGGCCTTGCTGCCACTCGCTGACGACATACACCGACTGAAAGGCGGCGAAGGCCAATACGCCGATGACAATGATTTTCTTCATGGGTTTGCTCCTTAACTTGCTGATTGACCTTTACGGGGCTGGGGCCGGTTCGGTGGGAACGATTACCGGCGCGGCCGGCGGGGTCAGATCGGTCAGCGGCAGGAACGGCAAAACCCCGCCGCTGCCCGTGTCCAGCACGAAGATGTCCGCGCCGGCCAGAATTCGCTCGATGCTTTCGAGGTACAGCCGCTCACGCATCACATCCGGGGATTTGAGGTATTCGGCCAGCAGCGCCAGGAAGCGGGCGGCGTCGCCCTCGGCCCGGATCAGCCGTTGCTCGCGGTAGGCTTCAGCCTCCAGCACCATCTGAGCCGCCTCACCGCGCGCTGCCGGAACCACCTGCTCTGCGTAGCCCTCTGATTCCTTCACCAGCCGCTCCCGATCCTCGAACGCGCGCACCACGTCGTGGAAGGCATCGCGCACTTCACTCGGCGGGTCTACGGCCAGCAGCCGGGTTTCGGTGACCAATAGGCCGGTTCGGTATTTATCGAGCAGCGCCTGGAGAAGCATCTTAACCTGTTCCTGCGCCTGCACCCGCCCCTCGGTCATGGTAAAGTCAATCGTGTTTTGTCCGACGGCGGAACGCAGCGCGATCTCGGCCGAGGCCTTGAGCACGGCATCTGCGTTTTTCACGTGGAAGGTGTACGCCACCGGATCCTGCACCAGGTATTGGATAAACAGCTGCACCACGACCATGTTCTCGTCGCCGGTGAGCATCTGCGCCTCTTCGAGCACCACGTTCTGGCCGCCGGCCTCGGTGAGGTAGCCGATCTCAGCGGTGCGGACCCGCGCCGTGTCTACCACAAACTTGGATTGGATGGGCGACGGGAGGCGGTAGTGCAGCCCGGATTGGCGCGGCTCGCCGGTCAATCGTCCAAAGGTAAGCACCAGGCCCTGTTCGCCCGGTCCGACCATGTAAACGCCTGAGAGCAGCCACAGGCCGGCTACGCCGATCACCAAGAGCCAGATCCGCCGGGGGGATAGCCAGTGGCGCAGAGTCCGGGAGATCCATTCGGGATCGAGGAAGTCACTCAAGCCGGATTCGTTCGGTACATTTGTTCGTCTCATTGTTTGCTCCTTCTCTCTTGCGGTTGGATTTGAGCCGTGTTCATTTTTTTCTCCTGTTGACGCTATGCCATTCAATGCGTGAGCGAGTTAACTAATCATCTATCCTTACAGGCGCAAGCCGAAACGACGGCGGGTGAGCAAAACGTAGATGGCAATCACTGCCAGCCCGCCTGCCAGCAAGTAAGGAAAGTATTGTTTGAGGTACTGGCTGATCAGTGTCCATTCGTGCCCAAGCACATAGCCTGCGCCGATCAACAGGGTGCACCAAATGTATGCGCCAACAAAGGTGGCTGCAAAAAAGGTGAGGAAGGGCATGCGCGCCAACCCGGCCGGGATGTTGATTAGCGTGCGGATGCCGGGCATAACTCGTCCGACCAGCACCAGCCCTGTGCCCCAGCGATGGAATTGAGTTTCCACACGGGCAATGTGGGCAGGGTCAATGTGCACCCAGCGGGCAAGTTTATCCACCAGCGGACGTCCGCCGAGCCGCGCCACCCAATAGGTGATGGATGCGCCGAGCGTGCTGCCGAGGGCGGCATACAACCCGCCGATGAAAATCATCGAGATGGGAAGTTGGTGCTCCGCGATGAGCATCCAGCCTGCCAATCCCAGAATGATTTCGCTGGGAGTGATGCCAGTAGCATTTTCGAAAATTAACAATGCCGCAACGCCGAACCAGCCCCAGGCGTCGTACAGGGATTGAAGGGTGGATAAGATTTGGGTTTCGAGTGTGTTCAGGTATTTCATTTTTCTCCTATTGGTAAAACAAAAAAGACCACCGCCTAGTAGGCGATGGTCTTGCGTTTTCTTTCAGACAGCCGGGAAATCTCTTTCCGTCTTGACGACTGTCCATCCCGAAAAAGTCGGGCGCTACTCCCCATCGGAGTTAAGAATCAGTATACAACAGAGGAAGGTAGTTGTGGTTAAGAATTCTCTCATCTCTGCTTGCAAATCCGCTTAGAGTGTGTATGCAAATTAAATTTATGTCACCCTGAGCCAAGGCCCTGAACGAAGTGAAGGGGCGAGCGCAGGGTCTCGTTTTGCCTTAAATCGGGTGAATTCGGGCAAAGGTAGAGATTCTTCGTCGCTCCGCTCCTCAGAATGACATAGCTATGTTGATTTTGCATACAGTCCCTTAGGAAGTTAAGACTACTCCGCTTGATGATCGAATGGCTGAGCGGATCATCAAATATTCGGTGATGTTCTCGGCGGTGACAATGCCTACCAACCGGCCTGCGTGCGTGACGGGCAAAGCAGGGATACCCGACTCCTGAATCCGCATGAGGGCATTTTCCACCATCTCATACGAATCCACTTCGGGCAGAACCTTTTTCATCACAGCAGAGATGGCGATGTTCTCACCATGCCGGGTGAGCGCCACGAGAAAATCATCACGGGTGACAACACCCACCACACGGTCATTATCAATGACGGGGAAATCATGCTGTGAGCCAGACAATATCAACTGCGACATGCGCGAGAGCGGGTCGCGTGGGGACAGGCTTTTGTAATCCGTCAGCATCGCGCGGCCAACAGGAATTCCGCTGATGGCATTCTTCATCTGTGTCATGCCTGCTTCCTGCGAAGCGCCGATCCAAATAAAGAAAGCGATGAAGAGCAGCGAGGCATTCCCAAACAAACCAACCAGGCCAAACAGCAAAGCCATGCCCTGCCCGATCGTCGCGGCGATCTGCGTGGCGCGGACGTAATCCATGCGCATGGCAAGCAGGGCGCGGAGCACACGCCCGCCGTCCATGGGGAAGGCTGGGATGAGGTTGAACAACACCAGTGAAATATTTATCATCATCAGTCTTTCGAGAAAACTGCCCGAGGCGATGGTCAACTCATTAAGCGGCACCAGGCTCGAAGTTAAGAAAAGATACGCGAAGAGTCCCGCAGCGATGACCACGTTCACAGCGGGTCCCATCAAAGCGACCCATAATTCCTCGATCGGCTTCTCTGGCATACGCTCTAAACGAGCCACGCCGCCAATCGGGTAGATCGTGATGTCACGAGTTTTGATGCCATACTTGCGGGCTGTGAGCGCGTGCCCGTATTCATGCAGAATCACACATGCAAAGAGCGCGAAGATAAAGAGAACGCCGCTAAAAACCTCGCCCCAGTTTCGATTTTCCAGCCAGTGGCTGTAGCCAACCCACGCGATCAAAAGCAGAAAGGTGGCGTGAATATACACCTCAATGCCTGCAAATTTTCCTAATTTCCATTGCCATTTCATAGTTCAACTCCTCTTGAAGTTGATATGATTGTAAAGGTAATTTGTTAGAAAAATGTTATAAATTTTCCATCAGGAGCTATCAGTTTGGGAAGAAGGAAAATAAAAAAGCCATCCAAGTTTTTTGCGAAGCACCCTGTGGGCAAAAACAATATTGTTTGTCAAATTCATACCGAGCATCCCACGTATGCAACGCGCAACGCGGTTGCCTTTTCGAAGTATTCTTTTCTTTAGTTGTCGAGTTGGTGGTTGAGCTTGTCGAAACCCTCGAGACACGCCTCTGTTTCTCTCCGCGAAGCGTAAAATGATCGCCCGCTATCTTCTGGGGTGCAGTGGACCCTTCGACACGGTGAGCGAAAGACGAACCGTCAGGACAGGCAGTGGGGACACAGGCAGTGGGGACGCTTCGCGGCCCCGCCAAATTGGGTTTATACTACGCCTAGGCAGTGTCCCGTTCCCCCTAAAGGGGACGATGTTGACAGGGAGTCCAGGCCCGGCCTGGTTGTCGACGCGAAGCGTGTCGAGATACACTGCCACTAACCGTTGGGCGGCTTAATCCCGCAAAAGAGGAGAGTATCAGGTGATTTGGCTTTGGACAGGATTCGTCGTCTTTGTGCTGCTGATGTTGGCGTTGGACCTGGGGGTCTTTCATCGTAAAGCCCATGTAGTAACGGTGAAAGAGGCCCTCGGCTGGTCCGCATTACAGCCGATCCATTCCTGGTTTTCACGAGTAACGTCTTTGCCATCCTCGGACTCCGGTCGCTCTATTTCGCACTGGCGGGCATGCTCGACAAGTTCAGATACCTCAAACTGTCGCTCGCGTTGGTGTTGATGGTTGTTGGAGTGAAAATGCTGACAGCCGAGTGGCTCAAGCATATGCTCGGAAGCAGTTTCAACTTTTACGTACTGGGAGTGGTACTCCTGATCCTAGTTGCCGGGGTAGCAGGGTCCTTGGCTATTGGGCGGCACAAACCACATCACCGATGACACAAATCGCTATATATGCTGCGGCTATTGGTTGAGATGTAGAGACCAATTGATCATAGCAAGAAACGCTTTTGGCTTTGACATTGAACTCGCGCCACACTTGATAAATCTCTGACTTAGAAAGGAAGGAAAAAATGAAAGGCAACGAAAAGCTACTGACCGTACTGAACCAACTCCTCGCGGACGAGCTCACCGCCATCAACCAATACATGGTGCACTCGGAGATGTGCGACAATTGGGGCTACGATAAGCTCCACAAGGCCATCGAAAACCAAGCGAAGGACGAGATGCACCATGCCGAATGGCTTATCCAGCGCATCATCTTTCTGGAGGGTACCCCTGTCGTTTCAAAACTCAATCCCATGAAAATCGGCGCCACTGTTCTTGCTATGCTCACCAACGACCAAGACGCCGAGCTTGCCGCCGTGCGGGCTTACAACGACGCCATCGCGCTCGCGCACGAAGTGGGCGATCAGGCCAGCGTCGATTTGTTGATCCGTATCCTTAAGATGGAAGAGGGTCATGTGGACTGGGCGGAAATACAGCGTGCCCAGATCGAGCAGATGGGTCTGGAGAATTACCTGACAAATCAGACGGAGAGCGTTGCAGGTTAGCTTACACCGAACTCACAAAGAAGATGGTGGTCAGGACTCACGTGCACTAAACCTTGCGCCGCTCACTGCATGGTCCTGACTGCACTCCGCACAGGCTAACGCGTCGGCCTAGCAAAGTTGCGTGCAATTCGAGCGAGTCTTCGTCGCAGAGTTCGCGCGCGGTTGAATACAATTGCTAAACGTTATAGGCGATTTTTGCCTGTTCATCTCCTCGCTATCCTGCGCTCATGCAGGCGGGGTTTTGCTCATCAATCACTGATCCTGCTTATTTTTCGAGTTATACTATTAACAACATGAGCCTCTTCCTGCAACTTGCCTTCCTGCTTTCGATCATCCTGCTCTCTGCAAAGATGGCGGGGTATTTGAGCATTCGTTTTGGACAACCCTCCGTGTTGGGAGAGTTGCTGGTCGGGATCATCCTGGGTCCTTCCATTATCAATTTACTTAATTTCTCGTTTATTGAACATGAACTGACTGAAACCATCGCCAAACTTGGCGAACTCGGCGTATTATTGCTCATGTTCCTCGCAGGATTGGAATTGCACTTCGGCGAGATGAAGCGGAATCTACGCGTGGCCGCTCTTGCTGGGTTGATGGGTGTGGTCTGGCCTGTGTTGTTGGGATGGGGCGTAGGCCTGCTCTTTGGCTTGGATCAATCCGCTTCGATCTTTCTTGGCCTGACGCTTGGCGCCACCAGCGTAAGCATCTCAGCGCAGACGCTGATCGAGCTAAAAGCATTGCGCAGCCGCGTGGGATTAAGCCTGTTAGGCGCGGCAGTGTTTGACGATATTTTGATCATCTTATTGCTTTCAGTATTTCTCGCCCTGCAAGGCGGGGGCGGAAGCACATCTGATATTTTACTGATCATCATCCGCATGATCTTGTTCCTTGCTCTTTCAGTCACGTTCGGCTTGTGGGCCTTGCCGTGGATCATCCGACGTATTTCCAAACTTCCAATAAGCCAGGGCTTGCTCACAATTTCGCTCGTCATCATGCTGGTCTATGGCATTGCATCGGAATATTTCGGCGGTATGGCGGCCATTACAGGCGCGTTTTTGGCAGGCTTGATGCTGGCGCGCACGCATGAAAAAGAGAGGATCGAATCAGGGATGCACGCGCTGGCATACGGATTGTTCGTGCCGATCTTCTTTGTCAACATCGGCTTATCCATTGACCTGCGCGAGTTCCAATTACAGGCGTTACTCTTTACAGTTGTTATTATTCTGGTGGCAGTTGCCGGCAAATGGCTTGGCTCAGGCTGGGGCGCGCGGCTGGGCGGGTTTTCGCAACGCGAATCGATTCAACTCGGCGCGGGCATGATCTCGCGCGGCGAAGTGGGACTCATTGTAGCAAGCGTGGGAATGCGCGCTGACTTGGTGGGCGCGGAGGAATTTTCCGCGATCGTGGTCATGGTGCTGATCACCACGTTGATCACACCGCCCATCCTGCGGGCGTTGTTTTCGCAGAAAGATGCGAAGGCGAAGAAAATGCAACTCGAAGCCGAGCAGGTTCAGGCTTCGCCTGATGCGAAAGAGTCGGAGGTGTCCTAATGTATTTGATCATCGTGTTTTTACATAATCCAAACCTCTTGGAAGAGCTGATGGAAGCATGGGATCAGGAAGGCGTGAACGGCGCAACCATTCTCTTCAGCGTGGGCATGGGACAGTTTCTTGAGAAGCTGGGTCTGCGCGACGACATTCCATTGATCCCCTCGCTGGAGGATTTTTATGAAGCGTCGGAAAAACTCAGCCGCACGATCATGGCAACTGTAAAGGAAGAAGCGCTGATTGATAGAATTGTCGCCGCCACGCAGCGTGTGATGGGTGATTTAAATAAGCCTGAAACTGGCATGCTTCTTGTAATGCCGGTGTTGAAGGCTTATGGCTTATATAAGACAGGGAGAACAAAATGACAAATCCCCCCGTTCATTTATTATTGGTGGCAGTCATTCAAGATCAAGACCTTGAGACCGCGACCAAAGCTTTGCAGGGAATTGGCGCATCGCTGACCTATCTTTCCAGCGCAGGCGGATTCCTGAGTCGTCGTAACGCTACCTTGTTGATCGGTCTGCCGGCCGAAAAGATAACTGAAGCCTTTGCCGCATTGCAGGAGGCCTGCCGCCAGCGCGTAGAGTATATGACCCTGCCCCTCGAAGGCTCGTCCATGCCAATGCCCGCGCCTGTGCCAGGTACCGTCGGCGGCGCGACTGTCTTTGCTTTGCCTGTGGAAAGATTTGAACAGATTTAAACCATGCTCTCAGCGCCGTCCTCGGCGCTGAGATTCGCCGCCGGGGACGGCGGCTTTAGCACAAGGAGAGATCACCATGAAAATGATCATCATCATTGTAGAAGATAACGATGCCGATATGCTTACACAGAAGCTCACCGCGGCAAGTTTCCGTGTAACGCGTGTGGCCTCCACTGGCGGTTTTTTACGAAGCGGGGTTGTGACCATGCTGCTCGGCGTGCAGGAAGAACAGGTGGATGCGGTCTTACAAACCGTCCGCAATTCACTGCCTCCAAAAGCCGGCCAAAAACGCGCCACTATCTTTGTCGTTCCTGTCCAGCACTTTGAACAAGTTTAATTTTTTCATGTCCTCTAACAAGAACGTTCATAAGCAGGGAACTTTCCTGGTTTAGTAACGTCATTGTTTTGTTTGGTCTATAGGTGCTCATGTATAAAAAATCGAACCTTCTTTTCGCGACCCTCGTTCTGTTGATCGCCATGCTCGCTTGCGCAAGCCTGCCAGGCGGGAGCGGGCCCGCAAGCCCGGTCAACGTGGAGACGATCGTCGCGGCGACATTTCAAGCTTTAACTCAAGTCTCTACGCCTCCTGCTTCGACCCTGCAGCCCGGTTTCGACAAGCTCAACCCAGCGGCTCAAGGCGACGCCGCAAGCCTGCTCCCGCATTCGATGTATTTTATCAACAACGACAGCGCCGGACTGGCCCAGGTCTATCGGCTGGATCAGGATGGGGTTACGGTCACGCAGCTCACATTCGAACCTGCCAATGTAGACGACTACGATGTTTCGATGATGGACGGCAGTGTGGTATATGTTTCCAATAACCAATTGCTGACTGTCAATGCAGATGGAAGCAGCCGCAGTATGATCTTTGGTGGCAGCGCGCGCGATGAGGATAACCCATTCCTGACCAATATCACCAGTCCGGTCTGGTCGCCGAACGGTGAGACGATTGCCTTTGCATACAAAGGTTTGAATTTCTATTCCATCGTGAGCGGACAGTCCAACCGCATGCTGGAAGACCAGATTGATGATCTTGGCGGCGGATTATCTTTTCCACGCGAATTATATTGGCCTGAAACTTATTCAGCCGATGGAAGCAAACTTATCATCACACTTGGATATTATGAAGGCGCATCCAGCGCGATCTACTACCCGAACGGCGGGGCGCTGGTCCGCTTGAGTGGAGATGAAGGCGCGATCATCTGTTGCGGCGATTATCACCTGACCAGCGATGGCTCTGCGCTATTCGCCGCCAGCCCAAGCTCAGGCATGTTCAACGCCGGCCTCTGGCGTGTGGATACGGCTACAGGGAATGTCACCACTTTGCTCCTGACAAGTTATGATACCAACCCTGATGAAGTTGCCGATAATCCCTTCCTGGCCGCGGATGGTCAACTATATTTCTTTTATGCCAGCGTTCCCAACGCGGATGAATTTATCAACCGCCCGCCCTTGCAGCTGGTGCGCTCTGCGGCGGATGGCGTAACAGGCCGGACTGTCTTGCGCCCTGAAACTTTTCAAAATATGAATGAGGCGCTTTGGGCGCCGGATGCCAGCTTTGTCATCGTTGCCAATCCGGACGTTCCTGAGATCTATCAGGGCGGTGCGGCGCAGTTATATTACACCGACGGTCAAAAAGCCATGCTTCCGCTGTTACCTTACGCAATGAAAATGAAGTGGGGACCGTAAAGATTTACCAATTGATATTCAAAAAGCCCTCATCAAAAATGACGAGGGCTTTATTATTTATACAGTGGCTTCCACTTCTTCCTGCTTCTTGAACTGGCTCATGTACAGGTCGTAATAGAAACCTTTCTTCTCCAGCAGTTCATCATGTTTACCGCGTTCGATGATCTGACCGTCTTTCAAAACCAGGATCATATCTGCATTTCGAATGGTGGACAAACGATGCGCGATGACGAAGGATGTGCGGCTTTGGAGCAGCGCATCAAACGCTTTTTGGATGAGACGCTCGGTGCGTGTGTCTACGCTGGAAGTTGCTTCGTCCAAAATGAGCACGCGTGGATCTGCGAGCGCGGCGCGCGCAATCGAAAGCAGCTGCCTCTGTCCCTGGGAAAGACCCGAGCCGCGCTCACCGAGCACTGTCTGATATTTTTCTGGCAGACGTTCGATGAATGAATCGGCGTTGGCGAGTTTTGCGGCGGTGTAGACTTCTTCATCGGTTGCGTCGGGGCGGCCAAAGCGGATATTGTCCATGACGGAGGCGCTGAACAGGAAGGTATCCTGCAGCACGATGCCGATCTGCTTGCGGATCGATTCGGCGGTGACATCGCGCACATTCACGCCGTCAATTTTGACCGAGCCGTGTGTCACATCATAGAAGCGTGGCAGTAAATTGATAATGGTAGTCTTGCCTGCGCCAGTCGGGCCGACGATGGCGATGGTTTGCCCAGGTTCGGCTGAGAATGAAACTTCCTTCAAAACTGGCACACCATCTTCATATTCGTGTGAGACTTCGCTGAACTCAACTTTGCCTTTGATCTCGGTCATCGCTTTGGCTGCGGGCTTGTCAACCACAGCGGGGTTTTCATCGAGAATGGTGAAGATGCGTTCTGCGCCTGCGACCGCATTTTGGATGTTCGTCCATAACACAGCGATCTGTTGGATGGGTTGGTTGAAACGCTGAACATACGCGAGGAAGGTGATGACCAAGCCCAATGTGACGGTTGCGCCGAAGAGCGTGTCCCCTGTCAGCAGGTACCAGCCGCCCACGCCTGTGACGATGGCAAGCCCAAGATAGGAAAAGGCTTCCAGTGTTGGCGCAAGAGCGGATGTATACGCCACAGCGCGGATATTCGCGTCACGATTGGCGGCATTGACTTCCTTGAACTGTTCGATGTTTTCATCTGCGCGGTTGAAGGCTTGCACTTCGCGGACTGATGAAATGGTCTCTTGTAATTCGGCGTTGACGTTGCCGATCTCTTCGCGGCTCTTGCGGAAGGCTTTGCGCGCCTGCCCCGAGAACCAGACCGTTGCGATGAACATCAACGGTGAGACCGCCAGTGAAAGCAAAGCGAACGGCAGGCTCAAGGTCAGCATGTTATATGCCACCCACAACAGCAGAAGGATTCCGCTGAACACGTTGACAAGCGCGAATGAAAACGCCTGTTCAATGGCAGATGTGTCGTTGGTGATGCGGCTCATCAAGTCACCTGCTTCGTGCTCGGCGTAGTAACTGAGCGAGAGTGAATGTAATTTTTCGAACACTTCCACGCGCAGAGAGCGCAGAACGTGCTGGCCTGTCCACGCCATGGCGAAGAAAGTCATGCCTGTTAGAACTGCGCCAAGTACATAGAGCGTGATGACGATCAATATCAAGCGGAACATGCCTGTGATGCGCTCATCATTTGTAGCCGTTGCGAGGTCAGGAGTTGTGTATCCGCCGAGATGATAGGCTTTGTAGATGATCTGACGCGAGTACGACAACATGGACGGGTCTGCGGTCCTCCCAAGCCAACAACTGGAAACTGCTTTTTGGTCAGTGGCAGGCATGGGGGCGAGAGACGCGAATGCACTACTTCCAGCAGGGACGAGAAAACAATCTGTGGCTTGTCCCATTAATTCAGGAGAGGCCACTTGAGTCCAGGTGGAGACGACGACGAAGAAAACTGCGAGAACGATCATGTACCAAAAACGTCCAAAGTATGTGCCGAGGCGACCGAGCGTTTCGCTCAGGTTGCGCGGCTTCATCGTTTCTTGATTAAGGAAACCACCAGCGCGGCCGTGCATCATAATGCCACCTCTCTGGAAACATCTGAAGTCTTTAAGACCTCGGAGGTTTGGTGCGCCAATATTTGCGAATTATAAATTTCTGCATAGATCGGTTCTTCTTCCATAAGTTGTGCGTGTTTGCCTTGCGCCGCGACTTCTCCTTTTTCAAGTACCAAAATTTTATCGGCGTTGATGACGGTGCTGATGCGCTGCGCAATGACGAAGGATGTGCGGCCTTTCATAAGCGTTTCAAGCGCTTCCTGAATATGTGACTCGGTGGTGATATCCACGCTGGAAGTTGAATCATCGAGGATGAGAATACGCGGATCGAGCAGAAGCGCGCGCGCAATTGCCACGCGTTGTTTTTGCCCACCGCTGAGGGTTGTACCGCGCTCGCCGACATGCGTGTCATATCCATTAGGGAAGGACATGATGAAGTCGTGCGCGGCGGCTGATTTCGCGGCGGATTGAATTTCTTCGAGTGTGGCTTCGGGTTTGCCAAATGCAATGTTCTCGCGGATCGTTCCGCTGAATAAAGTCGTTTCCTGAAGCACGATGCCGATTTGCGAACGAAGCGAATCAAGTGTGATATCGCGCAGGTCGTGACCGTCAATCGTGATGCGGCCTTCATTCGGGTCATAGAAGCGCGGCAGCAAGTTGATGATACTGGTCTTGCCTGAACCTGTTGCGCCGAGCAGTGCAATCGTTTCACCAGACTTCGCTTCAAACGAAACATTTTTCAACACAGGATCGCCGCCGCCAACATAACGGAAGGTAACATTCTCAAATTTCACGCTGCCTTTTACTGCGGGGAGTTTCGATGCGTTGGACTTATCCACAATATCGCTTTTCGCGTCGAGAATTTCAAAGATGCGGTCAGCGGATGCGGAAGCCTGTCCCATTTGTGTGACGATCATGCCGAACATCATGATGGGGAAGAACAGGTACATCAGGTAAAGCGAAAATTCCTGCCATGCACCGATCGTCAACGTGCCGAGGATGATTTGTTGGCCGCCGACATAAAGAATCGCGGCTTGTCCGAGATTCGCTATCAAGAACACCAGCGGAAATAAAAATGTAAACAAACGCGAGACCGCAATGGATTGATTCATCGTGTCATCTGCGGCGTTGCGGAATTTTACTTGCTGTTCTTTTTCGCGCGTGAAAGCCTTGATCACTTTGACGCCCGCAAGATTTTCCTGCAAGACCGTGTTCAATGTCGAAAGTTTTTGCTGCACTTTCGTGAACAACGGCTGGCTGATGCTTGCAAATACAGCGAACAGCACCATCGCAACTGGCAGGATCGGCATGGCCGTCCATGCGAGAGAAACGTTCGACGAGAATAGGATGATGACCGTACCCGACAACAAGATCACTGCGCCCACGAGTTGTAGTAAACCCTGCCCAATAAATAAACGCACCTTTTCCACATCGTCCGTTGCGCGGATCATCAACTGACCCGTCTGATTTTTATCGTGATATGCAAAAGATAAATCCTGTATCTTGGCATACAGATCGTTGCGAAGATCGTACGCGACCGATTGCGAATTCTTCTCCGCCCAAAAGGCTTGCAGGAAGGAGAACAGTCCGCGCAGGAGGGCGAAGACGACAATGGCGACAAGGGCCGTGACTAAAGCACGCGGCGCGTTATTTAGATCCGCTTCAAGCGTGACCCTGAGTTGGTCCAGCGTCGTAGCAGAGTCATAGCCCAAGGCATTGAGAATCTTCGGCAGCGCCGTGCTGACAAATGACGCGGGAATCTTATTCAGCGCCTGCAAGACCTGATCCGCGAGAAAGCCGCTGGTCACCGCGTCAATCACATTGCGAATCATGTGCGGCACCGCCAGTTGCGATAGCGTGGCAATGACGAGGAAGACATACGGTAACGCGGCCTGACGGCCATAATGCGTCAGGTATTTGATTGCGCGGCCAATACCTTTTAATGATGTTCGTTGACGGCGCGCGCGGATTTGTGGTTGGGTAAGGGCTGCTTGCATGGAGTTCCTTTTTGAAGTAATTGGTAATTTTCCCTGCTCTCGGCGACTTGAGCATGTGAAAGAATCAATTTGAAAATAGCATGCGAATGTAGAGGAATTATGTAGAAGTGGGAGAGGTTTTGCAGAGATTAATATTTCTCTTCCAATTGATGTGCCGCTTTGATCAAAATCTCCAATGCCTCGGTTACCCTGGCACGTTCCTCCGTACTTATTTTGGAGGCGAGTTCGTCCATCCAGCGATGGCGTTCTTCAGCGCCTTGATTGATCAATTCTTTGCCTTTATCACTCAAGGCCAATAACCTGGCGCGGCGGTCAGCAGGATCCTCGGCGCGTGCGAGATAACCTGCCTGCACGAGCTTATCCACCAGTTGACTGGCGGCCGCGGCAGAAACGTCAAATCGTTCGCTGATCTCGGACATGCCGCAGGGACCCTTGTGGTGCAACTGCATAAGAATGCTGAATTGCGGCATGGATAGTCCCGTGCTTTTGGCAAAGTGACTCCATCCGCGCATGGAACGGTGCATGAAGGTATCCATCCAGGCGCGCAGGGTCTTGGAAAATTGGGTAGGTTTGGTCATAGTTAAGCCTGCTTTTTAGTTAATCGGACTTAACTTTATGCGGGAGTTAAGGTTTTGTCAAGAAAGTGGGGATAAGAGAAATGTAAGAGTTTTGCAGTAGTTGTTTATAATCGGTACAACTTTCATGAAAATCTCAAATCAGTTTACCGAACGAGAAAAAGGAATCGTCAAATTGTTGTTGCAGGGAAAGAGCAATAAGCAAATTGCTCTTCTATTGAACATTTCCCAAAGCACTGTTGAATTTCATTTGAAAAATGTTTACATCAAGCTCGATGTAAATTCCAGGACAGAAGCAGTTCTGCAACTATCGGAAGATAACCTAACTATCTGACACGGGTGATATTGATGCACTTCGGCACATGGCTGGGAGGCGTGAAAACGCACCCAAACTGGTATCCGCTTTCAAAACGGATTAGGATGAGTGATTCAGTAATGCCATAGCCTGCAACGGATCTTGTGACGGGCAGCCTGTCCACGTCGCTGCTCCATTCAAGTGTATAGGAGCCTGTTGCATAAGTCGGGAAGCCGTCTACTGGGATGAGTGCCGGTGGCAGATCATCCTTGTTTGCTGCCGCAGACAGGCCTTCCAGCACAAGGATATTCATATCCTGCAGAGCCTCCTGTGCCTCAGGGATAAGCATCGAGAATCTGCCCCCAAGGATGGCAAGCATGAGGATCACCACGGTCACTTTCAAGAGCCGCACCAATCCACTGCCTCGCGCATTCCCCTCCAGAACTCCCACCATCCAGCGGAAAGTGAAAGCCAGAGGCAGATAGATGATCAAACGAGGTAAAAAGGTGAACAGGGAGAGAAAGAAAAATGTAACTGTCTGGGAGGAACCTGAATTTAGATAGGCCTGCATGGAACTTGCCAACACCAAAAACAAGGAAGCTCCCATTAATCCCCAAAAAGATTCTTCATCCCAAGCCACGATCAACCCAGTCATGCCCATGACAAGGGTGGTAAGAATCACAGAGGCAACCCGCCCGATGGGCAGCTCAAAAAGAGGGATGCCGGGCAGCATCCATACATTGATAAATTGTGAAATGAGCGCATAGGGAAAACCAAAAGCAATGCCCAGGAAAAATCCGGAGATTCGACGTGTTTGATCGTTCATTCTTTCTCCAAAATCGAGTTAGTTTACTTACTCCCCAACCCCAACTCAGGAATAGGCGGCAGCTTCTGATTGAACAACCAGCCATCAAAAAACGCATTCAATTCTTTGCCGCTCACCTGCTCAGCAAGGACAATAAAATCAGCGGTTGTGGCGTTGCCATTTTTATAGCGATCAGCGTAAGTCCTCAAAATATCAAAGAAGACATTATCACCAACTTCAAGGCGTAATGCGTGGAGCGTCAGACCGCCGCGGACATATACACCGCCATTGAACAAGTCGTCTGCGGCAGGATTCCCCGGTGGCGGATAGGATGCCGGGTATTCAACCACTTCGGTATACAAGGACTTTATCCATTCATCCAAGTCTTCGCGTCCCTGTGTGTGTTCAATCCACAAGCCTTCGGAATAAGTGGCAAAGCCTTCATTGAGCCAGATGTCACTCCAATCCCCCACGCTAACGCTATCCCCAAACCATTGATGCGCCAGTTCATGCGCGACGACTAATTCCGTGCCTTCCACGTCTTCAAGGTCAATCATGTCCATGCCAAAAATGGACAGGGTCTGATTCTCCAGCGCCGCGCCGAAATCGGTATCCATCACGAATGCGCCATACACTTCAAAAGGATATGGTCCAAACAACTCGCTAAAGTAAACGAGCATTTCGCCCTGCCTTGCAAACGGCTTGCGGACCTCTTCGGGCAATCCAGTTGAATAATAATTTCTGATCGGAATTCCACTCCCTGATTCCATTGTTTCAACATCAAGTTCGTCAATGTTGATGGTGGCCAGATAACTTGCCATTGGGTCGCGCGCTTCAAAGATGAATGTCCTCGTATCGCCGTTGTCAATTATTTCAGTTAACACGCCATTGGCTGCAACTTCAAACGGCTCAGGGACAGTCACGCGAAAAGTATATGAGGCCTTGTCCAATGGATGATCGTTCACGGGATAATAACTTGCAGAACCATCCGGTTCACTTAACACAAAGCTTCCGCCTTCAACCGTCACCCAGCCTGTTTGAACAGGAAGAGCCGCGGATTGCATTGCATCAGGAGAGCCATTGTATTGAACCTCGACTGTGAATGATTCATTTTCCGCCAGCGGAGTAGACGGAGTAATCGTTAACTCCTGGCTTGCGCGATCAAAATCAGCAGGCTGTTCATTGACTGTAATACTCGTGACCTCAAAGCCAATGAAATCCAAATTGAAACCGCTCAAATCCTGAATCGCATTTGCTTCGATGGTGGTGATGGCTGTCAAATTACTGGTGGCAACATCGTTGACCGTGATATCCAATGTGTAATGCGTCACGTCATAACCACCGTTACCAAATTCAGGATAGAGTGAATCGCCCATCCCCCATGAACCAGCATCGGGATCAAGAGACTCTTCCACTTCAGTTATCGATGGCTCCGGCGTCACAGTTGGGGTTGCGGCAAATTGATTGCAAGCCAGAATAGCGGATGCCATCAAAATAAACGCGAGAGATATCTGCATTGATTTCTGTTTTTTCATTTTATATCCTCGTTATTGCTGGCAGCCTTCCGGCTGCTCACCAACAGGCATGCCAAAGGCTTCATAAACTGGCACACCATCCCACTCTGGCGGAAGGGGCAAACCAAGCGTAAAGGCGGTGGTTGCCGCGCTATCCATTGTATAAACCTGCGTGGATAGTTCACCCGGGGCAATGCGCGGGCCGCTGATGATCCATGGAATGGTCATATCTTCGGGCAGGTCTGTGCCGTGCGTGGTATCGTGCCCGCCGTGATCGGAGGTGACGATGATCATGGTGCTTTCGTACATGCCCTTATCCTTCAAGGCTTGGATGAGCAGACCCAACCCTTTGTCCTCGCGTTCATAAACACCCAATTGCGCGCGCGACATCCAGCCATGCTTATGTCCCTCAATATCGCTTTCGGCAAAATGTACGAACATCAAGCCGAAGCCTTCATTGATCTGCGTCAGGGCAAGTCTTAAGACTGTGGTTGAATCTTCGATCTTATCCGTTTTATCCACAAATTCAAAATAATCCGTGCTGGCTGGTTCGGTGACCTGGCGCAGTTTTTCCTTGCCAACCACCATTGCGGTTCGCAACCCGGCTGCGTGTGCGAGGTCAAAAATATCGGTGCCAAGCGCGAATCCATTTTGCGGCACATACTCATTCCAGCGGACAATATGCTTGGCAGGACAGGTGCCCACCAGCATCGAGGCATGAGCTGGCAATGTAGTGCTCGGCATGATCGTCTGCGCGCTGAGTGTGTACGCGCCCGTTTGCATCAACGTCATCACGTTTACCATGTTCGCCGCGGCAATTGCATCGGGACGCAAGCCGTCAAATGTGACGATCAAGACACGTTCAACGCTGGGTAAGGGTGTAGGCGTGATCGTCGGAGAGGGAGTCTCAGTGGCGGGCGGCGGTGTGCTGCTTGGGCTGGGAATCACCGACTGCGTGGGAGCAATTGTCGGCGGCGGGGGCGGGGCGAATGATCCGCATGATGGCAGAAAGATCATGAGGAGAATCAAATACAAAAGGCGCCGAATCATTTTCAGGATGATTTCTCCAACATCGGCATTTTCAACCCGTGACGTTTGGCGGCGTCAATCGCAATTTCATAACCCGCATCAGCGTGACGCGCTACGCCCATGCCTGGATCTGTTGTAAGGACACGTTCAAGTCTGAGAGCGGCTTCTGGCGTGCCATCCGCAACAATGACCTGTCCCGCGTGCTGACTGTAGCCCATGCCCACGCCGCCGCCGTGATGGAACGAGACCCATGTCGCGCCGCCAACAGCATTGATCAGCGCGTTGAGAATCGCCCAATCAGAGATCGCATCCGAGCCATCTTTCATTGCTTCGGTTTCGCGATTCGGCGAAGCGACAGAACCTGAATCCAAATGATCGCGCCCGATGACAATGGGCGCTTTTACTTTTCCGCTCGCAACGAGTTCGTTGAACATAAGCCCCGCCTTTGCGCGCTCGCCATAACCGAGCCAGCAGATGCGCGCGGGCAAGCCCTGAAATGGGACTTTCTCTCGCGCCATTTTCAGCCAGCGATGCAGATGCGCATCTTCGGGGAAGAGTTCCATGATGGCTTTATCGGTGGTGTAAATATCCTCTTTATCGCCAGAGAGCGCCACCCAGCGGAACGGTCCCTTGCCCTCGCAGAACAGCGGACGAATATAGGCAGGCACGAAGCCGGGGAATTCAAAGGCATCACTCACGCCATTATTGAAGGCTTGCTGGCGTATGTTGTTGCCGTAATCAAAAACTTCCGCGCCCGCGCGCTGAAATGCGAGCATGGCCTTCACATGCGCGGACATGGAATCCATTGCCATTTTTTTATATTTTTCAGGGTCGCTAATTCGCAATTGATCTGCGGCTGTGACGCTTAATCCAGACGGCACATAAAACAAGGCTTCATGCGCGGATGTTTGGTCTGTGACCACATCGGGAATCACTCCACGCGCAACGAGTTCACTGTACACATCTGCGGCATTGCCGATGAGGCCGATAGATTTAGGAATTTGTTTTTCTTTGGCTTCTTCAACGAGGGTCATCGCCTCTTCGAGAGTATCCACAACCATATCCACATAACCAATGGCGCGGCGGCGTTCGGCTCGTTCGGGGTCTACTTCAACGATCAATCCAACACCCTCGTTCATGGTGATGGATAAAGGCTGCGCGCCGCCCATACCGCCGAGTCCTGCGGTTAAAACAAATTTGCCTTTCAACGATCCCCAGCCTTTTAGTTTTGCAAGCGCGCCGAAGGTTTCGTATGTACCCTGCAAAATTCCCTGTGTGCCGATGTAAATCCATGAGCCGGCGGTCATCTGGCCGTACATGATGAGCCCCTTTTTATCCAACTCATCGAACTTTTCCCAGGTCGCCCAATGTGGCACAAGGTTTGAGTTTGCAATCAACACTTTTGGTGCATCTTTGTGAGATTTGAAAACAATGACAGGCTTGCCCGATTGCACGAGCAGGGTTTCATCTTCTTCGAGTTTCTTGAGCGATTCAAGGATGGCATCAAATGATTCCCAGTTACGCGCGGCTTTGCCGCGTCCACCGTAGACGATGAGGTCTTCGGGCTTCTCCGCCACTTCGGGGTCGAGATTGTTTTGGATCATGCGATAGGCGGCTTCGCTGAGCCAGTTCTTGCAGGTCAGTTGTGTGCCGCGCGGCGCGCGGATGATGCGGTGTGTGGACATGGCTACATTTCCTTTTGAGTATCTTACTCAATTACCTTACACAATATTCTCCCTCATCCCCAACCCTTCCCCCGAAGGGGAAGGGAGTCCCCTCTCCCTTCGGGAGAGGGCTAGGGTGAGGGTGTGTACTGGTTTATTCAGATTCAATAGCAATCGTTCCCAGCATTGCATCAAATACAGGCAGGGTGGTTTCGGCAAACCCATTTTCGGTTGCAAATGTAATCACCAGCGTGCCAGTTTTGAGGTTGAAGAGCGCCATTTTTTGATACAGGCTGACCTGTGCGCCGGAGGGATTAAACCCTCCCACTTCTGACTTGATGACGCCATACGGCAGGCCGCCGGGGGGAATGATAATTTCCACAGAGGAGACAGTCAGCCCATCTGTAACAGAGGGCAATTCATCAGCGAAGGACTGCAGATCAACATCCGTGTCGAATGAAAGAACGGTCTGTGGATCCCAGATAAAGTTTATATTGGTGACGATCTCATTTTTGATATGACCCTCCTGAATATCCAAAGCCAGCAAACGGAATGTAGCAGGGTCCTGCTCTTTAATGCTTAACAGTGACGTTTGAATATGGATGTCAGCATTTTCCGGGAGAGTCCAGGCGTCGTAATATTCCTTCTCGTTGATGCGGACAGCCAGCCAGCCGGCTGGAACGGTGATCTCATATCCAGCACTTTCATCTACAAAAAGAGTGGAACCATTATCCTGTTTGATGAGGGTACTGACAGATGAGAAAGGTTTCGGCGTGGGTGTCACTGTTGGGGGTGGCAAGGTGGGCGTTACAGTGGGTACGGCGAGAGCGGTCAAATCGAGGGCGGCGGAGACTGTCCGAGCGACCATGATGTCCAGCCGGATATCAGGTGTCGGCGAGGGGCTGGCATCCTCCCCGAAGGGGGAAGCGGCGGGAAGTCCCGGCACAACACAGGCCAGGATCGTTGTAAAAAGGATCAGCGCAGTAAGCAATGCGCGTCGAGTATTCATGGTTTCCATCCTTTGTTGTGAAATGAGATGCTCCCGTTTCTAACAGGAAAAAGCCTCTCGGCAATTATAGCCGAGAGGCTTTATTGAGTTGAAGCAGTTTATGCGGAGTTTTGACCCTTTGCGATCATATCGGCAAAGTTCGTGCCTTTCAGTTTGTTAACCAATTGCTCCTGCGCGTCACACCAGACGGGGCGCAGAGGGCAGTCATCATCAAAGGAGCATGCGCCTGTATCGCCGACACATTCATTGAGTTGAATGGGGCCGTCAATGGCTTCGATCACTTCCAAAAGTGTGATCTCATGGGGCGCGCGGGCCAGGCTAACGCCGCCGCGCGCTCCGCGTGAAGTATGCAGAAGCCCTGCAATGGATAGTTGCGAAACGATCTTGGCGAGGAAGGACGGCGGAATGCGTTGTTTCTCCGCAATCATACTCGTTGCTGTGCGCTGATCGCCATTATGGGCGAGATAAAGCACAGCACGAACGGCATAATCTGCTTGACGGGTGATCTGCATTTGGGCCTCACTGAAATAGGTAAAACCTACCAACAATCACGATTTTATTCGGCTATTGGTTTCAAGGCAAGTGATAGAGGTCATAGATGAATTATGACCTTTTACTCTGAATTATTAGGGGGATTTTGCAGACAGTTTGGAAAAAATTACGCATCACGTATTACGTAATACGTGATGCGTAATGTGTTTATGCGGTGTGTCACACTATTTAGAGAGGGTTAAGTTTCCCGCTCCCATTTCAACGACAAAGGTAAGCGCTGAGCCTTCGCCTTTTTGTTTGTAGACGCTCCCGTTCTGACTCCAGCCTGAGCCTGCGTTGACATTCGACAGTCCGCTTTGCACTGTGACAACTGCGTTCACTCCCTCGGGAACGATGATGATCAGATTGCTGAACCCGGTTTCAATCTTAATCGAGGCGTCCCTTTGCAGTTCACCGGAGAAATCGAGTGTGTAATCCCCTGCGCCGGCTGAAAAGTCAAAGATGCTGAAGTTGGCGTTGGCCAGGCCTTTCATTTTGACATTGGATGCGCCGGTGGAATAACTGAAGACGGACATCTCCGTTTGATTGGGTTCGGAGAATGCAAGTCCCACATCCGCCGCGCCATCTTTAACGGTCAGACTGGTGAGTGCCAGTCCGCCAAACTCAAAGGTGCCATCATACGCGCCTGATTCAATCCTCAAATTCATGGGTTGGCCGCCAAGTTTGAAATCCCATTCGTTCTTGAGATTGTTAAAGTTGGTGAGGAAATTAACACTCATATCACCCATTGTGACTTGAACCTCACCGCCGTTGGTCAGGACCACGGGTTTGAGTTCTTCGTAATTGTAGGCGGCCGTGCCATCCACAAGCTGACTTGTGCCGGGTGACAGTACCAGTTCCCCTGCGCCAAATGATAATTTCAAATTGACATCATCTGCTTTGGGATACGGCACGCTGATGGCTTCCACAACTTCGGGGTCCGGCTGTGCCTTTTGGGGCAGGTCAATATTGAATCCGCAAGCGAGGGACGCAAATGCGAGAACCGCGATAAGAATTATAAATTTATTCAGCATGGAAAAAACCTCCACAGATTATTTTGCCTGAGAAAGTATACGGGAAAAAATGGATTTGGTTGCAGGGCTTTCGAACACAGAAGGATCGGAGTTGACGGTCCATTTTCCTGCAATTTGCGCAACAGAGAAATTGAACCTGAACCAAAATCTGCGAGTGCAGCTTTATACACGAATGGCATGCTCATCAAAATGTTCAACTACATCTGCCGCGAGCCAGCCTTCAATATCCTTGTTCGTGAAAGCTTCCTCAGGCAGGTCGTTCACAAGTTTGATCATTGCCTTTCTTTTACTTTCAAACCGGGTTCGCACTTCCGCATCAGAAAGTTTTTTATACTTTGCGATCAATTCAGCATTGAAAGCGTCTGTGTCGCGACGCTTCGCGTGCCATTTGAAATTCGGGTCTTTCAAAATGCCCGTGATGATGCGTTCGCCTTCCTCCCACCAGCCAATCACATGTCCAAGCAATTCGCGAAAACTCCCGACGCCTTGTTTGTTCAGAAATGCATCCTTGTCCTCGACCTTCTCGAAATCTGCTGCATATGTATTCCATTCATTCTGAAGTGTATCCAAAATAAGAAAACGGCTGGATGCGACCAGATGCTCACGCGCATGATGGATAAAAATGCCATTGACCCATGCACGCACACGCCGATTTTCCCAGGCCGCTTCATTCATGGACTTTAGATCTGCCGAGGCTTTCTGACGCATTTTCTCAAAATGGGCAAGGAACTCAGCCTCATCCCAATCCTTATACTTCGCCACCGCCTCTGCGTTGAATGCATCGAAATCATATTTCCTGCGCGCATATTCGCGTTCCTCCGCAATCGCAAGGATGATCTCCATGCCTTCCTGCCACCACGCAACAACATGCGCGAGCATATCGCGAAACTGCACATACCCTTGAGCATTGACGCGCTTTATTCCCTCTTCAGCAGGCCAGCGATTAAATCTCTCAACATAAGTTGCCCACTCGATCTCTAAATATTTTAGTGTGCGTTCTTTATAGGTATTGGACATGCTGTTCTCCATGTTTGAGGTGACAGTCACTTCCAAAGTGACTGTCACCTATGATACTGTTTCAGTCAATGATACAACCTCTGCATCCTTCAATGCGTAACGCAGATCAGCGCTCTTGAGGATGATCGCAGTACCTGGCATCCCCGACCCGATCGAGACTTCATACTCTTCCATCACACTCGCATCAATCAAAACCTTGAGCTGGTTCGGCAATCCGAAAGGCGCCACCGTCCCGACGTGGTAGCCCGTCACTGTGAAGACTTCATCCTCCGTTGCCATGGAGATGCGCGAACGCCCAAGATACTTGCGCAGGACTTTCCATGAAATTTGTGTGGGACCAGCGACAAGAACCATTATAAATTCATCTTCTGCAATGCGGAACAAAATACTGCGCACCACCTGCGAAGCCCGTTGACCGCGCTCACTCGCGGCCTGCTCAAAGGAAGTGACTGGGTGTTTATGCCAAAATACTGAATGCGGCATGCCAAGTTTTTCAAGGGCCATGCTGACGGGAGGCTGTTTCATACCTGTCTACTTGTCTACCTGTTTAAATATCTACTTTTTACTTTTCTACTCGTTCAAACCGTCTTATCCTTGAACTCACATAACTTATTGATGGGACACCTCGGGCACAACGGTTTTCGCGCCTTGCAGACCTCGCGCCCCAAACGGATGATGTTCAAATGCGCGGCGTAATAGGTCTCAGGCGGAAAAATAGACTCAAGATAAGGGTGCGCCTGTTCCACACTCATCCTTTCGGGGCGCAGACCCAGGCGGCCAGTAACACGGTAAATGTGCGTATCCACTGGAAAGGCGGGCATGTTCAACGAAAAACACAAGACGATGGCAGCGGTCTTGGGTCCCACGCCGTTGAACTTCGTCAGCCAGGCGCGCGCTTCTTCGACGGGCAGGTCAGCTAAAAAGCCCAGGTGGAGCGAGCCGCGTTCTTCGGTAATGGCGCGCAGGACCTGCTGCATGCGCGGGCCTTTTTGGTTGGCAAGTCCTGCTGGCCTGATCGCATGGATCACATCCTCTTCTTTTGCGTCACGTACCGCTTCCCATGTTGGGAATTTGGCGTGCAAGGAATTGAAAGCGCGGTCACGGTTAAGGTCATTTGTGTTTTGCGAAAGGATGGTGGAAACCAGCTCATCAATGGCTGGCAAGGGGTTGCGCCAGATGGGTTCGCCAAAGGCATCAAGCAAAGTTCGGTGGATTTTGATTGCGCGTTTTTTCAAATTGCTCATTCTGGATTTCACACCCCCAATCAAAATGTGAACACAGGCTGCGATTTGCCGGTAACAAGCCCCGCATAATTCTTCAACATTTTTTCGGGACCAAACTTCGCAAGCGATTTCAACTGTGATCCGTTCAAGACATTCAACTGGCGCAAAATTTCAAGCGTCACAGCGGGGCGCACACGCGAGCTGGATTCCAATGCATCGTTCATACGCGAGGCGTCCCCGTCTGTTACCTTCATGGCAATACCAACGCCTTTTTCGCTGTACACGCCGGGCACGAGGCCGATGATCTGAAATCCCTCTGCGCCGCGTTTGGTGATGATCCTGCCCTCGCCGATCTTCATGAGTTCACAATCGAACTCGCCATAATTACTGATCATTTCAGGATACGCCGTCATGGCGGTTGTGATCTTTTTGCAGGCAGTCCCGCGCACTTTGCTCAGGTCACGCGGATCGCAAATGCGCGCCATGCCGAGCGCGGCATTGACCAATGGGACGGCGAAATTCGGCGCAGAACAGCCGTCAATGCCGCGCTCGATTTTGTCCAGTTCAATACCGCACAGTTCAGAAAAAGTTTTCAGGATTTCTTTTTGAATGGGGTGATCAAAGTCGAGATAATTTTCGAGAGGCAGTCCTCGCATTTTGGCGAAGGCCAACATGGCAGTATGTTTGCCGGAACAGTTATTGAAATTGGAGCCTGGCGTGATCTCCTTTTTTATCACCTGTTTTAACTTGGCTGCATCGCCGGGCATATGTGGGCCGCATTGCAGGCGGCTTTCTTCAATGCCGATCTTTTTCTGCATGGCTGTAACCGTATCCAGATGCATCTGAGCGGTCTCATGCGATGCGCACGAAATGGAAAGTTCCTTCCGCGTGAATCCAAAATATTCCACGCCGCCTTGTTCCACGAATGGAAGCGCTTGAAACGGTTTGGCGGAGGAACGCAGAAAGGCGACCATTTCAGGGTCGCCATATTTGTGAATGAGTTTGCCGGTTGAATCCACAACTGCGATGGAGCCGACATGGGTCGCTTCAACAATCGAGCCGCGAATCAATTCAAGCAGGGGCTGTGCCGAAGTCATTAATCCTCATAAGGCTGGGTGGAGGCATGGTGATGACGGGAATTGTAATGAAGCAGTCCATAGCGCAGACGCTGGGCAAATTGTTTTTGACGCGCGGCCGGGGATTTGAACCATGTCAAAAGGGAGGCAACCAGTTTCTCGGTCGCGGCAGGATTCGGTTTCTTCGCAGCGATTTTGTCCAGTTTTTCGTTGACGTGCTTGAGAAAGTCGAATTGCGATTTTATGGTGTTGGTGGTCACAATTCCGCCGCGGCTGCTGATAAAAGTATAGCCCTTAAAGGAAGGTCCAAGCAGGAGGTTCAAAGAATCAAGCCAGGCCTTGATGTTTGAACCTGCCAGAAAAGGAGGCTGGTTTTTCAAAACCGCGTCCCCAACGAAAACGATTTTTTCTTCGGGCAAATGCACCCAAATGGAGCCATTGGACGGGCCGGGATGATGCTCAAGATAGACGGGCGTCTCGCTCCAATGCAGGGTCATTGAATCTGAAAAGGAATTTTCGGGCGGCGCCCAACGGACACTGCCAAGCCCGGCAATGGATTCCCAATCTGCGCCGGTCTCTTCCCCCTGCGCTTTGAATGTGCCTGGGCGGGTGCGGAAGGTGTTGGCGGTCTTTTCGTGCGCGATGACGATGCAATCCATGGCGCGTGCGCCCAGCGTTCTATCCGGATGTGCATCCAGATTGATGAGCACACGTTCCATGCCGCCGCCTAGATTCATCAATGCGGCGCGCCATGACCGCGCATCTTCTGGGGATGGGGGCGCATCAATTTGAATGAGGCCGCGTTGTGTGACGATCACGCCCAGCGTGACACCGGGATATTGGTCTTCGATCAGAATGTTTTTGGTTACTTCCTGCATGTCGCTCCTGGATAAAAGGGGAATAAGGAATTTGGTTCAATGATAATCGAGTGAAATATTTTTTACCCGCCTATTTCATAGTTAATCTGCCGGTTTGCCGCATCAGTTCGCCAGTTAGTTTCTTTTTTGCCACAGGCAGGGTGAGCCAGAAGGTAGCGCCATTTCCAGGGCTGCTTTCAACCCAGATCTCTCCGCCATGCCCGTGCACTGCAAGCCGGCAAAAAGCCAGGCCAACCCCCAGCCCGCCAGGCCTGTCCTTGCCACGCACACGAGTAAATTTTTCAAAGACCTTTTCCTGGTCTGCGGCGGCAATGCCGCGTCCATTATCCCGCACCCAGAACTTCACAAAAGCGCCATCGGAGGTTTGAGCGCCGATCTCAATGCGGCCTTCCAACGGCGTAAATTTAATCGCATTTTCGAGCAGGTTAATGAATACCCGATGGACCATATCCACGTCCACCCAAATGAGGGGGAGTATACCTGGTGTTTTATTCTCGACCGTTTGCTGTCGTCCACCTGCTGCGGGTTCCACATCACGAATGGCTTCACGAATCAAAATGATCGGATCGACTGCGTCCTGATTCATGATCTGCTTTCCCGATTCAAGACGACTAATATCCAGAAGGGAATTCACCAGGCGCTGAATGCGAGTTGTGGAATTCTGGGCGATGGCAAGCATAGCATTAAGCGAATCATCCTTAGACACCAGATCGCCCATCATCTCAAGACTCGAAACGATATTTCCAAGCGGTGAGCGCAGGTCGTGATAGATCATGGAGGTCATGTCCTCACGCAAGGCATCCAGTTCTTTGCGCTCGGTAATATCCCTTAAGATCCATTGGAGCAAGTCGGTTACTTCCAATTCCACACGGTGTACATACACCTCAATTGGTATTGGGTCGCCAGCCTGGCGATGCAGGCTGGATTCATAATTACATTCAGGGTTGCCTTTGAGTGCTTCAAAATTCAAACCTGTTTTATTCCAATTGATTTCATGCAACTGGTCCATGTTCATGGTATGCAATTGCTCAACGCTATATCCGCTCAATTTCACAGCCTGTCGGTTCGCTTCCAGAACTCTGCCCTCCCAGTCCGTGATCAAGATCGAATCAACACTATCTTCAAACAACTGACGGTAATGCTCGTGTGTGTTCTGCAAGCGATCAAAAAGTTCGGCGTTTTGGATGGTCGTCCCTGCCAGGTTTCCCAACCCGGTCATGACGATCATCGCATCCGGATCAAACGAACCGGAAACCGGATTGATCGCCTCCAGCACACCGATAACCTTTCCTCGTGACTGGATCGGAGCAATGGCAACAGCCCGCATCTCGATTCCTTCGACCTTGTCCGCTTCACTGTAATGCGGGTCCTGGGTGAAGGCCGGTATCACCAATCCATGCCCATTACGCGCCACCAGTCCTGCAAGCCCATGACCACTGAGGATGTGCCTGCCTGTAATCTTGTCGGAGTTTTGTCCTGCAGCCGCCTGAAAAATCAGGTCATTAGTCGTATGGTCTATCAAAGCCAGAGCCACGCTTTCCACTTGCAGAGCCTGCATAGTCTGGTTAAGGATGCGTTCCCACACAGCGTTCATCTCCAGCGATGAATTGATCGCCGCCGCACTTTCTGCCAGAGCAGTCATCACGCGCGCAGTGCGCTGGCTTTCGGTATACAGACGCGCGTTCAATACCGCTACACTGGCCTGGTCAGCGATGGCTTGCATCAATTCTAAATGTTCTTCTGTAAATCCATTGGGCACCGAATGATCCAACGTCAGCACACCCACCAAACGCTCCCGCGCCATCAACGGTACGCAGATCGCAGATTTTGCGGACGTCTTGACAAACGAATCATCTTCACTGTGCAACCAGCGCGCGTCCATGCTGGTGTCTGGAATTAATGCCGGCTTACGGTGTTGCACAACCCATCCTGCAAGTCCGCGTTCCACTGTAAAACGAAGCTGCTCCATGGTATGTTCATGGATCTCTTTCCCATAAATAATGGTGGCATCCACAGGCTTGCCAAGGTCATCCATCACAACGATACTGCCACCCTCCCCCCCCACGTGTTGAATGGCGGCAAAAAGCAGGCGTTGTAAAACGGTACGCAAGTCTAAGGCAGTGGCCACCTCACGGCTAACGCTGATTAATAGTTCCAGAAGGGAGCGGGTACGATCTTCAACCATAGTCCATATAAAGTTAAGTATAGTCCGTTTGGTACAATTAATCCATGTCCCTTGACCTTAATCGAATAAAAGCCCTATGTTTTGATGTGGATGGCACACTCAGCGATACAGACGATCTGTATGTACGGAAAGCCCTGCGTTTTATTCCACGCTTTATTTTCAAAGACCCCGATCATTTTGCCCGCCGCTTGGTCATGTGGATAGAAGCGCCCGGTAACGCCCTGCTCAGTTTAGCCGACAGGCTCGGCATTGACGATGAAATGGTTGCTATCATCGATTGGCTGTCCCGCCATCGTCAACACTCCTCAAATGAATTTCTGCTCATTGACGGAGTGGATGAAATGTTGAAACAATTGCATGGGCATTACCCCATGTCAGTGGTCAGCGCAAGGGACGAAGGCGGCACACTGGCTTTCCTCAAGAAATTCGACCTGCTGAAATATTTTGACGGTATTGTCACCGGCTTGTCTGCCGAACATACGAAACCATATCCCGACCCAATCCTGTTAGCCGCGCATAAAATGAACACTGCCCCTGAAAACTGCCTGATGATCGGCGATACTACAGTGGATATCCGCGCAGGCAAAGCCGCCGGCGCTCAAACGGCGGGCGTGCTGTGTGGTTTCGGCGAGGAACCTGAGTTAATGAAAATGGGAGCAGATGTGATCCTTGAAGACACAACAAAATTACTTGGATTATTGAAATACTAATATCACGGGATTTGACGCGGGATGCTTTTGAAAATTAGACTCTCCTGTTTCTGGCGGATGGATTTTTTGTTCTTTCCTGTTTAAAATTACCAGGTACAGCGAATGTGACATTGTCGAAATACTCAAACAATAAGGAAACAAAATACCTCCACGCCCTCAATATGAAATGCCGGTTTTTTTCCACGACGTCCTCAATGCGCGCGGATTGATGGATGCCTACCTTGCCCGCCCGCCGTATCAACAGAATGATTATATTGGCTGGATCACATGTGCAAAACTTGAGACCACAAAACATAAGCGGCTAAATCAAATGCTAAATGAATTTGTGAATTCAAGTCGTAAGTGCAACGGTAGTATGGTAGAACACCTCAAAGGGTGTTTTGAAACGAAGAGTTTTACGTGGTCTGAAATTCAATTTTGAGATGATCTGATTGATCTTTTTATTAGAGA
>Ga0194127_10000451_pt1 | contig 65038 bp, 74 predicted proteins | sample TA2KigC100mmetaG_FD_148624 | JGI IMG/M metagenome (GOLD analysis project Ga0194127, IMG submission 148624) | Freshwater microbial communities from Lake Tanganyika, Tanzania - TA2015036 Kigoma Deep Cast 100m | ecosystem: Environmental > Aquatic > Freshwater > Lake | place: Tanzania: Lake... | reverse complement strand
ATCCAGTTGAAGAGATTACCGAGCTCGGAGCGGTGCCACCGGGCCTTGACCGTGTAACGGGGGTCGCGCGAAGCCAGCAGGCGCGAGCCGATGGCGAGGTCGGCCCCTTCGCGGAGGGCCGCCTCCAGCCGTTCCAGTTCAACGATCGGCGTGGCGCCGTCGGCGTCGGCCATCAAGCGCAGGCGTCCACGCGCCTGCTGCATGCCGGCGCGGACCGCGCACCCCTTGCCTCTGTTCCTGGGGAGGCGCAGGAGCTGCACGGCCGGGTTCTCCGTGCCGACCTTCTCGACCAGGGAGGCAGTCTGATCCCGGCTGCCGTCGTCCACGACCAGGACTTCGCAGGAGTGGTCCCGACGCCTCAGGTAGGTTGTGATGCTGGTCAGATATGGAAGGATCCGTTCCGCCTCGTTGTAGGCGGGGATGATGATGGAGAGGTGTGGACTGTCACCCGGGCGAGGCGCCACGCAGGCTCCAAGGGTCGATGCGGCCGTTCGGCATCCGGCCGGCCACTGTGGGCGCCAGCCTACCTGCAAGATATGGAGATTGCAAGATTTCTGAAGCCACTTGACAGATCCACTGTTCAGGCATGATCGTATAGTTTATAGAGAGCACCGATAGGCTCCATAACTTATGAGGTAACCGATGGGTTCTGACCAGATGCCTCCCGTTCGGCTGAGCGGTTGTCTGAGAAAGTGGGGCCACACCTCTTGCCTCGCACTCTTGTTTCTCGGCCTGCTCTCCGGCTGCGCCTCCTCGGTTCCTCCGAGCCGCTTGGGTGAATATGTCGGCCCGCAGGCGCTGAGCGAAGGGGTTGCGCCCGTATTGCTGCCGGAGCGGGGCGGGCGGGCAGGGCTTGTCTTGATCGCCGATACGACGGCTGCGGATGCAGCGCCGGCCCTGCCGGACGAGGCGCTGAATCAGATGGCTGAACGGCTGCAAGAGCAGTTCAGCCAGTTTCTTCCCATCCGGATCGACACGATCGTCCCGGCTGAGGGGATTCAAGCCGGAGGTGACGGAGCCCAATTTGCCGCGCTGGGCAAGAAACACGGGCTGGATTACCTCGTCGTTGCCGTCGCTTCCAGCACCGAGGTGGAATATCCGATCACCGTATTCCTGATGTGGACGACCCACGCGCAGCCGGGGTTGCGGCGCGACAACTGGTCATTGGTAGAAGTCGCCCTGATCGACGTGAAAACGGGACAGTCGCTGCTCCATGCGGAAGGGCGTGGCTGGGCGACGCTGGATCGGCCGACGGCACCCGGCATCAATCAGTGGTATCCCGTGATCTGGAAGCGTCCGCTGGAGCCCAACTGGCGCTGGTGGCCGCCTTCTTATGAAGGGGCCCCGCACACGTTGCGGATCATCGCGATGCAAGAAGCGGTCAAGCGCCTGGTTCCGAACATGCAGGATGCCTGGTTCAGGAAGCGCGAGGCCGAAATGGCCGCGCTGGGCGGATAGGAACCTGCCGTTGATTGCGGTCGGGCTCGCTCCAGGCGCTCGGTCTCTTCTAGTTTAGGAAACTTTTCCCTCCATAGCCCCTGCCGGGCCGGCTGATAGGCCGCCGGCAGGGATTTTTGTCTTTGAAGGAGGGAGAGAGCTTAGTGTAGAATAAGTCGCTTCGCTCTATGCAGAGGGCAGGCCAGGAGCCGAGTTTCATGCGGGCGAAGGACGCAGGCTGGTGCGCGAGAGCGGTAAACGGGCAGGGGGGCGAAGGTCGTCAGGGCATCATCGTGCAGATGAGGAAGGGGTCATGATGAATCACCGGATTGTATCACGTCACGCAGTGTTCATGGTGAGTGGGGTCATGCTCACGGCCTTCGTGGGTTTTCTGGGCGGAGCAACGTCGTCGTCGGCTGACGCAGCCGCTCCCGCCGCATTGGCCCAGGGGTTTTCGGAGATCGTGAAAAAGGTCACGCCGGCGGTCGTGAATATCGCCGTGACAGGTGGAGAGGGGGGGCGACGGGAACGGGGGCCGAGACGTCCCTTGCCGCCCGGCCCGTTCGGAGAGCCGCCCGGCGGGGGTCCCCCGGGAGAAGAGCCGCCCGGCATGGAGCCGCCGATTCCACCGCCCATCCCAGGCCCTCCAGGCCGTCCTGAACAGAGCGCCGGGTCCGGCGTCGTCATCGATGCGCAGGGCCACATCGTCACGAACAACCACGTCGTCGAGAATGCGACGCAGATCACCGTGACGCTGAGCGATAAGCGTGAGTTCCAGGCCAAGGTGGTGGGGACGGACCCCAAGACCGACTTGGCCGTCATCAAGATCGATGCCCCGAACCTGCCGGCTCCGCTCAAGTGGGCCGAATATGAGAAGCTGCAGGTGGGGGATCTGGTCCTGGCGGTCGGCAGCCCCTTCGGGCTGAGCTCCACCGTCACGCTCGGCATCATCAGCGCACTGGGCCGCGGCAACGTCGGGATCGCGGACTACGAAGACTTCGTCCAGACCGATGCCGCGATCAATCCCGGCAATTCGGGCGGAGCCTTGGTGAATATGAACGGCGACCTGATCGGCATCAACACGGCTATCTTCTCGAGGACCGGCGGGTCCGAAGGAATCGGGTTTGCGATCCCCAGCAGCATCGCGTTGGACATCGTGGACAGCCTGCGGAAGTCCGGCAAGGTGGTGCGGGGCTGGATGGGCATTGCGATCCAGGAAATTACTCCAGCGCTCGCCAAGTCATTCAAGATCCCGGAACAGCGCAAGGGCGTGCTGATCAGCGATGTCAACGAAAACGGGCCCTCCTCGGCGGCCGGTCTCAAGCGAGGAGACGTCGTCATCGGGTTCGACGAGAAGGAGATCCAGAACGTCAGCCAACTCCGCAACATGGTGGCGCGCACGATCGTCGGCCGCACGGCCAGGGTGAAGGTGCTGCGGGACGGGAAAGAACAGATCATCATGGTCAAGGTCGGCGAGCGGCCGTCGGATGAAGTCCTGGCTCGCCGAGAGCCGGCGCCCGGGTCGACCCCCGAGGCGGTCAAGCCGCCGGACAACGTGCTGGCGGCCTTGCGGGTGGCGCCCATCGATCCTGCTGCCATGAGCCAGCTCAACCTGCCGGCCAAAACCGCCGGGGTCGTGATCAACCAGGTGGAGCCGGGAAGCCCCGCGGAAGCGGCGGGTTTGCAGCGCGGTGATGTCATCCAGGAAGTGAACCACGAGACCATCAAGAGCCTGGAGGATTACCAGAAGGCGTCGGCCAAGATTAAGAAGGAGGAAATGGCGGTGCTGCTGCTCAGCCGGCAGGGGAACAACCTGTTCGTGGCGGTGAACCCGAAATAGGAAAGTGTGAAGTACGATCCGGTGATTTCGTGAAGTAGACCCAACTTCGCCAAATCACCCAATCACCAGATCGCCAAATCGCAGAACAACAAATTCATCGGCCGAGAATGGCTGACTGGAAGACGTTCAAACAGTGGCTGCAGGACTCGGTCTTCACGCCGCTGGAAGACAAAAAGATGCCGGTCATGGAGCACTTGGTGGAGCTCCAGGTCCGGCTGACCCGTGCGGTCGTGGTCGTGGGGATCGTGTTCGTCGGGACCTTCTTCTTCGCCGACCAGTTGGTGCAATGGCTGCGGGTCCCTTTGCAGAACATGTTCATTCCCGGGTCGCTCACGTGGGTGCCCACCGACCTGCCGCTGATTCCGTTCGTCTTTCTGGCTCCCGCCGAAGCGCTATGGCAGAACGTCAAGGTGGCGGGTCTCTTCGCGCTGGTGCTGGCGACCCCCTACGTGCTCTGGGAGACCTGGCAGTTCGTGGTCCCGGGGCTGCACGTCCAGGAGCGGCGGTTCGTCGGCCCCTTTGTCCTGATCAGCACTCTGGCCTTCTACGCCGGAATCGGTTTTTCCTTTTTCTTCGTCCTGCCGTTCGCCTTGAATTTCCTGATCTCCTACGGGGTGAACGCCGGGTTCATTCCGCAGATTTCGATTGCGCAGTATGTCGGCTTCGCCCTCTGGTTTCTGCTGGTCTTCGGCTTGATTTTCGAAGTGCCGCTGGCGATCACGATGATGGCCAAGCTCGGGTGGGTGGATGCGCCGTTCCTCAAACGCTACCGCAAGTGGGCCTTCCTCGGCGCTTTTTTGGTGGCGGCGATCCTGACGCCTACGCCGGACCCCTTCAACCAGTGTTTGATGGCGCTGCCGATGTACGTGTTCTATGAGGTCGGGATCGTGAGTGCCGGCGTCTTCGGGAAAAAGAAGCGCGCCGCCGATGTCGGGACCGAGAGCGCCGCAGCGGGCGCCTCGGCGGCCGGGAAGGGGGGCCTTGCGCCGGCGCCGGCCAAGCCGGCGATGGCGGCTGGCGGCGAGTATGTGGGCGTCCCCAGTCCGGGCCGCAGACACTGACCGCGGCGCATGAAGGTGGGTGTGGGAGGGGCACTTCCGAGTGGGGCCCCCTCCCACGCTGAATCAATGAAGGTTGCGATTCTGGTGGTCAGCAGCAAGATCCTGTCGGGAGCGGAGCCGGACCAGGGGCGGGAAACAGTGGAGCGGATGGTCACGGAGTTGCCCGGCACGCCCGGGGTGGTTGTCGCCTACGAAGTCGTCTCCGATGATCGCCAGACGATTCGAGACAAGCTGATCCATCTGTGCGAGGGGGCGCAGCCTGACGTGATCTTGACGTTGGGGGGGACCGGCGTCCGTCCGACCGACTGGGCACCGGAGGCCACCCGGGACGTGATCGACAAGGAAGTGCCGGGGATCGGCGAGGCTATGCGGCTTGAGAGCCTCAAAAAAGTCCGGACGGCGATGCTGTCGCGCGGCACCGCCGGCATTAGGGGGAGCACGCTGATCATCAACCTGCCCGGTAGTCCCAAGGGGGCGAAGGAAAATCTGGCCGTCATCCTGCCGGTGCTGGAGCATACGGTGGAGAAGATTCACAAACGTGACGGGTGACAGGTGACGCGTGACGTGTAGGAATCCATTGACCGCACCCTCAACGCTTGTCACCTGTCACGGGTCACTCGTCACTGGGAGTTGAAGATGCCGAAGGAACTGAACATGATCCAGCCATCCGGCTCCGGAAGCGGCGACGCCTGCACCTACCTGTGGGCCTGCGCCATCTGCGACGAAAACGAGACCTGCCAGAAGGACAAGGAGGGGCACAGCCGCTGGCTGGTGGCGAAGCGGATGGAGCGGATCGAGTACAAGGTCCTGGTGATGAGCAACAAAGGCGGGGTGGGCAAGAGCACCGTCACCACGAACCTGGCCGTCAGCCTGGCCTTGAAGGGACACGAGGTCGGCATCTGCGACATGGATATCCACGGTCCCAACATCCCCAAGATGGTCGGGGCCGAGGGGCAGAAGCTGAAGGTCAGCACCTCGGGGGGCATCATCCCCTACCAGGCTTATAACCTCAAGATCGCCTCCATGTCCTTCCTTCTGCAGAATTCGGACGATCCCATCATCTGGCGGGACGCCTATAAGTATGAGTTCATCAACCAACTGCTGGGCGGGGTCGAGTGGCAGGACCTGACCTTCCTGCTCGTGGACCTGCCGCCCGGGACCGGCAACGAGTCGGTCACCACCATTGATCTGATCGGGAACGTGAGCGGCTGCGTGATCGTCACGACCCCGCAAGAGGTGGCGCTGCTGGACTCGCGCAAGTCGGTGTCGTTCGCCCGCGACAGCGAGATCCCGATCATCGGCATCGTCGAGAACATGAGCGGGCTGGACTGTCCCCACTGCCACCAGCACATCGAAGTCTTCCGGAAGGGCGGCGGCGAGGCCGCGGCTCTGGACATGGGTGTGCCGTTCTTGGGCCGTATCCCGCTGGACCCCGATGTCGTGACGCAATGCGACGCGGGGGAACCCTTCGCGATGTTCTACTCCGATACGGCCACGGCCGAGGCGTATCACACGATCGCCAATAAGGTGGAAGCGTTTTGCCGGAAAAGCGGATCGCTGCTGCGGATCGGGCCGAAACGGCATTAAAAACAGTGATGAGTGATGAATTTTGAGTGCTGAATTGCTCGGAACTAAGAACGGAAAACTTACCACTGACAACTAGGTTCAGCATGCAAGGATTGACGTCGTTACAGGACGCGCAGAAAACGGTCCTCGCCGCGACCCAGACGCTCGGGGTGGAAAAAATCGGGCTGCTGGAGGCGCTGGGCCGCGTGCTGGGAGAGGACATCATCGCCTCCAGGGACAATCCCCCCTGGGATAATTCCGCCATGGACGGCTTTGCGGTCCGCGCGGAGGACATCCGCCAGGAGCATGCCATCACCAAGCCGGTCGTGCTGACGGTCATCGAAGACGTGCCGGCCGGGAAGATGGCGACCAAAACGGTCGGTCGCGGACAGGCCATCCGGATCATGACCGGCGCGCCGGTGCCGAAGGGCGCCGACACCGTCGTGAAGGTGGAAGAGACGGAACCTTCCGGCGATACGGTCCGCATCTTCAAGCAGGAGCCGCGCGGGTCCAACATCCGTCCACAGGGGGAGGACGTCAAAAAAGGAGACTGCATCATTGCCAAGGGGACGCAGCTTCGCCCGGCCGAGATCGGCATGCTGGCCATCCTGGCCAAGTCCTTCATCCTTGTGCATCAACGGCCGCGAGTGGCGATTCTGTCCACCGGCGATGAACTGGCCGATCTCGACGAGCGGTTCGACGAGGAGAAGATCATCAATTCGAACAGCTACGGGCTGGCGGCGGCTGTGCAGGAAGCGGGCGGGATTCCGATCCTGCTCGGTATCGCGAAGGATGAGCCGGCGGCCTTGAAAGATAAAATCGCGCACGGGCTGAACGCCGATGTATTGGTGCTCTCCGGCGGCGTCTCGATGGGCGACTATGATTTCACCAAGGCAGTCTTCAAGGAACTGGGCGCGGAGATGAATTTCTGGAAGCTGGCGATCCGGCCTGGGCAGCCGCTGGCCTTCGGCAAGATTCAGGGCAGGCTGGCCTTCGGGCTGCCCGGCAACCCGGTCTCCTCCATGGTCACCTTCGAGCAGCTCGTGCGGCCGGCCATGCTGAAGTTGTCGGGGCAGCGGCGCTACGGGCGTCCGGTCGTCCAGGCGCTGTTTCAAGAAAAATTCTCCAAGCGCACCGACCGTCGCCATTTCCTGCGCGGCATCCTGAGCCGGGAGGACGGCCAGCTCAAGGTCCGGACGACCGGCGAGCAGGGCTCCGGCATCCTGACCTCCATGGTCAAGGCCAATTGCCTGATCGATATCCCGCAAGAAGTAGAACGGCTGAATCCCGGCGACACCGTGACCGTCCAGGTATTGAGTGCCGAATTGTGGGACCGCGAAGGGGCTCAGCCGCACACCCACAGCGGCAAGCTCTCTTGCTGTTGAGATGCTTGTTTCGATTCACGAGTAACGAATAACGAGTAACGTTCCATGTCCATTCCCATCCTCTGCTTCGTCGGGCGGTCCAACAGCGGGAAAACGACGCTGATCGAGCGGCTCATCCCGGAGCTGGTGAAGGCGGGCTACCGTGTGGCCACCGTCAAGCACGCAGGCCACGGCTTCGATCTGGACACGGAAGGAAAGGATAGCTGGCGACACAAGCGGGCTGGGGCCAGTACCGTGATGGTGCTCTCGAAGGGCAGTCTCGCCATGTTCTCGGATGTGTCGGATCAGATCAAGGTGGAAGAGCTGCGGGACCGGTTCATGGACTCCTCGATCGATCTGATCATTGCGGAAGGCTGGAAGAGCGAGGGCTACCCCAAGATCGTGATCTTGCGGGACCAGCTCGGCGAGGTACCGGTCGCTCCGGACGGGTTGCTGGCGGTCGTGTCCAACAAGCCGGTCGATCTTGCGGTGCCCTGTCTGCACGCCGATGACATCACGGGGCTGAGCGCACTCATCATCCGTCATTTTCCGAAATGTTCGGAGGCATGACCCGCACCAAAGCCATCGTGATCGCGGCGATCGTCGCCGGCGCCGTGGCTTTGGGCGGGGTTGCCGTGCCGCTCACCAGTCACCCCAAGTTCTGCGCCGCCTGCCACAACATCCGTCCCTCCTACGAGAGCTGGATCGTTTCGTCGCATAAAGAGGTCACCTGCGTGGATTGCCACGTCAGGCCGAGCGTGGAGGGGTACATTCAGGACAAAGCCATTGCGGGCCTCAAGGACGTCGCGATCTATCTGTTCGGGACACCCACCGACGCGCATAACCTGCAAGCCACCGTCTCATCCGAGGTCTGTCTGAGTTGCCACCGCGCCATCTTGCGTGTGTCCGAAGTGGCCGTCCGCGATCTCCCGCCGCCGGTGAAAGAGGTCGGGCTGATCATGAGCCACAGGAAACACATCGAGGCCTTCGCCAAGCGGGGCCAGGGCGAGGGCTGCACGACCTGCCATTCACGGCTCGTCCATGAGAAGCCGATCAAGGGCTATCCGATCGTGATCCCGCGCGGGCACGTGGCCGTGGACAACAAGCCCTACGACCCCGACCATCCCGAAGGCTCAAAGCTCCGCGCCGCGGCGCTGAACGACTGTTTCCGTTGCCACGACGGGAAGGCCGAGCACGAGGGCAAGGTGCTCAGCAAGAAGTGCGAGACGTGTCATCTCCCCGAAAAAGTCAGCAACTACTTGTTTGATTGAGAGTAATCAGTTTTCAGTAAACAGTTATCAGTGATCAGACCGAAGCTTGAAACTGAACACTGAGCGCTTAACGCTATATACTGTCCATCCACGATGCAAGACTTCAGAAAGTTACGCGTATGGGAAAAATCGCATCACCTTGCGTTGTCGGTCTATCGGGCGACGGTAACATTTCCCAAGGAAGAACTGTATGGACTGACAAGCCAGATTCGACGAGCTGCAACCTCCATCCCTGCCAACATCGCTGAGGGTTGTGGTAGGGGCGGGAAAGCGGACCTCGCCAGGTTTCTTCATATCGCAATGGGCTCAGCAAGTGAGCTACAGTATCATGTGCTGCTCGCACATGATCTCGACTTGCTGAGCAATGCGGATCACAAACGCCTCACAGGCGAGGCAATAGAAGTGAAGCGAATGCTCGCCTCGCTTATCAAAAAACTGAAAACTGACAACTGACAACTGATGACTGATAACTGTACGCTCTTCATGTCCTCTCCCATTGTCCAAGTAAGCAATCTAACCAAACGTTTCGGCGACTTCACCGCCGTGGATGGGGTCTCCTTCGAAATCCGCCAGGGAGAAATCCTGGGCCTGCTCGGTCCGAACGGGGCGGGGAAGACGACCACGATCCAGATGCTGCTGGGGATGATCACGCCGACCGCCGGCTCGATTCGCATGTTCGGGCTGGACCTGGCGACGCATCGCGAGGAGATTCTGGGCCAGGTGAACTTCTCCTCCACCTATATCTCGATGCCCTATTCGCTGACCGTGGAGGAAAACCTGAAGGTCGTGGCGAAGCTCTACGGGCTCTCGGATGTCTCGCGGCGCATCGACGAGGTGGTCAAGAAGCTGGAGATGGAGGAGTTTCGCTTCAAGGTCACCAGAAAATTATCCTCCGGCCAGATGACCAGGCTCACGCTGGCCAAGGCGATCCTGACGGAGCCCAAGGTCCTGTTCCTGGACGAGCCCACCGCCAGCCTGGACCCGGATATCGCGCATAAGATTCGCGGCCTGCTGAAAGAGGTGCGCCGGTCGGCCGGCTTGAGCATCCTCTACACCTCCCATAACATGAAGGAAATGGAAGAGATGTCCGACCGCATCATCTTCCTCCAGAAGGGCAAGATCGTGGCCCAGGGGACGGCCCAGGAGATCACGGAGCGGTTCGGCCAGCGGGATCTGGAAGAAGTGTTTCTGAAATTGGCACGAGGCTAGGGGCGAGCGGCGAGAGGTATGGGAAAGAGAAACAGGTTTCCCTCTAGCCCCGTGCCCCTTGCCACTCGCCGGTGGTTGAGATGAAGATTCACCGCATCGCCGCCCTCGTCACGCGCCATCTCTACCTCTACCGGCGGAGCCTGCCCCGCCTGATGGAGATCTTCTACTGGCCATTCCTGGACTTGGTCGTCTGGGGCTTCATCACGGTCTACCTGATGCGATTCCAGGGGCAACTGCCGGGCGTCGTGACCTTCTTTCTCGGCGCGTTGATCCTCTGGGATGTGCTCTTCCGCGCCCAGCAGGGGATTACGATCTCGTTCCTGGAGGAAATCTGGGCCAGGAACTTGTTGAACCTCTTTGCGAGCCCCTTAAAGCCCAGCGAGTTTCTGGCGGCCACCATGGCGATGAGCGTGTTCAAGGTCACGATGGTCTCAATCGTCATGGTGCTGGCGGCCTGGGCCTTTTATTCCTATAACGTGTTCATAATCGGGCTGTCGTTGATCCCCTTCGTGCTCAACCTGATCGTGGCCGGCTGGACGATCGGAGTCTTGACCACCTCGCTGATCATGCGGTTTGGGCAGGAAGCGGAGGTGTTGGCCTGGGGCATGGTGTTTCTGTTCCAGCCGATCTCCTGCGTCTTCTATCCGGTCGAGGTGCTGCCGCGCTGGCTCCAAGCCGTCGCCTGGGCCAACCCGGCGGCGCACGTCTTCGAGGGGATGCGGGGGGTGTTGCAGGGCGGCGGGTTGCCCCTCATGCACCTGGCCTGGGCAGGCGGCTTGAACCTGCTCTACCTCGCCGCCATGATCGGCCTGTGTTCCACTGGACGTTCGGGGTCTGCAAAGAAAAGGGGTTGTTGGTGCGGGTCGGGGAGTAGGGGGGGGCGGGCGGAGGCCGGGCTGACGCCTTCGCCGCCAAAGACACCTCCGGGCGCACCCAACTAAGCCTTGCCCGCTCGAAGCCTGTAAACTCGGCCGAAACGGCCTCAAACAGTACCGGCTTCGCCCTTGCGTTTAAGGAGCAAGGGCGCGGGCTGCGGCAAGTTGTGTCCCGCGCTCTCCGGCAATCGGCGGCTCAAGCGTCCACCCGGCCCCGCACCAAATTGGAAGGGTGAACGAGGGGAAAGTAAGGAACTGCTCTTTCACGCTCCAGCAGCCCAGCCCTTCGCCCGCACCAAGTGAGAGGGGGGGGAGAAGTGCGAAGCCATTTCATCCGGCGAAGTCCGCTCTGAGCCTTGGCACACCTACCCACACCAGAAAATAGAGGAGAACGACCTCCGCTCCTTGTGTCTTGAGGTACAGGCCAGTATAATGGCCACTAATAGAGCTACAGGAGGTGAGTATGCCGCAGGTTGACCAATTCGTCTCAGTCACGGAGGCGAAGAATAAGCTGTTGGATTTGATCCGTCGGTTGAAGACGAAGCACGAGATCGTCGCGATCACGCGGGACGGGGTACCCACCGCCGTGCTGCTCAGCATGGATCAGTTCGAGGGGCTCATGGAGACGATCGAGATCCTTGCCGATCCCCGGGCGATGCGGTCGCTCAGGCGCTCACTCAAACAGGCCGAGGCTGGGCAATGGGTGGGGCATGAGACGGTCTTCGGGCGCGAGGGAGCGTGAAGCCCTATCGAGCACGCTACACCCAGGAGGCGGCCGGGAGGATTCGCAAGCTCCATCCGCAGATCAAGCGGGAAGTCAGGGATGGCATCCGGGCGCTCCTGGACGCTCCACTAGCCGGTCATGCGCTTCAGTTCGACCTGGAAGGGCTGTGGTCCTACCGGGTCCGTTTGCATCGGATCATCTACCGGATTAACGACGACGATGCGTCGCTCGATATCGTGTACGTCGGTCCCCGACGGACCGTCTACGAGGAATTGAGAGCCCTGCTCCTGGAGCAGTGCCGTCAGGGCTAGGAACCCAAAAAAGACACAGCCGCTCCGGTTTGGCAACGGCTGAGCACAAAACGGCTCTGCTGCACGCTCCAGCAGGTCAATCCGCCACTCGTACGGAACTTGGAAGGGGAGTGAAGCAAGAAGCGGGTCCTGCTGCTGGAAGGAACTATACGAGGTGCATAGGAAAAGTCGTTATTAGCAGTTCCTTGAACTTGGATCGACGAGAAGCATCTGCAGCAATAACACTCGCTCTCAGAATTTCGGCTTTGAAAAATGGGCCGTCATACTGTTGTCGGATAAGAGGGTGCGCCGCGCGAGAAGGGCTAGACAGAGGGCATGAATCAGCGGGGCTCTTTGATGAACCGGTTGTAAATGACGGCGCCGATGAGGCCGAAGCCCCAGGCGCCGCCGACGAAGGCGAGGAATTCACCGGCCATTTTGAGGAGGTTGATCTCGGTGGGGAGCAGGGAGGCGACATCGGCGCCGAAGAATTGCGCGTTGAAGACGAAGATAAATGCCGAGGGGGCCAGAAACCGCAGCAGGATCAGGAACAGCCCCAGCGCGGCCGTGGTGAGGGCGAGGGTGTTGGCAAAAGCGAGCGGTCGGATCGTCATGGATCGCACCTGGCTGGTGAGCCTACCGTCATCTCCGGGCAAAAGCAAACCGGTTGTGGTGAGGAATGAGGGATTCGGGCTGGAGAGGCTTCCCAAGCAGGTCAGTTTCAGGTACAGTGATCCATCAACGAGGGCAGTCTTCGGAGGCAAGATGAAGAAGATGAAGAATCGGCTGATCTTGTGCCTGGGCTTGGTTTTCCTCACCGGATGCATCTCGATCGGCAATGAGCGCTTAGCTGATGACGCTATTGTAGCGAAGATCAAGGCGGGGGAGACCACCAAGGACCAGGTGACCTCGCTGTTGGGTGAGCCCTCGATCAAGAGAAGTTCTGTCTTGATGGGTGCTACCTATGAGTGGTGGAGCTATCGGTACTCCTCTTCGGTGGTCAATCCGTTGAAGTATGTCTTGCTGTACGGGCTGTTCATCAACGGAATCGGCACGCCGGACGTCTACCGAGAGCTGAACGTCTTCTATGGGCCGGACGGCACGGTCGCAACCCGCTCTCTTGTGACGACGTCGTATGAGCTGAGCGGACCATACAGTTGGAGCAAGGTCGCAAGTACCGCGAAGGTCGAGACCCTTCCGAGCGGCTTTGGCAATCCGGTTCGGTTCGAGGATCAGGTGGGCTACCAGGACCGCTAGTGTGAGGATTCCTTGAGACGGTCGAGACGGGCGCGGTCGAGCTGGACAAAGATGGCTTTTTCTTGTGTGACGGTCACGGTGCCCGGCGGCTGGCCCTTGGCCTTCCGGACCCATTTCTTCCTGCTATAGATCACCTCCCCTTTCCCGCTCTTCTTCAAGTCGCTGTACAGCAGAGCCAGCGTGGCTGCGTCCCGGATTGTCTCAGGAGGCGGATCGGCGCCCTTGTCCAGCCGAACGACCACGTGAGAACCGGGGGTACCGTGGGCGTGGAGCCAGAGGTCGTCGCTGTGGGCGAACTTGAAGGTCAGCTCTTCATTCTCGCGGGCGTTCTTGCCGACGTAGATCGGCAGGCCGTCGGTTGAGGTGAAGCGGCGGAAGGGGCCTGATCGGGAAGGGCGATGAGTGATGGGTGATGGGTGATGGGTGACGGGCCGAGGACGACCTTCTCGCACGGAGCCTGGCTTCGGTGAGGGCGGTGTCCATTCGCCCCGTTGGATCGCACTCTGTTCCACGCGCAACCGTGCCAACTCTTGCTCCGTCTCTTCGATCCTGGGCTGGATCTCTTGCACGGCGGTCAGATACTTGCGGTGTTTTTTAAAATAGTCGTCCATATTGCCTTGGGGGCTCTTCGAAGGATTGAGGGGAATGGTCAACTCCGGCATGGCCTGGTCGAAATAGTCGACCACAGTCACCTGTTCCAGTCCCTTTGCCATGCGGCCGAGGTTGGCCTTGAGCAATTCGCCATAGCGGGCATAGTCCTGATAGCGGGTCGCCTTTTCCAAATCGGCCCGGAGGGCTTCGATGCGCCTCCCGGCTTTCTTGATACCCTTCCGAACTACCGCCAGCCTCGCCTGTCTCTGACGCTCGTGCGCCAGCTCCTCTTCGCGCTCCTGATAGCGACGTTCGAGGGTGAACGAGACCGGGAAGGGGTGGCCTGTATCAATTGGTTTCCGTTCTTGCTCGTTGCTGGTTCGGAGCCTGGTCGTCGGGGGGTGATAGGGCTGTCCCGCTCGTTCGCGGCCGCTCTCGATGGTGATCACGATGTGGTCCTGGGCATCCAGCAGGAGGAGGTCGGCGTTTCGGCCGGTCAGTTCCGCAACCAGCGAACAAGGCCCCCCTCGCGCCGTCATCCGCAAGCGGACGATGCGGTCATTGTGGACTTGTTCCAGCCCGTCGATGTGCGCCCCTTGGATGTGGGCGCGCAGAAACTGGCAAAAGGGGGGCGGGGTCGCAGGGTTGGGATAGCGCTGCTCCAGCAGGTGCACTCTGGCCGTTTCCGGGTCTGCCGACAGCAGCAGGGTCAGTGTTTGTCCCGGCGCACGGATTTCCAACGTGATCGCGCGCGGCGTCGGCTGAAAGACCTTTTGGATCCATCCCCCGTTCAAAGCCGGGGCCACCTCCCCGACCACCGCTGCAAGCTCGAGAACTGACAGGGCCATTGTCACTCCTGCGTTCGTCCCTCTTAGGCGCGCAAAGTCTGACCGCAACGCCGGCGGATTTCAAGAGTTCACTGCGCGCCACCCCGACGGCACGAGGGCATCCGTGCCTACCGGCGGCAAGACCGTCATGTCCCTGGCGGCCTGTCTGTCAGTTCCATGCCGGGGACGAATATGGGAATCGAAGGAAAACCGCCGGTTCGGTGTTGGCATCCCCCTTGCTTCAGCAAAGACCAACAAACACTCAAGCCGGTGGAATAGGAGCCGATAGAGATGAGGCAGGTACAAGCCAGGGCCAAGAGGCAGGCCGCGTGCCGGTCCTTAGCTGAAAGGGAGGCCACCATGTCCACGATGAATTGTCGGCGGTGCAATGGCTTGATGGTGGTGGATCATTTCATCGACATGGAGGATGACAGCGGGCACCTCTGGATGCGAGGGTGGCGGTGCGTGATCTGCGGGGAGGTCGTGGATCCCAAGATTTATCGGCACCGTCTCATCCAGAGCTCGTTGCGGGATCGGCTGGCGCGGGCGGTGGCGGAGAAGAAAGCCAAGAAATCCAGGGAAGTGGTCCGCTTGAGCGCCTGACACGAGCACACAACGTCTTGCGTTTTGGGTCGCGTTCGCACGTTATGGTAAAAAAACTGCGGTCGTTCTTAACGGCTCGATGTCCCATCTGCAGTTTCCGCTACGGGATTCGGGCGCGTCGACGGAGCGAAGATCGTCTCTTCAGCATGATCGGGATTCTGCCCCACGAGTGCCGCTCGTGCAATCAGCGTTTCCGCGCCTTTCCACAGTCACGCTGATCCACACTCCATTCGTTTCGGTTCCCAACGCCTCCCGGATCTGCCCGTCGCCGCCGGAAGTGAGCCGGCTCGGCCTATTTCATCACGTCGGCCTTGCAATGCCAGCCGTCCCCCTTGACGGCGTTGACCGCCGCCGTCAATTGGTCCGGCTTCACCTTCCCGGCTTCGCTGGTGACGATCGCATGGCCCTTCATGCTTTTGAGGTCCACCGCCGTCACCCCCGGGACCTTTTTTAAGGCTGTCTGGATCGCGTCAGGATAGAACTCACAGAACTTCCCGCCCAACATCAGCGTCGTCTTCTGATCCGCCGCCCAGGCCGGCGCCACACAGAGCATAAGGCCGAACAATGAGGTCACAGCCAGCGTTTGAATCTGAGGCATGACGTCTCTCCTTTCCCTTCTGTCCCGATTGCCATCCCGTGGTACCCTGCCGTTGCCGGCCATCTTAACGTCAGCGCGAGCCGTTGCGCCAGGAGAATCTGATCGACTCCCAGCGCGCGTGACTGTTACGGATCGAGGCCTGCTTGCCAGGAAATCCATGCTCCTGTAGAGTCCCTCAAGGGCTGTTCCCATCTGATGACGGGAGAGTCTACTGAATGACCGTGAACGAATCATCCCTCCTGCGACAGGCCGCAGATGTCCTGGAATGGGACCGCCTCCTGGAGGTGTTGGCCAAGCAGGCCCGCTCGGCCATGGGAGCGGAGCGCTGTCGATCGCTCCCGCTGGAAACTGCCTTGGAGGCGGCTCGCGCTCGCCTGCAGGAGACGACTGAAATGGTCTTCTTGCGGGAGGGCCAAGGGGATGACCCCTTTCCGTCCCTCTCGTTTCCCGATCTCCGGGAAGTCCTGGGACGTGCGGCCAAGGGTGCGTCCTTGGAGGCGCATGAGCTTCGGGATCTATCCCTGACGCTCGGGGTGGCCATCGACGCGATGCGCTACCTGGCTCGGCGACGGGACCAGGCGCCGGCCCTCTGGTCAGCGGCGTCGCCGCTGGAGGAAGTCCATCGGATCCATCACCTGAAGGTGGCGATTGACCGATGCGTTGACCCTGAAGGCAACATCCGCGAGTCGGCTACCCCTGAGTTACGCCGGCTCACCCACCAGGCACAGGACCTCAAGCAGCAAATGCGCCACCGGCTGGAGGCGATCCTGGCCTCCACCCGCTACGCAGAGGTGCTCCAGGAACATTACTTTGCACAGCGCGAGGGCCGGTACGTGGTGCCGGTCAAGTCTGAGATGCGGTCCAAGATTCCCGGCATCGTCCACGATATCTCGTCCAGCGGCGCAACGGTGTTTTTGGAGCCGCGCGAGCTGGTGGACTTGAATAACTCAGTCAAGGTGGCTGAGTTGGAAGTGGAGCGGGAGGTGAGGCGGATCCTCAAGGAATTGTCCGCGGATGTGGCTGGGCACGTCCCGGCGCTTTTGAGCGGGATTGAAGCCCTGGCGGAGCTGGACTGCATCGCAGCCAAGGCTGGCTTCAGCCATCTGGTGAAAGGGCAGGCCGTGACGCTGAACGACACGGGCCGCATCGCGCTCAAACAGGCCCGGCATCCTTTGCTGGTGCTGGCCAGAGAGCAGGTGGTGGCGAACGATATTGTGTTGGACGAAGCGGTGCTGGTGCTGGTGATCTCCGGGCCGAACACCGGCGGCAAGACCGTGACCTTGAAGATCATTGGACTGTTCGCCCTGATGGCCCGGGCCGGGCTACAGCTGCCCTGCGGGGCTGATTCCGAGATGGCCTTGTTTCCAAAAGTGTATGCCGATATCGGAGATGCTCAGGATCTGGCCAAGGATCTCTCCAGCTTCTCGGCCCACATGACCCAAATGGTCCGGCTGCTTGCGGAGGCGGTGCCGAGCCGGGCCGATGGTCAGGAGGGGAGTCAGGATGACAGGCCGAGACCGGTGCCGGCCTTAGTGCTGCTGGATGAGCCGGTGACCTCGACCGATCCAACGGAAGGGGCGGCTCTGGCCGAGGCGCTGCTGATCCGGTTGGCGCAGTTGGGCATGAAGGTGGTGGCGACCACCCATTACAACCAGCTCAAGGCCCTGGCCCAGACGACGCCTGGTTTCCAAAACGCCAGCGTGGAGTTCGACGTGAGCCGGCTGGCGCCCACCTACCGCTTGATCATGGACCTGCCGGGCGGGTCCTCCGCGATCGATATTGCCGGTCGGCTCGGCATGGATGAGCAGATCCTGGAGCATGCGCTCCGGCTGTTGCGTCGAGAAGATCTGGTCCTGGAACAGATGTTGGGCGACCTGCAAGACAAACAGCGTCGCCTGGACGAGGACCTGGCCCGTATCGCCGTGCTGAAGGCTGAGACAGAGCAGGCGGCCAAGCAGGCGGCCGAGGTCGAGGAGCGGTTGCGCCTCTCGGAGCGGGAAGAGCGCAAGAGCGCCAGAAAAAAACTGACCGAGGACATGCTGACAGCCAGGGCCGAGGTTCAAGCCGTTGTCGACAGCCTCAAACGTGACCGGACCGCGCTCAAAGCCAAGGAGGCGAAGCAGCGGCTGGCCGAGATCGACGCGCAGGCCCGCGAGCGCCTGGTCAAGCCGGCCGAGACGAAGCCGGTCGATCAGCTCACGGTCGGGGATCGGGTCGAGATCGTCGGCCTGGGCTCGATCGGGACCCTGCTGGAAGCGCCCAGGGACAAGAAGCGGGTCAAGGTCCGCGTAGGGGAGACGGAGTTGTCCGTTTCCGTGTCGGGACTCGTCGGGCTGGTGGGGGCTGGTGGCGAGGAAAAACCGTCGGGCTCCCGCCTGGCTCAGCCGGACCGGGTGCGGCTTCCGGCAGGAGCCGATCCGTTAGGAGCCTCGCTGGTCTTGGATGTCAGAGGCAAGACCGCCGAAGAAGCGCTGGAGGAGACGGTTGCCTCGCTGGACCGAGCCGCGCTGACCGGGGCTCCCTTTTTGCGGATCATCCACGGGCATGGCACCGGCAGGCTGAAAGCCGCTCTCCGGGACTATCTGAAAGGTTCACCCTACGTGGCGACCTTCAGGGCCGGCGACCGGGTGGAAGGGGGCGACGGCGTCACGATTGTGGCGCTCAAATAGGTCTCCCCCTCTTGTCGGCCTCTGCGGACAAGCTCGACGCCTGTCAGAGTGACCATCCCGCCGATGATCATCTGAAGCGTCACCGTCTCATCCAGGAAGAGATAGGCCAGGAGGATGCCGAAGACCGGCGTGAGATTATGGAACGCGCCGACCGTGGTCGGCGGTAAGAACCGCAGGGACAGGTTCCGCAAGAAGAAGACGGCCGCCGTGGCGATGCCGATGTACGTGACCAGGAGACCGCTCGAGAACGTGAGATGGAGCCGGTACGAGATCGACCAAACCATGGCCCTGAGCAATAGAAAGAAGAGGCCGCTCCCGAACATGACCGTGGTCGCGGACGGTCGGCAAGTCCTGCTCGCCCCGGATCAACTCTGCCAAGGCCAGAATGAGGTGCAGCGGACTGTTGATGTCGTGGGCGATCCCCGCAGCGAAGGTGCCGATCTCCGCCAGTCTTTCAGCCTGGAAGAGTTGGGCTTGCAACGACGATTCGTGTTGGACCAGGTCCCAGAACAGCTTTGCGGCCGCCCCTCCCACGATCTCCGCGCCCGGGCGCCGGTGATCGAGCAGAAATTTTTCCATGCCGGGGTCGCCCGTCACGTCCACGATGAGGGTGGCGCCGTGGTTCATGACGAGATCGGTGGCATGATCCACGACCGGAATTTTTAGCTCCCTGGCCCGCGCGAGCGCGGGGGCCATAGGATTTTTGTCGGCGATGCCGACAATATCGATACCGGAGATCCGGCTCAGCAGGTCGAGCAGCGCGACGCCGCCCTTGCCGGCGCCGAGAATAGCTACTTTTGCGGGAGGGTGATCCATGCTCGCCCCATGTGCCTCCTTCATCGATGTGGAGGAAGTGGAAAAGCCTGGTTTCATAGGGATCGTGGATCGTGCGGCACGGAGGAGAGGCTTTCCCGCCCCTCCACGTGCGCGGATAGCGATAATGGAGCCGGACGGTTAGCCCGCATTATTCATGAGGGCTTCTACTCCAACCGCCGCCACGCCGCTGCGACAAGCCTGGCCGCTGGGTATGCGCGGCCAGGCGGGCGGGCTCGCCGCTCGGTCGGTCGACATCCTGTTCAAGGATGCCTCCCTTCCGCGCGGCTCCACGCGCCCGTCTCGCCTGGCGTCTCAGCGGTTTCGTCACGAACCCTCATGAATAATGCGGGCTAGAGCCGCGCAATCTCGCGCTGCTCCATCGCCTTTGCTACGGCGGCTTTGAGCTTTTCGCCCTCGACCGGCTTGACCAGATAATCCACCACGCCCTGCCGCATGAACGACGTGGCCATCTCGATGTCGGGAAATCCGGTCAGGACGATCAACGGGACGCGGGGCCACTCCTTGCAGGAATAGGCGATCGCCTCGACACCGTTGATCTTGGGCATGCGAATGTCGCAGATGATCACGTCCAGCACCAAGGGATTTTCACCCGTTTTGATGAGTTCGATGGCTTTTTCGCCGTTCTCCGCCTCGATGACATCGTAGCCCGCTTTCTGGAGCGTCAGCCGCACGACCTTCCGGATGTCCGGCTCGTCATCGACGATCAAGACAAGACCGTTACTCGACTTTGAATTGGAGAACAAGTTGGATTTGGACTCAGTCATCACGACCCTCCTGGATAACGAACGTGCACTGCGATAGTTGCCAGGGTAGAAGAGCAGCAAGTCACAGGCCTGGTTGCGAGAAAGAGAGACTCCGCTTATTTTCTTATGAGTTATAAGTGGCGCAGGCTGATGGCAACCAGTGGAGGCGATAGAAAAATGGTGGAATTGCAGCAGGTCAGTGGTGTATTTCAGCCAGCGAGGTGGTTGGAGGGTTCCGTTTCAGGTTCAAAAGCGCAATCCGGATGTTGCGCAAGAATCCTGCATGCTTGGCCCGGCGGATCGCGCTTCGGCGGAAGGTCGTCGCGAACTCCTGCTCGCTCATCATGGACAGCGCGGCCAGGTCGGGGGCCAGGGTCAGGGATGAGGGTTGAAACGCGCGCTCACCGGTCGGTGAAGCTTGCGAGTTGTACGGACAGACGTCTAGACAATCGTCGCAGCCGAAGATCCGGTTGCCCAGCTTGGGAGCCAGTTCATCGGGGATCGCGTCACCGGGCCGGTGCAACTCAATGGTCACATACGAAATGCAGCGGCGCGCATCCACCACATAAGGCTCGGCGATGGCTCCCGTCGGGCAGGCCCGGATGCAGAGTGAGCAAGAGCCGCAGAGGTCTGTCCCTGGCTCGTCAGCCTCAAGCTCCAAGGTGGTCAGGATCTCACCCAGAAGCAGCCAGGACCCGAACTGCGGCGAGACGAGATGGGAATGCTTGCCGATCCAGCCGAGGCCTGCCTGCTGGGCCCAGGCTTTTTCCATGATGGGGCCCGTGTCCACGTAGCCTTTTGTCTCGGCCCCTGGCGCGAGCTGCATGATGCGCGCTTCCAACTGCTCCAGCCGCTTCCGGATGACCCGGTGATAGTCCTCTCCCCAGGCATAGCGGGCGATGCGTCCATAGCCTGCCTGCTCGTTGGCCCGGTGCCTCGTGTCGTAGTTCATCCCGAGCGAGATGACGGATCGACAACCGGGCAGGACCAGCCTCGGGTCCGCCCGCTTGGCGGGATTGCTCCCCATCCAGGCCATCGCGCCATGGTAGCCATGTTGAAGCCATCTGATGAGGCGAGCGTAGAGAAGTCGGGAGAGGAGGTCTGGCTGGCCGCTGATCGCCGACGGCTGAGGGCTATGGTCCACCCGGCTGATGCCCACTGCGTCGAAGCCGAGCCGGCGCGCGTCTTGCTTGATTCGTGCAGCCAGCGTCATGGCCGACTCTTTGCCGGAGGGACCTGGGAGGTTGAGGGAGGAAGCATGGCGGAACAGTCAAACATGACGCCGAAGCGGGCGGAGCACTGCGCAGTCTTGCAGCGGTCGCAGGTCCCCGTGATCCGGGTCTTCCAGTCCGTTTCTTTCTCGCTGAACCGGCAAGTCGTGGCCCCGCCCTTGGAAAAATGTTGGACCAGGGACGGGTGGTGCCGGGGAAGTGGGCGACGACGCACCCTTGCAGGAAGGGCACCACGCAACTGCCCTTGGCTTGGCCCTTGGCCATGCCGAAGTTGCAGGAGGATTCGGTCGTGGCGGTCGAGTCGCCCAAGGGCGAGGCAGCGGCGAGGCCCAGAAGCACCAGGCTCGACGCGAGCAGGAGCGCCAAGCCGACTGTCCCTCGGTTCACGGGCCGGGGTGTGCTGACCGTTGCGCCGGCCATGAACGTCTCCTGGTATACCTGACCTCCAGTGCAGCCGGCCCATCGTAGCACAAGTCTTTCGCTTGCGGCGACGGGGAGGGCCGCGTAGAATCAGACGCGAAGCGCCAGGCGAGCGGTGAGAGGCGAGAGGCTAGTGGGGGAGAGTTGAGTCCCACCGCTTGCCTCTAGCCCCTTGCCTCTAGTCAGAGGAAGATGGACAAACGCGAGATCGCACGTCTCTTTGAAGAGATCGGACTCTTGCTGGAGCTCAAGGGCGAAAGTCCGTTCAAGAGCAAGGCCTACTACAACGCAGCCCGAACCATTGAAACGTTGACCGAGGATGTGGCTGGGCTGGTGACGATGGGGAAGATCCGCGAGGTGAAGGGGAGCGGCCAGGCTTTGGCCGAGAAACTGGCAGAGCTGGTCGGCACCAAGAAGATCACGGCGGTCTGGCATCACCTGGGGATCACGACGGTGGACGAGCTGGAATATGCCTGCATCGTTGGTCTACCGCTATCGGCGTGCCGGGCAGGAGCCTGACCGTGTCCATCGCTGGGATTCCTTCTACCTGATCGGGGCGGCGCTGGCCGGTGTCGGCTGGGGCGCGGCCGGCCTGCTGTTGTTTCCGCCCGATTCAATGGCGCACCAGGTGTTTCTTGCGTTCGTGTTAGCCGGCATGGCGGCCGGGGGAGTCGCCGCCTTGTCGGCACGGAAGGGGACGTTCCTGGCATTCTTTCTCCCTACGTTGCTGCCCGTCAGCCTGCGTCTGCTGGCGTTCGGGGACGAAATGCATGTCGTGATGGGTTTGATGATACTGTTCTTTGCGGGTGCGCTGCTGGTGGTCGCGTGGCGGGTGCATGCGATGATCATCTCGTCGCTGAACCTCCGCTTTGCCAATCGGGACTTGATCGCGTTCCTGACCGTAGCCAAGGAACGGGCCGAGCGGCTCAACGAGGAACTGGTCGGTGAAATCGCCAGGCGGAAGCAGACTGAAGCCACCCTGCGGCAGAGTCAAGAGCAGCTTCTCCAGTCCAGGAAAATGGACGCAATCGGACGGCTGGCCGGCGGGATCGCGCATGAGTTCAACAACCTTTTGCAGGTCATCAATGGATACTGCCAGATCCTTGTCCGCCGCTTGGCCCCCCATGACCCCGGCCGCGACGAGTTGGAGGAGATTCAGAAAGCGGGGGTCCGCGCGACCGCTCTGACGAGCCAACTGTTGAGCTTCAGCCGCCGGAGCGCCGTTCAGCCGAAGATCCTGGACCTTAACGAAGTCGTGACCAATCTGAGCGGGATGCTGCCGCGCTTGATCCGCGAAGATATCGAAGTGGTGACGACGCTCGATCCGGCCGCAGGACGGATAAAAGCCGATGCGGGTCAATTGGATCAGATCCTCATCAATCTGGTATTGAACGCGCGGGAGGCCATGCCCCGCGGAGGGCGCATCACTCTGGAAACCGTGAAGCTCGAGTTGGATGAGGAGGGTGCGCGTCGGCATGGCTTGGTGCGTCCCGGCCGGTACGCGATGCTGGCCATCAGCGACACGGGGCTTGGCATGGATGAAGCCACCAAGGCCCACATCTTTGAGCCGTTCTTTACCACGAAGAAGCCCGGCGATGGCCTAGGGCTGGGCCTCGCCGCGGTTTACGGGATGGTGCAGCATAACGGTGGCTCCATCGTCGCGGACAGTGTGAAGGGAAGAGGCACGATCTTCAGAGTCTACCTGCCGCAGACCGACGATCTCCCTCAGCCCGTCGTCATGGACGACGCCGCGGCAGTGCGAAAGGTTCCGAGACGGTTCTGCTGGTTGAAGACGATCAGTCTGTCCGGACCTTGGTCCAGCGAGTCCTTGCCCTGCAGGGTTACCAGGTGTTGCCGGCGCAGGACGGCCAAGAGGCGTTACAGGTGTGCGGGCGCCACCAGGGGCCGATCCACCTGCTGCTCACGGATGTGGGCTTGCCCGGCTTGAGCGGCCCGCAATTGGCGGATCGGTTGGGTCCCCAACGGCCCCGCATGAAAGTGCTCTACATATCCGGCTATGCCGACGAGACGATAGTCCCAAGCAGTCTCCCGGCAAACAGCCAATCATTCTTATTGAAGCCGTTCGCACCGGATATCTTGGTGCGGAGGGTGCGTGAGCTCTTGGATGAAGGCCGGTGAACCACCGTCGATCTGGAAGCTCCTGCCGGCCGTAAGCCTCCTGCTCGCCGTCGGGTCCGCTGCGTCAGCGTCAGTTGAGCCTCTCCCGACCGTGGATGTGCGGTCGGAGCCATCCGGCGGACTCCGCGCCACAGCCACGTTGCGCCTGCCGGCGCCGCCTTTGATGGTCCAACAGGTCCTGACCGACTATGAACAGTGGCCGAGCCTGTTCAGCGTGTCGATGCGCGTGGCCCACGTGGAGCGCCAGGCGGATCGGGTCCTCGTGGACCTCTATATCACGCATCCGCTCCTCTTTTTTCTCGAGAACCGACTGTACAGTGAGAACCGCGAATTGCCTCAAGGCGGGCTGGTCACGAGCCTGGTCGCCGGGGATTTCAAACAGTACCGTCGGGTCTGGAAACTCACCCCGGATGGCAGCCCGCCGGCGACCAGGGCGGAGTTCGACCTGCTCATCGAGGCCGATACCTGGGCGCCAAACTCGCTGGTCGCCTATGAGCTTCGGCGCCAATTGAAGGAGCACTTCAGTCTCTTGCTGCGGGCCGTGCTGGCACGGGCGGGGGGGCGTTGAGCGGAAAGCGAAACTCGGCGACCTCCGCCTGCTCCACGCCTTGCTTGACCAGCGCAGGGAGGTCGAAGCCTCGCTCGATCTTTCGAATGGAGTCAAGGTGGGTTCTGGTGCTGGGATGCGGCGGCACGAAGAGCTTGCAACAATCCTGGTCCGGCTCGATCGACGTCTCGAAGGTGCCGATCCGATGTGCCTGCTCGGTGATCTCGATCTTGTCCATGCCGATCAACGGACGCAGGATCGGGAGTTGAGCCGCCTCTTCGACGACGCTGAGGTTCTCCGGCGTCTGTGACGCCACCTGTCCGAGGCTGTCTCCGGTCACGAGGGCCCAGCACCGTTCCTGCCGGGCCAGCTCCTCGGCAATCCGCACCATCATCCGGCGGTACAAGACGACCCGAAACGCCGCCGGCGCCCCCAGCACGATCTGCCGTTGGATCTCGCCGAAGGGGATCAGGTAGAGGCGCGAATAGAGCTGATACTCGGTTAAGAGCTGCACGATCTCGCGGACTTTCTCCTCGGAAGCTCGGCTCACATAAGGCCGGCCGTGGAAATGGATAAACAGGACCCTGCACCCGCGCTTCATCATGCGGGAGGCGGCGACCGGCGAATCGATGCCGCCGGAGGTCAGGCAGGCCACCTTGCCGCTGATCCCGACCGGCAGTCCGCCGGGTCCCGCTTCCTTCTGCAAAGAAAAGTAGGCCTCGCGCGACAGGACCTCGACGGCCACGGTCAGGTCCGGCGAGCCCAGGCTGACTTTCTTGCCGGTGAGGCGGCAGATATGGGCGCCGAGTTCCCGGTCCAATTCGATGGAGGTCAGGGGGAACCGCTTGTCTGCCCGCTTGGTCGAGACACGGAAGGCGTTGAAGGAGAGACCCTGCACCGCCTGACCGATGGCCGATTTCATGGCCTCCACGTCCAGTAGTACAGACTGGGCCAGGGAAAAATGCGCCACCCCGAAGACTCGCGCCAGCCGCCTCTTCACCGAGTCCCAGGGGAGCGACTCCGGCAGGGTGACGCGGATGCGCCCGGTCAGCGCATCAACCTGCTTGACACCCAGATCGCGAAGGAGGTGCCGGAGGTGTTGGACCAGGCGCTGCTCGAAGAAGGGGCGGTTCCGACCCTTGAGGGCCAGTTCGTGGTAATGGATGATCGCGCAGCGCATTCTTAAAGCGGGAGCTAATGGCCTATAGCCGATGGCTTATGGTCGGAATCGCTTGCTAGAAGCTATCAGCCATAAGCTCTTCAGTGTTGGCCCTCGGCTTCCAGATATCGCTCGGCGTCGATGGCGGCCATGCAGCCGGAGCCGGCCGCGGTGACGGCCTGGCGGTACTTGGAGTCCTGCACGTCCCCGGCCGCAAACACGCCCGGAACATTGGTGGCCGTGCCGTTCCTGGTGAGGAGATAGCCCTTGGCGTCCATCTCGATCTGGCCCTTGAACAGGGCGGTGTTGGGGGTGTGGCCGATCGCCACGAACACGCCGGCGCAAGGGAGATCGGACGTCTTGCCGGTGACGACGTTCCGCAGGCGCACTCCGGTCACGACCGGGTCTCCTAACACGTCGTCCACGACCGAGTTCCAGACGAAGGCAATCTTCTCGTTCTTGAAGGCCCGGTCCTGCATGATCTTGGAGGCGCGCAGCTTATCCCGCCGATGCACCACGGACACCTTGGTGGCGAACTTCGTGAGGAAATTCGCTTCCTCCATCGCACTGTCTCCGCCGCCGACCACGACCAACTCTTTGCCGCGAAAGAAAAACCCGTCGCAGGTGGCGCAGGTGGAGACGCCGTGCCCCGTGAGCCGAGCCTCATTGGGGATTCCAAGGTGAATCGCCGACGCGCCGGTCGCGATGATCAGCGTGCGGGTCTCAATCCTCTGCTCGCCTTCAATCGTGATGGTGAAGGGGTTTTGCGTGAGGTCCACAGCCGAGACGTCGCCCTGGAGGAATTCCGTGCCGAACCGCTCGGCCTGGGCCCGCATCTCCTTCATCAGGTCGGGCCCCATGATGGCATGGTGAAAGCCGGGATAGTTCTCGACTTCCGTTGTGGTGGTCAACTGGCCGCCGGCCTGGAGCCCTTCAATCACCAGCGGTGACAGGTTTGCCCGCGCCGTATAGATGGCGGCGGTCAATCCAGCCGGCCCCGAGCCGATGATGACGACGTTTCGCATAAAATCTTTCTACCACAAAACAGAGGGCGAATGCATGAAGGCAGCGCAGTTACTCGCTCGGGGTCGCTGTTTGGAGGACGTAGCGCAGCTCTCCCTGGAGCCCCAGCCGATCCGCCCATTCCCGCAGATAGGCCAGGTCAAGCTGGAGATGAGGGTTCATCACGATGCCGAGGGCATCCTCAAAGTCTGTAGGGCGACCGGCTTTGAGTTTAAGCAAGATCAGGTCCTCGGGGGGCGCAATCCAGACCGCCACGCTCAGGACATGTAGGCTGATTTGAGCGGAATGGATTATCCAATGAAGAGGTGTCGGAAGGAAGCCGGAGCCGAAAGCTCGCGCGCAGGCTGTTGAGAATTGAAGTTGCAATCCAGGGCTAATCTTGGGAACATGTGAGAATGTTTGCTGGATGAGGAGGAGCGGTGTGGACTACCAACAGTACATCGTGCGCGATCCAAAAGTCTGCGGCGGGGAACCGGTGATCAAAGGCACACGGGTGACCGTACGGACGATCTTGGCAAGCCTCGCCGAGGGCGCCAAGATCGAGGAAATTCTTGAAGACTTTCCCACCCTGACGGAAGAAGCTGTGCGTGCCGTGATCGCCTTTGCCGCCGCCTCTGCCGAGGAAGACCTGCCGGTCCAGAGTGTGCCGGACGTCCAGTGAGGATCAAATTGGACGAAAATCTTCCCCTCCGACTCGTCCGCATGCTTGCCCAGCTTGGCCATGAGGCCGATACCATTCCATAGGAAGGCTTGGCTGGACAGGATGACGCCCACGTTTGGCAAGCGGCGCAATCAGCCGGTCGCTTTTTCCTCACTCAGGATTTGGATTTTTCTGACGTCCGGCGGTTCGCGCCCGGCACACACCAGGGCCTTTTACTCGTGCGCTTACGGGAGCCCGGTCGTCATGCGCTTGCGCGAAGGGTTCAAAGTCTTTTCCAAAATGAAAACGTCGAGGCCTGGACACGATGCTTCGTCGTGGCGACTGAACACAAGATCCGCGTTCGGTCTCCCAAGCAGCAGAACCATCCGAGAAAAGGCTAGGCCTATCCTTTTCGAGGGCAACCGGGTATGTCTCCTCCCCTCACCTGGATTCACCAAGACGAATCCGTCTTCCCGCCTCCCCTCCTCATGTATCTGGGCAAGCAAGCCCCGAAACGCATCTCCGCATTGGGTAACCTCGACATCCTGAAACACAAATCGCTGGCGCTGTTCTGCTCGGTCAAGTGCCCAGGAAATTTGATCTTGCAGACCTATGACCTTGCTCAGCGCTTGCGACAGGCAGGTGTCACGGTTATCGGGGCTTCCACTCCCCGATGGAGCGTGAATGTCTGACGATTCTCTTGCGGGGGACCCAGCCGGTGATTCTTTGCCCGGCCCGCGGCATCGCGGGGCTCCGCCTGCGGAAGGAGTATAAACAGCCGGTCGGGCAAAACCGGCTGCTGTTCCTCTCTCCCTTTGGCCAGAAAGCCAGCCGTGCTACGGTGGAGATGGCCCTGTTCCGGAATCGGCTTGTGGCCGCCCTCGCGGACGCGATCGTGGTGGCCCACGCTGCGCCGCGGAGCAAGACCGAACAGTTCTGCCGCGAGGTGCTGGCCTGGGGAAAACCGCTGTTCACCTTCGACGACGACGCCAACTTTGCCCTGATGGCTGCTGGAGCCAGGCCGATGGTCGCCGCTGAGCACGTTGCCGATCTCTTCCGGTAACGGTGTCAGGCCAACGCCTTGAGTTCCGTATACAGGCGGGCAGCTTTTCGTCGGAGCCGAGGCAGGGGAAGGGAGCCGTCGAGCACGTAATCTGCCCGCTTGATCTTCTCACGCAGAGGCATCTGGGCGCGGAGTCGGCGGAGGGCTTCGGCGCGGGTCAGTCCGTTGCGCTTCAGCAGACGGGCGATCTGGGTCTCCCGGTCGGCGGTCACGACGATGGTCCGGTCCACCCGCTTGTGCACACCGGCTTCGAACAGGAGGGGAACATCGTAAATGACCACGGCGCGGGGGTCTTTCTTGGCGATCTCGCGGGCCAGCCGGGCCTGTTCGCGGGCCACGCGCGGGTGGACGATGGCGTTGAGGCGCCGGAGCTTGGCTTGGTTTCGGAACACAATCCCGGCCAGGGCCGCGCGATCAATGGCGCGGTCTGGACGCAGGATGCCCTTCCCGAACGAGCGGACAATCTCCCGCCAGGCCGGTCGTCCCGGCTCCACCACCGTGCGGGCCAGCAGGTCCGCGTCGATGAGAGAGGCCCCACAGTCCTGAAACAGGCACGCCACCGTGGTCTTGCCCGTCGCCAAGCCGCCGGTCAATCCGACCAAAATCATGGCGGAGCATAGCATGTGTGAATGGTCAATGGTCAACGGTCAATAGGTCTGGTAATCCTCCTCGAGTGACGAATGACGAATGACCAATGACACCCCGTTGTTAACTTGACTTGTCGCAAGGCTTCCCTGTATCACGCTCATCATGAAAATCGCCGTGCATCTCACCGCATTGATGGTCGTGCTACTGCTTTCGCTTGGCGGGACCGGGATGGCCCAGGCGATTCCGGACGGCAAGCCAGCCGGCGGGCACCCGCGCACCCTGGTGGTCGCGCTCGACGGGTCCGGGCCCTATCGGTCCATCCAAGAAGCCATCGATGCAGCCGGCGCAGGGGATACGATTCAGATCAAAGCCGGACAGTACCGGGAGGACGTAACGATCCACAGCAAGGAGGGGCTCAAGCTGGTGGGAGACGGGGTGGATCAGGTGACGATCCTGGGACGGGAGCGGGTCGGGGTGTTTCACATCGGCAAGTGGCCCTATGGGGCGACGGACATCGAGATCAGCGGGCTGACGATCAACGAGCATGGGGGACATGCAATGGGGATCTTCAACGGGCGCAAGATCCTCCTCCGCCACGTTCGGATCAACGGGATGCTCTTCGGGCAACAGGTGCAGGATGTCCGGATCGAGCGGTGCGAGATCGGCGGGAGCGAAACCACGGGCGTCCAGTTTGCTGACTCCCAGGCGGTGCTGGCGCACAATGCCATCCACGACAATGACCACGGGGTGACGATTGCGGGCAGGTCCGTCGTCCGACTGGAACGCAACGTCATCATGCGGAGCCTGTTCGAAGGTGTGCTGGTGATGGACAGTGCGAAGGCGATGCTCGTCGGCAACACGATCGTCAAGAACGGCGGCGGGGTCGGTTTCCTGGGAACCTCCCAGAGCGAGGCGACGGGGAACATCGTGGGGCTGAACAAGTTCGGCTTTCTGCTGGGGCCGTCAAGCCAGGCGACCTTCTCCTACAACTCCCTCTATAACAGCGAGGGTGATTACTATCGAGCGGGCTCCCCGGACAAAATCCCGGCGCCGGAGCTCAAGGCCAGCTCGGACATCACCGGGGACCCGAAATTCGTCGATCCCGATCGGGACGACTTTCGCCTGCGGGCCGACACCCCGCTGGTGAAGGTCGGCGAATTTGCCTACCTGGGAGCCTTGGCCCCCGTTAATGGTTCCCCATGAGATGGTTCCTCCTAAGAATCCTTCAAAGAATCCTTGCCGATTTCTTCTCACGTTCTTCTCACACCCCCGGTGAATCCTTCGGAAAATTGACGAATTATGAGGGCGTCCGCATCGGTTCACAAATCTGTGGTATGATGAGCGCGTCACTACGATCTGGCGTGGGAATTGCTTCAAGATTAAGCCTACTAGAGGCAAAGTAACTATCCGCCGCGGTATGATCGAGCGCGGCGGTTCTAGCAAGCTTGGTATGGAGAACTGAAATGGCCAGCTTCCGGTCAGAACTTGAAAAATCCGACAATGAAGGCATTCCATCGCTCGATTCTTTGGAAGCCGGAAAACCTGTCGGTGCCGTCCTGCCCATGTCCGAGCATGCCCAGGTTGCCTTGCGCGAGGGCATTGAATTGATTGATTTCTTGCTGAACCAGGATCACGTGACCTGGAGTTAGCAGTCGAGCCAACTTCCCATCTCTTCACTTCTTTTTTTTCGCCTCCTGCCATCCATCGATTGTTTTCCACTCATCGTAATCTGGTGCATCCTTCAGGGAGGTCGAGTCTGCTGTAAGGGTTGCCCATCAGTTACGACTCCAGGGTAGAAGTCTGGTTCCGCAAGGGATCACCTCTGAAGTACAATCACAAGAGGTACATGATGAACAGCCGTATCGCCCGCATAGTGATGTTGGTCATCGGGTTGCTTGCCGCCTGGCCGGTGGCGGCAAAAGACGCCGATCCATCGGCGCGCGCGCGTCAACTCGAAACAGTCACCTTCGCCGGTGGCTGCTTCTGGTGTATGGAGGAAGCCTTTGAAGGCATGGAGGGGATCATCTCGGTCACATCAGGCTATACGGGTGGCCACAAGGCCAATCCGAGTTACGAGGAGGTGTCGGCGGGCGGCACGGGCCATGCCGAGGCAGTGGAGATCCTCTACGACCCGACGAAGGTCGGTTACAGCAAGCTCTTGGAGATGTTCTGGCGCAACATCGATCCGACGACGCCGGACCGACAGTTCTGCGATCAAGGGAATCAGTATCGGGCCGCGATCTTTTACCATGACGAGCAACAACGGAAGCTGGCGGAGGAATCGCGAAAGGCTGTAGAGGCCTCCAAACCGTTCAAGGGAGCGATCGTTACCCAGATCGTCCCGGCCTCGACCTTCTACGCGGCTGAGGACTATCACCAGGATTTCTACAAGAAGAATCCCATCCGGTACAAGTTCTACAAGTACAACTGCGGGCGGGCGCAACGTCTTGAAGAACTGTGGGGCGTCGGCAAGGGCTAGCCGTCGTCTTCTTTTGCTCCGCCCATATGCGATTCTCTCGTCCCAGCGGCCTTCTCAATTGGCATCACCGGGCTTCCAAAACAAGCGGGGTTGTTCTTCCTCCGCGACCATGGCACAATCTTCTCGAACTTACGGTGTCTCTGACGGGACCTCTAGCCCCATGCCCCTTCGACCCCAATCCCTGGCCTTGTATGAGGCGACCCGGTCGCTGAAGGAGAGCCACGCCTCCAAAGAAGTCCGGCAGGCTGCCAGACGCCGGGGTTCATGGGTTCTTGCCCTCGCCGCCTCCGCGATACTTGCCTCATCCCCGATCGGCCCGTTCGGCCCGGCGCTCCTTCTCGCTGTTCCCATGACGAGCGATCCGGGCGGGTTCCTGAACATTCCTTGGAAGTCGTCGCTTGAGGGCAGAGGAGACCTTTCCACGCCGGAAGGCGAGGGACGGGTCAAAGAGTACAACCTTGTGCGGACGCCGCTCCGGCTCGGCGATGTCCCTGTCAGTTCTATCCGGCTGGTGACGGTCGATGCGCAATTTGCCCGCGCCGTGGTGCGCTACCAAGGAAACGACACCCACGACGCGATGCTGGCGGCTCTCCAGCGATGGTTCGGCACGCTCGACCTCACGCCTGGGCAACTGGCTGCTGGAACGCAACCGCAGCAGCAGTTCACCTGGCGAGGGGACGACACCGAGATCAACCTGACCTATGATGTCAAGCGCGAGCAGGGTGTGCTCTTTGTCGAGAGTCGGGCGCTCGCGTCCCGGTTCAACGAAGACTTAGGCGGCCAGTGAGTGAGATCAGAAGTGGTGGCTGAGTTCCACTCGAGCGTCCCACGGGGATGATGGGTGAGGCACGCGAAGAATGTAAGCCTCCGTGAGGCAAAAAAACTCTCCGCCCGCAGGTGATCGAATGGGTCATCAAGTCCGAAAGTCTATCAAGTCATCAAGCCTGCGAGAGCGTACGACTTGACGACATTTCGACTTTCAGACTTTTGGACTATAAGAGTATCGAAGCGGGTGGCTCTCGCAAGCGTGGTAGGGAGGGGCGCATGACGGACGTGGTCCGCGTCAAGACCAAAACGCCGGCTCCCTACCAGATCACGGCGATCCAGGAGGATACGCACGACACCAAAACCTTCCGCTTCGGCCTGCCGGACGATGCGACGCTCGACATGTTTCCCGGTGATCATCTCTACGTGCACGCGACGCTGAGCGGCAAAGCCGTCAAGCGGCCCTACACGCCGTCTTCGCTGCCCGGGACGCTGGGCTATTTCGAGCTCACCGTAAAACGGTATCCGACCGGCACCATCTCCAAGTACCTCCACGAGCGGCAAGTCGGGGATGTGGTACAGATGAACGGTCCCAGCACAGGAGGGCACTGGGAGGATGGGATGGCGACGAAGGTCGGCTATGTCGCCGCCGGCACCGGCATCACGCCGATGATCTCCATCATACGCTGGATTCTGGTCACACGGCTGCCGGTCGAGCAGTTCTTGATCTTTGCCAACAAGACGGAGGCGGACATCATCCTGCGCCAGGAGTTTGATCGGTATGCCCGTGAGCACCCGACGTTTCACTGTTACCACGTGCTGGAACAGGAGCCCCCCGGATGGACCCAGGGAGTCGGGCGAGTAACCGCCGACATTCTGCGTGCACACCTGCCGCCGCCGGCTCCTGACACGGTGGTGTTCCTGTGCGGTCCTCCTCCAATGATGGATGCCATCGAGCGGACGCTCAAAGATCTCGGATATCCGGAACAGGCGATCATCCTACCGTAATTCCACCCGCCTACGCAGGAAGCCACGGCTGTCCAGCCTTCGTAGCCGAGGCTACTCCGGCGGAGTAGGCTCACGCCGTGGAGGAATGCGGGCGGGTGTCCTCCGAAGCCTTGGCGAAGGAGGACACCCGCTTCGGCGGGTTCCGCCGAAGATCACAAAGGAACCACGGCTGTAAAGCCGTGGGGCTCCACTTCGGCTGCGCGTCGCCATCCAATAAGCCGGCGCCGGTACCGCCTGAGAGCGATCTTTGTTTCCTGAAGCGGATCGTCGCGGTAGAATGTCAAATAATGAACCTCGAACCCAAGGATTGTCAGAACCTCGATCACGCGCTCGCCCTCGAATGGCTTGAGACCAACGGGCGCGGCGGATTTTCGTCCGGCACGGTGGCCGGGCCCAACACGCGGCGCTACCATGCGTTGTTATTGATCGCACGCAACCCCCCGGTGGACCGCGTCGTCCTGGTCAATCACCTGGAAGAGCAGGTCGAGATCGACGGACAATCGATTCCGCTCTCTGCGAATTGCTATCCCGGGGTTGTTCATCCGGACGGCCACCGGCGCTGCATCAGCTTTTCGTCCGATCCGTGGCCGACCTGGACCTATGACGTGGGCGGCACCCACGTCATACGAGAAATTTTCTGTCCGCAGGGGCGGGACCTGGTGGTGGTGCGCTGGCAACTGGCTGCCGCCGGTCGGCATGTGCAGCTCACGGTCCGCCCCATGCTGTCGGGGCGCGACTATCATGCCACGCACCACGAGAACGGTTCGCTGCAGGCGGGGGCGCGCCTCAACAGCCACGTGGCCTGGCGTCCGTACGGAGGGCTGCCGGAGATCAGGACGTTCTATCGCGGGATATACCGGCATGCGCCGGACTGGTACTGTCGGGTCCAGTTCCCGATCGAACAGGAGCGGGGCCTGGACTTCGAGGAGGATTGGTGGTCGCCGGGCGTGTTCGCCATGACCCTGTCCTCTGATCAGGCCGCCTATCTGGTGTTTACGACGGAGCCGATTGAGGCGGTCGAGATAGAAGCTCTGGTCAGAGACGAACGGCAACGCCGTCAGTTGGCGGCTGAGCGCAGGCCGGGTGACGATCCGCTGGTTCGTGCCCTGTGGCAGGCGACCGAAACATACCTCTCGGGCCGAGGCACGCAGAAGACCGTCATCGCCGGGTATCCCTGGTTCACCGATTGGGGACGGGATACGTTCATCTCTCTGCCCGGTCTGTGCCTGGTCACCGGCCGGTTCGACGTGGCCCGTCAGGTCATTGAGGCCTTCGCACCGCACGTGTCGCAGGGGATGATTCCCAACCGCTTCCCCGACGCCGGCGAGACACCGGAGTACAACACGATCGACGCGTCGCTGTGGTTCATCCATGCGGTCGGGCTGTATCTGGACTATACGGGCGACCTGGACACGGTCCGGCGTGTGGCCTGGCCCGCCGTCCGCGCGATTCTGGATGGTTACCGGGAGGGGACCCGCTTCGGGATTCGGGTGGACGACGACGGATTGGTGACCGGAGGCGCACCCGGCGTCCAGCTCACCTGGATGGATGCCAAGGTCGGGGACTGGGTGGTGACTCCGCGCCGGGGCAAGCCGGTCGAGATTCAAGCTCTCTGGGTGCGGGCCCTGTCGGTCGGGGAGACGCTGGCAGAGCGGTTCGGCGAGAAGCCCTATGCGAAACGCTGCGAAGACGATCGGATCAGCGCGATCAAGTCCTTCCGCGCCCGTTTCTGGTTTGCGGACGGCGGCTACCTGTACGACGTTGTGGACGGTGAAGGCGGCAACGACCCAAGCCTGCGGCCGAATCAAATCTATGCGGTCTCGTTCCCCGGCCAACTGCTCGAGGAACAACAGGCGGAACGTGTCGTCCAGGTGGTGGAGGAGCGGTTACTCACGCCGGTGGGGTTGCGAACGCTAGCGCCGAACGACCCCCAGTACCGGCCTCGGTATGAGGGAGGCGTTGTTGGCCGTGACGGCGCGTATCATCAGGGCACGGTTTGGCCCTTCCTTCTGGGTTCGTTCATCACGGCCTGGGTCAAGGTACATGGCGGGACCGAGGCAGCGAAGCACGAGGCGCGGGGGTTCTTAGCCGGCATCGAGCAGCACCTGCGCGAGGCCTGTCTCGGCCAAGTGTCGGAAATCTTCGACGCGGAGCCGCCATATCGGCCGCGCGGCTGTATGGCTCAAGCCTGGTCTGTGGCTGAAGTTCTCCGGACGTTGATGGAGGACGTGCATGACACAAGGCCGGAGCGTGCAGAAGGCGCCGGAAGACCGGCCCGCCACGGACCAACAGGAGCCGGTCGTTAGCCCAACTTGACCCACCATAAGTGCTTCCTATACCATCCCGCAAATTGTTTGGGACGATCCGCTTCTTACCAATCTGTCGAGGGACCTAGGGTGGCCGGCAACTTGTCTGATCCCCAGACCTGGCTGGAACAACACGGCGATTATCTCTATCGCTGCGCGATGCTCCGCGTGCGCGATGCCACTGTGGCTGAAGAGATGGTCCAGGAAACGTTCCTGGCGGCGCTCCAGGCCAAGGACCGCTTCGCCGGCCAATCCTCGGAGCGAAGCTGGCTGGTGGGGATCATGAAGCATAAGGTCGTGGATCATTTCCGCAAGTCGGTGCGGGAGCAGCCGGTCAGCGACGTCGAATTAATGAATGATGAGTTCACCGGGTTGTTCGACAAGGACGGCCATTGGAAGATTGAGACGACGGGGCCGAAAGAGTGGATGGATCCGAGCAGCGCGCTGGACAAGGCGCAATTCTGGCAAGTGCTCAGGCGCTGTCTGGATGGACTGCCGCCGCGGACTTCCCGCGTGTTTGCCCTGCGGGAGATTGACGATATGCCCAGCGAGGAGATCTGCGCGGCGATGAAGCTGACCAAGTCGAACCTCTGGGTGATGCTGCATCGGGCGCGTACTCATCTAAGGTCTTGTCTGGAGCAGAATTACCAGGGGCTGACCACTTAATTGCAGCAGCTCATGGCGTTATAAAAGGTGTAAGGATTGTCTTGCTTGTCCGACTATCCATCAGAAAGATCAAGAGACCTTTCTGGGCACTAAGTAAACGTGAAGCCCCTCTGGTTGCGAGATTTCGTCATCCGGCATATGCCGAACTGCGACAAGGTTACTGCCCTTGTGTCCGCGTCGCTTGACCACAGCCTTCCTCTGCATAAACGCCTTGCAGTCCGGCTGCACTTCCTGATCTGCGTCTGGTGCCAACGGTACCTCACGCAGGTCAGGTTCCTGCGAGAAGCCGTCCGCGAGCACCCAGAGAGGCTGGAGAGCGCCGAGTCGCCTTCCTCCACTGCCTTGTCGCCGGGGGCCCGCGAGCGGATCGGGCAAGCCCTCCGAGACGACCGGCGGTAATTCCACCGGTTGCTGCCCCTCCGTTTCCAATCCGTCCGCCATCGGCTTCCGAAGAAAGCCTGTAAGGAGCCGGCTCGGCGTCCGACTAACCGGCAAGTCCTCCAGAAGCTGGCCGTTCCTGAACAATCGGTTCCAGCAGGGTCGGGCGATCCTTTTCTAGGGTCCCGTCGCAGCCTGAAATTGACAGAGACAGAGGAGGCAGCCATGATACGGGGGGACACCATGCAAGCATCCGTCGAGACACAATCAGCCGCTGGCACGTCCAGTCGCGGGAAACTGATCGTCCTCGCGCTCTTCGCTGCCGCCATCGCCATATTCTTCTATTTAGATCTCGGACGGTATCTGTCGCTGGATGCCCTCAAAGCGAATCGAGACGGGCTCCTGGCCTTCACCGATGAGCATTACGGAGCGGCGGTCGGGATCTTCGTCGTGAGCTACTGTCTGCTGGTGGCCGTCTCCCTCCCGGGCGCGGTATTCTTTACCCTGGCCGGCGGGTTTCTGTTCGGCAGCCTGGTCGGGACCTTGTACGTCAACCTGGGGGCGACGACCGGCGCGACCCTGGCCTTTCTTACCTCTCGCTACCTCCTGCGGGACTGGGTGGAGCGCAAGTTCGGGAACCGTTTGGGGCCGATTCAGGACGGATTCGCTAAGAACGCGTTCAGTTACCTCATGACCCTCCGGCTGATCCCGGTCTTTCCCTTCTTTATCGTCAACGCCCTGTCCGGTCTGACCAAAGTCAGCCTGGGAACCTATGTGACTGCCACGGCCATCGGCATCATCCCCGGCAGTTTTGTCTATGCCTATGCAGGGCGGCAGTTGGGGACGATCAATTCCTTGAAGGAAATTGCCTCGCCCAATGTACTCCTGGCCTTTACGCTCCTGGGCCTGCTGGCCCTGGTGCCGACTCTCTATCAGAAGTTCGCTGCGAAAAAGGGGGCGTAACCGGAGCCTGAAGGCAGTTGGTGACCTGACGAAGGAAAGGGTGCGATCATGAGCCAACATGACAGGGTGTCGGTTCTGCCCGACGACGAGCACAATCGTACGCTCGTCGACAATGTCCATCCGTCCGCCTGGGTGAACCCCGAGCCCGACGGCCGGTACAACATCGTGGTGATCGGCGCCGGCACGGCAGGGCTGGTCACGGCGGTGATTGCGGCGGCGGTCGGAGCCAAGGTCGCGTTGATCGAAAAACACCTCATGGGTGGAGACTGCCTCAACGTGGGCTGCGTGCCCTCCAAGGGAGTCATCCGCGCCTCGCGCGCGTGGGCTGATGTCCGCCGCGCGGAAGAATTCGGCGTACACATACCCCCCGGCGTGAAATACGACTTCGCAGCGGCCATGTCGCGAATGCGTAAGCTGCGGGCCCGCATCAGCCACACGGACTCGGCCCATCGCTACAAGAAACTGGGCGTGGACGTCTACATCGGCAGCGGGCGGTTCACCGGACCGGGCACCATCGCGGTGGAAGGCCCTGCCGGCAACCGGACGCTCCGGTTCAAGAAGGCCGCGATCTGCACGGGGGCCCGCGCCGCCGCGCCGCCGACTCCTGGGTTGGAGGAAGCCGGCTATCTGACCAACGAGACGGTCTTCACGCTGACCGACCTGCCGAAGCGGGTGGCGGTGATCGGCGCCGGTCCGATCGGCTGCGAGCTGGCGCAATCCTTCGCCCGGTTCGGGAGCCAGGTGTATCTCATCGAAGCCATGCACGGCATCATGCCGAATGAGGACCGTGACGCGGCGGAGATCGCGCTCCAATCCATGCTCCGCGACGGCCTCCGATTGATGTGCTGCGGCAAGGATCTGAAGGTCGGCAAAGTGAATGGCAGCAAGCGACTCACGGTGGATTCGCACGGGCAGCAGTATGACATCACGGTGGATGAAATTCTGGTTGGTGTCGGCCGCAAGCCGAATACGGAGGGATTGGGACTGGATGTCGTGGGGGTGGCCTACGACAAGACCGGCGTGAAGGTGAACGACCGGCTGCGGACGACCAATCCCAATATTTACGCCGCCGGCGACATCTGTTTCCCGTTCAAATTTACCCATGCGGCGGACGCGATGGCGCAGATCGTCATCCAAAATGCCCTGTTCCCGCATCCGCTGGGGCTGGGCTATGCCAGCACGAACTCGCTGATCATCCCCTGGGCCACCTATACGGAGCCGGAGGTCGCGCACGTAGGGATGTACGAGGCCGATGCCAAGGCTAAGGGGATCGAGGTCGAGACCTTCACGTACAAGCTGGATGAAGTGGATCGTGCGATCCTGGACGGGGAGGACGAGGGCTTTGCGCGGATCCATGTCAAGAAAGGCACGGATCTACTGCTCGGCGCGACGATCGTGGCGTCCCATGCCGGCGACATGATCAGCGAATTCACCGTGCTCATGAAGTCCGGCAAGGGGCTGAGCACGATCTGCTCGACCATTCACCCTTATCCCACCCAGGCCGAAGTCGTGAAGAAGGTCGCCAACGCCTGGCGCAAGACCACGTTTACGGAAAGCAAGAAGCGGTTCCTGACCAAGCTATTCGCGTGGATGCGATGACGCGAGGCGAGCGGCAAGCGGCGAGGGGCGAGAGGCGTCCGGGAGTCGGACGGCGTATCTGCTCGTTCGCACTGCCAGCCGTTCTTTTCCTGCCGGTTCCTGTTTCCGCGGAACAGGGCACCATCCTCGAAGTCGGGAAGTTCTCGGAGGCGTCGGAGGGCAGCGCGCTGCCGGACGGTTGGAAGCCGCTCACGTTCCCGAAAGTCCCGAAACACACGACCTACATGCTGGTGAAAGACGGGAGCACGGTGGTGGTGAAGGCGACGAGCCAGGGCGCCGCCTCCGGGTTGGTGAAGCCGGTCAAGGTGGACCCGAAGGAATACCCGATCCTCCGCTGGCGGTGGAAGGTGGATAATCTCCTGACCAAAAGCGACGTAACCAGGAAGGACGGGGACGACTATCCGGCGCGCGTCTATATCACGTTCGAATATGACCCGGACAAGGTCGGCTTTTCCCGAAAGGCCAAGTATAAGGCCGGACGGGTTCTGTTCGGCGACATCCCGATCGCGGCGCTGAACTACATCTGGGAGGCCAAGGCGGTCCAGGGCCTGATCATCGACAATGCCTACACGGATTTCGCCAAAATGATCGTTGTGCGGAGCGGAGTCCAAGGCCTGGGGGCCTGGGTTGAGGAAGAACGGAACATCTATGAGGACTACAAAAAGGCCTTCGACGAGGAGCCTCCGCTGATCAACGGGGTGGCGGTCATGACCGACACGGACAATACCCAGGAATCGGCGACCGCCTACTACGGGGACATCCTATTCAAGAAGGCGTCGAGTCCGTGAAAGCCAATGCCGCTTGGCGCCCGCTTCTGAACATCATCCAGGGCCGGCCGATTCTGGCCATCTTCGAGGTCTGTCTGCGCTGCAACTCGGCCTGCGGCTATTGCGGGCTCCCGCTCAACGAGGGCCGCTATGAAATGACGCGAGAGGAGATTCGCCGCGTCTTCGCCGGGCTCTACCGTGACGGGTTGCGCTTCGTATTTGTCCAAGGTGGGGAGCCGTTGCTGCGATAAGACATGGTGCCTCCTTTGTTAAGTGCGTTCTTTCAGCGGGGTCCATAATAGCTCCCTGAATAGCTTCCTGCCGATCCTCTCCAGGACCTTTGCGGTCCCCCCCAGAAATAGGAATACGTCAGTGCTGGCCGGGACCAATACGCAGAAGATCCCTCGGGACCGCACCACGCAGCGCTGTTCGGGCCGAGACAGGCATTCCACGCTACGTCTCGGTCGTATAGCCACGGATCGTCCGCAATAAAAGCGCGGGGCTGACAGCCAACGAGCGCAAGGCCGATCACGACCAGGCATGCAAGCTGCACCGGTTTGGGTTGCGCGAGCGGTTGCGCCACCATAATCACCTCCATACCAACCTTCTGTTGAGCCGCCCCCTTCGATCAACTGGGGGCGGAGAGGTACCTTGCCTTCAGTAACTATCAACCACGCTTCGCTTGAACCCGGGCACCCGTTGCTTTTCAGTGCAACGGGTGCAGCGCTCAAATGCGGGCGGAGAGGTATTTTTCATCCAGTGAAATGGGCTTCCTCGTTGCCATCAGCAGCCAGCCGTTGTCTCGGGGCTCAGCAGGGACAACGGGTGAAGAAGCGCAGGATGCGTCAACGACTGCTCTGTAAGGCTGGGCAGTACCGTTGAAAAGAGACCGGCCCGATGCTTGATGATGATGGGATCGACGATATTGCCGCAACACACGCAGCGCCATCCGTGAAAACTCACCTCGCGCAGGTCGCCCCGCGCATCTTCGAACCGTTCCTCGACCATGAGTCCCTGACACCGCGAACAGTCCATGACAGCCCTCCTTCCTGCCGTCGTCCGGCCTTGTGCGTGCGGAACGGTCGCAATCCACGACCGCCGGGTGTAGCTCAAGGATCATGCGTAATATGTACCTCGAAGACGCAGATCGCGGTAGGGCGCAGGGGGAAGGGACGGGAAGTTTTACGGCCCTGGGAGGTTAGGGCCGATCGGCCTTAGTGGGGGCCTGCTTCGCAAAGAGGGCGGCAGCCTGGGCTCGGCGGGTGATTTGGAGCTTCTGATAGATATTGGACAGATAGTTCTTGACGGTCTTGGGGCTCAGCCCCAACTCGGCGGCGATCTCTTTATTGGTCTTGCCCGCGGCCACCAAGGCGACGACCCGCTGCTCCTGCGGAGACAGCGGCTCCTGGACGCCGCCGGCCGGTGTTTCGCTGTGGTTCTTGACCCAGGTCAGGACGCGGTTCGTGGCCGCCGGATCCAGAATCGTTTCACCGGCGGCGACACGCTTGATGGCCTCTACCAGCGTGTCGATGCCGATTTCCTTGACCAGATAGCCGTGCGCGCCGGCGAGGATCGCCGCCAGCACGGTATCGTCGTCGGCATAGGAAGTGAGGAACAAGACCCGCGTCCCCGGGCACTGCTCCAGGATGTCGCCGCATGCCTGCACGCCGCTCTCGTCGGGCAGGCGGATATCCAGAAGCACGACGTCGGGTTTGGAGGCGAGCGCTGCGGAGACCGCGGCTTTGGCGGTGGCGGCTTCGCCGACGATGCGAAACCGGGCGTCCTGCGCCAGGACCGTTTTCAGCCCCTGGCGGACGATTTCATGGTCGTCCACGAGGAGGATTCCGATGGGCGTCTCGTTAGTCACCGGTCGGCGCCTCTTTGCCAAGCGGCACGTCGAGCACCACGCGCACTCCCTGTCCCGGCATGGTGTGGAGTCGATAGATCGCGCCGATCTGCTTCGCGCGAGCTTCCATGTTGGCGAGCCCCTGTCCGCCCGGCGTCCCAACGTCCGGATCGAAACCGATCCCATCGTCCCGGACCTCGATCCGCATCACGCCGTTGTAGCACTGTGCCCTGATCGTCCCATGCCGGGCCTGGGAATGCCGGACGCAGTTGCTCAGCGCCTCGCGCACGATGAGCAGCAGCGGCTCCGCCTGCGCGCTCGCGACGCAGTGAGCCAGCCCCTTGTCTACGTCAACGCTGAACCGGGGACCGGCGACGGGGGTCATGTCGTGGACGAGGCCGGACAGGGCGAGGTCGAACGGCTGTGTCTCAGAGGCCGTCCGGCCGCCGATGTAGCTCCGGATCCGCTGCATGACCAGATTGAGTCGTTGGAGCGCCTGTGATCGGGGCCCTTCAGGGTCGAGGGGGCCGTACTGATGAGACCGGCCTGAGGCTTCCAGGCCCAGCCCGATCGCATAGAGCGATTGCAGCACCTCATCGTGCAGGTTCCGGTTGAGCTCCTCGCGCTCCTCGAAGGCGCGCGACAGATCGCGCGTGCGATCCTCGACGCGGGCCTCGAGTTCCCTGTTCAAGGCCTGGAGCCAGTCGTGGGTGCGGCGGTATTGCCGGACCAGCAGGGCGGTGGCAAGAAACAGCACGATCGCGATGGAGCGGTTGAAGAGAAGGATATAAAAATCAAACTGCGGCGGCGACAGGAGGGCTCCCAAGACGGTCAGGCCGACGCACAGAATCGTCATGAGCCAAAGCGCGCGTTCGTGAGGCGACCGGATCGTCAGCAGAATGCAGAGGACGTACAGGTACTGCGGAGGCATTTCCTGCGGCGTGAAGACGTCGAGCACGAGGACGCCCGCCGCGATCGCCAGGGCGATCCACAACGCCATCCCTCTGAAAGGGCCCTCGAGACGTTCGATGATCATCTGCACAAGCCCCAGACTCTACCGTTTACTATTGCATCTTCCGGCTTCGGCTGCAAGCGCCCGGACATCCTGATAGTGCCGTTCCAACTTGATGAGCCACATTGCCTCTGAAGCCCCCTCTCCTCGATCCTCTCCCCCTGACCAGGGGGAGAGGGGAGGGTGAGGGGACCGCGTTCGTACTCAACAAGCTGCGTAGCCTCTGACCACTCCTCGTCCCTCCCTTTCGTAAGGGGAGGCAAGGGAAGGTCGCGGAAACGCTTGCAATGAGTGGGGCATCTGCGTAACCTATGCGTGGCCGGATGGGAGGCGCGGTGGGTCAGGAGCCGAGCGCCCATTCGTCCGTTGACAGGGCTGGGGGCATAGATGGAGATCAGGGTTGTCCGGGACGCCATATCGCGCGGCGAGCTGGCGGAGATGGCGAAGCGGCAATTCGGGGATCTGGTGAAAGCGGTGGTAGATGTGGAACGCGGCATCATGGCCATCGGCGGGGAGCTGCACGCGGACGAGGAGGCTGTGCTCTTGGACCAGGGTTCTGAACAACGCCACTTGTGGGGAATCAATCTGTATCCCGGCAAGCCGATTGCAGAATGGATCGAATTTGACTCCATGATCAACGTGCGGCCGTCGCAGGGCAACCGGTCACGCGATGTGGAAAACCCGGAGATACGGGAAGCCATCACGCGCATCGTCAACCGATTGGTGCAAGGCTGAAGCATGGCCTCTCAACATGCAAGTCTAGCCGTGGGCCGCTGGCAGACGCTGTCGGTGGTGGAACAACTCGCCAATGTCGGAAGCGAAGTTGGCCGTATGCGCCGCTGGCAGGGGAAGGATGCGCAACTCTATGAGCATGCCTTCGTCCGCGCGTTGGAACTCCTCGATCTCACGATCGGTGATCAGCGGTGGACGGGCCGCCGGAAAGAACTGACACGTGCGCGGGAATTGTTATGCGACGCGATGCAGGGCGGGAAGGAGTATGGGGGCGACTTGGAGAGCCTGGACCGCTATTTCTTGACCTTTGCCGTGGCGGCCCGCGCCGGCCGGTGAGGGCGTGGGGAAGATCATGCGCTTGCACCGTCACTCCAAAGTCCTCCACACACTAATTCTTGTCTTGCTCGCCCTGCTTGCTTTTCTCCCTGCCTGTTCGACTTCAACCGGCCAAGTCTTCCGGGGTCCGCTCGTCAGGACCGATACGAACATCAGTCCTCCTATTGGCACCAGAGGCACTCTGACTCCTGTGTCTCGATCGTCCCTCGATGGGATTGACCTCATGCTTTCTGAAAGGAACACAAGGAGAATCTCTATGCCACCGCCTTCGCCATGGAAGAGGTCCGGACCATCTTCACCCGCATCCGCGCCAAGCGCCTGATCTTCATCGTGGATGCCTGCTTCAGCGGGGCTGCGGGTGGGCGGACGATCGAGTTGTCGTCAAAGTTTCGGGGTGTCGCGGTCTCCGAAACTTTCTACACGCGCATGTCCCAGGGAGAAGGGCGTGTCATCCTGTCGGCCTCGGGGCCGAACGAACTGAGTCAGGAAAATCCCAACCTTGGCCACGGGGTCTTCACCTACTACCTGCTGAAGGCCTTGCGGGGCGAGGCGGACAGCAACCAGGATGGGTTCGTGTCCGTGCCTGAAGCCTATGCCTATGTCAGCCGGGAGGTCCCCCGCGCCACCGATCAGAAGCAACGGCCGGTGCTCAAGGGCGAACAGTCCGGCGAGATCATCCTGGGCAAAGTCGTAAAGGGTAAGTAGCCGACAATTCGCTTTCCGCCTCCGGCAGGTCCTGCTAGAATCCCGCGCATGGACCTCATCACGACCCATCTGAACGCCGACTTCGACGGGCTGGCCTCCATGGTCGCCGCGCGCAAGCTCTACCCGGGCGCGACGCTGGTGTTTCCGGGCGGGGCCCAGGAAACGGTCCGCAACTTTCTGGCCCTGCATGACCTCGGGGTCACGCGGCTGAAGGACCTCGACGTTTCGCAGGTCACGCGCCTGATTCTGGTGGATACCCAGGAGCCGGAGCGTATCGGCTCTCTCAAGGACCTGTGTGTGAAGCCGGGACTCCCGGTTCACGTCTACGACCATCACCTCCATGCGGATCAGGCAGGCGGGGCCCTGTCGCCGATCCAAGCCGAGCTCCGGGTGGTGGAGCCGGTCGGAGCCACCACGACGATCCTGATCGAGCGGCTGCTTGCCCAGGGCCAGAGCCTCACGTCTTTTGAGGCCACCGTGCTGGCCCTCGGGCTCTACGAGGAGACCGGTTCGCTGGCCTATGCCTCGACCACCGCCCGCGACCTGGAGGCGGCCGCGGCGCTGCTGCGGGCCGGCGCCGATCTGAACCTGGTGTCGGACCGGCTGCGTCCCCACCTGGACCCTGAACCTGGTGTCGGACCGGCTGCGTCCCCACCTGGACCCGGAGCAGATCACGCTGCTCAATGACCTGCTCCATCACGGCGAGACCCACTACCTGGACGGGCGCAAGCTGCTCGTGTCCGCCAGCACCTATGACCGATACCGCGGCGACCTGGCCGAGGTGGTCCACAAGCTGGCTGAATTAGAAGGGCTCGACGCGGTAGTGGCGGCCATCGCGATGGAGGACAAGGTCGAGGTCATCGGTCGCAGCCGGCGCCCGGAGATCGACGTGGGGCGTCTCCTCCAGGAATTCGGCGGGGGCGGCCATGCGGGGGCGGCCGCAGCCAGCGTCAAGGGCCGGACGCTGGTCGAAGTCAAGGAGCGGCTGGCGCAGTTGCTGAGCGAGCGCTTCCATCCGACCTTGCTGGCCAGGGACGTGATGACCAAGCCGGTGAAAGCCATCGGGGAAGAGGCAACGGTGGCGGAAGCCGGCGACCGGATGACCAAATACGGGGTCAATGTCCTGCCGGTGCTGGATAGCAAGGACCGATATATCGGATTGGTCACGAGGGAGATCATCCAGAAAGCCCTCTTCCACGGCTTTGCCGAGTCCCCCGTCCTGGCCGTCCTCCAATCCGACCAGTACCAGGCCGGGCCGGAGACGCCTTTCCGTGAGATCGAAGCGAGGATGATCGAGCGGAACCAGCGGTTCGTGCCGGTGCTTTGCCGAGTCCCCCGTCCTGGCCGTCCTCCAATCCGACCAGTACCAGGCCGGGCCGGAGACGCCTTTCCGTGAGATCGAAGCGAGGATGATCGAGCGGAACCAGCGGTTTGTGCCGGTCCTGGACGGAACCAGGGTCATCGGGGTGATCACCAGGACCGACCTGCTCAGGACCCTGCACGACGACGTGCTGCGCGCAGCGCGGGCCAGGACGAAGGGGGAAGAGCCGCCGGCGTACGCCCACCGACGGAACATCGGCGGGATGCTGAAAGAGCGGCTGCCCGCTCGGGTGGTCCATCTGCTTCGGCAGGCCGGCGAGCTGGGCGATGAGATCGGCGTCTCAATCTATGTCGTGGGCGGGTTCGTGCGGGATCTCTTGCTGGGCATCCAGAATCTCGACCTGGACCTGGTGGTGGAGGGGGACGGCATCGCCTTTGCCCGTGCCTTGGGCCGGAAGCACGATGCCCGCGTCAAGGCACACGAGCGCTTCGGGACGGCGGTGGTGATCTTCCCGGACCAGTTCAAGCTGGATGTGGCGACGGCCCGCACCGAATACTACGAGTATCCGACCGCGCTGCCGACTGTCGAGCAGAGCTCGATCAAGAAGGACCTCTACCGGCGGGACTTCACGATCAACACCCTGGCGGTCCGCGTGAATGCCCGTTCCTTCGGGGAGCTGATCGACTTTTACGGCGGGCAGCGGGACCTCAAGGAGGGGACCATTCGCGTGCTCCACAGCCTGAGCTTCGTAGAGGATCCCACCCGCGTGATCCGGGCGATCCGGTTCGAGCAGCGGTTCGGATTCCATCTGGGCAAGGAAACCCTGGCCTTGATCAAGGGCGCGGTCAAGATGGATCTCTTCCATCGGCTCTCCGGCCACCGCTTGCTGGAGGAGCTGATGCTGCTGCTGTCCGAAGAGGAGCCGCGCAAAGCCGTCGCCCGGCTGGGGGAACTGGACCTGCTCAGGTTCGTTCACCCGACGCTCAACTGGTCTCCTCGGCTGGCCGGTCTCCTCAAGGGGGTCGAGCAGGCGCTGGACTGGTACAAGATCGCTTTGTCACGGTCAATCCATGCGTGGCTGGTGTACTTCATGGCGCTCATGGACGTGATTCCGCCCAAGGCGGTCGGGGAGACGCTCAAGCGCCTGACGACCCCCGAACGGTTCGCCGAAAAGATCCGGGTCGGCCACGCCGCCTCCAACGGCATCCTCCGCCGGCTCATGAAGCGGCCCCCGCCGACCCCAGCCGAGACCTACCGTCTGCTGAGCGGCCGGTCAGCCGAGACCCTCTTGCTCCTCATGGCCAAGACGAAATCGGAGTCGGTCAAGCGCCGGGTCTCCGCCTACCTGACGACCTATCAGCAGACCAAGCCGGTTCTCACCGGGGCCGACCTGAAGGCCATGGGCCTCAAGCCCGGCCCCCAATTCAAAAAGATTCTGGATTGTCTGCTGGACGCGCGCTTGAACGGCCAGGTCACATCCGAGGCGGAAGAGCGGGCGCTGGTGAAACAGATTGCGCGTCTGTGAGGGGCAGGCTCAGGAAGATTCCAACCTAACCAATCGGGAGAACGGCCCATGAAAATGGTGATGACTGTGTTCCGTGACACGCTCACAGAGGACGTGCTGGCTGTGCTCCAGGAGCAGGAGATCAAAGCCTATACGTTGTTTCGGGAAGTCTCCGGCGTGGGGGCAACCGGGGCCGCCACGGGGTCCTTCGCGTCCATTGGGTCTAATTCAATGATGCTTGTGGCCCTTCCGGATGAACAGGCCGATCAACTGATCGGCAAGTTGAAAATCTTCCGCGATGCACTGGCCAGCAGTCACCGGACGGGCAAGGCCCCCATCCATGTCTTTGTCCTGCCCTGCACGCAGGTAGTCTAGCAGTTCTCCAGACACGTGATTGCTGTTCAGTCCGGCAAAGGCTGCCCTCTCGTCTCCGGCGCGAAGGGCAGGGTTGCCAGGCCGACCAGATAGATCAATCCGATGGCGCTGGCGGCCAGTCCGAAACTGCCCAAGGTGGCGACCAGCGAGCCGGTCATGAAGGGGCCGACTGAGGCCAGCACCCGTCCGGCGTTGAAGCAAAACCCGGCCCCGGTGGCTCGTAGCCTGGTTGGGAAGAGTTCCGGCAAATAGATGGGGAAGCCGCTGAAGAGGCCGTTGTTGAAATAGCCCAAGAGGGGAAGCAGCAGCAGCACGTGAGCATAGGCGTGCGGGGTGAGGTAGGTGACCGGCAGCATCACGAAGCTGCCGGCGCACATGAGCGCAAAGATCGGCCGTCGGCCGAAACGGTCGGCCAGCGGCCCGAAACTCAGGTACCCGGCGAGAGAGCCGACGTTGAATGCCATGATGGCGTAGCTGATGGACCGGGAGAGATCGGCCTTGCTGAGCCCTTGCGTGTCCGGCAGGGCACCAATGAGGGTCGGGGTCCAGTTAGCTCCTCCCCAGAGCCCGAAGACCGCGACAAAAGCCAGGACGGAACCGACGACTGTATGGCGGCGCAGGGGGCCGTGAAACAGCTCGCCGAGCTTGATGACTCCCCCCTTGCCGGCGGCAAGGTCCTGCGCATGGGCTTGCACCCACCGCTCCGGCTCCTTGACCCAGAGACGGACCAGGAGGGCGACGAGCGCCGGTGCGACGCCGGCCACGAACAGGGCGCGCCAGCCGTACCCGCTCAACAGCAAATTGACCAACGCAGCCAAGAAGAAGCCTGCCGCCCAGGCCGACTGTAAGATACCGGCCGCCTTGGCCCGCTTTTCTTCCGGCCAGACCTCCGCCACCATGGCCGCGCCGGCGGCCCATTCCCCGCCGATCCCCAGCGCGGTCAGGAACCGATAAATCGCCAAGTGCCACCAATCCTGCGACAGGGCCGCCAGCCCCGTGCAGATTGCGTAAATCAGGATGGTAGCGATCAGCGTCTTGGTCCGGCCGAAATAATCCGCGGCGATTCCGAAGAGCACCCCGCCGATCGCCCAGCCGATCAGGAAGATGGAGAGGATGACGCCGCCGTACCAGCCGATGATTTCTTGATTCACCGGCCCGCCGATGGAAGCGCCAAGCAGTTCTTCCAGGGCCGGATGCAGGACGATCACATAAATCGTCGCGTCCATGGAATCGAAGACCCAGCCCAGCCAGGCCACCAGAAGGACGAGCCATTGATAGGGGGTAACCCCCTCACGCCAGGAGCGATGATGAGCGGTGGGCTGCGTCGGCAAGGTCGGCATAATGGCGTGCCAGGCTACGGGTTGACGAGGTCAGTGTCAAGCCCACACGCAGCAGGAAGCTGCCAGGGGACAAGGAGACAAGTTGCAAGCTGACAAGTTGACAAGTTGACAAGTTTCGGAACACTTGCTGCTGGCCACTTGCGCACTTGTCAGCTCAGGTCCTATCCGGTCTGTTGCTGCGCCGCCGACCCGGTGTTATGATCGCGCGCACGATGGCGCGCCTCGACTTTTACGAGACCCTCGGCGTCCGACGGGATGCCTCCGACGAGGAGATCAAGAAGGCCTACCGAAAGCTGGTCTTCGAGTACCATCCGGACCGGAATCCCAACGACCAGGCAGCCGAGGCGAAGATCCGCGAGATCAACGCTGCCTACGAAGTCATCGGCGATCCGGAGGCGAGGCGGACCTATGAGCGGATTCGGTTCGGCGAGCAGGAGATCACGGCGGAAGCGCCGGACCCTTCGGTCATTCTCGAGGCGATGGAGCAGAAACTCTATGACGAAGGGCGCAAGGAAATCTTTGCGATCCTGATCAAGGATCTCGAGCGGATCAAGGCAGAACTGGCGATCGTCCGGGAGCGCACGGTCGAGCGGCAGGGCTATGATTCGTTCAAGGAGGCGATCGTTCTGGAACGAGGCGCTGAAGTGCTGCGCGAACTCGTCACTCCCGAGATGGAGGCCAGGATGAAGAAGCTGCTGGAGGTGGCGCTCCAGATGATGGCTTCGCAGCAGGTGGTCACGAAGAACGACGACCAGCGCTTCCACGAGGTGCGGAATCGGTTCACAGAGACTTTCTTGCGAGGCCGCCTCAGCGGCTTCCGAGGCGCCCTCGAGTTGTTGTACGTGAGACGCTAAACGGGGAGCCGATAGCTAATGGCGTATAGCTTATGGCACGACCTAGAAACCGTCTGCTATAGGCCATCAGCTATTGGCCATATGCTCATTCTTCAGCAGGCCGCTGACGAAACGGCCTGCTTGCATGACTCCGACGATGCGAGCCTTGTCCTGCAGCAGGGCGATGTGCTTGAGCGGGTTGCCCTCCACCAGGATCAAATCCGCGGTCTTGCCTGCCTGAACGGTTCCGACCGTCCGCTCGATCCCCAGCAGCTCAGCGGCGCCCGACGTGGCGGCCATGATCGCCTCCATCGGACTCATGCCCAGGGCGACCATCCTGGTGAGTTCCTGCGCGTTCTCTCCGTGGTAGTTGAAGGGGGTGCCGGCATCGGTGCCCAGCGCGATCGGGATATGAGATTGCCGGGCCTTCTTGAAGCTGCTTTCGTGCCGGGCGCGCATCGTCCGTGCCTTGGTCACCGCGTCCGCCGGCACTCCGCAGCTCGGAGCGCAGTCGGCGGTGGTGGCGAGCGCGGAGAGCGTGGGGACCATGAACACCCCATGCTGCGCCATCAACGACGCGGCCTCCTCATCCATCAAGGTGGCATGTTCGATCGAGTGGGCCCCGGCCCGGATTGCGTTTTTCATCCCCTCGGCCCCATGCGCGTGGGCGGCGACGCGACAGCCGGCCCGGCGCGCCTCCGCCATGCCGGCCGCCAGTTCTTCAAGCGTCATCTGCGGGCGGTCCGGGGAGGTGCCGGGGGTAAGGACGCCGCCGGAGGCGATGAACTTAACCACCTCCGCCCCGGCCGCCAGTTGCTCCCTGACGGCGTGAACGACCTCGGCCGGACCGTCCGCCTGGCGACCGATAAAGCGGGCATGGCCTCCCGTCATGCAGATCGCCAGGCCTGCCGCAAGGATGCGGGGGCCTGGTGTGAGCATCTGTTCGATCGCCTGTTTCAGCGAGAAAATCGCGTGGTCCCTGGCCCCCAGGTCGCGGACCGTCGTGAAGCCGGCCTCCAGCGTTAGGCGGGCGAAGCGGGCGGCTTTCAGCAGCGTTAGGCCGGGGGCTTCGTCGCGGATTGCGCGGACCACGTCCGCATCGCCCCCCAAGCAGAGGTGGACGTGGCAATCGATCAGACCGGGGATCAGGCTCAAGCCGCGGCAATCGACCGTGACGGCCCCTCTGGGCACCGAGACCCGGCCCTCTTCGCCGACCGCGGCGATGCGGCCGTCCTGGATGAGGACCGTGGCCCGTTCGATCACGCCGCCCAGCCCGTCGATGACCCGGACGCGGCGCAACGCTTGCTTCGTGCTCATGGGCTTTACCACTACCATATCGGGCTGCCCCCCGCACGTGAAAAGTAGGCCGTCCCCGGCTCACAGGAGGTTGCAAGTTGACGTGCGCGCAAGCTGACAAGTTGCAAGTTAACAAGGTACAAGCTGAAAGAGTGAGACGTTTGTTCCTTGCCACTGTTATTCGTGCACTTGCTTACTTGTCACTTGTGGCTTGCTCACTTGTCAGCTCAAGTCCCGGCCGGCGCCTGTCTTGACATGTACGTGCAATCCGCTACCATGACGGCATGGCCGTTCGTCCATCCGCCCGCCGTCCCACTCACACCAGCCGGCTCGCGCGCGAGCTAGAGGCGGCGCGCCGCATCAGCCAAGCCCTGTCCCAGCACGTCCAGGTGGACGCGATGGTGGAGCGCGCCATCCGCACCGCCCTGGAGGTGGTCGGGGCGGAGGCGGCCTCCGTGCTCCTGGCCGATCCCGGCTCCAAGCAACTGGTATTTCGCCACGTGATCGGGGCGAAAGCCACGCAGTTGCGGGGGATGGCCATTCCCTGGGACCGGGGCATCGCCAGCGCCGTGTTCGCTTCCGGCGTCCCGCAAGTGTCGCAGGATGTCCGGCAGGATCGCCGCCATCTGGCGCAGGTAGACGCCGTCACCGGATACAAGACCCGCGACATGATCACACTGCCTCTCAAGCAATGGGAAGGCAAGCCGATCGGCGTGCTGCAGGTGCTGAACAAGAAGCGGGGCCGGCTCGGGAAAGAGGACCTGTCGATTCTGACCATCATCTCGGCATTGACGGCGGCGGCCATCGAACAGGCGCGGCTCTTCGAGGAGACGAAGCTGGCTGAAGTCGGCCGGCTGCTGGGCGACATCGGGCACGATATCGGCAACCTCCTGACCCCCGTGACCTGCGGGGTGGGCATGCTGGGACCGAAATTGGACGAGTTTTTTGACGGCTTGCCGGACGCGATGGCTGATACGGCTTGCCGGACGCGATGGCTGATAAGGAAGAGACCCGCCAACTCTGCCGCGAGGTGCTCGACCTTCTCCGGCGCAATGCCCGCCGCATCCAGGACCAGGTGAGGGAGATGGCGGACTGCGTGAAGGGGCTCAGCGCTCCGCCGCAGTTCGCCCCCTGCCAGGTAGCCACCGTGGTCCAGCAGGTCTTCGACACCTTGCGGCTTGTGGCGGAGGAAAAGGGAGTCTCCCTCCGGGGCGAGGGGCTGGATGGTTTGCCGACCATCCAAGCCGACGAACGTCGCCTCTACGTGGCCTTTTATAACCTGGTCAACAACGCGATCCCGGAGGTGCCGCCGGACGGCTCCATCACCGTCCGAGGCAACCGCGAGCCTCGCGCCGAGTCGGTCCTTGTGTCTGTCATCGATACGGGACGGGGAATGCCGCCGGAGGTGCGGGACAGTCTCTTCACCAGCCGGGCGATCAGTCGCAAGGTCGGCGGGACCGGCCTCGGCACCAAGATCGTGAAGGATGTGGTGGAAGCCCACGGCGGGCGGGTCACGGTCGAGAGCCAGGAGGGGGTGGGCACGAGCTTTCACCTCCGGCTTCCGGTTCATCCGCCCGGCGCGCGCCGGGCGCCCCCCAACTCACGCAAGCTACCCAGGTCTCGCAGGGCGAGCCGTCGCGGCTCGTCGCGGTCTGCCGGCCTGTAGGAATATTCATCCAAGCGGACGACGCATGCTTACCGGCTGATTGGGAGCGTGATGATGATGCCTCCCATCACATCGTGGAGCTTGTAATCACGCCTGGGGCTGTTGGGGTGCGTGTTGTGGCAGGCGATGCAGTTCTTGGCCACGGCCCGGTCTGCATAGATTGCCTGGAAGACCCGCTCCCGTCCGATGCGGACGATGCCCGTGAAGGGTTTTGACGGATCCTTGATGACCGCCTCCAGCCCCTTGCGTTCGAAGTCGGTCACAGGCGCGTTCCACACGTAGATGGGCGTCAGGCTGGCGAGCCGGTACTTGATTCCGCTCCCCGTGGCGGCGACGTGCTTGCCGGTTTCGATCAGGAACTGGGCCGGGAGGGGGAGGGCATTCTCCTGCCGCCAATGCTCCGCTGCTTCGATGAGGCCTTTTTCCTGGAGCTTGTCCACGATCTCCGTGGCATAGACCGTCCGGTTGGACTCGATCACGGCATGGATATAGTCGGCCGCGATCTCCAGCGGAATCCCGGCCGACTCATCCGGTTTCGTCATGACGAGGGAGAGGCTCCAATAACCGATCCCTGCCAGGGCGGCGAAAATCGAAATGACAATGGCCCAGAGGATGCTGTTCTTCATAGATGCTTGTTCCCCTTTCTCCTTCTCCAGAACCGGTGAGGGCTAGGTTTGGAAACCCCCGCCACCGGTATAAGCCCGCGCCGCTGCTTCGAGAGCTGTGCCGGGTCGGCTGAGCCAGCGCCGGCGGAGGAAGATTTCTTCCAGCGCGCTCAACAAGGTCAGGACGTGGCTTTTTTGCGAAGACTCGCCCATCAGTCCAATCCGCCAAATCTTGCCCTGGAGCGAGCCGAGCCCGCCGCCGATTTCGATGCCGTACCGCTGCAGCAGTTCAGTCCGCACCGGGGCGTCGTCGATATGGGCCGGCAGGGTGACGGCGTTCAAGCTTGGGAGCCGGTGCCCTTCTTCCGCGAAGGGGGCGAGCCCGAGGGCGCCCAAGCCGGCCATCAGGGCCTCGCTGTTCGTCCGGTGCCGCCCGAAGCGGGCTTCCAACCCTTCTTCGTCGATCAGGCGCAAGGCTTCCCGCAGGCCGTAGAGCATCGAGATCGGCGCGGTATGGTGGTACGTTCGCTTGGCTTCCGCCCAGTAATCCGCCACCAGCGAGAGGTCCAGGTACCAGCTCTGGCAGGGGGTCTTGCGGGCCTTGATCGCGGCCAGCGCCCGGTCGCTGAGGGTGAGGGGAGCCAGGCCCGGCGGGCAGCTCAGACACTTTTGGGTCCCGCTGTAGCACACGTCGATGTTCCAGCGATCCACTTCGAGCGGCAAGCCCCCAAGGGAGGTGACGGCGTCCACGAGGAAGAGCGACCCCTGCTCGCGGCAGAACCGTCCGATCTCCGCGAGAGGCTGCTCGACGCCCGTGGAGGTCTCCGCGTGGACCAGCGCCACGACCTTGACAGGACCGGCCCGTCCGATCGCCTCCTTGATCGTCTCCGGCTCTACGATCCGTCCCCAGGGGGCCTCCACACGGATCGGCTTCCCGCCGCAACGTTCCACGATCGTCGCCATGCGTGCCCCGAAGACTCCGTTGATTCCCACCAAGACCGGATCGCCCGGTTCAACGAAGTTCACCAGCGACGCTTCCATGCCGGCCGATCCGGTGCCGGACAGGGCGATGGTAAAGCGGTTGCCGGTTTGGAACAGGCGTCGCAGGAGCAGTTGGACCTCGGTCATCAATTTCAGAAACTCCGGGTCCAGGTGACCGAGCAGGGGTGCGGCCATCGCGCGCAACACGCGCGGATGGACCAAACTGGGACCCGGTCCCAGCAAGAGGCGGGGTGAAGGAACAAACTCGCCGATGGGCTCAGCAGGCATGGAATGTCGTTTCATCGGGGCCAAGCGGGAGGTCGCCCGCATTATTCATGAAAGCTTCTACTGCAACCGCCGATACGCCGCTGCGACAAGCCTGGCCGCTGGCTCGACGCGGCCAGGCGGGCGGGCTCGCCGCTCGGTCGGTCGACATCCTGTTCAAGGATGACTCCCTTCCTTGCGGCTCCACGCGCCCGTCTCGCAAAGCGTCTCAGCGGTTTTGTCACGAACCCTCATAAATAATGCGGGCTAGTATATCGGACCAGGCCGCGTTTCGCCACCGGGAGCGCATGGTATACTGCCGGCGCGGAAAGGGTGACCGCGCAAGACAGGCGAGGAGGCTGGTGCAGGATTCGGAGCCTCGATTCTCCCCCTTCGTGACGAAGCTGGCCTCCTTGGTGCTTCTTGCCGGCATGCTCCTGCTCGCCTGGCTGCAGGTGACGGTGCCGAAGCTCGATCGGGTGACGCAGCCTGAACAGGCGCTGGCCCTGATGGTCGGCCGCGAGATGGACCTGGACGGGGCGCTCGCGCGTGAGCCGGAGTGGGCGAGGACGTTCTTCGAGTGGCTGTCCAGCGATGGAAAGAGCGAACGGAAGCTGGCCATCACCTGGTACGAAGAATTGGCTGTCTATTCGAGCCGGCCGACGGTCCAGTTGGAACTGGCCATCCTGGAAGCAGAAGATGGCCGTCTGGAGCAGGTCCGACGGAAGGTCGAAGCCTGGACTGCCGGCCCCGACCCCTTCCCTTCCTTCGCGCGCTTGCTCAAGATCGGCTATTTGGGAGGCAAGCAGGATCAGGTCGGCAGCAAAGCCTTGGAAGCAGCATTGGCTGAGGCGTTGCCAGCCGGCTGGTTCGCCGACCGTCTCTCGGGCCGCTTGGCCGTAAGCAGCGGCGATCAGGCCTGGTCCTCGGCGGTCGATCAAGCCCTGGCTGATCGAGGGAAACAAATCCTGCAACGATCCTACGGGCTGGCTCTCGTCCAGCTCGGCGGGGTCTTTGTCGGCGCCATGGCGGCCTTGTTCCTCCTGTCGCGGCGGCAGGAACAGGACGCCTGGCGCATCGGCGCAGCGCTGATGCCCCCTCCCTGGAAGGGGCGGGTTGGAATGCTGGTGCTGGTGCGGGGCGGAGCCGTCGGCCTCGTCGTGATGCTGGCGTTTCTCTTCCTCGAATCCGAGAATTTGCTGGTGCGGTTCCTCTCTATCCCACTTTCCAACCTGCCGCTGCTGATTCTGGCCCATCGATACCTCATGAACCGGGACGGTCCGGGCTTCGTGGAATGGTTGGGGCTCCGACCCCTGCCCGGCGCGTGGAGGCCGCTGAGCCTGGTGGTTTTGGCCGCGCTGGCGGTCGGGTTCCTCGTGGAGTGGGGGTTGGGAAAAGTCGCTGAGCCGTTGGATCTCTCCAGTCACTGGACCGAATGGTTTGATGAAGACCTGATCTGGGGTGGGGCGGCGGTCGTGGCGGTCAGCTTGGTGGAGTACGTTCTGTTTGCCCCGCTGTTCGAAGAACTGGTCTTTCGCGGCCTGCTCTTTGCCACCCTCCGCCGCAGGTTCGGGTTCTGGCTCTCGGCGACCCTCAGCGCGGCGATCTTCGCGCTCGCGCACGGCTACGGGTTGTTGGGCTTCGCCAGCGTGATCTTCAGCGGGCTGCTCTGGGCCTGGGTCTATGAAAAGACCGGCAGCCTTCTTCCCGGCATGGTCGCCCATGCGCTGAACAACCTGATGGTCTGTTTGACGGAGATGTGGCTGCTCCGTTAGCGGGATGCGGCCGGAGCAAGTGAACAAGTAACAAGTGGCAAGAAACAAACGTCTGACTCTTTCATCTTGTATCTTGTCAACTTGCAACTTGCCCGCTGCTTCTAACATGGTAAGATGACGCTCCCATGCCCTTGGCCTCCTTTCACCCGATCATTGCCGACTGGTTTCGACGCCGCTTCGGAATGCCCACCGAGGTGCCGGCCGTGCCGTCCAATTACGTCGTTTTTCGGGACGGGTTGCCGGTCCGCTCCGGTGCCGAGCGCGACAGAGAACGAGCCGATGCCCAGCCGGTCGGCACGCCCTGGCGCCAGGCCCAGGGACGGATCTAGCGTGTGAGGGACGGATTAGCCGACAGTTCTTGGGCGAGCGCGATCACCAGTTGATCGGGCGTGGTCTGCTCGGAAGGAACCAGCACCGGGTATTTCCCCCTTGCCCATGAAAGGAATTCGGTCTGACGATTGTTCGGCACGCCGAGCAGACTGCCCAGAGAAGCCAGATATTCCCCATGCCCTCGAGCCATCTCGTCTTTCAGGTTCTCGAAATTGAAGGCCACGAACGCGTTGACCTTTTGGTCGTCTTTCAGGAGCCCGTCTTGCGTGAAGAAGGCGCCGGGAGTGGTCGATGACGTGGTGTCGGTCGGGTTCGGGGTGAGCTTGGTCGTGCAAGCCGTCATGGTGAGCAAGAAAACTGTCGCTGGTAACAGGCTCAAAATCCTCCATTTTTGAATTCTCATCGGTAAGCCTCCATTCACTGGTCACCCGGCAGGGCTGATGACGTTCTGGGACGCATCTCATGGTAGCGAGCAAGTCAGTGGCTGTCAAGGAAGAGGAGTCGCAGCCTGTGCACTGGGCTTTCCAGCCTGCTATGATGCCGGGCTACGGCGTCGTCCGGTATGACACCATGACTCAGAACCGGCAGGATTGGATCGAGGTACGCATCGAGGCTTCGGTGGATTCAGGCGAGCTGCTGGCGCCGGAATCCTGCGAGGGGACCGGCGCATGAGCCGCGGCCGGCCGCAGGTCCATCAGATCAGCATTTCCAACGGCGGGGTGCCCAAGCTGCCCGTGCCGGAAGCCCGCATCACTGAAAAGGGGGTGGAGGGGGACCGGCAGAGGAGTCGCCTGTTCCACGGGGGACCGGATCGGGCGGTCTGCCTCTTTTCCCTGGAACGGATTGAAGCCCTGAAGGCCGAGGGCCATGCGATCGCGCCAGGAAGCGCCGGGGAGAACTTGACGATCGCGGGGCTGGACTGGGCCCGGCTCCGACCGGGAGATCGGCTGAGGGTCGGCAAGGACGTGCTGCTGGAGATCACAAGCTACACGGATCCCTGCAAGCAGAACGGCTGCTGGTTCAGGGATGGAAACTTCAATCGAATTTCCCACAAGAAACATCCTGGCTGGAGCCGAATGTACGCGCGCGTCCTGGCAGAAGGACTGGTGCGCGTCGGGGATGCAGTGACTGTAGAGCAAGAGCATATGGCTGATGGCATATAGCGTATAGCTTATGGCCAGAGAGATTGAACTCTTGCTATAAGCCATATGCCATACGCTCTGGACTCTTGATGGCCATAAGCCATATGCTCTTGATGCTCTTGTGGGTTCACGATGATGCCCCGCATACTTGAGCCGGAGGTCATGGACGAAGAGGAGCAGTGTCTCGCCTATGCGCAAGCCGACTTCGAGGAGGAAAACCAGGGCTTCGTGGATCGGTTCCGGGAGTATTTTCCGGACCTGACCGCAGGGCATGTGCTGGACTTAGGCTGCGGCCCGGGCGATATTCCGATCCGTTTCGTGCGAGCCCTGTCCGGTTGCCGGGTGACAGGCGTGGATGCCTCGCCGGCCATGATCCGGCTCGCCGAGGAAGCCGTGCGCAAAGCCGGCTGCGTGGATCGTATCACGCTCCGGTGCGAGCGGCTTCAATCCCTGGCCCTCTCCGAGCCGGCTGATGCGGCCATTTCCAACAGCCTGCTGCATCATCTACCCAATCCCTTGCAGTTCTGGTACGGGCTGAAGAAGCTGGTAAAACCTGGTTCGTATGTGCTGGTGATGGACCTGCTCCGCCCCGAGTCGCCGGAGGAAGCCCAAGCCATCGTGGACTGCTATGCAGCCGATGAGCCGGCCATCCTCCGGCGTGATTTCTACAACTCGCTCCTGGCGGCCTTCACCGAGGACGAAGTGGCGGCCCAGTTGGCCGAGCTGAATCTGAGCCGCTTGCTGATCGACGTGGTGGACGACCGCCACTGGGTCGTGGGCGGGCGAATTTACTGAGCGATGAGTGAAGTGAGGTCGGTGCTCGTCGGAATTTTCACGGTTGTGGTCGTCGTGGCGTGGATTCTCCCAGTTGAAGCGCAGCTCGACAAGTTGCGCAGCCGGAAGAAAGAGGTGCAACCCCGGCAAGGCGATGAGACGGCAATGGCCGTCGTGCCCGCAGGCGATTTCTGGATGGGCGTGGATGGGATGGTCGGGCTTGAAGACGAACGGCCCCGCCACCAGGTCTGGCTGGAGGCCTTTTCGCTGGACCTTTACGAAGTGGCGACGAAACACTATGCCCGATTCCTCGCTGCAACAAGCCGCCAGCCGCCCTGGCAATGGGAGACGGTGAACCTGGACATCCATGGTGATCGGCCGGTGATCGGGGTGGATTGGGCGGATGCCGAGGCCTACTGCCGTTGGGCGGGGAAGCGCCTGCCGACGGAGGCCGAATGGGAAAAGGCCGCGCGCGGGACCGATGGGCGTCTCTATCCCTGGGGCAACCAGGTCCCCACCGCCGAGCTGGCGAACTTCGCGGTGGGGGCGCGGTTTAGCTACAGCCAGGCCTTGATGCCGGTGGGCAAGTACGAGAAAGCCAAAGGACCCTACGGCCATTATGACCTGGCCGGTAATGTTTGGGAATGGGTGCAGGATTGGTACGACGGGAGCTACTACGAGCGGAGCCAGAAACGGAATCCCACCGGGCCTGAGGAGGGGCAGTTCAAAGTGCTGCGCGGTGGCTCCTGGTCCGAGCTGCCCAAGTACCTTCTGACCTACGGGCGGTTCAAGCTGCCGCCGAATACGCGGAACAGCTATACGGGCTTCCGCTGCGCCCAAACAGTGACGAGCGACAAGTGACGGGTGACGAGCAGTTAGGTCAGGCCTAGATACTTTTGTGACCTGTCACGCGTCACCTGTCACCCATCACGGTCTCAAGAGCAAGGCGGCGATGACGAGGACGGTGAGTGTGGTCAGGACCGTCAGATACACCGTCACGCTGCGGTCGCCGAGCCAGGCGGTCTGCCAGTCCTCCGGAAAGAGCGGTTTGCCCTCCAGGTACAAGCCTTCCTCGTAGAGTCCCAGCGTCCGCTCGATCTCGATGAGCGCCCGCTTGGCCATCCGGTGCCGGTCCCGCTGCTGGAGGATGAGGTAGGCGAAGATGCCGGTAAAGAGCGCCACGCCGGTCATGGCGAAGAGCTCGCCGGTGAAGCCGGGATGCGGGGCCGAAGGGACCGCCAGCATCGTGACCAGCAGCAGAACCAGAAAGGCGCTGGCAAAGGCGGTCAGCCGCATCATCTGCTCGCGTCGCCGGAAGACCTCTTCCTTGTACCAGGGGTAGAGGACCTTCAAGACTTCCAGTTGTTCTTCCCGCAGGGGCTGCGTGTTCGGCATCAGCGCGTCACCTTGGCTGTAGTCGAGGAAACGGTCGAACGTGGCGCGCCCTGTGAGTCGGCGAGGTGGCTGGTCATCCAGTCAACCAGCAGGGTGGTCATCGTGCGGAAGTCCTCGCCCTTGGTGAAACCGTGGTCGGCGCCGGGCAATATCTGAAGGCGCTTCTCTCCTTGGAAGGCTTCCAGCAGGCGCCGGCTCTGATGGAGCGGCACATATTCGTCTTGGTCGCCCTGCACAATCAAGGTCGGGACCGTGATGGATTGGGCCGCGTCGTACCCTTTGTGTCCGGCGCAGTCCTCGAAAAATCCAAAGTGGAGCTTCACTCGGTCGCGCCCGCCGGTCACGTCCGGGATCGTGCCGGTTCTTTTCCATTCGGCGATGCCCTCCGGACCGAATTCCAGCCGGAGCATCTCTTCGAAGTCCGGCACAGGACATTTCAGGCCCAGGCAGGCCAATGTTGCGCCGGCGGCGCGGAACTGCGCGGCGGCCAGGACCGCCACCAGCCCGCCGAAGCTTGAGCCGATCAGCCCGATCCGCCTGTAGCCTTGGGAGACAACCAGATCGAGGGCAGCCAGCGCCTGTCCCAGCGCGATCCCGACCGTGATCCGCTCGAACGGCCCCTCGCTCTCGCCTTGTCCGAAGAAGTCGAACCGGAACGTCGCGATGCCCTGTTCGACCAGCTTGGCGGTCAGGACTTTGTTCGTGGTGCTGTGCTTGTTCGAGAGAAACCCGTGGCAGAGGACGACCAGCCGGTCCGTCGGGGTTTCCGGTGCGGCCAGGATGGCGGCGACCCGATGACCGGCCGGATCGCGGAAGGTGAGGGATTGTTCAGGGCTACTCATGTCCTTGGTCTTGCGGCTGCCGGAGCAAGAGCCTGGCAACCTTGCTGCCGAACAGGACCAGTCCAGTAGTCAGCAAGCCGGCCGCGGTCCAGGTTGCGACCAGAACAGGAACCGAGATCAGGTTGAACTGCCAGACCAGGGTGGCCACAAAGGCCAGCCCGATCGTGCCCAGGCTCAGAGCCCACACCTGGAGCGGGCGCCATTGCTCGACGAGGGCGGTCAGCTCAGCCAGATAGGGCCCGCGTTTCTTGTTGCTCTTGACTCGACCCAGGGCCAGGCTGACCGGCAGCAGGTGGGACAGGGCGCCGATGATCGTTTGCAAGATGAACCCGACCATGGCCAGGTGCGTGTAGGCGACCAGGTGCAGGGTGCCGAAGGGCATGAGCGGAGGGTTCCACAGGGAGTTGACGGCCACCAGCAGTCCCGTGATCGCGGTGGCCAGCAAGAAAAACGTGGCCATCAGAAAATGGTCCGAGGAAACGGCTCGAGGCCGGCCGGCACCGATCCACGTGCGTACGATGTTCGAGGCATAGAGCAGCGTGCCGAGGATGAACAGCGCGCCGGCTGCGATCTGGAGGTAGAGATGCGCGAGCAGGAATCCGGTAATCAGCAGCAGGATGCCGGCCGGCAGGATGAAAAACGTCAGCCGGGCCAGGCGGGGGCTATAGAGAGAGGTGTTCAGCACGGTCGGGAAGAGGTTGTGCATCGTGCCGACGATCGTGAGCGTCACGAATGCCATGAGGTTCAAATGGACGTGGGCGAGCCGTTCCTGTCCGACGTAGGCCTGAGGGAGCAGCCGGAACGCCATCGCCTCGCCCATGCCTAAGCCCACGAGGAGCGCCAGCAGCGCGATCCCGTAAAACCAGAGGTTCAAGGGTGGCGAGACCAGGCTGGTCTTGGCTTGTCGGAACGTCTCGCCGGCGAGCGAGAGAAAGGCGAGGAGCACCAGCAGGCCAGCCCCGCCGACCAGCGCGGACTGTCCCAGGGCAAACCCGGCCAACAGGCCGATCGCGCCTCCGTTGATCGCGAGGTACAGGACCGGATGGGATTCGGGCCGGTCCCGACCGGTCAAGAGCAGGGGCGGGATGAAGGCCAGCAGGGCGCCCAGGATGATCTGGGCGACGCCGCCGACGAGGGCACTGTGCACGTGGAGGATGCGAGCCCCAGGCGGCAGCGGCTTCCCCATGACCATCCCGAGGAAGATCGCGACGCCCAGCAGGGCGGACAGGATCAGCCAACACAAGCCGGTCATCAGGAACAGCGGCGGGCGGAATTCCATGGCGTCATACTCCAGTCATGAAATAGAAATGATTCGTCGGCCCTCTGCCGTGGCCGATGGCCAGGCCGTGGCGGATGGCCTCCGTGATGTAGATCTTGGCGGTCTGGACCGCCTCAGGCAAGGCCTTTCCCTTGGCCAACTGCGCGGCGATGGCCGAGGCGTAGGTACAGCCGGTGCCGTGGGTGTGCGGGCTGTCGATGAACTCGCCCTTGAACAGATTGAAGAAACGGCCATCGTAAAGCAAGTCGGTTCCCTTTTCCTCCAGCAGGTGCCCGCCCTTGATCAGGACGTGCCGGCACCCGAGCTTGTGGATGATCTTGGCGGCCTGGCGGGCGTCGGCCAGGGTCTTGATCGAAAGGCCGGCCAGCCGCTCGGCCTCGTGGATGTTCGGCGTGAGCACCAGCGCCTGGGGAATCAGGGCTGTCCGGAGGTGATCCACCGCGTCCTGCTGCAGGAGCGGGTGCCCGCTCTTGGCGATCATGACCGGGTCCACCACGAGGTTGGCGGCCCGGTTCTGCCGGAGCTTCCGGCTGACCGCATCCACGATCTGGGCCGAGGCGAGCATGCCGGTCTTGACCGCCGCCACTTCGAAATCCTCGAAGATCGCGTCCAATTGTGCCTCGATGACCGGAAGCGGCAGGTCGTAGACGCTGTTCACCCCTCTCGTATTCTGGGCCGTGATCGAGGTGATCACGGACAGTCCGTACACCCCGTTGGCCGCCATGGCCTTGAGGTCCGCCTGAATGCCGGCCCCCCCGCCTGAATCCGATCCCGCGATCGTCAACACTTGTTTCATACGAATTGCTCCAGGACTCTTTTATACGAATATGGCCGCACAGTAAAGATGCTGGGGGGATTGTTGCAGCGCCGAGTGAATCCAGGTACAGGTATATGTCACGCTTGGCCGTCGGGGAGCCCCTATGATCAAAGCGCTGTATCCATGTGTTTTTCTCCTCTGTCTGGCCTGCGCGGGGCCGGCTTTTTCCACGCGCTCCGTGCACAGCGACCAGACCTGGCTGGTCCGCCTGGACACCTATGCCGATCCGGGCAAGGCCGCCGAGGTCCGCCATGACCATCCGGCTGAATGGACTGAAGCCGAGTTGAGCGCGATCCTGAGCCGGCTCCTCTTGCAGGAACGGGTCGGCCTGCTTGAAAAAAAGCCGCCTCCTCGACCGGTCTTCTCAGCCGACGAGGTCAGTCAACTGACCCCAAAGCTCCGGCAGGCCTTCCGCACGGCCCGCCCCACGGAATGGATCGTGTTCTGCGTTATCCGTTCCACCGGAACCGCTCAAGAGGTGACCTCCGGCGGCTTCTTCATACAGGAACGACACCTGCACGTGATTGTCGCCAACCATCGCGAGCCGCTGTCCTCAGGGCGGGATGGAACCGAGGCGGTGCAGGCGAACCCCCTGCAGGCGCTGAAGCGGACGGGACGGACCTTGACCTTTGACCCGCCGATGTATGCTCTTGCCTCGCCGGAGAACTGGATGGGCGGCTATGCCGGCGCCCCGGCCAGCGAGCTGATCCTGGACCAGACGACCTTCCTCGAAGCGGCGCGCCAGCCGGCAGTGCCCCTGGTTCCGGCCCTGGCGCCGGTCCCTCCCGTTCAGGCTTCTTCGCCACCCGCCAGCATTGCGCCGACAACCCCCGTGCCGTCACCTTCTGCGCAGACAAGCGAGTCGGTTATCAGTGGGTTGAAAGATCAGGTGCTCAGGCTGCAAGAGGAGACCGAGCGGTTGAAACACAAGCTTGAGGAACAGGCCGGAGAAATCGCCCGCCTCAAAGCCCGCCTGGCCGAGTCGGAAGGAGCCCAACGCAAACGGCTGCCGAAAAAGCCGACGCGCTAACACTCCTTAGGCGGCCGGCTATCACCCTGTTGATTTTTCTTATAGTTCGGCGTACTCCTAGGCCGGCTGAGAAACAACCAAAGAAGAGGTTCCTATGCTGACTGTCTGCATTTCGTTCCGGCATGGGTACTCCGTGGACGACCTCAACGATAGACTCCGCAGCAACGACCGCTATGTCTTCAAAAGCCGAAACGTGTCCAGACCCAAACACAGAAAAGCGTCTTACGCCTGGCACCATGCCAAATTCGGCAAGCTGGCCCTGAAAAAAGAAGACGGGGTGTCTTGGGCGCAGATTCCCAGAAAGGAAAACAGGCTGCTCGGCGCGTTTGTGTCCTGGCTCTTTTCCAATGCGGATGATTTGATAGGCTGGATCGAGGTCTACGAGGAGTAACAAGCGATGAAACCATTCACGACCATCGCCGTGGGCATTTTCGCGCTCGTTGCCGCGACGCACGCCTGTCGCATTTGGCAGGGCTGGGAGATCGTGGTCGCCGGAACCATCATCCCGATGTGGGCGAGCTATGTCGGCTTGGTCCTCGCTGGCGGCCTCTCCTTCATGCTCTGGCGCGAATCCAGCAAGGAGAAGAGCTGAATGGCGAAAGGGTTTCCAACACGTTTTCGAGTCCGCTTATCTCTTCTTGCGGCGCGATCGTAGGGGGAGCCCTAACTCCCTTCGCACGTCTTCGATCTTCGTGCCGCCTTCACGCTGGTACTGGCGACGGAGGGACTCGATGCGGGCGATGAATCTCGGATCGGACTCAAAGAGATAGTCCTCTAAGTCCTCGTCCGTTACCCCGTGGAGCACCGCCGCGGCCCGGCCGTTCTTTGTCACGACAATATCCTCTCTCTTGGACAACTTCAGATAGGCCGATAAACGATTCTTTACCTCGTTCAACGGGACGACTTTCATATTCATTCCCCCTTCTGGTGATCCTCAGTGGATCGTTGCAACCATTCCGCTGACTTGGCCTTGGGTACCACTCCAAAAACAACGACGAGCCGTTCGGACTCGATGACATCGTAGTAGACTCGAAGCTCATCCACCCTCAGCCGATAGGGCGGGAATGTTCCTGAACGCAACGCCTTTATTCGGCTCTTACTCTGGAGTGTCGGCTTGAAAGTCAGGTGCGCTTCTACCCTGTCCAATACTTTAACTTGATCGCTCTTGCGCAGTGACCGTAAGTCATCCTTGGCGGAGTTGACGAATTCAATCCGATATGCCATGTGGCGGTAGTGTAGCAGAATTCAAGCCAGAAATCAGGCCAACAATGAATTTGCCGAGATAGGCTGTCTATAAAGAGTCTCCCGCGTTGGTCTTTCTCCTCGGTAGGCGT
>Ga0194127_10000448_pt1 | contig 65239 bp, 56 predicted proteins | sample TA2KigC100mmetaG_FD_148624 | JGI IMG/M metagenome (GOLD analysis project Ga0194127, IMG submission 148624) | Freshwater microbial communities from Lake Tanganyika, Tanzania - TA2015036 Kigoma Deep Cast 100m | ecosystem: Environmental > Aquatic > Freshwater > Lake | place: Tanzania: Lake... | reverse complement strand
GGGGGGGGGGGGGGGGGTTCGGGGGGCATGGACATTCAGGGGCGGGTGGTGGTGGTGACGGGAGCGGGGCGCGGGATTGGTGCAGCGATGTGTCGGCAGTTTGCTGCAGCGGGTGCGGAACTGGTGGTGGTCTCGGACCGGGACGACGCGGCGGCTGGTGCGGTGGCTGCGGAGCTGGGAGCGGCTGGTCGTGCGGAGCGGTGTGATGTGTCGATTGAGTCGGACGTGGTGGGACTGGTGGAGCGGACTTTAAAGTCTGCCGGGAGGATAGACATTTTTTGTTCGAACGCGGGGATTACGGTGAAAGGTGGTCTGGAGGCGACGAATGCTGAGTGGCAGCGGATGTGGGATGTGAATGTGATGTCGCGGATCTATGCCGCGCGGGCTGTGATTCCGGCGATGCTGCAGCGGAAGTGCGGCTATTTTGTGCAGACGGCATCAGCGGCCGGGTTATTGACGGAGATTGGCTCGGCGTCGTATTCGGTGACGAAGCATGCCGATCTGGCGCTGGCGGAGTGGCTGTCGGTGTGTTATGGGCGGGACGGGATTCGGGTGTCGTGTGTTTGTCCGTTGGGTGTGGAGACTGACATGCTGGACGACGACGATCCGATTCATCGATATCTGCATCTGCATTCGATCACGGCCGACGCGGCGGCAGCATCGATTTTGATGGGGATTGAAGCGGAGTCATTTTTGATTTTGCCGCATCCAGAGGTGCTGGAGTTTTATCGATTGAAGGGGGAGAACTATGACCGCTGGCTGCGGGGCATGCAGCGGCTGCGGCAGAAGCTGGTCCGGGGGGGGTAACAGTTTTGGGAGTGCGGATTGGCGTGCATGCGGAGGCGGGGTTGCGATTCGTGCTCGTGCTCGAATGAGGGCGGAGCGTGCAGCCTCGTTCGGTGAACGCAGCGGCGGGGTACGAAGGCAGCGGTGTTTGGGGTCTCTTACGGCGCCCCAGAGGCACGGAGAGGAATGTACCGGGCGGTGGTTTGCCGGGCGGCGGCGGGTAGTCCTTTTCGTAGGTCGTGCTTTCCAGCTCGAGCCCCCGGTTGCGAAGTACTGGCACCCTTTTGCTAATGGCAGGGAAGAGAGCCGGTGGGGTGCTGTCGGCCTGATTTTCGGATTTGGGGGAGATTCCGGGGCGGATTTCTGTCACGGGGCAGGTGTTGTCGTGCAGAATGGGGTGTTGGTTGTGCGGGGATTTGACATCGTCTGCCGAGGGACGATAATGCTTTCGACTGTGCCGGCTGCAGGGGTTTTAGGGGATCCAGTACATTGTCGTTGCTGCAAAAAACCATACCGTTGTATCTGAAGGACGAAGAGCGTGAGGGTCTGCGGGCGGCCGGTCGCTTTAACGCTTCTTTGATGGATTTTCTTCGCACGTATGTGGTGGAGGGCACTTCCACAGACAAGCTCGACAAGCTGGCCAACACGTTTACTCGTGATCACGGCCACATCCCTGCCTGTCTAAACTACAAGGGATATCCGAAGACGATCTGCACCAGTGTGAACGAGGTAGTGTGTCACGGGATTCCGAATTCAAAGCCGCTCAACTCGGGCGACATCGTGAATGTGGACATCACGACGATTGTGAATGGCTGGTACGGGGATCAGTCTGAGACATTTTTGATTGGTGACGTGTCTGAGTCAGCTCGCCGGCTGGTGCAGACGACGTTTGATTCTTTGTTTTTGGGTATCCGGGCCTTGCGGCCCAGCTGCACGGTGACGGATATTGGTCGGGCGATTCAGACGTTTGCGGCGGCTGCCGGTTATTCGGTGGTGCGTGAGTATCAGGGTCACGGGATTGGTCGCGAGTTTCATCAGGAGCCTGGGATTCCGCATTTTCCGCAGCCGGCATCGAATCGTGATCTGCTGCGTCCGGGCGTGTGTTTCACGATTGAGCCGATGCTGAACATGGGCACCTGGGAGACTCGTCTGGACAAAAAGGACAAGTGGACGGTGCGGACAAGGGACAGCGCCCTTTCGGCTCAGTTTGAGCACACGATTCTGATGACGGAGCAGGGGCCTGAGATTTTGACACTGACTCAGAATGGTCCCCAGGAAGGCCATCGTTTTTGAGCTTTCCAGTTGTGTACAGGGCAGCGATTTTTGCTCGCCGATGTTTTGATTTATGGCAGCAGCTTCTGACATTCTTGACAGCTGTGAAACGCGGATTGGCTATCATTTCCGTGACCGGGCGCTGCTGCGTCGCTGTCTGACGCACAGTTCCTCCGCTGAGACTCGACTGGACTCCAACGAGCGGCTGGAGTTTCTGGGTGACGCGGTGCTGGGTTTGATCATTTGCGAGCATTTGTTTCAGTTGTATCCGGAACAGCGTGAAGGCCAGCTGACTCAGATGAAGTCGTGGCTGGTCAGTCGTCAGACCTGTGCCCGGGTGGCTCGAACTTTGGATCTTGAGCCGCTGATTTTTGTGGGTCGGGGTCTGCAGCAGATTCCGGAATCGATTTTGTCGGCGGTCGTTGAGTCGCTGATTGCGGGTGTGTACTTTGACGGAGGTCTGGAGCAGGCGCGGGCATTTATTTTGTCTGCGTTTGGTGACGAGTTACGTCTGTGTCAGCCGCTGGATGCAGAGAACCACAAGAGTCAGCTGCAGGAGTATACTCAGCGGCAACTCGCGTGTACTCCGGAGTATTTCGTGCAGGAGGAATCTGGTCCGGATCATGCGCGGGAGTTTCTGGTGGCAGCGCGGGTGGGAGCGAGGATGTTTCCCAGCGGTCGCGGTCGCAGCAAGAAAGAGGCCGAACAGCAGGCGGCTCGCAATGCCCTGCTGGGGCTGTTAAGTCCGGAGCTGGACAGTTTTCCGGAGGGATCGGGGCACAGTGAGCAGCCTGAGATTTCCGGTGACATTCGCCTGTTGCTGACGCCTGCAGAGTCTGCGGGTGTGACGGGCAGGGTTGTGGAAAATGGTGGACCATCAATGACAGTCACAGAAGCCAGTGTGATTTTTCGTCCGGCGACAGCCGAGCAGCGTTTTTTACCTGAGGGTCCGTACTGGCTGGGTGCGGATCGTGCCAGCTGGGTGGCGATTCAGCATGGTGCATCAGCCACCACGGGATCGCTTAATATTCTGCATCTGAATTCCGGCCGAAACGAGTCCTGGTCATTGCCGGGTCGGCCGGGTTTTGCATTTCCGACAAGTCGTGACGGCGTGTTTGTGATTGGCGCTGAGCGGCAGGTGGGTTTGTTTGATACGGCCACTGGTCAGTGGGAAGTGCTGACAGATATCGAGCAGTCTGAAGATTGCGGCGATGGAACAGTGATCAACGATGCTGTGGTGTGGCAGGACTGTCTGATCTTTGGCTGCAAATATTATCCTTCCTGTGATCAGCCGATTGGCGGTCTGTATTTGTGGCGGCAGTCAGAGCGAAAGCTGGTGAAGCTGCTGGACGATCAGCGGTGTTCCAACGGGAAGGCTGTGACAGTTGACGCAGCCGGGCGGCTGTGGCTGTACGATATTGATTCGCCGACCAAACAGATTGTCCGTTATCCTTTGGATGCTGCCGGCGGCAGGCTGGATGTGGCGGGTCGGGAAGTGGTTGTCGATCTGAATCCTGAGGCGGTTTATCCGGATGGCATGATTCTGACGCCCGATCATCGCAGTCTGATTGTGGCGTTGTATGATCCGGGCGATCCTGCCAGCGGGGCGGCTCGTCAGTATTCGCTGTCAGGCGGTGTGCTGGAGGCGGTCTGGCACTGTCCGGGTTCTCCTCGAGTCACGTGTCCGCAACTGGTGCAGCATGATGGTCGAGTGTGTCTGCTGCTGACGACAGCTGTGGAGCACATGGATGACGCGCAGCAGACGCGTCATCCGCAGGCCGGCAGTCTGTTTCTTGCAGATACCGTGTTTAGCGGGCTGGGGGACCAGCCTGTATTTCCCCTGTGACAGACGCCGAGGACACAGGTTCGAGGCGAAAACAGTCCGTGGCCCCCGCGTGTGCCGGCGAACCGGACACCGCGGTGCCGGGATCTGCGGCTCCGGTTTGACCACGTGCGGTTCAGTTCCACGGCACCGTGCGTTTATCCGTGAAAATCTGTGTCAATCCGTGGCGAAAAAACGTCCGTGGCACCGCACCTGCCTTCGCGGCTTCCCGTGGGGCAAACAGCCCGCAAATCCCAGGCTGCACGGCCGCAGCAGAACAGATCTTGGGCTGGAAAGCCAGAGCTACAGAAAATGCCGGTTCATCCGCGGGTCTGCACTCTGCGGGTGGGCCTGCGTCATGATTATTCGATCATCGGCGTTTTTCGGCTGACCAGTTGCACCGGCAGTCCCCAGGGATCGCGGAGCATTGCAAAGGTATCTCCGGTGGCCATTGTGTGGACATCGGCAACGATACTTGCGCCGGCCTGAACCAGTCTGCTTACGTCAGCCGGCAGATCTCGTGAAAGCAGTGCGAGGTGCAACGCGGGCGGCTGGATGCCTCGAAAGTCGAGGGCTGGTGCATCGGGGTTCTGGTAGAGTTCCAGCATGACGGTGCCGCTGTCGTCAGCGAGGAAGTGGACGAAGGGTGCTTCGACGGTGCGTCTTTTGACTTTGAGACCCAGGTGTTCGACGTACCAGCGGGCCATATTCAGGGCATCGGGAACGTTCAGAGCGAGGTGTTCAATTTTCATCACAGTTTCGCTGTTGCTGGTGTGGTTGTTGGCGGGGCAGAAGCGGAGGGGGCCGGATTTTGTTTCCAGCGATCGATGCCAAGGTCGAGGAATTTGAGGAAGTTGTCGCCACCTGAAGCATCGACACCCGGAAAGATCGCGAGGACTCGTTTGCCATCCGGAGCCACGATGGCGTAGGTGGGCATGGTGACGTCTTTCAGCAGTTCGACCGCCAGGGTTCTGTTGTGTTCCAGAATTTGTTCCTGCCGCTGTGCGTCGGCGACACCGGGTACGGAATCGAGGTATAGCTGGCTAAGGACCATGCCAGCCAGTTTTTCCTGGACGTCTTTGCGGGCCAGCACGGTACGTTCCATGAGGCGACAGTTTACGCAGTTCACACCGGTGATATCGAGGAACAGCAGGCGTTGTTCCTGACTGGCGTGGGCACTGGCTTTGGGGTGCTCAAGCGACCAGGGCTGGTCGTGCTGCAGGATGGCGTATCCCAGTACGGGGTGCTGCTGCACATCGCCATCCTGGATTTCGGGTGGCGCGAAGGCGGCGACCTGTCGCCAGACGAAATCTTCTGGCAAATCGGCATTGAGAGCACCGGCAACGAGGCGTCCGGCAAACAGCAGAAATACGGCGGCGAAGCAGCAGCGGCTGGCGGACAGTTTTGGTCGTGGTCCTGTTTTCAGGCCCACCAGATAGAGTCCGGCGTATGCCGCTATCGCGACCCAGAGCCAGAGAAAGACGGTGTAGGTAACGAAGACGGGGATGCCGTTTGCGGAAAGTCCGATATCAGCGACGCTGAGGAACTTGACGACGGCTGCCAGTTCGACAAGTCCGATGACAAATTTAACGTCATTCATCCAGCCTCCGCTGCGGGGCATTTTTTTCAGCATGCTGGGGAACATGGCGAGTACGAAGAACGGTGAAGCAAAGGCTGTTGAGAAGCCCAGCATTCCGAGCACTGGCCAGAGGAAGTCACCCTGAGCAGACAGGACGAGCAGGGATCCGACGAAAGCGAATGTGCAGGTGAATGAAACGAGTGTGAAAGTGAGTGCCATGAAGACGACGCCCAGCATTCCGCCGGCTGATTCGCGGCTGCTTGTCCAGTTGAGCATCCAGGCGGGGACGGACAGTTCAAAGAGTCCCAGGAGCATCAGTGCGAAAGCGACGAACAGTGCGGAGAAGAACAGGTTGAGCCAGGGGTTGTTGGCGAGGTTTGTGAGGCTGGATTCGCCGAAGATTTTGGCCATGGCGATGCCCATGACTGTGAATGCTCCGATGATCGACAGGCAATACACCAGTGCCAGGCGCATGGAGCTTCCGGTCCGTTTTTCTTCCTGTTTGAGGAAGAAGGCGACGGTGATGGGGATCATGGGAAAGACGCAGGGGGTGGCGAGTGCGACAAAGCCGGCGACGACGGCTGTGAGGAGGAATTTGAGCAGTCCCTGTGAGGCGACACTGCGGTCGGTGGCGATGACAGTCGGTGGCTGGCTGTTGTCCGGTGTGCTGTTGGCGTTGTTGCTGTTGTCCGGTGCGGCGGTATCAGCGGGGAAGTTTGTCAGCGCGACATTGAATTTGGCGGTGGTGGGTGGTTTGCAGGTTCCATCGCGACAGATCTGGAAGCGAATGCTGCCGGCGACTGCTGCCGCGGCTTCTGTGACGGTAAGTTTACGGGACCAGGTAATTTCACCGTAGTGGACTCGCTGGGTGATGTCCGGCAGCGGGGTCTCTTCGTGCGGTGGTTTATCGGGAGCGAAATCGGCGGTGGTGGTGAGTCCCTTGAGTTCAGTGAGTTCGATGGTGGTGGGGATACCGGCCATGTCGGGGTTTTGGTCGAGTGCGAAGATGTGCCATTCATCAGCTACGACGGTTTTCACGGTGAGGGTGACTTCGCTGCCTGTTTTGGCGTCGGCTGGTGTCAGGGAAATTTCGAAGGTGACATCTCCTGCGCGGGCAGACTTGCCGAAACCGATGGCGGGTGCGAGGGTCTGCTGCGACGGTCTGGCGGCGGCAGCCTCAGTTGTGGGCGCTGCGGCGTCGCTGCTGCCGGTGGTGGCGGTGAAGAGTTTGTCGAACAGGGGAAAGCAGCCGCTCGAGTTGCAGTATTGCCCGTTCAGTTTGCCTGAGATTTCGGCGTTTGGGGGGACTGGTCCGGTGAGTGTGAGAGTCCAGGTGACTCGATCGTAGAACTTTTCCGTGTTTTGCTGCAGTTCTTGATCGAAGGCGGCTTTAGGGGCGCGGTCGGCCTGCCAGTCACCTGTGGCTGTCAGTCCTGCTGTTTTGGTGAGTTTGATGGAGGTGGCGCCGCCGAAGGCGGGGTTCATGGAGTAGGTGTGGCAGCCGTCCGGCAACTGCATGGTGACAGCCAGGCTGGCGGAGTCTGGGGAGAGTTTTGTGAGTGTGGCGGAGATGAGGACTTCGGATTCGCTCTGATCGGCCTGATTGTTGAAGATCACGGGCAGATCAAAGCCGCCGGGGTTCAGGTCCTGGGCCGCGGTTGCGGGCAGGCTGGTCAGGCTGCAGCAGAGCAGGAGGACGGGCAGCAGCAGGTCTGATCGTTTCATGGCTGTTTTCCCGGCTGGGATGAGCGGTGACGGGTTTTGAGTGGTTCGGGGGACATCGTTGCGGCTGTGTCGTGAGAGGGCACAGGTACAGTGCAAAGTGCGGTGCTGTTCAGGGGGTGTGCCTCGGCAGGAAAGCCCGAGCGACATTTTGCTTCGAGAGTTTTGAGTGTGGAGGATACCGGGAGTTGGGGGAGAAGGCTATGTTTCTCGGCGTGTGTCCCGCTGAGATCTCAGTTGCCGCAGGGGCTGGCTGGCGGGTGAGAATTGTGAATTTGGCTGGTGACTGGCGGTGGGCTGGGTGATTTGCGTCAGGTGTGTGGTTTTTGCGGGCGTTGCACCAGCCTCAGGAATTCCCTCGAAAACCCGGATTTTGCCGCTTTCTTTATGGTGTTTTGTGCTCAGACTGCGATACTCAAAGGCGTGAGACTGAGTCTCAGGTTCATTTTGCCTGTGGTTCAAAGAGTAGTGGGTGTGGCCTTGAACAGCTTACGACTTGCGGACATTCAGCCGGGTCAGACCGTCGTGGTGACTCGAGTGTGCTGTGGTTTCAGCATTGCTGCTCGTCTGATGGAACTGGGATTTGTGCCTGGTGCCGCCGTGCAGGTGTTGCGTCGGGCACCATTTGGCGGTCCGGTGCAGTATCGCGTGCAGGGTGTTTCGCTGACAATGCGTCCCGACGATGCTCGTTGTGTCTACGTTGGCGGTGCTGGCGAGTGTGGCGATCAGTGTGGCTGTAGTGGTGTTCAGCCTGCTGAGGCAAGTGAACTGCTCGCGGTCTAAGGGGTGGTGGCTGCTGCCTGGGGCTGCTTGAAGATTGGCTAAGAATTCAGGGGCTGGGCCCGGAGGTTGGCAGGCGGCCGTGACTGATTCCGGAACTGCGGTGTCAACTGTTCGTCTGTGGCGGGTAGCCCTGATCGGGAACCCGAACACTGGCAAAAGTACTCTGTTTAACGCATTGTCTGGCCTGCGGGTGCGGACGGGCAATTATCCGGGTGTGACGGTTGAACAGCGGACGGGTCGAGTTGTGTGGGGTGGCCGCGAGGTGGAGTTGCTGGATCTGCCGGGCACCTACAGTTTAGCACCGCGTTCACCGGACGAGATGGTAGCGGTGCAGGTCCTGACGGGAGTTTCTGGCGAGCCTGCTCCGGATTTGGTGATCTGTATCTGCAATGCGGCGGCCCTTGAGCGTAATCTCTACCTCGCGACTCAGGTTCTGGAATCTGGCGTGCCGGTCATTATGTGTCTTAACATGTGGGATGCAGCTGAGGCGGCGGGTCTGCAGATTGACGTGGGTGCACTATCTGCGGGTCTGGGTGTGCCGGTGGTGTGTACATCGGCCAGTCGCCGGGAGGGTCTGGATCGTCTGCAGGAAGTTGCCACTGAGCGTTTGCGGCTGGGTGCAAGTGGTCAGTGCGGAGTGCGGGACGTGCTGTCGGCGGAGATTCGTCGCGAGGTGGTATCGCTGTTGTCCGGTCTGCGATCGATGAGTGGTATCAGTTTGAGTGCGGCTGAGTTTTTGGCGTCGCGGGCACTGCTGGATCCTGGTGGTTCTGTGGAGCAGTTGCTGTTGTCTCGTGGGGGGGCATCTTTGGCAGCGCGACTGCTGGAGGCTCGTGAGCGTCTGCGGGCAGCAGGGATTGAGATTCCGTCTTCAGAGGCTCGTCAGCGTTACCACTTTACAGGCCGGCTGCTGCATGCGGTGCAGCGGCGATCTCCGGGGAAAACCGGTCAGCTGACGGACCGTCTGGACGCCGTGCTGACTCACAGTGTGGCGGGTCTGGCCATTTGTTTGGGTCTGCTGTTGCTGTTGTTTTCGACGATTTACTGGTTTACGGCGCCTTTAAGTGACGGAGTGGAAAGTCTGCTGGGGGTGTTGTCTGATTTTGTTGCGGGTGCAATGTCGGCTGGTCCGTTTCGCAGTTTGCTGACGGACGGAGTGATAGCCGGTGTGGGAGCTGTGCTGGTATTTTTGCCGCAGATTTGTCTGTTGTTTCTGTTTATTGGGTTGCTTGAAGATTGTGGTTACATGGCGCGGGTGGCCTGGCTGATGGACCGTCTGATGTCGGTGATGGGTTTGAGTGGTCGATCATTTCTGCCGCTGATGTCGTCGTTTGCGTGTGCGGTGCCAGGCATTATGGCGACTCGCGTGATCGAAAACCGGCGGGATCGATTTGTGACGATCCTGATTGCTCCGCTGATGAGCTGTTCGGCGCGGTTACCGGTGTATGTGCTGATGATTGGGACGTTCATTCCGGACACGATGCTGCTGGGCGGTATTTTGCCGTTGCGGGCTCTGGTGTTGTTTTTGATGTCGATTCTGGGTCTGGTGGTGGCCGTACCGCTGGCATTTCTGCTGCGTCGTACGGCCTTTCGGGGTGAGTCTGCGGGATTTCTGCTGGAGTTGCCGGATTATCGCGTGCCTGCAGTGCGGGTGGTGTTGTTGCGTGTCTGGGAGAGTGCGTGGTCTTTTGTCAGTCGGGCTGGCTCTTTAATTTTTGCGGCGAGCGTGCTGGTCTGGGCGGCTGGGTCATTTCCTGGTCGCAGTGCCGAGCGATACGAGTTGATGGCTCAGCTGGAGACGATTTCGGCGAGTGGTGAAACCGGGGCGAACGCGGCCGATCGGGAGCAGTTGAAGGAGCGTCTGCGGGTTTTGAACGCCGAACGGCTGGAGGGCAGTTTGCTGGGTACGGCGGGCCGAGCGGTGGAGCCGATTTTTCGGCCGCTGGGTTGGGACTGGCGAATTGGCGTGGGTGTGCTGGCCTCCTTTCCTGCTCGTGAAGTCGTGATAGCGACGCTGGGCACCATCTACAGTCTGGGCGGGGATGTGAATGAGAAGGACGAGGGTTTGCGGGGCGCATTGCGAGCGGCGACGTGGCCGGACGGCCGTCCGGTGTACACGGTTCCTGTGGCACTATCAGTGATGGTGTTTTTCGCCCTGTGTGCTCAGTGTGTTTCAACCTTAATGGTGATTCGTCGTGAAACGAATTCCTGGCGCTGGCCGCTGGCCTGTTTTGGCTGGATGACGGGTCTGGCGTGGCTGGGGGCGTTTGCCGTGTATCAGGCAGGGAATTTGTTCTGAGCCGGCGTGCGGGGACAACTTGATCAATTCCCAAAAGTTTTTTGGGTTTGAGCTGGAAATGTGTGCGAACTTTGCCTTTTGTATGAAAGCGTAGGATCGTGCCGCTGACTTCTGTGAAAAATGGTGTTTAACAGTATCCGGATAACCGGTGCAACTGTTCGAATCTCGGCAGCGAACACGTGCGTCCCTGATCCGCTCATCCCGTCGGTCTCTGTCGTTGGATTCTCTGGCAATGCCTGTCAGTTCCATGACCAGCAGTGAACTCAAGATTCGGCAGCGACTGGGCAAGTACCGCATTGAGCGGAAGCTGGGTGCCGGTGGTTTCGCGGCGGTGTATCAGGCGATGGACACGGTGCAGGGCATTCGTGTGGCGCTGAAGGTGCCTCATTCGCAGTACACCACAGAAACGGTGCTGACAAATTTTCGCCGTGAAATCCGCACGACGGCGTCTTTGGAGCACGACAACATTCTGCCGATCAAGGATGCCAGCATCATTGACGACCGGCTGGTTGTAGTATTTCCGTTGGGTGAAGAGACTTTATCCGACCGGATGACGCGGCGAATCTCTCTTGAGACGGCTCTGGACATTGCCGAGCAGATTCTGCGGGCCATGGGCCTGGCTCATGCGCACCACGTCATTCACTGTGACATCAAGCCAGAGAATGTGATTTTGTTTCCGGGCAACCGGATTAGGCTGGCGGATTTTGGGATCGCTAAGGTATCTCAGAGGACGGTGCAGGGTGGTGGTACCGGGACGCTCGGCTATATGGCTCCTGAGCAGGCGATGGGCAAGCCTTCGGTTCGTTCGGATGTTTTTTCCATAGGTCTGATTATCTGGCGTTTGGTTTCCGGGCGGTGGCCAGAGTGGCCGTTTCAGTGGCCGTATGCGGGTTATGCGAAGCTGCGGGGGCGGATCCATCCGGACTTTATCGACTTCATGCATCGAGCGATCGATCTGAATCCGCGGCGTCGTTTCCGGGATGCTCAGCAGATGCTGTCTGTGTTTTTGCAGTTAAAAAGCCGGACCATGCGCCACGCCAGGGCTCGGCGACGTCCTCCGGTGAAAGTGGCTCAGGCTGTTGCGTTCTGATCTGGCCGGCGAGGGGGCAGAATTCTTTGGGGCCTTCCTGTCTGGTGGGCGGTCTTTTGGCCAGTTCTTTGATGGCTTTTTCGGCCTCGGGATCGTCGGGGACCAGTTGCTCGTAGCGGATCCATTCATCGAGAGATTGTGCGTAGAAGCCATTTTCATCGAGCAGCATGGTGAGTGTTTTGCGCAGTTCGTTGTCGAAGGGGCGCAGTTGCAGAGTATCTCGCAGGACCTGCAGCCATTCGCTGGATCGTGCTGTGGCGCAGAGTTGTTTTCCGCGAAGGATGACAACGGAATTGGTCTGCCGAAAGCCTCCCGTGAGCCACAGCTGTTCGGCTCGCTGCAGCAGCTCGTCCCGGATGGTTCCGGTGCGTGAATCCAGCCCGGCGGCGGCGCAGGCTTCGGGCAGGGGCGTTTTTCGAGTACCGTCAGCCGGAACGGACTGGGTACGAGTATGAGGAGGGCGGAGGGGAGGGCTTGGGTGGGGCAGGGAATTTTATTGCCGGGGGGTGTGACATTTCGGTTATCAGCGGCAGAAAGTGCGCGAAATGTGACCGTTTTGTAAGCGGCAAATTTTGGGCCCTGTCAAGCGGATTCCGAGCTTTGACACATGCATTCTTCCGACTGACTGGGGGCTGGACTTGAACCGGGGGCGCAAGAGACAATCATTGGGAAGAAAACATCTTTGCCTTCGCAGGAGTCTTTCATCATGACTCGGTCATCTGCGTCTGTTCCCCTGTTTCTGCTTGTTCTTTTGCTGCCGTGCTGGATTCTCAGCCCGACTGCTGCCGCGGATCCTCAGTACAATCGCGACGTGCGTCCGATTCTGCTGGATGCCTGTTTTTCCTGCCATGGTCCTGACAGTGCTTCGCGCAAAGCGGATCTCAGGCTGGATCAGTTTGATGCGGCGGTAGCGGCGGGGGCGATTGTGCCTGGCGACCCGCAGTCCAGTGAGATCATTCGTCGCATTCAGTCGACGGACCCGGACATTGTGATGCCGCCACCTGAATTTAAGAAGCCGCTGACGGATGATCAGAAGCAGGTGCTTGTCGGCTGGATTGGTGCTGGCGGCAAGTATCAGCAGCACTGGTCATATCTGCCCCCTGAGTCTGGTGAGCCGCCGCAGATTCCGGCGGCTGCTGCGGTGAGTTATCCGGAGTGGGCTGCAAGTCCGATTGATGCTTTTGTCTTACAGCGTTTGCTTGCTGCCGGGCTGAATCCGGCACCACCCGCAGACCGCCGGACGCTCGCGCGACGGGCGGCTTTGGATCTGACGGGGCTGCCACCGGAACCTCGGCTGCTGCAGGCATTTTTGCAGGACGAGTCTTCCGGGGCCTATGAGCGGTATGTGGACAGCCTGCTGGCGTTGCCGGAGTGGGGCGAGCATCGTGCTCGCTACTGGCTGGATTACGCGCGGTACGCGGACACTCATGGTTTGCATTTCGACAACTTCCGCGAGATGTGGTCTTACCGGGACTGGGTGATTTCGGCCTTCAACCGAAACTTGCCGTGGGACCAGTTTACAATCGAGAATCTGGCGGGTGATCTGTTGCCGCAGGCGACGCTGGATCAGCAGATAGCGTCGGGCTTTAACCGCTGCAACATGACGACGAACGAGGGTGGCATTATCGATGAAGAGTACGCGGTGTTGTATACGCGTGACCGCACGGAGACGATGTCGGTGGTGTGGCTGGGACTGACGACCGGTTGTGCAACCTGTCACAGTCACAAGTTTGACCCGCTGAGTCAGCAGGAATTTTACCAGCTGGCGGCATTCTTCAACAACACGACTCAGGCTGTGCGAGACGGCAACATCCGGGATACGCCGCCGATCATCAGTGTGCCGCGGCCTGAGGATCGTGAGCGGGCGGGTGATCTGCCGGCGCTGATTGTGGAGGCGCGGGGGCAGACTGAGCAGCGTCGCCAGGCGGCTCGTGCGGATTTTGCCGGCTGGCTGACCACTGCGACTCCTGAGACATTGAAGGGGCAGTTGTCTGCGGACAAGCTGCATTTGCAGCTGGACCTTGCGGGCAGTGCTGAGCGTGAGCTGCGGGCTGAGTTTCGGGGTGCCGAGCAGACTTTGACGCTGCAGGACTCGGCTGTTCTGGAGGGAGCGGGTGGCGAGCGCAGTTTGAGTATTCAGGGCGTGGCGGCTGAGCTGCCATCGGCCGGCGACTTCGACAGTGCTCAGAAGTTTAGCTGCATGGCGTGGGTGAAGGTGCCGGCCAGTGACGGTTATGGAGCGATTTGTGCGCGAATGGAGCCATTTCCGGGGCATCGGGGCTGGGATGTCTGGGTGCAGCAGCGGCGTGTCGGGATGCACATGGTGAGTGCGTGGCCGGAAAAGGGCCTGAAGCTGGTTTCCCGGGAGCAGCTTCCGGCGAATGAGTGGGTGCACATCGCGGTGACGTACGACGGTTCCCATAAGGCCTCGGGAATTCAGCTGTACATCAACGGCAAGGCTCAGGAGAAGAACATTGAGAATGATTCGCTGGATAATTCTGACATCCGTGCGAGCGTACCGTTTCGGATTGGGCAGCGTTCGGACGGATCTCCTTTCACGGGTGCGATCCGCAGTCTGTCAATTTATGAGCGAGTGTTGCAGCCGGCGGAGATTGCGGGTGAGTCCAGCCGTTTTAAGTATGCTGCGATTCTGGTGAAGGGTGCGGATGAGCGAGCGGAGTCCGAGTCGAACGAGTTGTTTGATTTCTGGCTGAGGACTGAGGATGTGTTGTATATGCAGGCTGCTGAGCGGCTGGCGGCACTTGAGCGCGAGCAGTCTGAGGTACAGTCGCGGGGGACGATTGCCTATGTTTCGCGGGAAAAGGCAGAGCCAGCGATGGCATTTGTGCTGCAGCGTGGCGAGTACGACAAGCGTGGCGAGCAGGTGGGCCCGGAGACTCCGGCGATTCTGCCGCCGTTTCCGGCTGATGCGCCGAGGAATCGTTTAGGTTTGGCGCAGTGGCTGTTGTTGCCTCAGCATCCTCTGACGGCTCGTGTCACGGTGAACCGATTTTGGCAGGAGGTGTTTGGAACGGGGCTGGTCCAGACGACGGGTGATTTGGGAGTTTCGGGTGAGCTGCCGGTGAATCAGGAACTGCTGGACTGGCTGTCTGTCGACTTCAGGACTCACGGGTGGGATGTGAAGCGGCTGTTGCGAATGCTGGTGTTATCGGCTGCGTATCGGCAGTCGGCGGAGGTCACAGCGGAGAAGCTGGAGCGGGATCCGTCGAATCGTTTGCTGTCCCGAGGTCCTCGATTCCGCATGGACGCTGAGATGATCCGGGATTACGCGCTGGCGAGCAGTGGTTTGCTGGTGCGGCGTCTGGGCGGAGCGAGTGTGAAGCCATATCAGCCGGAGGGTGTTTGGGAGGCGATAGCGATGAACGTGAGTAATACTCGCAGCTATCAGCGTGAGACGGGCGACAATCTGTACCGTCGCAGCATGTACACATTTGTCAAACGGATGGCACCACCGGCGTCGCTGGACATCTTCAATGCTCCGAACCGTGAATTTTGTGTGGTTCGTCGTGAGCGTACGAATACTCCGCTGCAGGCTCTGGTGACGCTGAATGATGAGCAGTTTGTGGAGGCAGCGCGTCGTCTGGCGGAGCTGGCGGTGCAGGTTCCTGGTGAGGCGGATGAGCAGCGTCTGCAGCGAGTGGGTGAAGCGGTATTGTGTCGTCCGTTACGAGCTGACGAGGAGCGGGTGCTGCTGGAGTCTTTGCAGCAGCTGCGCAGTTATTATCTGTCCCATGTGGAGGATGCGAAGCTGTTGTCGCGAGTTGGTGATTATCGGTGGGACGCGGGATTATCGGTTGAGCAGCTGGCGGCATGGACGATGTTGTGCAACGAGCTGCTGAATCTGGATGAGGTTGTGAACAAGTGATTTGCCAGCGGGTTCCGTGCGTTTTGCGTGAAGGGCTGTCATGAATCCTTTAAGTGAACTGCGATTGAATCTGACGCGTCGGCATTTGCTGCAGTCCGGATCGTGTCTGCTGGGAACAGCGGCGCTGCAGGGTTTGCTGCAGGAATCGGCTGCTGGTGCAGAGGTTTCGTTATTTCCTGGGCAGCGGCCAACGCATTTTCCGGCGCGGGTGAAGCATGTGATTTACCTGCACATGGTGGGTGGTCCTTCGCAGCTGGATTTGTTTGATTACAAGCCGCAGATGCGTGACTGGTATGACAAGGATCTGCCGGAGTCGGTGCGAAACGGGCAGCGTCTGACGACGATGACCAGTGGTCAGTCGCGTTTTCCGATTGCTCCGACGATGTTTGGTTTTCGGCAGTCTGGCGAGTGTGGGATGTGGATTACGAATTTGCTGCCGTGGCTGCAGAAATCTGCGGATGACATGTGTTTTGTTCGCAGCATGTATACGGAAGCGATCAATCATGAGCCGGCGATCAGTCTGATGCAGACTGGCAATCAGGTGACGGGCCGAGCATGTCTGGGGGCGTGGGCATCGTATGGTCTGGGTTCATTGAATCGGAATCTGCCGTCATTTGTGGTGATGGTGGCGCGTCCAACGAACACGGAGCAGGTGCAGGCCATTTCGGCTCGACTGTGGTCTTCGGGCTATCTTCCGGGTGAGCATGCGGCGACGGCATTTCGCACATCGGGAGATCCGATTTTGTACATCAACGATCCGGCGGGTGTTCCGCGAGAGATTCGGCGTACGACACTGAACGGTGTGCGTCGGCTGAATGAAATGAACTACGCGAAGCTGGGCGACCCCGATATTCCGACTCGAATTGCGCAGTACGAGCTGGCATTTCGGATGCAGTCCAGTGTTCCGGAGCTGACGGATCTGGCATCTGAGCCTGAGTCAACGTTCAGGCTGTATGGTGACGAGTCGCGTAAGCCGGGGACGCTGTCTAACACGATGTTGCTGGCGCGGCGGATGGTGGAGCGTGGGGTCAGGTTTGTGCAGATCTACCACAACAACTGGGACATGCATGCGAACGCGGCCGGTCGTTTGCCCAGTCAGTGTCGCGATCTTGATCAGGGTGCGTTCGGCCTGATCAACGATCTGAAGCAGCGAGGACTGTTTGATGAAACGCTGATTATCTGGGGTGGTGAGTTTGGGCGAACGATTTATTCGCAGGGTGGTTTGTCGAAGACGAACTACGGGCGAGATCATCATCCGCGATGTTTTACGATGTGGCTGGCGGGCGGTGGTTTCCGGGGCGGCACGATTTACGGTGAGACGGACGACTTTAGCTACAACATCGTGCGTGATCCAGTGCATGTGCGTGACTTTCATGCCACGGTTTTGCATCAGCTGGGTTATGATCACGAGCTGCTGACATTCAAGTATCAGGGTCTGGATCAGCGTCTGACGGGGGTGCAGCCGGCGCGGATAGTGCGGGAGCTGATTTGAGTGTGTTTACTGGGGGAGTCCGATGGCCATCATGCCGGTGGCCTGCATCATTCGAACGAGGCTCCATGAGATCCCTGCGGAGACGGGAATGGTGAGGATCCATGCCCAGGCCATTTTTTCGACGATGGTCCAGTTCAGGGCATTCAGTCGTTTGGCGGCACCGACGCCCATGATGGACGACGAGATATTGTGAGTTGTGGAGACGGGAATCCCGAGCGCGGAGGCGATTCCGATGACGACAGCGGAGCTGGTTTCTGCGGCGAACCCGTGGACGGGCTGCAGTCGGACCATTTTGTGACCGAGAGTTTGAATGATGCGCCAGCCACCGGCAGCGGTACCGGCGGCCATGACGACAGCGCAGAGCAGTTTGATCCAGGTGGCGATCTGAAATTCTTTGGTGTTTTCGGGCAGTGTGGTGCGGAGGAAGCTGAGCCATTCGGGGAGATCATCAAATTTTCCGCTGGAGGTTCCGGCGGCGAGTGCGAGGGCGATGATGCCCATGGTTTTTTGGGCATCGTTGGTGCCGTGCATGAATCCCATGGCACCGGCACTGAGCAGCTGTGTGCGTCCGAAGACGAGTCCGACGGTGCGTGGGCGCCAGTTTTGCAGCAGGAAGTACAGCAGTCCCATGATGGCAAGTCCCAGCAGGAAGCCGCACAGGGGAGATGAGAACATGGGGACGATGACTTTCCAGAGGACTTTTGTGCTTTGGTACCAGTGTTTGCTGTCGGGCTGCGACCAGATGACAACTTCCCATGTGCGAGCGGCGGCTACGGAAGCCCCAACGAGGCCTCCGATCAGGGCGTGGCTGGAGGACGAGGGCAGTCCGACGTACCAGGTGACAAGATTCCAGACGATGCCTCCGAGCAAGCCGCAGAGCAGTATTTCCTGAGAGACGACGGAGGTTTCGACGAGTCCGGCGGCGATGGTTTTGGCGACAGCGGTTCCCCAGAGGGCCCCGATGAGGTTGGTTCCTGCGGCGAGCATGACTGCCTGCCGCGGTGAGAGGACTCGAGTGGCGACGACTGTCGCGATGGAATTGGCGGTGTCGTGGAAGCCGTTGATGTATTCAAACACCACAGCGATCAGGATCACGCAGAAGATCAGCAGCATGGGAATTCCGGGAACGGCTTCGTGTGGGGTGGCCGTTGCGAGACGGTGTTCGCAAGCGGGGCGTCAGGCATTTTTGAGTACGATGTGCGAGATGACATTGCCGGCGTCGCGGCAGCGATCGATGATTTTTTCGAGCAGGTCATAGAGGTCGCGTACCAGCATGGCCTGCAGCGGTTCATAGCGGCCGTTGTAGACTTCGCCGAGCAGACGCATGATCAGATCGTCTGCTTCGCTTTCGACGGCCTGCAGTCGATCGGACAGCATTTTCATGGTTTCGAGGGACGGCATTTTCTGGAGGTTTCCGACCATTTCGCAGAGCGTGGCGGTGGCGCGGTCAATGAGTTCCATTTGCTGGGTGAAATCGACGTCCTGGAGACGCTGCGGGGCCAGATTGAAGCGTTCGGCAAATTTTTCGATGGTTTTGGGGATGCGGTACAGGGCGTAGGCGAGGGAATCGATGTCTTCGCGTTCCATGCCTGTCACGAAGGTTGTGACGAGATCTTGGCGAATGCGTTCTGTAATGCGGCGGTCTTTGCTGCGAGCCAGTCGAAACTGGTCGAGCGGGTGTGCGTGTTTGCGATCGCGGAGCAGGTCAATGAGCAGCTGTGCGGAGGCGCGAGCTTCGGCGGCACTTTGTTCCAGCAGTTCGCAGAAGTGGGCGTCCTTGCTGAAGAATTTCTGAATGGAGAACATGGCGTTGGTGGCTCGGCGGGAACAAACGGGTGATGAATTCACAATTTCTTAACAATCTAGCTTGCGGGTGGCGGGAATCGGGTGCTGCCGGTCGTTTGTTTCGCAAAAAAGCGGAAATTTCGAATGGGTGACAATTCCCCGTCTAATTTTGGCATTTGAGGTGGCCTGTGGTTGACCGCTGCTGGTTTACTGTGAAGATTTTAGGGGGTGTGTTTCGTAGTGAACTTTTGCGGGATGCTGCTGTCAGATGGTCTCAGTTCCAACCAGTCTCATTACCGGATTCCTCGGTACTGGCAAGACGACATCCATTCGTTCGCTGCTGCAGCATCGACCTGCGAACGAGCGGTGGGCGGTGTTTATCAATGAATACGGCATGGTGTCTCTGGACGAGGCGCTGCTGGACCAGCCTGCGGGTGACGAGGTGCAGGTGCAGGAGCTGGCGGGCGGTTGTTTTTGCTGTGAGACGGCTGATTTGTTCAAGCCGATGCTGGTGCAGTTTCTGCGGCGTGCGCGACCGCATCGTCTGTTGATTGAGCCCAGTGGAGCGGGTCATCCGGCGGCGGTGCTGGACATGCTGCGTGAGGGGCCATTTTTTAGACAGCATCTGGATTTGCGGGCGGTGATCTGCATCGCTGATCCGCAGGACTTTGAGAACCCGCGAACGCGGGGCAATCCGGTGTTTCACGATCAGCTGGAGCTGGCGGATGTGGTGGTGATCAACCATGTGGATCATCGTGATGCCGCCAGTACGGCGCGTTTTCGTGAGCATCTGGAGCAGCTGGATCCGCCGAAGCTGCTGATTGCCGAGACAACCTTTGGCAATTTAAAGCCGGAGTGGCTGGATCTGCAGACGACGGTGCTGCGTCGGCCTGAGTTTCCGGGTGCGCATGCGGGAGTGACGCGGGGCCCAGTGGCGGCGAGTTCACCGCTGTCGATTCTGCCACCGCAGTCAGCTGAACAGGTGCTGCCGGCAGTGCCTGCGCCGGGGCAGCCTGTGCAGTTGCAGAATTCGGGGCAGGGCTGGTGGGCCTGTGGCTGGCTATTTTCTGCTCATGACTGGTTTCCGCGTCATGAACTACTGGATCTGCTGGAGGGGATTTCGGGTGTGCAGCGTCTGAAGGGTGTGTTTCACTGTGAGGACGACTGGTGGAGCATCAACCGTGTGGGGCGTGAGGCGGCCTTTCGCCGCAGTGCGTGGCGACGGGACAGTCGTCTGGAGGTGATCTGCGACAGGGCTCAGGACTGGAGTGTCCTGCATCAACGCCTTGTAACGCTGGGTCGCAACTGAGGGGAGGCGCGGCAGAACCTCCACTGGATGCGAGGGTGGAGTGGGCAGTGTTCGGTGTTCGGTTTGGCGAGCCGCGGACGGGAGTCCGCGGCTGTGGGTGCTGAACGGGCCGTGTGCGGGCTGCCACCCTGCTTCGATCGCGCAGACATTATGATCATGCGGTTGCTTTGCATACAGTTTGTCTCACGCGAAGCCGCGAAGAAAGGCCTAAAGGGGCAGCGTTCAGTGGGCGGTTTTCGAGTAGGTACGAGTATCGTTGCACTGAGTACGAGCCCGAAGGGAAGTTTTTGGGGTGTTGTTTTTTTCGTTTTTTGCACTCGTACTCAGTCCGTCGTGGCGGGCGGTAATCGCACTCGATTTTACCTCGAACCTGCCGGAGTTCGCTGGTCGATGGTTATCCGGGGGGCCGTCGGTTGCAGGCAATTGGGCTCACGCGAAGCCGCGAAGGGAAACGCTCGCAGGTGGCAGCGGTGCTGTTCTGTAGCTCGGGTTTTCCGGCCCGAGCACTGTGCTGCAAAGATCAGCCTGTTTTGACTGCCTGAGTGGCAGCTTTCCAGTGTGGCTAGCCCCTTAGCCCCAACCCTTCTTCCCCGTTTCACGGGGGCAAGTGGAGGATCAGTGGGCAGTGGTCACTGGTCACTGGTCAGGCAAGTTACAGGGACTGTTCGTTTCTCGCAAAGGCGTAAGATGCAACGGGAGGGCGGAAGGTTATGATTTCCAGCAATCAGCTTTGAGTCGTGGCGGCCTCGTGTGAGGTGAAAGTCGGCATGGCAAGTTGCCTGGCGTCGCATCTGGAGGAAATCCGACAGACGACATCGAGTGTGCCTACCGCCCTTTTTGCCATCCTTGGGGCGCGGGCTGGGCGGGGCTGCGATTTCGTGCAGCTGCGTGTTCAGGATTCGGTGAGTTCGAGATACGGGTCGAGTCCCATATTTTCGTATTGTTCGAGGCGATGTCGTTCCTGTTTCAGCAGGTGTTTGCGCTGTCGTTGGTGCATGCGTTCGAGGAAGTTTTGGACGCGTCGGAAGTACCTGAGCCATGTGCGTCCGAGTTCGCCATAGCGGTCCGGCAGTGCGACTCGCCGTTTGCGGGCGACTTCTTTTGGTTCGCGGCAGCGGAGCAGTTCGTCTTCGAGTGAGAGGAAGAACTGAAAGGACCCGGGGTCACCCTGGCGAGCCGAGCGTCCGACGAGTTGTCGGTCGATGCGTTTTGAGCTGTGCATTTCGGTGGCGATGACGTGCAGGCCGCCGCCGCGTCGGACCTCGTCTTCCAGCAGGATGTCGGTACCGCGACCGGCCATATTTGTGGCGATTGTGACGTGACCGGCGTGTCCGGCATCGGCGACGATTTCGGCTTCCTGTTCGTGGTAGCGGGCGTTGAGGATCAGGTGTGGGATGAGTCGATCTTTGAGGAGAAGTCCGAGTGCTTCAGAAGCTTCGACGGAGGGGGTGCCAACGAGGATTGAGCGTCCTGCGGCGCGTAGTTCCTGGATGGTGTCGACGATCGCGTTTCGTTTGGCGTCCTGGGTGGTAAAGAAGCGGGGCGGCATACCGTAGCGAATGCAGGGCCGATTGGTGGGAATCCGGGTGACTTTCAGGCGGTAGGTGCGGCGGAGTTCGCTGGCTGCCTGCAGAGCAGTGCCGGTCATTCCGGCGAGGTGTGTGTACTGGCGGAAGAAGCTTTGCACGGTGATGCGTGCTGCTTCGCCGGTGGCGGCGGTGATGGGGACCATTTCCTTGGCTTCGATGGCCTGATGGAGACCATCCTGCCATTTTCTGCCATCCATGACTCGCCCGGTTCCTTCGTCGACGATCACGACTTTGTTATCGACGATGACGTAATCGCGGTCGCGTTCGAAGGCGTGTTTGGCTGTGAGTGCTTTTTCGACCTGTGAGTAGATGCGTTCGGTATCAATTGAGCTGAGCAAGGAGGGTTTGGACATGAGTACCAGTTTGCGGCAGCCTGCATCGGTCAGCCATGCATTGCGTCGTTCGGGTTCGTAGACGTAATCGGTGCGTGGCTGCAATTGGTGAGCCGCGCGGTTGCTCCACCGAAACAGGTTGACGGTTGACGGGTCGTTGGGCTGTGTCAGTCCGATGATCAGCGGTGTGCGAGCTTCATCGATGAGGATACTGTCGGCTTCGTCGATTAGTGCGAAGTGGTGTCCGCGCTGGACGGGTTCTTCTGAGCCCTCGAGTGTGCGGAGAAAGCGTCTGACTGTGGGTGTTCCGTCTTCTTGGGTGACGCCTTTGCGCAGTCGGTCGCGGAGGAAATCGAATCCCATTTCTTTGGAGGTGCCGTAGGTGATGTCGGCGGCGTAGTTTTGACGCCGTTCATCGGCTTCCATTTTTTCCAGGATTTTGCCGACGGTCAGTCCCAGTGTTTCGTAGACAGGGCCCATGATTTTGCAGTCGCGTCCGGCGAGATAGTCATTGACGGTAACGACGTGGCAGCCCTGTCCGGGTAGTGCGCGGAGGAATGCGGGCATGGTGGCGGTGAGGGTTTTCCCTTCGCCGGTCTGCATTTCTGCGATGTGTCCTTCGAACATCGCGATGGCTCCCATGATCTGCACGGGGAAGTGTCGCATATTCAGGGTTCTGGCGGCGGATTCGCGAACCAGTGCATAGGCTTCGGGCAGGAGTTGGTCGAGCGGGATGCCGGCGCGAGCGTCCCAGCGGACTTTACGAGCCATGGCGAGCAGTTCTTCGTCACTGAGTGTTGTCAGTCGATCACTGCGCTGGATGATGTCATCGGCCATGGCACGCCAGCGTGATCGGCGGGCGACCTGGGAGATGAACCCGGAGCGAAATGCGTGATAGAGTCGGCTGTAAAAACTCATCGCACACCAGTTTCTGTGAGTCCCCGCGGGGAATTTTGCGGCCGGCGACAATCGGCTGCTGTGACGAGTCAATATACAGTGAACGCGGAAAAACGGACAGATCCTGCGGTTGTGCCGATGTAACCGGCGGGTGTGCGGCGTGGCTGCGTGGTGCTGCAGCGGCGAAATCTGCCGAAGCGGCATGTTTTCCCGCAAACAAATTGGGTGGTCAGGCGGGCACTAGCTGAGTTGGCGAACCCGCAGGCGATCGTTATTTTGATGGCTGTGCGGAGAGGCAATCCAACGAAATCCGCAATCAGCTTTTGCTCTGTTCCATCATCCACCAGCCAGATCCATCCACATGACCCCAGTTTCTGACGTTTTTCAGCACACTGTTGCTCAGTCCCGCATGGCATTTATGCCGTTTGTCACGGCTGGTGATCCGGATACGGAAACCACGGCAGCGGTGCTGCTGGCTTTGCGTGACGCCGAAGTGGATCTGGTGGAGTTGGGGTTCCCGTACAGTGACCCGATTGCGGACGGTCCTGTGATTCAGGCGTCGTATACTCGAGCGCTGCAGAACGGGATTACAGTTGGAAAAATCTTCGGCATGATGGCGGGGCTGAAGGGGCAGGGGTTACCACCGGTGCTGGCCATGGTGTCATTTGCGATTATTTTTCGGCACGGCAATTCGCGGTTTATTCGTGAGGCGGCTGAGGCAGGTTTCAGCGGCCTGATTATCCCGGATCTGCCGGCGGATGAGGCTGATGAAATTCTGGCTGCGGCGAAGTCTTCTGGTCTGGATCTGATCCAGTTGATTGCACCAACCACGACAGCTCGACGCACCACTCAGATTCTGGAAGCATCGACGGGCTTTCTGTACTGTATTTCGGTGGCCGGGACGACGGGTGTGCGTCGAGAACTGCCGGCGGAGTTGCTGGATCAGCTGCGCAGTCTGCGTTCTCAGTCCAGTCTGCCTCTGGCGGTAGGATTTGGGATCAGTGGTCCCGAGCATGTGGCGAATCTGGATACTGTGGCCGACGGGGTGATCGTGGGGTCGGCGATGGTTCGGCGGATCGGTGCTGCGGGCAGTCCGGCGGCGGCAGCGGCGGCGGCCGGTGAATTTGCCAGAGAGATGGCTGCAGCGGCAGCGGCTGCAAAGCCATCGCTGCGTTAGGGCGGGCAGTTCGACCTTGCAGGAGGGGCCTTCAGGCAAGGCCGGCGAATTTGCGAGCTGTCCAGAAGACGCCCAGCAGTGTAATGATCAGACCGCCCCACAAAGGGTGGCTCCAGATACGCAGCGGGACGATCACGGGTTTGGGGTCCGGCAGTGCGGCCAGTTTCTGCACCAGCTGCTGAACGGCGGTGACGTCAGCGGATTCACCCTGCGTCATCTGGGAAATTTCGCGCAGCACGTCAGGTTTGGCTGGCTGTCCGGTTTGTTCTCGTTCCTGCCCCAGCACTGACATTCGCATTTCCAGGCGTGTGCCGGTTTCGGCACAGGCTGCTTTCAAGATGTACTGGCCCCCCTCGCGGGGGACAAAATCGCCGGTGAACAGTCCCCACGAGTCTTGTCCGGCGGGAGCCAGTCGGATGCTTTCGGTGGCCCCGCTGGGGGCGACTGCCTGGACAGTGACGGAGCCTTCGCGGAGCGGTTCTCCGGCGGCTGTCATGACGTTGGCATTGAGAGTTGCTGCGCTGCCGGCTTCCGGGCGATCGGGTGAGAAGAACAGCCGCATTGATTCTCCCTGGGACATATTTCGCTGGTAGGCCATCCAGCGTACGACCTGGCCCCAGAAGCGATAATGGTAGAGGTCTTCAACGCCTTTGCGCCAGCGCCAGGCGCCGTCACTGCCCATGTACAGAACTTTACCGGTGCCTGAGGTGCGGGCAGCGATCAGCGGGACTCGACCGAAGGCTGTGGATTCGGAATCGTGGGTGGCAAGCACCTGCGCACCCGCTCGGGCTCGTTCTGCGGCTGCGTACCAATAGAAGCCCGGCAATCCGTTCCAGATTTTTTCGTTTTCGATGTCATCGGATTCAAGTCGTGTGAGCAGGCTGCGTCTGCCGGCTTCTGTAAGGGCGAATCTGCCGGGGCGGGCTGTGCCGCGTCCGCGCGGCACAGTGGTGCTCATGACGACGGGCAGCAGTTCGTCCAGTTCGGTACTGGCCAGCGACGCCTGATTGCCCAAGATGCCGGGCAGAAAGACGAGTCCGCCAGCCTGATTGCGGACGAGCTGTTTGAGGCTGGCGCATTGCTGAGTGGTGAGGCCGCGGGGGCCGGTGCCGACGTCACCGAGAAAGACGACATCGTACTCGAACAGCTGAGAATCCTCGGGGAAGGCAGCGAGGTAACCGCGTCCGCCGCCATTGTCCGGCAGATCCGGATGCAGCAGCAGGCAATTGACGCTGACTCCGGGATCGCGTTCCAGAGCATTCCGCAGGTAGCGATATTCCCAGCGGGGCAGCGATTCGATGATCAGCACCTTGAGTTCTTCTTCGCGAACGGCGATGGGGATTGTGAGCTGATTGTTGTCCTGTCGAATTTCCAGATCGCTGACGGGGATTTGCAGTGACAGGGAGTATTCACCAGTGACGGTGGGTTTCCATTCGAGTGCATCCTGGAGCTGCCCCATGCCGGGGACTTTGATCAGTCGGTTGACGGGTTCTTGGCGAGTTCCGGTGAGTGTGACGGCGATGCTGGTTTCTGCGGGCAGCCAGCTGGTAATGCGGAAGGGGATTCTGAGCGACTTGCCGGCGACCGCGAAGGTGGGGGCATCGGCAGCGGTCAGCACGAGGTCTGGCAGTCGTTTTTCACTGCCCACGGGAATGCTGTAGACGGGCACTCCGCGAACGCGAAGTTGTGATGCGGCTGCAGCCGGCACTTCACCGGTATTCCAGTCACCGTCGGAAATGACGACCAGTCCGCGGAGGCTGTTGTGCTGTGCGGCAGCGGCAGCGAGTGCTGAGTGGAGGTCGGTGCCGCGAGCACCTGTGGGCTGCGGAGAGGAAAACGGTTCGAACAGCACCTGCATTTTTTGGGCGACGGGCTGCCAGACAGCGGGCTGGATCAGCTGATCGACGGTCCGCTGTCGGGTGACGATGCCGGCCTCGCTGGAGGAATCGAGTGTCTGCATGCTGCCGGAGACATCGTGCAGGACAACCAGTCGTGGCTGTTCGACGGGCAGGATCTGCTGCGGGATTTCGGGCTGATTGAGGGTGATAAGAACGAGGACAATCAGGATGAAGCGGAGCAGTTCAAGGAGAGCGAGAGGGCGAGTTTTGCCGCCGCGTCGCCAACTGATCAGGCAGCAGGCGGCCCCGGCCAGCAGCACCAGCAGGGAGACGATGAGTGAGGCGGGAGTCCAGAGAAAGATCATGGAGCCTGCAGTCAGTAGAAGGCCGTTGGCCCGGTCGATTCAGTGCACCAGGCAATTTCCCGGCTGGCGTGCATTCTGATGAGTGTGGCCCCTGCGACGCAAACGTTTTGCGGGGGAGTTGCGGGTTATTCGTGGCAGCTGGCGGGGCCGCAGCCGCCGCAGCCGGCCGGCAACTGTCCGGCGCGTCCGGCATTCCACGGCAGTTTTGCGAAGATTCGCACCAGAAACCGTGAGTTTTTCCAGGCGGCCCAGGCCATTGCGGCGCCTGTCAAGCCGAGCAGCAGCAGGCACCAGGGCTGCCAGGCGGCTGCGATGGAACCGAGGCAGGTGCACAGTCCGGCGGTCAGTCGGATCTGTCGATCGATGGAAATGGGGCGTCGCAGGCCGCGATTGACGGGCAGGCCGGCTGCCTGCCATGCCTGTGTGCCACCTTCAATGGAGATGACATTTGTGAAGCCTGCTTTTTCGAAAAGTCCGCAGGCGAGTATGGAGCGGCTGCCGGAGCGGCAGATGATGTACAGCGGTTCGGCGTCGCGTTCGCCGCGGGATTCCATGATGGCCCTGGGATTCAGGCCATCGAGCGGCATCATCAGGGCACCGACAGCGTGCAGCTCGTAGAATTCGTCCGGTGTCCGCACATCGATCAGATCGAAGCCACCCTGGCGGCTGATCGGAGCAAACTGTTCGACGGTGATACGAGTTGGCACAGCAGGTCCGATCTGTTCAGATCATAAAGTCGGTGGAACGCCCCAGAATCCGATCGATCAGGTCCTGGGGAAAGTCGACCGCGGGGGCACGTTGCGGATCCATGTCCGTGGGGTTAATTCCGCAGTAAACGCTCCACGGTCCAAGGTGTCTCCAGCGACCGGCTCGTTTGGGTTCACCGGGCAGCACGGGAGTTGTGCAGCGATTGCAGCCGATGGTGGAGTACCCTTGTTTGTGCAGCGGGTTCAGGATGACGTCGTTTGTCTGGATGTAGGAGTCCAGTCGTGCGTTGTCGAAATTGGCCAGCACGTTGATTCGCAGCAGGTTGAGTCTGGTGTCGACGGCGAGGATCGGGCAGGTTCCGCGACGACCGCCGTCAGAGCGGCGGAGGCTGCCGATCAGGGCATCATACTGTCCGCGGACCTTGTCCAGCGGTTCGTTCTTGCGCAGTTCGCAGCATTGTTTTTGCCCGTCGGGTGTGAGGTACAGAATACCGAGTTGTGCGGTCTGCTGTTCCATGGTCTGAGCGGGTGTGAGGGTGTGAATCTGCAGGCCGTATTCCTGAGCCAGTCGATCGCGGGTATCGAGGGTTTCCTGGAAGTGGGCCTGGGTGTCGACGAAGACGACCGGCATGTCTACGGGGACGGATTTCAGCATGTGGCAGACGACGTTGCCCGCTTCCTGCATGGAGGTGAGAGCAGCGATGCGATCCCCGAAGATATCCTTTGCCCACAGGAGCAGTTCCTGCGGGCTGCGATCGTCGAAAGTTCGGTTCAGTTCGGCCAGATCGGCCTGACTCAGACGCGCCATCGCGGGAAGTCTCCGATGTCAGCTGCGGTTGCAGTGTGCTTGAGTGAGTTGGGACGGGAGGGGCGGCAGAGGTAGTACATTTCCCTCGCCGAATTGGCAGTGCGAGGGCCATTTTTGATTAAAAAGACTGGTTTTCAGGGATTTTTCATCTGTCAATGAAAATCCCGGTGAGATGATAGCGGGAACACAATTCTGGAAAAAGTCCGGCCGGCGGATGTTGCCGAATTCCCACACGGGTCGATAGTATTCCGAGGATCGGTCAACTTTTCCCACCTCTCGCAAGCCCTCCCGCTGGAGTTCCTGAAATGCTGGACCTTGTCTTCGGACGTTCTCGGAAGAACTGTGAGGGGACATCTCGTCGCGATTTTCTCCGCGTCGGTGGCCTCGGTCTGTCGTCGGTTTCTCTGGGCACGCTGCTGCAGCAGAAGTCGCGGGCAGCAGAGCAGGGTCTGCGGACCAGTGACAAGTCGGTAATCTGGCTGTGGCTCAGTGGTGGTCCGACTCATGTAGAGACCTTTGACCCCAAGATGACGGCGCCGGCGGAGTACCGTTCTGTGACGGGCGAAGTGCAGACGAAGCTGCCCGGGGTGACTCTGGGCGGCAATTTCGAGAAGATGGCGCAGGTGGCAGATCGAATGGCGTTTGTCCGTTCGTTTGCTCACTCGAACAGCGGGCACTCCGGTGGCACGCACTACGTGATGACGGGTTATGATCACCGGCTGGCGGACAACGGAGCCAACCCGAATCGTCCGTTTTTGGGTTCGATTGTGTCGCGGATTCGAGGCACCAATCATCCGAACACTGGGATTCCGACTTACGTGCGTCTGGGTGGCATTTACGCGGACGGTCCGGCATTTTTAGGGACGGCATTCGGGCCGTTTGATCCGGCTGGTGAAGCGCGGAGGAACATGTCACTGACGGTTGAGCCGAATCGGCTGAGCAGTCGGCGGACGATGCTCGACGGAATTGACACCGTACGGCGGGACATTGACCGCAAGGGTCTGATGGAAGGCCTCGATTCTTTCGAGCAGCAGGCCTTCAATTTGATTCTCAGTCGATCACAGCAGGCCTTCGATATGAAGTTCGAGGATCCTCGAGTGGTTGACCGATATGGTCGCGGCCTGGGCGAGCAGTTGTTGCTGGCTCGTCGTCTGTGTGAGTCGGGCTGTGGATTTGTCACAGTGAACTACGGTGGCTGGGACATGCACAGCAACATCAAGCAGGAAATGGATCGTCGTGGTCCTGAGGTGGATACTGCGGTGTCAGCGCTGGTGGAGGATCTGGATCAGCGGGGTATGCTGGAAAACGTGCTGCTGGTGATCAGCGGCGAATTCGGGCGGACTCCGAAGATCAACGCCAGTGCCGGGCGTGACCACTGGGCACCGCTCAGCACGCTGGCGTTTGCCGGTGGCGGTCTAAAGATGGGGCAGGTTGTGGGTGAATCGGCTGAGAAGGTGGACGTACCGAAGACCACCCCGATTACTCCGCAGGACCTGATGGCGACGGTATTTGACGTACTGGGCTTCGACAAGCGGATTCAGTTTACGAATCAGTCTGGTCGTCCGACGTACATGATCGAGACCGGTCGTGCGATTGAGGAACTGGTCTGAGGTATCTGGGTCGGGCGGGGGGTGCTGGTCCGGATGCGGACTGGCAACTGTTCCGGGTTGGCAATGGGGCTGCTGCCGGGTTTCACGGTCGGCTGATGCCGACGGTGGTGCTTTGCGGGAGCCTTTTTCTTTGAGGCGGTTATTTGTTCATGCGGATGGTTTGAACGCGATCGGGGCCGACGGAGATGAATTCCACGGGTCGTCCGATGATTTGTTCGATGGTGTGGCAGTATTGTTGTGCATTGGCGGGCAGGGCAGCGAAGTCGGTGATGCCTGTAAGATCTTCTTGCCAGCCGGGCAGTGTGCGGAGGACGGGTTTGGCAGTGGCGAGATCTTCGCAGCTGGTGGGGAGGTTTTTGGTGATGTGACCGTTGATGTCGTAGGCTTCGCAGATGCTGACCTCAGGGAAGCCGCTGAGAACATCGAGGAGAGCGATGGTGATGCTGTCGACGCCGCTGATGCGTGCGCTGTAGCGCGTGGCAACGGCGTCGAACCAGCCGCAGCGGCGTGGTCGTCCGGTCACGGTGCCGAATTCGTTTCCGGCGATGCGGATGCAATTGCCGATGTCGTTATTGAGTTCTGAGGGGAATGGTCCGCCGCCGACGCGTGTGGTGTAGGCTTTGGCAACGCCGATCATCCTCACGATGGCTCGTTCCGGAACCCCGCTGCCGCTGTGAATTCCACAGCCTGAGCTGTTGGAGGAGGTGACGTAGGGGAAGGTGCCGTGATCGACATCGAGCAGGCTGCCCTGAGCGCCTTCGAAGAGGATCCATTGATTGGCATCGAGTGCATCGAGGAGCAGTGAAGTGGTGTCGGCGGCGAGCGGTCGAATGCGGTCAGCGGCGGCTGAGTATTCGGCGATGATCTGGTCGGCATCCATTTGGGTGCACTGTGGATCGAGTGCATTAAGGATGCGTTGTTTGAAGGGGACGATTTCGCGGACTTTGGCGGCGAACATGTCTTTGCGAATGAGGTCGCCGATGCGGATGGCGTGGGAACGCCCAACTTTTTCGCGGTAACATGTTCCGATACCGCGCATGGTGGTGCCGATCGCGGCTGAGCCGCGGGATTTTTCAAGTGCGGCTTCTTCGAGCAGGTGCCAGGGGCAGATGACGTGAGCGCGATCGCTGACCAGCAGGCGGGATTCGCAGTTTTGTCCGCCGGCGGCGAGTCCGTCAAGTTCTTTGAGGAGTGCGAGCGGGTTGACGACGACGCCTGGTGCGATGACGGAGGTGACGTGTTGCCGCAGGATGCCAGTGGGCAGCAGGCTGAGTTTGTACGTGCGGCCGTCGAAGCGGACGGTATGTCCGGCGTTGTTGCCACCCTGATAACGGACGACGAATTGGTGGCTTTCTGTCAGAATATCGACGATTTTGCCTTTGGCTTCATCGCCCCACTGCAGCCCGATCACGGAAGTTGCCGGCACTGATATACTTCCTGTTGCATCACTGTTGGAATTTCTGTTTTGGTCTTTGGGCAGGACAGCCTGCCCAGGACAGCGGGGCAAAATTGTACTGTGGCGAGCGGAATTCCCAACTGCACGGGGCGGAATTCGCGGCGAAGGGGAAAAAGTCGTGCGGGTGGGGCAGTCGGGGGCCTGTGCGATTTCCGCGGGTTTTGGTAGGATCCGGTCAGTGGCTGCTGGCGGAGCAGCGACAGGGTTTGAGTTGAGGAAGTGGTGGGGTTATGCCGGCCAGTGAGGCTGATCGACAGTTGGTGTCGCGTGTGCGGGCGGGTGAGTCGGACGCATGGCAGCAGTGCATTGACCTGTACGAAGGTCGACTACTGGCATTCGCGAGGGCTCGACTTCAGGACCGAAAATTGGCTGAGGACATAGTGCAGGAGACATTGCTGGGTTTTTTGAAGGCATTGCCCAATTACGACGATCGGACACCGCTGGAATCCTGGTTGTTTTCGATTTGTGCGCACAAGCTGGTGGATGCGTTGCGTCGTGCGGGACGTCGTCCGGTGTTGCCGTTATTGACATCTGAGTCGAAGGACGGAGCAGCGCGGGACCTGACGGGGCCGGGTCGTGCGGCATCCAGCATCATGCGGAGCAGTGAACGGGCGCGTGCTGAGGCGGGTGTGATTGAGTCGGAGCTGCGATTGTTACTGGGGGAATTTCGGCGCTTGGGTGCGTGGGAGCGTTTGAAGTGTGTGGAACTGATTTTTGTGCTGGGGTGGGCTAACAAGGATGTAGCGCGGCGTTTGGGTCTGACGGAGCTGGCGGTGGCGAATCACAAGTATTTTGTGGTGCAGAAGCTGCGTGAGGCGGGTAAGTCGGCGCGTGTGAGCGAGGAGTTGCTGAGTGCGGTGGGTCTGGACTGATTGGGGGGTGTTTTGCACGGTGGTGTGCTGGTTCTGCGGCGGCTCCTGAAAAAACCCGGAATTCCCCGGAATTTGGCCCTGGAATCCGTGTTGTCGTGGGTATCAACGGGAGCCGAAATCTGGTAGAATTGTGAGGTTGCGGTGTCGAGTCTGGTGACGGTGATCTGATCTGGGATTCAAGAGGGAATTGAACATGCAATTGACGTGCAATCGTGCACAGTTTGCGGCGGCGTTTGCGGTGGCCGCATCGGCTGCCCCTTCGCGGACTCCGCGGGACGTGCTGAAGAACGTGCTGTTGATTGTCAGCAGTGCTGGCACTGAGCTGGTGGGCACGGATCAGGAGACTGGTTTGCGGTATGTTGTGGCCGGTGTGCAGACGAATTCTGACGGCGAGGTGCTCCTGCCGGCTCAGAAGCTGGCTGCAATTCTGCGTGAGCTGCAGTGTGAGACGTTTGAGCTGCATGTGGATGATCGGACGATCCTGCTAAAGGCTGGCGGATCGCGTTTCCGTCTGACATCTGAGGATCCTCATGAATTTCCTCCTGTTCCTCGTTTTACCGAGGGCAGTTATTTCCGGATTCCGGCGCCTGTGCTGCGTCAGATGATACGTCGCACGACGTTTGCTACGGATACGGAGAGCACCAGATATGCGCTGGGTGGTTTGTTGATGGAATTCTCTGAGGGTCAGGTGACTTTGGCGGCAACGGACAGTCGTCGTCTGGCGGTGGCTACTGCATTGTGCGAGCGTTACGGCGACCCTCTTACTCCGACTCGCACCACCGTCGTGCCGACGAAGGCGATGGGTTTGCTTGAACGCAGCATTGACGCGGAGGCGGATTTTGTGGACATCGTGGTGCATGAGAACGACGTGCTCATGCGGTCGGGTTCGTGTACAGTCAGCAGCCGCCTGGTGGAGGGGCGTTTTCCGCGGTATCGCGACGTGATTCCTCCGAATGGCAACGTGAGTATTCCGTTATCGGCCGGATTGTTTTATACGGCTGTTCGTCAGGCGCAAATTGTGACCGACGAAGAGACTCGCGGGGTCGACTTCCAGTTTACTCGCCAACTGCTGACTCTCAGCAGTGCGGCCAGTGCAGTGGGTGATTCGCGGATTGAGTTGCCGATTGAGTATCAGTATGACGATTTGCAGATCACGTTTGATCCGAAGTATGTGGGTGAGTTTTTGCGGGTGCTGAATCCTGAGACGCTGGTGGATCTGCAGTTGACGGACGGTGACACGGCGGCGGTGTTCCGAGTTGAGGATTCGTACACGTACGTTGTGATGCCATTGACACAGGATCGCTGAGTGGGGGTGTCTGGAGTGGTATTGCATGAGTGAGATCCCTGAGATTCCGAGGGGTTTGCCAGGGTCGCTGGGTCAGGCGATATTTCGTCTGATTCGTGAGCGTGGTCTGGCGGGTCGTTCGGAAGCGGATGCTCTGGATGCCGAATGGAAGTCGGTGGTGGGTCCGGATGCGGGGCGGCACAGTGCTGCGAGGAAGATCAAGGATGGGATTTTGGAGGTGGCCGTGACAAACGGTGCCATTCTGCAGGAGTTGCGTGGTTTTTTGCACGAGACCGTGTTGCAGCAACTGCAGCAGCGACTGCCGAATTCCGGAATTCGGGGTATCAGGTATATACGAGTCCGATAGTGTCAGGCGAGACTGCTGGCGGGTGAAGCGGGCAGTTTTCAGACGCAGTGGCTAATGGAAGAAGGCAGAATCGTGACTTCGACTTCAGAGTCGTCAGACCAGCCGTCCGCGGAGACGTCAGCAGCAGATTCATCGGCGGTATCGGCGGAGGCTGTGGCGGCTGCCGTACCGGCGAGCTATGGTGCGGATGAGATCCAGCATTTGAAGGGTGTGGAAGGCATTCGGACTCGCCCGGCCATGTACATTGGCGACACGGGTTCACCGGGTTTGCACCATCTGGTCTACGAGGTCGTGGACAACAGCATAGACGAGGCTGTGAACGGCTATGCGACTGAGATTGAGGTGCAGATCAACATCGACGAGAGTGTGTCGATTGTGGACAACGGTCGCGGGATACCTGTGGACACGGTGAAGGGGGACGGTCGTCCGGCGCTTGAGGTGGTGTTGACTGAGATTCACGCTGGGGGGAAGTTCAACCGCGAGAGTGGTTACCGTGTGGGCACGGGTGGATTGCACGGTGTGGGTATAACGGCGGTGAATGCGCTGAGCAGTTGGCTGCGGGCCGAGATTCGTCGTCAGGGATCGATTTGGGTGATGGATTTTGAGAAGGGCCGAGCGACGTCTGCTTTGCGGCAACTGGGCCGTGCCGACACCACGGGGACTCGCCTGACGTTCCTGCCGGACGGCACAATTTTCTCCGAAACAAGGTACTCCTTTGATACTCTGACTCGCCGCATGCGTGAGCTGGCGTTTTTGACGCCGGGGATACGGATTACGATTCGGGACGAGCGTTCGGGGCAGTCAGAAACGTTTTATTTTGAAGACGGTCTGGTGGAGTTTGTGCGTCACCTGAACAGGACTCAGACGCCGGTGACAGCGGATGTGTTTCGTACGGTGGGCGAGCAGGACGGTGTCGTGGTTGAGACTGCGATGCAGTACAACGACGGCTATACAGAGAATGTGCTGACGTTTGCGAACAACATTTTCAACCCGGACGGTGGTACGCATCTGAGTGGTTTCCGCACCGCACTGACTCGCACCATGAACAACTACGCGAAAGCGGGCAATTTGTTCAAGGAAGTGACTCCGGTTGGTGAGGACTTTCGCGAGGGGTTGACGGCAATTGTTTCGGTGCGGGTGCCGGATCCCAAGTTTACGTCGCAGAACAAGGTGAAGCTGACGAATGCGGAGGTTGAGGGTGCGGTGCAGATTGTGGTCGGCAACGCATTTAATCGCTATCTGGAAGAGAACCCTTCGATTGCGAAGAAGCTGGTGGCGAAGGCGATCATGGCTGCTGAGGCTCGCGAGGCTGCTCGCAAGTCCCGCGACATGGTCCGTCGCAAGGGTGCTCTGACGACAGGGGGTCTGCCGGAGAAGCTGCGGGACTGTCGCAGTCGGGATCTTGAGTCTACCGAACTGTATCTGGTGGAAGGGGATTCGGCGGGTGGTTCAGCGGATACCGGGCGTGATTCCAGCATTCAGGCGATTTTGCCTTTGCGAGGCAAGATTCTGAACGTGGAGAAGGCGCAACTGGTGAAGGTGCTGGACAACAATGAGATCAGCAATTTGTTCCGTGCGGTGGGTTTGTCGCCATCGGCGGGTGACGAGGAAATGGACATCAGCAAGCGACGGTACGGGAAGATCATTTTGATGACTGACGCCGACGTGGACGGCAGTCATATTCGCACATTGCTGCTGACGTTTTTGTTTCGGCACATGCGTCCTCTGGTGCAGAACGGTCACGTCTACATTGCTCAGCCGCCCTTGTTCCGAGTGACTCAGAAGAAGCAGATTCGTTACGTGCAGACTGCTCCGCAGATGATGGCAGAACTGATCAGCCTGGGGATGACGGGTACGAGGCTGTCAGTGCGAGCTGACGGGACAGTGTTTGAGGGTGAGAATCTGCAGAAGATGGTCGAGCTGGCGGAGCGGATGGAGCAGCCACTGGAGTTGCTGGAACGTCGCGGCGTGGATATTCGTTATTTGCTGCGATTTATGGGTTCGGAAAAATCGCGTTTGCCGCGATATCGGGTTTTGTATGCGGATTCGGAACGCTGGTTTATGGAGCGTGACGAGGCTGAGTCGTTTGTGCGCAGTCTGCAGCCGGCGGAATCAGTGGCGGGCGAGACTGCAGTTGCGGATGCTGTGGCGGCGACAACTGCTGCGGCGGGCGGGGCATCGGCGGCACCGTTTCGCACGGCAAATGCGCAGCTGGTGGACCTGCATGAGGTGCGAACATTGAATGAGTGTTTTGCGCAGCTGAAGGATTACGGTTTCTTTGCCACCGATTTTACTCCCGGTGAAGTTCGCAATGCTGAGCCTGTGTATCCGTTCCTGTTGCAACGTGAAGAGGACCGGGTGTTGATGCAGAGTCTGCGTGAGTTGCTGGAGGAGTTGCGGCGGCTTGGCAAGAAGGGGCTCAGCGTGACTCGCTTCAAGGGTCTCGGGGAAATGAATTCCGAGGAGCTTTGGGATACGAGCATGGACCCTGAGAAGCGGACGTTGCTGCAGGTGCGGATGGAGGACGCTGCTGCGGCGGATGAGATTTTCCGGGTTCTGATGGGTGATGCGGTTGAGCCGCGTCGTGAATTTATTGAGAAGCACGCCCTCGATGTGAAGGAACTGGACATTTGAGTGAGTGGCAGCAGATGGGGCGGGCAGGCCCTGTCCATCTGTCTGCGATCCTGTCTGCCGGTGCGATTCAGGCTTTGAAGCCCGTCAGATATGGAATTAACGGAGCGTGCTGAGCGACCTGATCGGCGGCGCTGAGCAGTCTGCCGAGGTAATCCCATTGTCCGGTGACCAGTGCATCGCGGGCACTTTCCGGCAGTGTCACGGGGACGGTGGTTGTGCCGACGGAGGCTGTGAGGCTGACGAGGTCGACGGTGACGTGTGCTGTGGGAGTCTGTTCGACGGCCGCGGCGAGTATTTCGAGGTCGGTGCGTGATGCTTTGACAGCGGGTATGCCGAGTGAGTTGCAGTTGCCGAAGAAGATTTCGGCGTAGGATTCCGCGATGATGGCTTTGATCCCCCAGCGCATGAGGGACTGCGGGGCGTGTTCGCGGGAGGAGCCGCAGCCGAAATTGCGTCCGGCGAGCAGAATTCCTGCACCCTGAAAGCGGTTTTGATCGAAGGGGTGGTGCGGATCTTGTCGGCGGTCATCTTCGAAGGCGTGTTCACCGAGTCCGTCGAAGGTGACGCAACGCAGAAATCGAGCGGGGATGATGCGATCGGTATCGATGTCATCCAGCAGGAGAGGAATAGCGGTGGCGGTGACGGAGCGAATTTCGCTGGCGGCCATTTGGTGGATTCTGCTGAAGACTTGCTGAGCGTGTGTATTGGTTTCCGCGGACAGATTCTTGCGGCTGAGCGGATTCTTACCTGCAGTTGGGGGTGGAATCAATCGGCGGGCAGTAGAATTCAGCAATGTCTCGCCTGTTGGCGTTTTGGGTAGCAGGGACTGAGTCTGTGCGATCTGTACCGAATCTGCAGGTTTTGGGGGTGGGGGATTGGGAATGGGTTCGCAGCCGTTGACGAATGAAGACATTGCCCTGCGTTATCTGGAGCAGTTGCCGTGGCCGCCGTATCCATTTCAGGAGCAGGCGATTTTCAGCTGGTTTGAGTCAGAGGACGGGATTCTGGTGTGTGCTCCGACGGGCACAGGCAAGACGGTAATTGCAGAGACGGCGTTGTATCATGCTTTGATGACGGGTCGCCGTGCCTACTACACGACTCCGCTGATTGCCTTGTCGGAGCAGAAGTATCGGGAGTTACGCGAGTCGGCGGTGCGGTGGGGGTTTTCGGAGGACAGCATTGGTCTGGTGACCGGCAATCGTCGTGAGAACGTGAAGGCTCCGATTTTGGTGGTGGTCGCTGAAATTCTGCTGAATCGTCTGCTGGATCAGGAGGAGGAGCGATTTGAGGACGTGGCGGCGGTAGTGATGGACGAGTTTCACAGTTTCAACGATCCGGAGCGGGGAATTGTCTGGGAGCTGAGTCTGGGGATGTTGCCGCGTCACTGTCGTCTGCTGCTGATCAGTGCGACGGTGGGCAATGCGACGGATTTTGTCGTCTGGCTGGCTCGAGACCATGGACGTCGGCTGCGTTTGCTGCAGAGTCAGGAGCGTCGCGTACCGCTGGATTTTCGCTGGGTGACGGACGAGTTTCTGCCGGATCATCTGCAGCAGATGACGTCTGGCGACGAGGGTTCACGTTACACACCGGCGCTGGTGTTTTGCTTTAATCGGAACGAGTGCTGGAGTGTGGCTGAGCAGATGCGGGGCAAGGATCTGCTGGCAGCCGGTCAGCAGCGTTTGATTCTGGAGGAGCTGGACCGTCATGACTGGTCAGTGGGTGCGGGCGGCAAGCTGCGTCAGTTCTTGCTGCGCGGGATTGGTCTGCATCATGCGGGGTTATTGCCGCGTTATCGGCGTGTGGTGGAGTCGTTGTTTCAGAAGAAGCTGTTGAGTCTGTGTATCTGCACGGAGACACTGGCGGCTGGAATTAATCTGCCGGCGCGATCTGTGGTGATGACATCGCTTTTGAAGGGGCCATATGGGGCGATGAAGCTGATTGATGCCAGTTCAGCTCATCAGATCTTTGGGCGTGCTGGTCGGCCGCAGTATGACGATCGTGGCTATGTGTTTGCAGTGGCTCACGAGGACGATGTGCGGTTGCACAAGTGGCAGGAAAAGTATGATCAGATTCCAGAGAACACGAAGGACCCGATGCTGATACGGGCGAAGAAGAATCTGAAGAAGAAGATGCCGAAGCGTCGTGAGGGGATGCAGTACTGGTCGGAGCGTCAGTTTTTATCTCTGCGTGATGCGCCGCCTGGGCGTCTGGCCAGTCGTGGTCGTTTTCCGTGGCGTCTGCTGGCTTGGCTGATTCGTCGGACGGGTGCGGTGCAGACTGTGCTGGATGCGATTCGTCAGCGTTTGCTGGATGCCGAGGCGAAGGAGGAGTCGATGCGTGAGGTAAGTCGCATGCTGATGACTCTGGAGGCGGGTGGTTTTCTGACGCTTGAGCCACCGCCGCCGCGTCGCAATCTGGTGTCGGCGGGGGCTGCTGATGAGATTATGTTTCGGTCGCGTGCGGCAGAGCTGGCGACTTTAGAGCTGCTGCATGCGATTGAGACGCATGCCGGCAATGCTCAGACTCGCTGGCTGTCATCATCACTGCCGCTGCTGACAGAAGCTGAGGCGGAGCGTCTGGCTGAGAGCAGTTCTGCTCAGGAGGCGGGTGCTGCGGCTGATTTTGGTGAGGGCTTGTTTGGTGAGGCTGCTGAGTTTTCGGAGTTAGCTGAGCCGGGGCGTTCGGTGTCTGCTGAGGAGTCTGGCGGGGCAGCGGTGTCGGGTGACGTGTCGAGGGCAGCACTGGTGCAGGAATCGGAGCCTGAAGTTGTGGCTGAGTCGGTTTCCGGCGGTGGTTTGCTGGGGCGTTTGATTCAGGAGGCTCGTACAGGCGGTCGAGCGGGCACTGGTGATCGGGCGAAGGCGTTGAAGCCGGTGAAGCGTGAGTTGTCTGTTGTACCGGTGTGGGACGATTATCAGCCGCGTCTGGCAATCGCGACTCCGCTGTTGCCGCTGATGAACTGTTTTCGCAGCATCAATCCGCTGTACGGGTTATTTTTGGCGGAGCACATGCATCGGGCCAGCCATGAGGAGCGATTGCTGTTGCTGGAGAGTGTGCTGGACATGCCGACATCTGTTGCCAATCTGGTACGAGTGCCGCTGCCGGATTCGATGCCAGCCGGTCCGCTGGCCAGTGAGTATTTGAATCCGCGGTTATTATCGCGTGGTCTGCTGACAGTTCAGGAGCTGACGGGATATTTTGATGAGGTGGAGCGTCGGCGGGTTTATCCGCTGCCGCTGGGTGATCGGATGCGGCTGCTATTCCAGAATGAGTTTCCGGGTGTTCAGGACGTGCATCAGCGGGGTGTGTGGTGTGTGGGAGATTTGCTGCGTTTTGGGGGTAATTTTGATCGATTTGTGCGAGCGCGGGATTTGTTGCGGCAGGAGGGAGTGGTGTTTCGTCACTGTTTGCGGATGATTTTGCTGCTGGGAGAATTTGCGGAAATCGAACCGCCGCAGCTCGATCCTTTGGAGTGGCGTCGTGACTTGGCGGAGCTGGCTTCGCTGCTGACGGATTCGTGTCGGGCGGTGGATCCGTCCAGTACGGACGAAGTGCTGACGACTTTGCGTGGTCATGCAGCGGGATTGGATACTGCTTTTTAGTGTGACTGATTTTGATCGGGAGAGTGGTGATGTCTGGAAAACTGCGTGGTGTGCTGCCGATTGTGCAGACTCCTTTTACGGCAACCGATGAGATTGACGTGCCGGTACTGCGGCGTGAGATTGACTGGGCTTTTGGTGCTGGTGCCAACGGCCTGGGATCTGGCATGGTATCTGAGACGTTTCGTCTGACGTATTCAGAACGATTGCGACTGACGGAGCTGATGGCTGAGTTTGCGGGCGGGCGTGGAGCAGTGTTTGCGGCTGTGGGGGCAGAGAGTTCGAAGCAGGCGGTGGAGTATGCGGCCGCGGCCGAGCGAGCGGGCTGTGATGCGGTTATGGCGGTACCTCCGCTGACATCGCGTGTGAGTACTGAGGCGATGACGGGATATTTTCGAGCGATTGCGGAGGGGACTGTGCTGCCCGTGATTGTGCAGGATGCATCGGGTTATGTGGGGCAGTCGATTCCGCTGGAGGTTAGTCTGAAGCTGCTGGATTTGTACGGCAGTGAGAAGATTGTTTTCAAGCCGGAGGCTTCACCGATTGGGCCGTGTTTGTCTGCGTTGCGGGATGCCAGTGGCGGTCGTGCTCAGATCTTTGAGGGTTCTGGCGGCATCCATCTGGTGGACAGTTTTCGTCGTGGTGTAACGGGCACGATGCCGGGTATGGATTTGCTGGAAGGCGTCGTGGCGTTATGGGGTGCATTGAGCAGCGGTGCGGAGGAGCGAGCGTATCAATTGTGGCATCCGATTTGTGGTCTGGTGGCGCTGCAGTTGCAGGCGGGGCTGGACGGCTTTTTGGCGATTGAGAAGTATCTGCTGGTGAAGCGCGGGTTGTTCATATCGGCGGCTCGACGGCAGCCTTATGGCTGGACGCTGGATGCAGAAACTGCCGGGGAGGTGGATCGACTGTACGAGCGTCTGCAGCGGGTGCTGGCAGCGGGTGATTAGTGTTTTCCGAGGCTGGTTCGGCGGTGTGGACCGAAGCCCCAGAAGTCTTCCAGCGGGTGGACTCGGTGATCTGCTTCGTACTGTCCTTCTCCGCCCTGCTGGTTTTGACCGTGGTACCAGTGCTGGCTGTAGTTTGAGTACCATGGCATGTAGTCAACTCCGAAGGTTCCTTCGTTGGTGCGTCGACCTTCACCGTAAAGCCGAGAGGCTGGGAAGCCAAACAGTGCTGCTCCGCCACCAACGTAATATCCGCGAGTTTTGCGATTGGGCCATGTGGTGGCCCACGGAGCGATGCGTTTGGGGTGTCCGGCGCGTTGGGCCGGAGTTTCTCGGTTGTGCAGTGTGGCTCGTCCGGCGGTGCGACGCGGGTCGCGTCCGGCTGCGTGGGTGTGGTTGTGTGGCAGCAGTGTCAGCAGCAGTGTAAGCAGTACGGCTGTTCGGAAAAGTGGTTGCATCACGAGTATTCTGACGGCATCAGCCAAAGGGGACTCGATTGAATTTAATAAACGGCAGTCGGACTCCGTCGACAAACACATCGTCGGCACTGAGGACTCCGTTTTGTCGCGGCAGGAAGTTTTGTGCGGCGAGGAATGTGACGACATCGTCCTGGTCGACGCCGTCGCCGCTGACACCGAGGCCTCCGATCAGTGTTCCATTGCGATAAAGTGGCGTGCTGCCGGGAAAGAACACAATGCCATTCTGGTGTTTCAGGCTGGTATTGGCATCCTGGAAGTTGCGACCGGGGTTGAAGGCATCGAAGCCGAGCACAGTGTCGTACATGTTGCTGGCTGGCGTGGGTGCACCGATGTTTTCGGCGGTTTGGGGATTGATTTCGGGATTTTTCGCTGGGTTGAGTGTGGAGAAGGTCGGGGGGACAGATCCTTCGACTCCGGCGGGAAACCGCGGTTCTGCCAGGAATCTGAAGGTGCGATTGGTGAAGGCTGTTTCAGGGGGCACGTCGGTAACGGCATCAGCGGGCTGCAGTGCATCGCTGGCGTAGTAGGCCGTGTTGCGTGCTTTTGCAACAGCCACGTCGATGGAGAAGAATGTGGCATCGGGCATGCGGTAGAGTCCGACGACTTCTCCGCTGGTGTCGGTTACGGCCAGCACCATCCTTGTGCGTGATCCTGCGGGGACCCGAATGGCGGCTCGTGTTTTATCTGCGGCGACGATGCCGTTGTCGATGATCTGCTGGACTTCGGCGGCGGTGATGCCGGTGCCATTTTTAGGCGGTACGAGCCAGCCGCTGGGGACAGTTCCGCCGGGCAGCAGCTGGATGCCGCCGGGACCTACCGGCTGATTGGTACCGTTGACGGTGCCCTGGCCGAGGGACTGGGCGAGGGCTACCGTCTGGCGGACACCTTCGATTCCAGGCGTGGGCCCAACAATTTCGAGGTCGATTCCGACGAGTGTGATGTGGTCGAAGGGCAGGTCGATATCGGGGATCGCGGGGATCCCGTCGAGTGTTCCGATCTGTGCGCCGGGGGCACCGGTACCGAAGATCTGTGCGGTGCGACTGCCGCCGGCGGCTGCGAGGGCGATGAGTTCCGCTTCGAGAACTTTGGGTGCATTGGTGCGAGCGGTTTCGGATTGTCCGGGGGTGAAACCCTGTTCCCACGTTGCAAAGCCGTCCGGGCCAGGGAAGAAGACCCCGATGCCGCCGACGAGTGTGTCACCGATGGTATCGCTGTTAATATCTCGGAATAGCGGAATGCCGCCGGGCAAAGTGGCGATACCGCGGGATTGTTGTGTCGGTGCCAAACCTGTCACGAATCCCCAGGATTCGGGTGTTGGCACATCTTTGCCGGCTGCGAAAGTGGCGTCGAAGCGGGCGGACAGCAGCAGGTCATCACCGCCGCCATTTTCGCGGATGCCATTGAGTCCGGCGTGTACGAGGCTGTCGCGGTTGGTGTGTTCGATGGCGAACAGGTCAACTGGTGGTGTGTGCAGGATTTCGGGAGGAAAGTGTCCGCCGACGCCGACTGGCGCAACGAAGCCAGGTCCCTGCACGACCGGGTCGATTGAATTGGGATTGGATTCCACTTCGCGTTGCGTGATGGTGGTCTGGCTGATGAAGCGGATGGTGCGTGAGGTGAGCGGACCGACAGTGCCGGCGGAGGGATCACCGTTCGAAAACATGGCGGCGGTGCGTGCTTTGGCAACAGCCCCGTCGATCATGAAGGCGAGTGTCTGATTATCGGGCGCAGCAACGCCGCTTTCGGTGCGGACACCGAGGATGGTGCCGGCGCGGTCAACGACAGCGATGATGGCATCGTTGCCGGGGGTAGCGGCGGACGCGCGATCGAGCAGCGTCCCGACTTCGGTGGTGGTCAGCTGTGGATCACCCAGTCCGAGCAGCGGGAAGGATGGAGTACTGGCAACAGGCGATTGAGCCGGAGCGGCGGCTGGGGCCGCTGCAGAGTTTCCGCTGGTGCCGGTTGCTGCTGCGGTACCCGTTCCGACTGGACTGATGGCAGTGCTGCCTGAGTTCGCTGCGGGACGAGGGCTGGGAAAGTCGGCGATCGAGGCCGGGCCGGAGTAGCTGCCATTCATCAGACCTGTATTGGAATCGGGCAGTCCGAGAGCGTGGCCGGTTTCGTGAGCGAGGGCCGTGAATAGGTCGGGTTGTCCGGTGGTCGCGCCGTTGCTGGACCATGATTCGGATGAGTCGAGCCAGACGAGTCCATGTACGGAGTGGTGGTCGGGGGATGTGAGCAGATTGCTGCCACCGACTCCGAGCAATCCTCCGGGTGCTGACGACAGCTGCAATGGCTCAAGTGAACCGATGCCGATGTTCAGGATGGAGGCGAGGGGGCTGGAGGTATCGCGGTAGAACTGAAATCTTCCGGCGGAGGCCTGTTCCCATGCCTGCAGCGCATGTTCGGCGATGTGCTGCTGTTCCCTGCTGATCAGGTTTGGGCTGTTTTGCAGGTCGCGAAAGTCATAGGCAATTCGCAGACTGCGAGCGGCTGTGGAATCTGAGTTCGGCTGTGGTGTGTCGGGTGTTTGAGGAGCGGAGTCGAGGGAAGCAGGGAGCAGTGCTGGCAGGGTATTCAGGCTACCTGCGCAAAGCCGTGCTTCCAGAAATTCGGCAGCGGTGCGGGACGGACTTCTGCGGCGGCGCAAGAGTGTTGTCGGGAACGGTTGATTCAGCAGCCACGAAATCATTGGGGGGCCTCACGGAGAATCTGCGCAATCTCTCCTCTCATTTCGGTCGGCAGATTTCCTGCGGCTGCTGCAGCTAATCCATCTCCTGGGATCGGAATCTCGTGAATAATCGGATTAAGTTGTCCAGTCTGTGCAGACTGCCGTGTGGTCAGTCCGGCACGTTTAAGCGAGAGGGGCAGGGCTGTAGTTGTGCGGTGAGTGGGTGTCAAAGGAATGGAAACAGGGGTGTTTTTCAGAGCAGAACTCGGGCTGGCAAGCCCGAGCTACGGTTTGTCGCGCGGTGACTGGAGAGCCGGAGTTGCGGTTGTAGTAGCGGGGCTGCATCAACGGGCGTGCCCGGGACGTGTTGACCGGAGGACGATGCGAAATCGCAGTGCAGCCAGCCGCATCAGGACGACGACGAAGGTGGCAATGGCAAAGTCCAGTGAATCTGCCAGTACGAGTTGTCTAAGTCCGATGAGGATCCAGCCACCGGTGAAGGCACAGGTGGCGTAGAGCGGTGTGTCGGGGCGGAACAGTCCGGGCACTTCATTGCAGACAATATCGGCGATGACTCCACCGAAGGATCCGGTGATCACACCCAGCAGGACGGCGACAAACGGGGCGACATCCTGATCGAGGGCGAGCTGGGTACCGACGATGCTGAAGAGTCCGAGTCCGAGTGCGTCGGCCAGATCGAGCAGTCGGACGGCCGTCCGGGGAATGCGGGGCAGCATGGAGAGGCAGCAGGCGACTACGAAGACGATCACGGGATAGCGTGAGTGTTCGATCCAGAACAGTGGGTGTCGATCGAGCAGGAGGTCGCGCAAGCTGCCTCCGCCGAAGGCGGTCATCATGGCGACCGAGACAACTCCAACGAGATCCAGTCCTTTGCGTCTGGCTGCGAGGACACCGAAGACAGCCCCGCTGATTACGGCCAGCAACTCGATCGTGGAGATCATTGCGGATTTCCGGGGGCCTCTGTTGCTGGTGATTTCTGCATGGTGGCGGTGGTGCCGGTTTCGTCCATCTGTTGCCACTGAGCGTCGTCGGTCATCAGCAGTTGCCACGCGCGTTTGCGGATCTGGTCTTCCTTGAGCAGTTTATAGACGTGGACTTCCAGTTGTTCGATGCCGGGAAGCGGCTGCAGTTTGCGAGTCATGGCTGCGACGCGTTGTCTGAGGTGCAGCATGGCCTGCTGGTCAGTCGGCTGTTCCGACGTGGGGTCTGTTTCGGACTTAATGGCCACTCGAAGGATCATCGGAGTCTGTTTGTGAATTTTCTTGCGTCCGCCGTTGACTCGCGGGGCAGATCCAGGAAATTCGCGCACGATGGCTTCCTGCAGCGGCATGAACGGCGTGAGGTGCAGTGTCCAGTAGGTGTAAAGGAAGGCTGTGGCGAGGATTCCCATGACAAACATCAGCACGACGACGGTCCGACCGCTGACTGGCTGTTTGCTGGTTGACGCGACGATGTTTGTTGCCAAAGCCGGTTGCTGAGACATGGACCGGTGCTTTCTAGGTATCGAGGCGACGGGCAGATCAGCCGCCGATGGGTCGACTGATGACACCCTCGGTTGGGCTGGATGCGGTCGCGTAAAGTTTGCGTGGAATCCGACCGGAGAGGAGTGCATCCCGGCCGGCCTGACATGCCATTCGCATGGCATGAGCCATTCTAAGGGGGTCGCGAGCGCTGGCAATTGCGGTATTCAGCAGGACTCCGTCACAGCCCAGTTCCATTGCCACCGCCACGTCACTGGCCGTGCCCACTCCTGCGTCAACAATTACGGGATAATCGGGATCATTCTCTTTGAGGTATTCGAGGCAGATGCGGATGTTGTTGGGGTTGAGGATTCCCTGACCACTGCCGATCGGGCTGCCGGCGGGCATCACCGAGGTGGCTCCGGCAAGTTTCAGTCGGCGGGCTGTGATGGGGTCGTCGGAGGTGTAGCAGAGGACCTGAAAGCCGTCGGCAACCAGTTGTTCGCAGGCGACGACGGTGGCGACGGGGTCAGGCAGCAGTGTGCGAGTATCAGCCAAAACTTCCAGCTTGACCCAGTCGGCGCCCGGGTTTTCGAGGCCCCGCAGGATTTCGCGTCCGAGTCTGGCGACGCGGACTGCGTCATCGACATTGAAGCAGCCGGCGGTGTTGGGAAGAATGGTGTAGCGGCTGAGATCGATGAAATCGAGGATATTTCTGCCTGAGGCATCCACCAGTCGTTCGCGCCGGACGGCCACTGTGATGACGTCTGATCCACTGGCTTCGAGGCACTGCTGCATCAGTTCGAGGGTGGCATACTTGCCGGTGCCCACGATCAGCCTCGATTTCAGGGTGTGGCTTCCCAGTACGAGTGGTTTGTCAGCCAGCGGTGAACTCATGAACGTCTGCTTTCCACCATATTCTCAGATGCTAACCACCGCCGACCAGAGTCACAATTTCGATCTGGTCACCGTCCAGCAGCGTCACTGTGCGATGAGTTTCGCGCGGCACCACGACGCGATTGCGTTCGACGGCGCAGTACCGGCTCTCGATTTTCAGGTCCGCCAGCAGATCTGAGATTGTCGATGCTGCGGGAATGTCTCGCGGTGCACCATTCAACGTGATTTGCATCAGCCATCCTGTCCGCCATGGTCAGCAGCGGCTGCTGTACCGAAGGCGATTGATTGAGAGGGCCCGGGCGGGATTGCCGGACCCCCGTCTGAAACGCAGCGGCGGGCTCAGAGTTCGTAGTCTTCTTCGCCGTCGCTTTTTCCGCCGAAGGATGTGCGAAGTGCTTCAGCCTGAGCTTTAACGGTGGCATCAGGGCCGGTCAGTTTCAGGAAGTAGACTTCTTCACTGGGCAGTACAACGATGACGCCCAGCATGCGATATCCGGGTGCTGGTTCTGTTTTTCTCAGAATCGGCGGACCGACGGACTTCTGGAAGGTGCCGGTGATGTCGGCCACGTAGTACTCGTTGGCGCCGGCTTTGCCTTTTTTGACTGCAGCTTTGCGTCCGGCAGCGTCAAACTGGGAGATCCAGCGCTGCAGATTGGGAGCGATACCACCGCCACCGCCGGCGAAGGTGGAGATGGCCAGTTCACCCTTGTCCTTATCGCCGGCAGCGGCCGGGATGAAGTAGGTGGCCAGTCGCATCTGGCTTTGCTGGTCCGAGGCCGACCATGACTTGGGCAGCGTCAGGGACAGATCCCGGAGCTTGACGGTAGTGGTTTCTTCGGCCTTTGCGTTAGTCTTCTTTGCCGCTTCGTCAGCGGCGTGGAGGCAGCAGGCAGAGTTCAACAGGAGGGCCAGTGCGAGGGAACAAAACAACTTCATTGAGATGACTCCGGTTTGGAAACTTTAGACAGCGAATGCTGGTGCAGCCTGTTACTTGCCTGCACCCTGGTCGCTGGCAGCGGGTTTTGCCTTTTCGATGCGGCCAAACATGTGGCCACCCACCTTGCCGTGCTGCCAGGTGCCGGCGTAGCGATCTTCATGGAACAGGACCCGGGCGGAAAATCCTTCCCCAAGTCCGGGGATTGACGCGTTGGTCAGAGATACCATGGGTGTTTCACCGGCCCAGAGCAGGGGAACTGTGACGGGGAGTTTGGTATCCAGTTTGCCGTATTTAATGCGTACTGTGAAGACCCAGAGATCGCCGGAGGCCTTCACCGCACTTTCGATTTCGTAACGTTCGGGTTTCAGCGGATCACCTTCAGTCTGGCCATCGACGGTAAACGTACCGACCAGCACACTGTTTTCCATTTGCCTTGTGAATGCCTGTTCCCGGGGCGTCAATTCGTCGGCAGCTGCCGAAATGCTGAAGAGTGCTGCGATGAGAGCAGTCGAGAGCAGGACCCTGGTGTTCGACATGACTAAATGCTCCTGTGCCACGGTGGCGTTTGCCTTTTCCGGGTGTTGTAGCCGGGTACGACCGCTGGAACAACCGGCAACCCCACCTCGCATCATAGGCGAACCGCGGTTGACGATCAAATCGGTCACTGTCTGAGGGAATTTCGCTTCAGGTTTGGCAGCGGGAATCGAAACAGGCCGACCGATGTTCTGATCGGTCGGCCTGACGATTGCCTGCGCCTGCGTACAGATCCTGGCTGGAGTGAGGGTTTAGCGAACCAGTTTCCCGACTTCCTGTGTGAGGTTTTTAGGTGAGACGCTGGTGGAGACAACTTTTCCGGTGCCGTCCACGAGCCAGATGGACGGGCAGCGGGCCAGTCCCCACCATGTAACGATCGGGTTGTTCCAGGAACGCTGTTCGGCATCGGGGAAGAACACCTGCTGACCGGGCACCTGGTGCATATCGAGGAATCGATTGAGTCCTCCTTCTTCTTCGTCCATTGCCACTCCGATGACTCGCAGTTTGTCACTGGTCGCTTTTTCGAGAGCCGCGTTGATGGCAGGAAGGAACTGTTCGGCGAAGAGTGCTTTTTCTGATTCCCAGAAGTAAATGAGTGTGGCTTTGCCGCGGAAGTCAGTGGCGGAGATTTGACCTCCATCGATGGTGGGGCCGTCGAATTGAGTCAGTTTTTGGCCGACGACGGACAGTCTGCGGAGTGAGGCGGCAGCTTCCTGTCCCTGATCGGTGGAGGAAAAATTTTCAGAGAGTGCGACGTAGCAGAGTCGGCTCTCGGTGAACAGTCGTGGTTTTAGTTCGAGGTCCTGCGAGGCATCGGCGTGCAGTTCGCAGCTGCGAGCGGCGCCGAACAGCAGTGATGCGGCGCGATTTTGCTGTTCGGGGAAGCGGTCAGCAAATTCGCGGGCCCAGCGTGACAGGGTTTCAAACCAGACGGGCTGGCTGGCGCCGACCAGGCCGGCTCGAGTGTGAGCGAACCGGGCCATGTAAAAGACACCTTCGGCTGCTGCAGCGGATTTTGGATCGCGGTCACTGAGTGCCTGCACGTCTGAGCAGAAGATATCGATGTCGGCTTCATCACCGGCCAGTGCATTCTGAAACCGGGCTTCCAGCAACTGGCTGACTGCGGCCTGGAACTGTGTTTTTTTGGCATCGTCCGTCATGGTCAGCCGGATAACTCGAGTGGCCATATCGACGATGCGTTCATTGCGTTCGCGGCGTGCTGTTTTGGCCTGTTCGATATCGTTGGGGACTGGCGAAATTCGGAGTTTCTGAATTTCGTTCAGTGTAGCAGTGGCTTCATCTTTGGGGGCGGCCGAGGCCAGGGATTTTGGCTTGTCGGCGGCAGGAGTTTTCAAGAGCGTTGCCGCGCGAATGTTGGTTTGCGAGGCATCTGCTGAGGCCAGGGTGGCCGGGACGGGTGCAGTGGCTGCCGAGCCGGCTGCTGCTGTGGCTGTATCGGTGCTGCTGGCAGTTGGTGTGGGGACAGCGGCGACGGGATTTGCAGATTCGCTGCCGCCACAGCCGGAGATTGCAGCCAGAATAATCAAAATCCAGCCGGTTGTGTGCAGGTGGGAAGTTGCCATAGCCATCGATCCTTCGACTTTTGCGGAAGCTCAGGCCTGCCCTGGCCATGAGTCTTTTCCGGCAGAATAAACGAAATTCCGAGGCTTGGGAAGGTCGAGATTGCTAGTCGGGAATGGTGTGGAGGCTGGTAAGAGGGTTAATTTCAGGGCTGTCCGGGCGGTTTTGGAAACTGAGCGGGCCTGAAGAAGTTTCTGGGTGGTCGACGTGAGTTCGCTCGACTGAAGAGTAGCTGTGGCTAGAATCCCGCGGTTTCTGTCACGGTCTGGCACGAGAGATGGAAGAAGTCATCGGAATGAATGCTGAAAAAAAACTAATCCGCGTGGGTCATAGTCCGGATCCGGACGACGCCTTCATGTTCCATGCTTTGGCGAACGATGCGATTGACACTGGTCGCTACCGTTTTGAGCACGAACTGCAGGACATTGAGACGCTGAATCGTCGTGCTTTTGGTGGCGAACTGGAACTGACGGCAGTCAGTATACACGGTTTTGCATTCATTGACGACAAGTACGCGTTATGCGCGTGCGGAGCCAGCATGGGTGACAATTACGGCCCAATGGTGGTGGCTCGTGAGGGGTTGTCGATTGCCGACCTGCGCAGTCGCCGGATTGCGGTCCCGGGGACTCTTACCAGCGCCTTTTTGTCGCTCAAACTGCTCCTGGGTGACGGTTTTGAGTATGAGGTGGAGCCCTTTGACGAGATTCTGAATCTCGTGGCTGCGGGCAAGTACGACGCTGGTCTGATTATTCATGAGGGCCAACTGACATATGCGAATCAGGGACTAAAGTTGATCGTGGATTTGGGCAAGTGGTGGTATGACGAAACGGGAGGTCTGCCGTTGCCGCTGGGTGGCAACGCGATTCGGCGTGACCTTGGCGAGCAGGCGATGGTGGAAGTGAATGCTCTGTTGAAGCAGAGCATTGAGTATGGTCTGGCGCATCGTGAGGCTGCCTTGCAGCACGCGATGAAGTATGGTCGTGACCTCGATCACGCCAAGACGGACCGTTTTGTCGGCATGTACGTCAACGACTGGACGGTGGACTTCGGGCCTCGCGGCAGGGAAGCAGTTCGGCTGCTGCTGCGGCGGGGCTACGAAAGCGGTATAATCCCGCGTCTGGTGGTTCCCGAATTTATCGGATGATGGTGACAGCCGTTGTCAAACCTGATTAGGCGGCTTGAACGGGAGAGATTCCTGCTTAGGCTGCATCCATATCGGCGATGCGGTTTTTCGGGACAAATAGTTCAGTGGCCTCTGAGTGCAGGCAGTACCGCATATAGTACGCATCTTCGCTGGTGTCGTTGTAGTGACCGCGAAGAACGGTGACTGCGCGGAATCCGCTGGAGGCGAAGAACAACTGAGCGGGAACGTTTGTTTCGCGTACTTCGAGTACAATTTCGCTGCGGCGCTGCTGTGACAGTTTGTCGATCAGTCGTTGCACCATCTGGAGTCCGATGCCATTGCGGCGGACGTCAGCGGCGACGGCGAAGTTGAGAATTCGCAGCATGGACTTGTGCAGTTCGTAGATGATGAAGCCGACGATGCGATGGTCGAGTTCTGCAACGGTGCCGATGCAGTTGCGTTGCCGGAGGCAGCAGAGGAATTCTTCCTCAGTCCAGGGGAACTGGAAGCTGGACCTTTCAATAGCCAGCACATCGTCCATATCGCGGCGGATGAGCCAGCGAATCTGGGTTCGTGAAGCTTCGAGGCGAGGGCGATCATCATTGCCTTCGGCCGGGTCTTGATGTAATGAACGTTTCACTGCCATACCGGCCTCCGTGCCGATAATAACAAATACCACCGAAACTGCCGGGCTGGCCGAAAATGTATCCTCGCGGACTGCAGATGCAGTCTTTGTGCAGCGAATCCCTGCTGCGGATACGAATATCGGACAGTGAAGAACGAGGGACATCATGTCCCGTCCTGAGGCTGGTAAGGGACCTCGAGGTGCCGAAGGTTAGCAGACGTTTTGGGGTTCGTCTACAGAGATGAGGCGGCTACGGGCCCAGTTCGTGGCGGGTGCGACGGGTTGTCGGCAGGACTACGGCATTTCCTGCCACAATGACGGGGGCGCGGCGGATTTGACTATGCACGAGTGACAGAGTAACAAAGGTGAGTTGTCGCACGGTGGATGGAGGTGCAGAGGCAACTGCCAGCGGGAGACGTTTCATGGGTGATCTGGCGATGAAATGGTGGTTTTGTGCAGGATTGATCGGGGGAATGGCGGGGGTTGTGGCCGTCGTTTTGATTCACTGGCGTGTTCGGGCTGGCGGGGCGGGCTGGCCGGCTTGGGCGTGTTACCAGATCGCGCGAGTGCATCGGGTAGTTTTTGTGAGTGTGAAGCATGTGGGTGAGTGTTCAATTCCGGAATTTGGTCCGGCGATTATCGTGGCCAACCACAGCAGTCCGGTGGACCCTGTGCTCATCTGGGCTCGTCATTTCGCGCATTTTCGGCGTCCACATCTGCGGGTGATCGGATATTTGACAGCGCGGGAGTATTTTGAGTTGCCGGGGTTTGTGAACTGGGTGTGTCGGGCGATGGAGTGTATTCCGGTGGATCGTGACGGCCGGGATATGCAGTCGGTGCGGCGGGCGCTGGATCGTTTGAAGCAGGGGCGTTTGCTGGGTTTGTTCCCTGAGGGGCGTCTGAATGAGGACAGTCCGGATGAGCGGCTGCTTGCGGGGGACACGGGGGTGGCCTGGCTGGCTCTGAAGGCTGCGGTTCCGGTGATCCCTATTTTTATCCGGAACGCTCCGCGTTCGCCTTCGATGGTGTGGGTATTTTTTCGGCGTGCGCGGGTGGAGCTAATTTATGGGAAGCCGCTGGATTTATCTCTCTGGCAAGGACGGCGGACCAGTCCTGAGCTGTTGTGTGAGGTGACGGATTACATCATGGGCAGCCTGGCCGAACTGGGGGGCATTCGCTATACTGTCAGCGGTCGGCCACCGGCACAGTCCGCCTGAAGGCTGCGTCTGTTTCAGCAGGATGTGGCTGTTATGTCAGTGGTAGTATTAGGTGACTCATCCGATTCGTCGGCGGGTGCCACGGGGATGTCTGCAGCGGGGGCAGTGCGCTGGCTGCGGATTCGGGGTGCCAGGACTCACAATCTGCAGCATGTGGATGCGGACCTGCCGATCGGTCGGCTGACAGTGGTGACGGGTGTGAGCGGATCCGGCAAGAGTTCGCTGATTTTTGATACCTTGTTTGCCGAGAGCCAGCGGCGTTATTTGGAGTGCATCTCCATCCGGACCAGGGCTCTGCTGCAGCAGTTGCCGCGGGCGGACGTGGATGAGATTTCTGGGTTGTCTCCTGCGATCAGTGTGGATCAGCGAGTCACGACCGCGCCAGTGCGAAGTACTCTGGCTGTCGTCACGGAGATTCACGACTACCTGCGGCTGCTGTATTCGCGAGCCGGTACGGTGCACTGCACGGGCTGCGGTCGTCCGGTGCGGCAGCAGTCAACTGAGCAGATTGTGTCTCAGGTGCTGTCGTTACCGGAGCGGACGAAGCTGATGGTACTGGCTCCGCTGGTGCGGCAGCGACGTGGTGCGCACGCTGAGGTGCTGGAGCGGATCGTGCGAAATGGTTTTGTGCGGGCGCGGATCGACGGTGAGCTGGTGGATGTGGCTGAGGCCGGCAAGTTGTCTCCGGGGCGGCTGCACAGTATTGAGGCGGTGGTGGACCGGATTGTGATCAAGGACGGTGTTGCGGGGCGATTGCGGGAATCGATCGAGCTGGCTTGTCGGGAGAGTGAGGGGACGTGTCAGATCAGTTATGAGGAGTCTGGTGAGTGGCGTGAGATTTTTTACAGTACTCGTTTTGTCTGTCCCGACTGCAGTCTCAGCTTTCCAACTCCGGATCCCGCAACGCTCAGCCATTTTTCGGCTCGTGGTGCCTGTACGGTTTGTCGCGGGCTGGGGGTCGTGGTGAGTGAGGAGGAGGAGCTGCCGGACATGTGGCAGGCTGCTGAGTGCAGCAGCTGTGCGGGCGAGCGTCTGAATCCGGTGTCGCGAGGCATTCAGTTTTTGGGGACGACGTTGCCGCAGTTTTGCAGGCTGACGGTGGAGCGGGCTTTGGCACTGGTGCTGGAGTGGTCAGATCGTCTTGTGTGCGGTGAGGCTTTGATTTCGCGTGAGGCCCGTCTGGTGGCAGAGCGGACATTGCCTGAGCTGCAGTCTCGACTGCGGTGTCTGGAGGAAATTGGTTTGGGGTATCTGACGCTCGACCGACCGGCTCGAACGCTGTCGGGGGGCGAGTATCAGCGAGCGCGGCTGGCATCTTGTCTGTCGGCGGGTGTGCATGGTGCTCACTATGTGCTTGATGAGCCGACGGCGGGTTTGCATCCCCGGGATACTCGGCGGCTGCTGCGTGCGCTGCAGAAGCTGCGGGATCAGGGGTGTACGGTGATTGTGGTTGAGCATGATGCGGAGGTGATGCTGGCGGCGGACTGGCTGCTGGATCTTGGTCCGGGAGCGGGACGTGACGGTGGTCGACTGTTGTTTGCGGGGACACCGGCTGACTGTCGGGCTCGCGCTGAGACTCCAACTGGCCGTTTTCTGCGGGCGTGGGCAGAACGCCGGCACCGGCTGGGTGTGGCTGGTGCGTCTGCGGGGGCGACGGTTGCGAAGCCGGGCGAGCGTGGCTGGCTGCGAATTGAGGGGGCGGGTCTGAACAACCTGCAGTCGGTGACGGCTGAGCTGCCGCTGGGCTGTTTGACTGTGGTTTCGGGGGTGAGTGGTTCGGGCAAGAGTTCGCTGATTCGGGGCACGCTGGTGCCATTTCTGACGCAGGTTTTGGGTGTGGAGGGTTTGGGTGAGGGGCAATTGCGGCAGGCTGCGGAGCGAGTGCGGTGTGCGGGAGTGACGGGGTGGCAGTCTGTGCAGCGTCTGGTGACGATTAATCAGTCACCGCCGGGCCGTTCGGCTCGCTCATGTCTGGCGACTTTGGGTCCGATCTGGACGGAGATTCGTCGTTTGTACGCGAAGACTCGCGAGGCTCGTGCGCGTGGTCTGGGCTCGCAGTTTTTCAGTTTCAATGCGGGTGGTGGTCGTTGTGCGAGTTGTCTGGGTCTGGGCAGTCGCAGTGTGCGTACGGCATTTTTCCCGCAGGCGGCGGTGGAGTGTCCGACGTGTCGGGGATCGCGTTTTGGGCCGGTGGCCAGTTCGATCCGGTTTCGTGGTCGTTCGGTGGCGGAAGTGCTGCAGATGCGAGCGGACGAGGCGCGGCAGTTTTTTTCGGAGTTTCCGGTTCTGAGTGCAGCCTTGTCGACCTATTGTGATGTGGGGCTGGGGTATGTGCAGCTTGGTCAGCCGACGAGTTCGTATTCCGGGGGAGAAAACCAGCGGGCTCGTCTGGCGACGGCCCTGACGGGTGCGGGCGGTCCGGCGACTTTGTTTGTGCTGGACGAGCCGACCAGCGGGATGCATCCGCAGGATGTGTCGCTGCTGATGCGGCATTTGCGGACGCTGTGTGAGCGGGGGCATTCGGTAGTGGTGATTGAGCACAACACGGAGGTGTTGAGTGGTGCGGACTGGGTGCTGGATCTGGGGCCGGATGCAGCGGCGGCGGGAGGCCGTCTGATGTTCAGCGGGGTACCAGCGGATTTGTGCCTGCAGGTGGGCAGTGCAACGGGGGCATCACTGCGGGGGCAGGGCTGAGGGCGGTGGTTGAACGGGAGGACTGGTTTCCAAAAGTTGTCTGAGCCATGCGAGGCCCGTGGCTTCATCCTGAAACTCACCCTGCTGTTGTGCTGTTTTGCAGGTTGCCAGTACCTGTTTGAACGAGGGTGCAGGCTGATATCCGAGTGCGATCAGGTGTCGTCCGAGGATGAGTGGCGGTGTTTTTTGCGGGGGAGGCTGGTACGGGTTATTGGCAGCGATGGTGAGTATTTGTTGAGCGAACTGTCGGACGGCGGGTGTCAGTCCGGTGGGCAGCGGCGGGCGTCCGCTGAGATCTGCTTCAATCAGGCGGATCAGCTGAGTGACTGGTGCGGGGTGCAGTCGCGCAAGCAGTCGGTGGCTGTCTTTGTGACTGAGGGCGGGACTGGCGTGCACCAGGTGTTCGGCGACCAGTGGCAGAATCGTATCGATGTGCTGTGTTGGTGCCTGAATTTTCTCGAGGAGCTGAGTGGCGACGGGGACTCCGGCGGCAGGGTGTCCGGGAGCTTTCCAGCGTCCCTGTTCAAAGACGGTTGTGGCAGGTTTGCCGAGGTCGTGACAGAGTGCGGCGAGCAGCAGTTCTTCCTGCTGTTCTGAGCTGAGGCCGTCGCGCTGGCTGATGATGGCGGCCTGATCGCACACATGCAGCGTGTGCACCCAGACATCACCTTCCGGGTGCCAGTGCGGGTCCTGTGGAGTTTCGCGGAGTGCGGCGAGTTCGGGGAACAGTGCGAACTGGCCTGAGTGCAGGAGTGACAGGAGGGTGTCGGAGGGGCGTGCAGCTGTTGTCCACTGCTGCCAGAACTGCCACGTTTGTGGATCTGTCATGCGTTTGTTTCCGGAGTATGGGGTTCCTGAGCGGGCCTTGTGAGTTGCCAGCGGTCGATGATGCGGCTGATTTCGTGGAATGACTGGGTGGCGGCATCGGGGCGTGCGACGATCTGGTCGAGGGAGCCGTAGTGTTCTGCGATGCATTCGAGGAGCAGTTGTCGGATGGCAGGGACATCAGGCTGTTCGGGAAGTCGGCTGTGGAGGCAGGCGTGTTCGAGTTATTTTTCTTTGGCGGAGGCCCAGCTGCGAATTTCGGCTTCGGAGATTTCGCCGCGGCGAATGGCTTTGTGGTGTTCTCGATCGCGGCGGAGGTCGAGTTCGCCGTGCAGCAGCAGTTGTTCGCATTCGTACAGCAGTCGTACGTCATGGTACGCGAATTTGACATCGTAGCCGAACTGTTCGCGCAGTTCGGCTCGTTTTCCCAGCGGCTGTCTGGACTGCATTTTGTGCAGTTGTGCATAGGCACAGGCTTTGAATCGGGTCCAGACGCCTTTGTGCAGGAAGAGCGAGCGTCGCTCGCGTACCAGACTGCCGACTCGGGTGAGTTTCAGGATGCATTCCTGGGCTGTGCAGAGTCAGTCGATGAGCTTGGGGTTGCATTCCATGCAGAGCGTGAAGTAGCGGGGCAGGCTGTAGATGGAGAAGTCGTATTTGCAGCCTTTGCTGTTGTTGGCGAGTGGATCGCGGACGTGGTGCTGCTGAAAAATTTCGAAGCGTGGTCGGGGGCTGCCGAAGCCGGCAATTTCGCCGGCGAGGTGTGGGAACAGGTGATCGCGGGGTGGCATGGCAAAGCCTTAGACGTCGCAGTCGGAAGTTTCGGTTGCGACTCCATAGGCGATCGAGCCCATGCGTGTTTCGTAAAGTATGTTGTCGGGCAGGAAGGCGGGAGGGCGAAGCAGTCCGCGGCTAGTCAGTTGTTCGACGAGCGATGCCATGGGAGTTCCGGGAGTTGTGGCGGGGGTGGTGTGGGGGAATGATGCGGCTTATGTGGTGAGAATTCAAGCAGTGGAGTGAGTCTGCGGGTGTTGTGACGCGGGGCGAGCGAAGAATCGAGACTGGCCTGAATTCGCCCGGTTTCATTCGACTCGGCAGCCGCTCCAGTCTAAGATCGCAGCCTTGGCGTACGTGTTTCCGTGTCCGTTTCGGCCTGCACAGACCTCTTTGTCCATGAATACCGACCGAACCTGTCGCCTTGTGACGCTGGGCTGCAAAGTCAACCAGTATGAGACTCAGCTTGTGCGTGAGGCTTTGCTGCAGAGTGGCTATCGTGAGGCAATTGAGGGTGAAGCGGCGGACGTGTGTGTGGTGAACACGTGCACGGTGACCAACACAGGCGATTCGAAGTCACGTCAGGTGATCCGTCAGCTGGCTCGGCAGAACCCAGGTACGAAGACAATTGTAATGGGATGTTATGCAACGCGGGATGCTGGTGCTGTGGCAACGCTGCCGAACGTGATTGAGGTGGTGCAGGACAAGCGAGAGCTGCCCGACGTGTTATCGCGTTTTGGTGTGGCAGAGCTGCCGGCGGGGATCACGGATTTCGAGGGTCGTCAGCGGGCGTTTGTGAAGATTCAGGATGGCTGCATTTTGAAATGTTCGTACTGCATTATTCCGACGGTGCGGCCTGGGTTGCGCAGTCGTGACCCGCAGGTGATTGAAGAAGAGGTTCGAGCTCTGATTGAACATGGTTACCGTGAAATTGTGCTGAGCGGTATCCACATGGGGCATTTCGGGGTGGATACGAACAATTTGGCGGCTGGTCGTCGTCCCGAGCGACTGTGGGATCTGCTGCGGCGTCTGGACAGTATTCCGGGTGACTGGCGGATGCGTCTTAGCAGTATCGAGGCAGTGGAGGTGAACGACGAGTTTATCCGGGCCTGTGGTGACTGTCGGCATTTGTGTGCGCAGTTTCATCCGGCGCTGCAGAGCGGCAGTGACGCGGTGCTGGTGCGAATGCGTCGGCGGTATCGGGTGCAGCGATTTCTGGAACGTCTGCAGCAGATTCGGGAACTGCTGGGTCCGCAGACAGCGTTCAGCACAGACGTGATTGTGGGGTTTCCGGGTGAGACGGAGCTTGAGTTTCAGGAGACTCTGGAGACCTGTCGTGTGGCGCGGTTTATGAAGGTGCATGTGTTTCCTTTCAGTCGTCGCGACGGGACTCCGGCGGCGGCCATGCCCAACCAGGTTTCTGCTCAGGAGATTCGTCGTCGGGTGCAGGTATTGAGTGATTTGGAGCGTGAGTTGGCGGAGCGGTATTACCTTGAGCGGGTAGCGGATTCAGCGCGGGCGGTTTCGTTGGGGCTGGCGGAGCATGCGGGAGATCTGCAGGTGCTGGCCGAGCGGGTCTCTGAGCGTGGAGCGGGCTGGCTGCGGGGCACGGATCGCTGGTACATGCCGGTGGAGTTTCGCGGGACAGCGGCGGATCTGGGGAATTTTGTCCGCTGTCGGGCCACGGCGGCGGATCGCAGTGGCGTGGTGGCTGAGCGTCTGGATCCGTTGCGGTCGGAACTGGTCCAGCCGGCGGTGAGCGGTGTGCACGATGAGAAGGACGCAACTGCGGACTGGTCAGGCGGAGACGAGTGTGGTGCATCCGAATTGCCGCTGGTTTCGCTGGGGATGACGGGTTTGACAGGAGCGCAGGAATGGCGCGGCTGATTGCGATTGAGGGGATTGACGGGGCTGGCAAGGGGACTCAGGCCAGTCGACTGAAGGAGTCGCTGGCAACTCGTGGGCTGCGTGCTGGGGTGCTGCAGTTTCCGCGGTATTCAGCGACCAGTTTTGGGGCAGCGATCGGCGATTTTCTGAACGGGCGATTTGGGACTCTTGCGGAAGTGCATCCGCAGCTGGCGGCCGTGCTGTATGCGGGCGATCGTTTTGAGTCGCGTGGTTTGCTGCTGGAGCTGATGGAGCAGCATGATGTGGTAGTGCTGGACCGATTTGTCGGTTCGAATCTGGCCCATCAGGCATCGCGGCTGACGGGTGCTGCGCGGCTGGCGTTGATTGAGTGGATTGAGCGGATTGAATTTGGAGTGTTTCAGTTGCCGCGGCCTGATTTGACAGTGCTGATTGATATGTCAAGTCAGATGAGCCGTGAACTGGTGTCGCGCAAGGGGCAGCGAGATTATACTGAGCGGGAGTCCGATCTGCAGGAGTCCGATTTGCCGTATCTGGAGCGGGTACGCCGGTGCTATCTGGCTTTGAGTGAGGACCGTCAGGACTGGTGCACGGTGCACGGTCTGGATCCGTTTGGTCAGCTGCGTTCGATAGAGGATGTGGCGGCGGAGATTTTGGGTCACGCGGTGCGGTTACTGGGGCCTGGGGCTTGAGCGGCGCGGGTGATCAAGGCGGGGGACAGGTGCGAAGTCGTGCAGCGGGAGCGGTTGTGATGTGCAGTCTGCTGTGGGTTGCCGGTTGGTATCTGCTGGTCAGTACCGGTCTGGGCGGTCTGTCGGCGGCTGCGCTGTACGGGCTGGTGGACGAGCCGGCTTCGGTGGAGCTCCAGCCGGATGAGCGGTTGTGCGTGGTGAAGGACTGGGGGATTGCCGAATCGAGTGGTCTGGCGATCAGTCATCGGCACAGCGGCTGCTTTTGGACTCACAATGATTCAGGTGACGGCCCGCGACTGTTTCTGGTGGATTCCACCGGGGCGACTCGTGGCATTCTGACGGTTTCGACGGCGGATCCGGTGGACTGGGAGGATGTGTGTTCATTTGAACTGGACGGTGGGCGGTGGCTGCTGGTAGCGGACGTGGGTGATAATGCCGGGGATCGGGGGCGGGACCGGCGTGGCTGTCGGCTGTTGCTGCTGGCGGAACCGGAGGCTGAGGGGGGGGCGTCAGGCCAAGTGCTGGACTGGCGTGGTGCCGTGCGTGCAGAGATTGAAATTGAGTATCCGGGTGGTCCGCGGGACTGTGAGAGTGTGGGGGTGGACGTTACCAGTCGGCAGATCTTTTTGGTGACCAAGCGGGCGGCGGGGAAGGCTGCTTTGTATTCGCTGGATCTGAACGTGCAGCAGTCGCAGCAGCGAGTCCGGCTGCGTGAGGCGGGGCCACTGGCGGTGCCGTATGTGACTGGGATGGACATTTCGGCGGATGGTCTGCAGCTGGTGCTGGTCAATCCGGTGAGTGGAGTGTTGTATCGGCGGCAGGCTGGTGAGGGCTGGGGTGAGGCGATCCGCAGAGAGCCGCGGATTTTGGCGTTGCCATTGCGGAAGCAGGGTGAATCAGTGTGTTTTGAGGGTGACGGGAAATCGGTTCTGGTGGGCAGTGAGGGGCGGTGGCAGGCAGTGTGGCGGGTTCGGCTGTCGGAACCGTCGGGACAAAATTGAAGAGTGGGCGAGGAACAATGGAGTTTTCTGATGGATCAGGCTGAGGTGCAGAAGGTGGCGCGGCTGGCAAGGCTGGCGGTCGCTGAGGGTGAGTGGAGTGGTTATCAGCAGCGTTTGGGAGCGGTGCTGGAGTACGTGCGGCTGCTGGACGAGGCGGAAGATTTGCGGGGTGTGGAGCCCTTGTATCACCCTTTACCGCTGCAGAATGTGTTTCGGGAGGACGTATCGGGTGGCAGTTTGAGTCGCGAGGAGGCTCTGGCGAACGCCTGCAGAACAGATGGACAGTACTTCCTGGTACCGCGTATTTTGGGGGAGAAATAGGAGGATTTGGTGTGGCGGGGGCGGGGAAGTGGTGTGTTGCGGGCGAGTTTCTTCAAAAATCGCCTCGCTCAAACGTGAGTTTTCGGACCTTTCGACAGAATCCGTCGTCTCTCGCACGATTTTGCTCGACTGTCTGTGACATCCGAGCGGACGGCAGGTAGAATGCTGCTGGACTGTTTTACGCACATTGACCGATTGGGTGACTGACATGGCTGCGAATATCTTGCATCTGGTTTCAGCGTCTGTGCTGGCGTGGACGCCGGGCATGGGTGAACTGGCGATTATTCTGGTGATTTGTCTGGTTTTGTTTGGCAGCCGGCTGCCTTCAACGATGCGATCGCTGGGTACCAGCCTGAAGGAGTTCAAAAAGGGGATGCGTGAGAGCGAGGGTGATGGCGAGGGTACTGCGGATCGTCTGCAGTAATCTTCTGGAGCGGAAGTTCAGCCAGCGGGTGTGTGTCTGCTGGGCTTGTGTTTAGGTTGCGGATTGGTAACTGCCCTGCGGGGACCATTTGTATGCTTGGGTTACCTGGCGTCGGCACGGCTGAGATGCTGATTGTGGGCATCATAGCGTTGCTGTTGTTCGGCAAGAATCTCCCCAGTGTTGCTCGTAACATGGGCAAAAGCATGGCGGAACTGAAGAAGGGTCTGTCTGGATTTCAGGAAGAGTTCCGTGCGGTGACACGTGAAGCCGAGCGGGCGGTATCTATCGATTCGCATGAGTCGTCGTCGGCGGATCGCAATCGACCGACTGCTCGTCCGCCTGCCCAGGCCCCTGCTCCTGCAGCCGACGACTTTGCGGCTCCAAAGTTTGATCTGGAGTAGCCCTGGATGGTGGCTGATCCTGGCAGCGTAAATCCCTGGCAGACCGGGGATCTGTCAGCAGTTCAGCAGCCTGTGTTGGTGCAGTTTCGCGGCAGTTGGCTGTTTTCGTGGCTGGTGCTGTTTAGCGCGGTGGGTGTTGTCTGGATGTCGCTGCTGCTGCTGGCGTTTTCAATCGCATTTTTGAATTCGCCGGATGCTGTGTCAGGCTGCCAGGCGGTCCTCCAGCCGACTCGAATGTTTCTGATTCTGACAGCCAGCGTTCTGCCGGGGGTGATTTTGGGGACGTGGCTGAACGAGCGAAGAGAGGTGTCGCTGCGGACATTAGAGGGCGTTAAGCTGCGTCAGGAGTTGCTGCAGCGTCAGTTGGCAGAGCGTCGTGCGGGGCGATTTAAGTCAGCGGTGCGGGAGCAGCTTCAGCATGAGCAGTCCTGAAGATCTGGCGGTCACGTTTGCGGACGTGCGTGCGGCTTCTGAGCGAATTGGCAGTTTGATCCGCAGGACTCCGTTGTTACCCACATCGCTGCTGCCCGGCTGCGGCGGGATGATGGTCAGCCTGAAGTGTGAGAACCTGCAGTGGGGTGCCGCGTTTAAGGCTCGAGGAGCATTGAATGCGGTGCTGAGTTTGAATAATGCTGAAGCGTCCTGCGGCGTGGTGACTCATTCTTCCGGCAATCATGCGGCCGCTTTGGCGCGAGCAGCCTGTCAGCGTGGCATTTCGGCTCATATTGTGATGCCGCGAAATTCGGCGGCTGTGAAGCTGCAGGCTGTTCGTCAACTGGGGATCGAGCCGATTCTGTGTGAGTCCACCGCTGCGGCTCGCGAAGCCGCAGCCGCCGAGGTGCAGCAGCGTACGGGAGCGGTGCTGATTCATCCGTTTAATGATTCGCGAGTGATTGCGGGGCAGGGAACGGCGGCGCTGGAGATTCTGGAGCAGTATCCGGATCTGCAGGATTTGATTGTGCCTGTGGGTGGTGGCGGTTTGCTGTCTGGTACGCTGCTGGCGGTTCGGGCATTGCGTCCGGAAGTGCGGGTATTTGGTGCTGAGCCGGAGTGGGCTGATGATGCTCGCCGCAGCCTGCAGAGCGGCCGCATAGAACCGGCGTTGCGGACGGATTCCATAGCGGACGGCCTGAGGACTCCGCTGGGAACCTTGACATTTCCGATCATCAGGCGACTGGTGACGGACATTCTGTGTGCTGGCGAGGCTCAGATTATGGCTGCCACCGGGCATCTGGCGGCGTACTGTCGGCTGATAGCAGAGCCTTCGGGGGCAGTGCCGCTGGCAGTGTTGCAGCAGCATGCGGCGATGTTTGCGGGGCGGCGCGTGGTGGTGTTGATTTCCGGCGGAAACCTGGACGATGTGGGTTTGATTGCGAGGGCTCTGACGGTCCCTCCTCAGTTACCCTGAACCAGTTTTGTGATCGTGCGCAGCGGTTCTGTCAGCGGTCGGGGCAGTTGGCCGTCCAGTTCCACGAGTCCGTCCTGGCTGATCAGAAACATTGCCGGGGTAATGATTGCAGCAGAGCCTGGTGCGGGTGGCTGGCGACAGACTCCCCAGCGAAAGCTGCAGGATTCCGGAGTACCCGCGATGGTATCGCGGAGCACGGGGAAGGGATAGGAGAGTGTCTGCGGTTTAAGCTGGGGACTCAAAGGTGTGGAGACAGCGAGGATGCGGATGTTTTCCTTCCACAAAACGGTGCTGAACTGCTTCAGCGACTGCATGACGGGATCGGCTACGGGGCCGGTCTGGCCGTCGAAGAACACCAGCAGGACACGAAATCGGCTGAGGTAGCCCTGCAGTCTGACTGGACGGTTGTTTTGATCGAGCAACTGGAAGTCTGGTGCTGGTCCGCTGAGGACTCGGGCAACGTCAGCATTTTGGCCTGTAGGCGGATCCACAAGTCTCCAGGCGGTTGCCGCAGCGACGGCGGTGAGCATCAGCAGCAGGATCAGGAGCCGTGGTTTCATCAGGCAGCCATTCGTCTGCGACCGTATTTTTCGCGGATATCGAGAACAGCTTCGATTACGTCGGCAACATCCTGATCTGACATGGAGGGTGACAGAGGCAGGCTGAGCATTGAGCGAAAGGCTGTGTGGGCTACGGGGAAGTCATCCGGGTGGTAGCCGTACCGATCTCGGTAGTACGAATGCATATGGATGGGGATGAAGTGGACTGAGGTGCCGATGTTGCGGGCAGTCATTTCGTCAATAAACTGGTTGCGGTCGATGGTCAGTTCTCCGGCTCGCAGACGCAGCACATACAGGTGCCATGCGTTTTCTACATGGCTGCGGGTGGATGGTGTAAGGAAGGCGGCGTGGCGGGAGAAGGCTGCGTTGTACTGACTGACGATTTCGCGACGGCGAGCCTGCATGCGTTCGAAGCGGTGCAGCTGCTGCAGTCCGAGTGCAGCCTGCAGGTCGGTCATATTGTATTTGAATCCGGGTTCGACGATGTCGTAGGCCCATTTGCCGCCCGCCGCATAACGGCTCCATGCTTCCCGGTTCATGCCGTGCAGGCTGACGATGCGTGCCCGGTCGAGCAGTTCCGGGCTGCCGGTGAGCATGCCGCCTTCGCCTGTTGTCAGGTTTTTAGTGGCGTAGAAGCTGAACGCGGTGAGATTCGTACCGGCTCCGATCGGCGTGCCTTCGAAGCGGGCCCCCACAGCATGAGCCGCATCTTCAATCAGTTCGAGCCGGTATTCTTCGGCGATGGAGCGGAGTGAACTGAGTTCAACCGGGTGACCGGCGTAGTGGACGGCGATGATGGCTTTTGTGGCGGGAGTTACGGCCGAAGCGACTGCGTCGGGCTGCAGGTTGAGCGTATCGGGTTCCACATCAACGAGGACTGGTTTCGCGCCCATGTGTTCGATCACGTTTACGGAAGCAGCGAAGGTCATGGGAGTCGTGATGACTTCGTCACCGGGGCCGATGTTCAGCACTTTAAGTGCTACGTGCAGGCCGGCGGTGCAGGAGTTGAGTGCGAGGGCTGCGGGGCAGTTGAATGTGGTTCGAAATTCCTGTTCGAACTGTCGCGTCCGCGGTCCGGCGGTCAGCCAGCCGGATTTGAGTGCCGCCACAACTTCATCGATTTCTTCGGCACCGACCAGCGGCAGTGAGAAGGACAGAAACTTTTCACGCACAGCACAACCTCCATGTTTTCAGACGTCGCCAGGAAATCGTTCCGGAAATCCCTCAGCGGCGAGCGTCGGTTCGTTTGCCGATTCAGTTTAGCACTGGGGACGCAGGGATTCCAGATCAGGCGTAAACCTGGCCGGTCGACAATCGCGGATCGTGATAGTGAACCGCAGTGGCGTGGGATGTATCACTTGTTCAGGACCAGTTTTCCGTGTCGGGTGGCGATGAGGCGGTATTTCTGTCCGCAGTGTTCGATGATCAGCTCGGACTGTCCATTTGAGAGGCTCAGGAACTGAACTTCCGGACAGTCATTGGTGTTTTGGGTGGGTTTTTTTTCGGGTGGCTGACTTTCGTTGCTGGGTATTTGCGGGCGTTCCTTTGGCATGTGCGGGTGTCTGGAGTTTGGTGGATTTTGGCTGAGAATTTCTGCGACTGGAGATTGAACCGGCCCGATTTGGTGTTTATACTATTGAGAATGAGTCTCAGTTTCAATTTGCTTTCGTCAAAAAGCCGGTTGTCTTGAAACTCAATGCTGTTGCTGCAGCCAGCCACGAAAGTTCGGTAGCCAGCCACGCTCAGCCACGGGAACCGCAAATCACGGTGATTTGGTGTTCCGAACGTCTCTGTGCGAAAGAAGGGCCACTGTCAGATGTCATCTGTACTTATTTCCAGGGGTAGTGTTCGTCGTGGATTCACACTGATTGAGCTGCTGGTGGTGATTGCCATCATTGCCATTTTGGTGTCATTGCTGTTGCCGGCGGTACAGCAGGCTCGTGAGGCAGCGCGGCGAACGCAGTGTCGCAACAATCTGAAGCAGCTGGGGTTGGCGCTGCACAATTACGCCAGTACTCATATGCAGTTCCCGCCATCGACAATTGTGGATCGTGACCGGATTCGCCAGCCCTGGAGTGCTCAGGCGATGCTGTTGCCTTTTGTGGAGGGTGGCAACGAGTATTCGAAGATTGACTTTAGTCTGGGTTATCACGCCGCCGGCAATCGTTCGAATTTTCCTCCCAACGGCATTGCGAGTCAGCGGATTCCCGTCCTGTTGTGTCCCAGTGAGATCAATGACAAGGTGCGTCTGAATTCTGCGGGGCAGCCTGAGCATTACCCTTTGAACTATGTTATGAACATGGGGCAGTACCTGATTTTCAATCCGGTGGGCGGTCAGGATGGCGGTGGTGCATTTGCGCCCAACGGACGCATCCGTGAGCGTGACTTTACGGACGGTTTAAGTAATACGCTGGCGTTTT
>Ga0194127_10000445_pt1 | contig 65374 bp, 55 predicted proteins | sample TA2KigC100mmetaG_FD_148624 | JGI IMG/M metagenome (GOLD analysis project Ga0194127, IMG submission 148624) | Freshwater microbial communities from Lake Tanganyika, Tanzania - TA2015036 Kigoma Deep Cast 100m | ecosystem: Environmental > Aquatic > Freshwater > Lake | place: Tanzania: Lake... | reverse complement strand
TTTCAAGACCGCGATTGAGACCTGCCTGCAAGAGATGCCCACCACTCATCGCGCCGCTTTACATTCATTGCTGACCTTGCGTTTTCAACTGTTTTCAAAAGCGCAGTTTGTGCCCGCGTGAAGTATATCTCTAAACCTATTCGATAGCCGACGGCATTGCCGTCGGCGGCGCCCCCTCATAGACACACACCACGACATCAAGAGAATCAGCGTTTATCCGCCTCATCTGCGTTCCCCAGATAGGCCTGCCTTGTCAAGGCGACGACTTTAGAATGGCTGTACCTCCCCGCGTCACTTTTATCGTATAATCTGCCCACCGCGTTTTCAGAGGAGCCAACATGAAAGTATCTTGCCTGCAAGAGAATCTCGCCAAAGGCCTGAGCATCGTCAGCCGCGCTGTGGCCTCCCGCAGCACCCTGCCCGTGCTCAGCAACATTCTCATCGCCACCGATCAGTCGCGCTTGCGCCTCTCGGCCACCAATCTCGAAATGGCCATCACTTGTTGGATCGGCGCAAAGGTCGAAGAAGACGGCTCCACCACCGTGCCGGCCAAAACCTTCACCGACATCGTCAATGCCCTGCCGCAAGGCACGACCGAGATGAGCCTCAACGTCCGCACCCAATCGCTGAACGTGCGCGGCGGCGCGTTCGTCAACGACGTGAAGTGCATCGACGCGCAAGAGTTCCCCATCATCCCGCAAGCCGATCTCTCGCAGGGCATTAATCTCAACGTCGCCGATCTGCGGCAGATGATCGATCAAGTGGCCTTCGCCGCCGCCACCGATGACGCCCGACCGATCCTCACCGGCGTGTTGGTGAAAGTGGACGGTGGCTCCGTGACCTTCGCCGCCACCGACGGCTTCCGCCTCTCGGTGCGCTCGGCCCATCTTTCGGCGCCCGCCCCCGAACCCATCACCGCCATTGTGCCCGCGCGGGCGCTGGCCGAGTTGGGGCGCGTCGCCGGAGATCAGGAAGAGGCGGCGGTGATGACTCTGCCGCCCGGACGCAGTCAAGTCATCTTTCATCTCAAAGACATCGAACTCGTTTCGCAACTCATCGAAGGCACTTTCCCCGAATACACCAACATCATCCCCAAGTCGTACACCACGCGCACGGTGATGACCACCGAAGCCTTCCGCAAAGCGTGCAAAGCCGCCGACATCTTTGCCCGCGAGAACGCGCACACGGCTCGCTTCAAAGTGATGTCGGGCGGCGAACTGCAACCGGGCACGGTGGAAATCACCGCCCAAGCCGCCGAGACCGGATCGAACGAAGCCAAACTCGACGCGACCATTGAGGGTAACGGACTTGAGATCGCTTTCAACGTCAAATATATGGTGGATGTGCTCAACGTGATGCACACGCCCAACGTTGCGCTGGAAACGACGGCGGCCACCAGTCCCGGAGTCGTGCGCCCCGTTGGCGAAGACGATTTTCTCTACGTCGTCATGCCGATGAGGATCGGAAAGTAAAGAAGAAGCCAGTAATCGGAAGTCAGTTCAGTGGGCAGAAGAGCGCGGCCAACGCCGCGCTTTTCTTCGTTTATAATGGCAAAACATTGCCTTCGGCTGATTGACTTCTAGCTCCTTTCATGTCCCTCTCCCCTCTCCCCATTCACCAACTCCGGCGTGTGTGCGATCCCGAGTCGTTCAACTTCGAAACGACCGCCGGGCTCACCCCCGCCGCCGACATCATCGGCCAGCCGCGCGGCACGCGCGCCATCGAGTTCGGCATCGACATCGACAGCCCCGGCTACAACATTTTCGTGCTCGGCGAAGAAGGCACGGGCCGCACCACCGCCATCGGCCGCTTCCTTCGTGAACGCGCCGCGCAACGCCCCACGCCGCAAGATTGGATGTACGTCAACAATTTTGTCGAGCCGCATAAGCCGCGCGCCCTCAACCTCCCCGCTGGAATGGGCGCCGTCTTGCGCGACGACATGGCCGCGCGCGTCAAGGACCTTCAGCGCAGTCTGCCGCAAGCCTTCGAGCAAGAAGCGTATCTCAACGCCCGCGCGCAAATTCGCGCCAACTACGAATCTCAGCGCGACGCGATTTACACCGCACTGCAAACCCGCGCCGCCGCCGCCAGACTCACCATCATGCGCGCCCCCAACGGCTGGGTCATCGCCCCCCTCAGCGACGGCAAGCCCATGCCCTCCGAAGCCTTCGACGCTCTGCCCGATGAAGCGAAACAGCAGTTCGAGTCGGCGCGGCGCGCGATCGAAGGCGAACTCGAAGATGCGCTTCGCGCCGCCCGTTCGCTGGAGAAGAGCGCCAAAGAATCACAACGCGCGCTCGATCAACAAGTGGCCGCCTCCGTCGTCGATCACCGCATTGATGAACTGAAAGCGAAATTTGCGGCGCACGAGGAAACGACTCTTTATCTCGATGAGGTTCGGCGGGATGTCGTCGATCATGTGGACGACTTCCTCCCTTCGGAAGGGGAGCCGACTCAAACCGATCCCGATCCCGCCCTCAAATTCCGAAAGTACACCGTCAACCTTGTTGTCGATCACGGCAAGACGCAGGGCGCTCCGGTCGTCGTCGAGCTCAACCCCATTTACAGCAAACTGCTCGGGCGCATCGAGCACGAGTCTCGCTTCGGCAACCTCGTCACCGACTTCACGTTGATCAAAACCGGCGCACTGCACGCGGCCAACGGCGGCTACCTCGTCTTGCGCGCGCAGGATATGTTCATGGAATTTCTGGCATGGGACGCGCTCAAGCGCTCACTGCTTTCCGGATACGTGCGCACCGAAGACATCGTTACTCGAATGGGAGTCGCCACCACCAAAACGCTCGATCCCGAACCCATCCCGCTCGATCTCAAAGTGGTGCTCGTCGGCCCGGCCGGGGCCTATTATTACCTCTTCGAGCACGACGACGGTTTTAGCACGCTGTTCAAAGTGAAAGCCGACTTTGCCAGCGATATGCCGCGCACCCCGGACAACGAGCGGCTATACGCGCTGTTCATCGCCGCGCGCTGCGCCGAAGAAAAACTGCGCCCGTTCGACCGCGCCGCGGTGGCAAAAGTCGTGGAATACGGCTCGCGCATCGAGGAGGATCAACGCAAACTCAGCGCGCGCTTCGGCGACATCGCCGACCTTCTGCGCGAGGCGCACTATTGGGCCGAGAAGTCGGGCCGCGACGTGGTGACAGCGAATGATGTGATCAAGGCGCTCGACGAAAAGATCTATCGCGCCAACAAAGTCGAAGAAATGTTCCGCGAGCGCATTCTCGAAGGATCGGTGCTCATCGACACCAGCGGCGAAGCGGTCGGCCAGATCAACGCGCTTAGTGTGTCGAACCCCGGCGATTATGCTTTTGCCCTGCCGTCGCGAGTCACGGCGCGGACGTTTGCCGGTCACGGCGGCATCAGCCACCTCGACCGCGACACAAGCATGGCCGGCCCCATTCATAACAAAGGCCTGCTCACCCTCAGCAGTTTCTTCAACGCCACGTATGCCGTGCATCGCTCGCTGGCTTTCTCGGCGCAGATCACCTTTGAGCAAAACTACAGCAACATCGAGGGCGACAGCGCTTCGGCGGCGGAGTTGTGCGCGCTGTTGTCGAGCCTGTCGGGCTACCCCATCAAACAGTCGCTGGCGATCACCGGCTCCATCAATCAAAAAGGCGACATTCAACCGATCGGCGCGGTGAACGAAAAGATCGAGGGCTTCTTGGCCCTGTGCGAAGCGCGCGGCCTCACCGGCGATCAGGGCGTCGTTGTCCCGGCTCGCAACGTGCGCGATCTGATGCTCAACGAAAAAGTGGTGGCCGCCGTCGAGTCGGGCAAGTTCAGCATTTGGGCAGTGAGCACGGTGGACGAAGCCATCGAGCTGCTCACCGGCGTGCGAGCGGGCGAACGCAAAGATGGCCGGTTCTCCGACAAGACAGTGCATCACGCGGTGCAGAAGCGTTTGCGCGACTTGGCGAAAGGCCACGACCGCGAACGCGATCCCGATGAAGATGAGAAGAAGCCGCCGAAGAAGAAACAGCGCGCCCCAAAGAAACGCCCGACACGGAGATTGAGCCAATGAAAACATCCCGAAGGTTTGTGGCCTTCGGGATGTTTTTTTTGTAGGGGCGGAGCTTGCCTCCGCCCCTACGTGGGCAGGGCGGCGAAGTTACGATACGGCTCGGCCATCACCGTGTTGCTCACCGGCATGAGGACAACGGTGGACGGCAGATTGGCGGCGAGCGTGTCGCTTCGTTCGAGCGGCGCGGCGGTGAGCGTCTGCAATCCGATGCGCCGGAAGAGATCGAGAGTCGGCGCGATTTGAGCCGCCTCCATTTGAGCGAAGGCCAGGCCGAATGGCGCGAGCCGGATACACGGGCGGCCGACACGGTCGCCGCGAATGCGATACACCTGCGCGAACGATGCGGCGATGATCATGTAAAACGCGATCTGCGCCTCGTCGTCGGCGTGGGCGAGGCGGGCGACCGTTCCATCCGAGCCATGCGCTTCGATGCGATACTCGAGGTAGCGGCGATAGTCGGTGAGGCGCTCCACCGAGTCGGGGTGAGTGGTGATGATTTCGTAGAAGCGGCCAAGCGTTTGAGCTTGAGTTGGGGTTTGAGTTTGATCGGTGATCAATGAATAGAAATCTTTGGTGTCGAGCGCCGGCTCGGCCACGAGGCGATACGCCGCGCCCAACTCGGCCAGCGCATCATTGATCCCCTCCAGCGTGCGGCGGGCATTGGCCAACCGTTCGCGCAAAGGGCGCGCGATGTGATCGCGCAGTTCTTCCGCCGTCTCTTCTTCGGCGGCGGCGATCTGCGCTTTCAACCGCGGCAGATCGATTTCGTTCAACCTCTGATTCGCTTGGGCGTAAATTGTATCGGTTGGCTCGCCGGGCCACTTCGACAATTGATAAACCGCATTGAAGGCGCTGATGGCTTCGATCAGCCTCAGCCGCTCGTCCCTCGCCTTTTTGTCGAACTCCCTTTCCCTCGCTTCGACAGATCGAATCGACTCGGCCAAATCGTCGGCGTTGAGAAATTGCGCTGACATCTCGTCGGCGGCGGCCGAGGCCGATGGGAACTGAGTCTGCGTGGAGGCCGCCTCCGCGTTCCGTCGATCGAGCGCGATTCGCGCGGCGGACAGTTCGTTGCGCCCGGCGCGCAGTTCGAATTCCAGCGCCACCGCCCTGCGGCTGATCTCATCCTTCACCCGGCTCTGCGCGGCGACGCTTTCGCGCAGTTGCGCGGCGCGCGCGCTTCGTTCGTTCAGTGAGGCGAGGTCGAGGCCGCGCAGTTCGGCTTCGAAAGCGGCGGCCTCGCCGCGCGCCGGCCGTTCGTCGAGCGGTTCACTCAGCCATCGCCGCAGAGCGGCGAGCGCGTGCCCGCGCGAGAGGCGCGCGAGGATCGCATCGAGATCGTTGAGCGCCGATTGCTGATTGCCGATTGCCGATTGCTGATTGCCGATCTGGGATTCGATCTGATGGATTTGCCGCTGGCGTGCTTCGGCTTGCAGTCGGGCGGCGTGCTTGCCGATGACGATGGGCTGATACTCGGCGGGGGGAATGGAGCGCAGCTGCCACTCGCTGTGGAGAGTCACTTCGGGGGTGACGGCGCGGGGGTGGAAGCGCAATTCGTCGGCCATGTTGCAGGTGATGATGCCGCCGAGAAGGTGATCGAGATAGGCGCGCAGATCGGGATAAATGGTTTCGACTTTTTTAGCGAGCGAGCGCTCGTGCGCCGGGCGGTTGTATTGCTGAGTGGGGTCGTGCACATCGGCGTCGCCCAAGTCTTCGGTGGCGCGGGCGGCGAGCAGAGCCGATTTGGCCGTGCCATGCCACGTGGCCGAGACGATGGCGTGGAAGCGGCACGGGCCGAGCATGGCTTCCACTGCGTTCTGCCAGCGCGCATCGGGCACGTCAATGAATTCGTAGAGGAGCGGCGGTTTCTTCCCGAGAACCGGGGTGAGGATTTCTTGCATCCGCGCGATATGAGGAGGGGTGGTTGGAGGGTTGGGGGGTTCGGTGGTTAGGGGATCGAGTTGGAGTTTGAGTTGTTGGATCTGCTGAGTGGCGTTGGCGATCTGATCGGCGAGGCGGGTGCGCTCGGCGGCGATGCGGTTGTGGGCGGCGAGGAGGGCCGGGGTGGCGGAATCGATGGCGGCGGCGAGGGTGGGGGGCGGCGGCTCGTTTTGAGAGGCGAGGCCGGGCGTGGTGTCGGCGTCAATCTCGTCCAGCAATTTTTTCAGCGCGGCCAGTTCGTCCAATTCGAGCGCCGATGTTTTCAACAGCGGGCGCAAGCCATCGGCTTCGGTTTTGATTTGCCTCTGCAGGGCCAGCCATCGCTCGCGGATGTTGTCGGCGGTTTGCGCGGCGTATCGGTTTTGCCATTGGAGGATGGAGCGGCGGTGGGCGAGGCCGTGCTCGAATTCGACTCGCTCGGCTTCGCGCAGTTGGCGCTCGAGGTCGGTGTGAGCCGTTTGGGCGGAGGCGTACTGCGCTTGCTCGGCGGAGAGCTGAGATTGGAGGGCGGCGAGTTGAGACTCGAGGGCGGCGATGCGGCGCGCGGCGGCGGCGGCGTGCAGGGTGGAGAGGAGCACGGTGTGCGCGTCGCGCTGTTCGAGGTGATGGCTCAGATCGGTTTGGCCTTTGATGATGGGTTGCAGGGCGGCGATTTGCCGCTCGATGCGGTCGTGTTCGGCGCGCAGTTCGGCGAGGCGCTCGCGCAAGCGGCGCAGAAGGGAAACGTCGAGCGGGTGGGCGTCGAAGAACCACGCGGCGGCGAATTCGTCGGCGCGGCGCGCGGGCGTGAAGCGGAGCGCGCGCTGAATGAGCTCGACGAATTTTTCATCGAGGCCGCCGAGCCGTTTGAGCAATTCGGTTTGATAGTCGAGGGGCGTGTCGAAGTGTTGCGCGCCGCGCCAGTTTCGCAGAAGCGGTTTGAGTTCGATGCGCGGAAGCGGGCGGCCATTGGTGACGAAGGTGGCCGGGCTGAGCGGCTCGGGCAAAATGAAGTGCGTGATTTCGGGCGCGAGGCGCGAGGCGGTTTCGATGCACTGGCCGACGGCGAGGCGTTGATTGCCGAGCGTGTTGGAGAATTCGAGGATGACGTAGGCGATGACACTGCCGGAGCGGAGCCATTTGTCTTCGGCGAGGCGGCCCCGGGTGTACGTGTCGAGATCGTGAGTGAAGCCGTATCGCGTTGAAGTGAAGCGGACTCGCGCAGGGTCGCCGATGAGGGCGAATTGGAGGGCGTCGAGGACGGCGGCGGAGTCGGAGTCGTCGGGGCCGGTGAGGCACAGGCCGCCGTCAACGTCGATGACGGTGGCGTAGAAGCGATGCCAGTGGTGGAGGAAGATGCGGGTGAGGGAGAGCATGGGGGTGGCCAGAAGTCAGTAATCAGTAATCAGTAATTGGTAATTGGCGATCCGTGATCGGTGATGAGGGAGGAGTGGAGTTGTTCGATGGCGGGGTCGGGGAGGGCGAGGGTGAGGGTGGGCAGGAGTTCGATGAGTTGATCGCTGTCGGTGGGGCGCAGGGTTTTGCCGCCCGCGGCGCGGATGAGTTTGAGCGATTGCAGAACGGGGAGCGCATCGTTGAGGTTGATGGGTTTGTCTTCGGGCAAGAGGGCGGCGCACCGTTGGGCGATGCCATGAACGGCGATGATGGGGTGGGGATGAAAAGACGGCGGGACTTCCGAATACAGCAATCGGAGGACGAGCAGGCCGAGGGTTGTGTTGCGATCCAATTTGCGGCGGTGTTTGCCTTTGGAGTGGATCAAGTGAAAGGCTTGCAGTGAATCGTGATGATGAAGTTCCCAGCCCTTGCGGCTCAATTGCCCGGCGGCCAGTTCGCGCCAACGGGTGAGGGTGTTGTAGGCGCGGCGGTCGGGTTCGTGTTCGCGCCAAATCAACCCATCGGCGAGAAGGCGCTGGAGCGCCTCGTCGAAGAGAGTCTTTTCATCGGGCGAGAGGTCGGCGAGGGTGAGCATGGGCTAAGAAGTTTGAGTTGGAGTTTGGATGTCGGGGTCTTCTGCCGGGATGGGAGGGAGATCGACGGGCGGCGGCGTGTAATTCAGATTCGTCATCACGAAGTCGCGGAAGCCGAGTCCGTTCAGTTCGATCCATGCGCCGTCTTCGATGCGATAGCCGAGCGAGCCGTCGCCGTGAATTCGCAATTGCGCGAGCAGGGGCAAGTCGGCGACATCGGCGGCGATGAGATCGGCGGCGCGGGCTTCGGGGCGGCGGCGCAGAATGGAGTCGGCGGCGCGGCGGACTCGGTCGCGGGTGATGGGGCGGCGAAGTTGGCGGGCGATCTCGCGGCGGGCCGATTCGATTTCGGAATCGGAGGGTGGTTGGGCAGTTGAGTGGTTGGGTAGTTGGGTGGTTAGGTGGTTGGGCGCTTGGATATTTGGAGTTTGGAGTTTGAAGTTTGGAGTTTGTGTTGAAGTTTGGCAATAGAGGTGGATGAGCGGCTCGGCGTGTTTGGCGAAAGTCTTTTTGTCGGAGGCGGCGAGGCGGGTGATGATGGCGGCGAGTTGGGTGGCAGAGGCGGGTGGGTGATCGGTTGCGGCGGCGAGGCGGGTTTGCCTCGCGGTGATGTCGTCGAGGAGGCGGTCGAGGGATTGGATCGTTTCGCGGATGTATCGGGCCGGGGGGTGGCCGCGCGTTTCTAATTTGGCGGCGGCGTCTATCACGGCAGAGCGGAGTCGGGTCGTGTCTTCAATCGCTGAGAGGGTCGCGCTGTTGTGTTGCAGTTCTTTCAGCCGGTTGTGAAGTTGAAAGGCCAGCCGCGCCGCTTCGCGGAGCCGGTGGTCGTTGTCAACGTCGAGCAGCGCGGCTTTGAGCAGATCGTGAATGGCGATGAGCAGTTCGAGTATCGAAGGCGAGTCGAGGCTGAGCGATTGCAGGATTTGGAAGGCATGCGGGGTGAGCAGGCAGGCGGTGGTGAAGTCGGGCTGGGTTTCGGTTCTCAGCCAGCCGCACGTTTCGAGGTATCGCAAAGTCTCGCGCGCTTGCGGCAGGGGGGCGTCGGCGGTGTGCGGGGCGATGGTGTGGCTGATGATGATGTCGAGGGCGATGTCGAGCGTGAGCGGGTGCGGGCAACGCCGCGACTCGGCGTAGAGGTCAGAGAGGATGCGGGCGTGCGCCTGCGCCTCCGGCGCGGCGAGCGGGGCGAAGAGGGAGGCGGGGAGGTTGTCGAAGAGGGTGGGCGCGGGCACACGAAGATTATAGCCATTCTTGCGAAACGGGCGAGTGAGATATGCGCCCAAAACTTATGACCCGGCGTATGACCTCCCGCACTATCGCACATGACCCGGAGGCTGGTATTGTGCGCGCAACACTTTCATTGCGGAGGTCACTATGAACGCTTCACCGTCTTTCACTGTTACTGATCGCCTCTCTTGGCTCTGGCTGATTCTGGGCGCGGCGCTGCTGCCTTTCACGCAGTTGCAAACGGCGATGCCGTTGGCGGCGTGGCTGGCGCCGGTCTTCCTTCTGCGCTTCGCCCGCCGAAACTCCGCTGGCCTCATAAGTTTCGCTTGGCGCGAAGCCTGCGATTAGCAGTACAATGCTCACGATGATCACTGTGCGCTCCTCGCGCGGAATGGAAGCGGCGACGCACGTGGCGGCCACCGTCATGTGCGTCGTCGGCGCATTGGGCTTGCCCCATTGGGGCTTGCGGCTGGCCGCCGCCTTGTGTGCGGCCTTCTGCCTGCTCCACGCCTTTTTCTTCAACCGCCTCCACGCCGAACGGCGCGCGATCTTCTATTTTGCCATTCAAGCCGCCCTGCTTGTGACTCTGTTGACCTTGGGCTTCTGCAAAAAATCGGCGCGCGCGATCGCACGCAGGCTGCTCTGCGCGGGCGTGAGCTGGGGCTGATTTGATACTCTTCTACTTCACTTCGCGCAATTGCAGATCGGAAAAGGCGGCGGTGAGCTCGGTGGTGGGCGAGGGGGAGAGCACGAGGCGGATGAAGCCGGCGCGGAAACGAGAGTCGTGGATGGAGGCGCAGAGGAAGCCGTTGAGGTAGAGACGCACTTGATCGCCGCGCATGATCACGCGGACGCGATTAGGCTCGCCCATTCTTTTTCGCAGTGAGGGGTGATCCGTCCAGTTGACGATGAAGCCGCCCCATTCCGTTTTGGTGTGCCAGCCAATACTATATGTCCCTTGCGCCGAAATGCGCACGACGTAATCGCCTTCGTCTCCGGCGCGCAGTTCGAATCCGGCGCTCACATGCTCGTACGATCCTTTGATGAAACGGATGGTGGCGGAGATGTCGAAGTCGTCGAAGGGGCCGGGCGTGCGCAGAAGGGGATGAATGCGATTGGAGAGAGGGAAGGTGGCCCACAGTTCGGCGGGAGCGCCGGGGCGGAATTCGATTTGGTTGCGTTGGAGAAGCACCCAGCCGGGAATGTCCGGGTCGCGGAAGTCGGCGCCGAGGAGCAGATCGCCGAGATCGGGTTCCGGAGTCGGCGTCACCGGGATGCGAAAGGAGGCGTGGCAGATGTCGCAGGTCACCATCGATCCGCGCATCGCCATCACCCGAATGGGCGCGCCGCAGTTGGCGCAGCTGAGTTCGTGAAGAAGATTCATGAGGCTCGGGTTGGGGGTAAGTATAGATCAGGTTGCCGCCGCTGACAAAATGCGCTCAACAGCGAGGGAGTGTATACTTCTCTCGCAAAGGCCGCTCCATGATCTATCTCGGAATCGATCCCACTGCGGGACGCCGCCCACTCAACTATGCTCTCCTCGACGGAAAACTGAACATCATCGCCGAAGGGTGCGGCCACGCCGATGATTTGCTCGAGGCCATTGCGCCGCACGCCGATATTGTGTGCGCGGTGGATGCGCCGCTGATGCCCAACAAAGGGTTGTTGAGCGATCCGGCCAAACGCGCCGAACTCGGACTCCCGCCGAACAAAACCACGTATGCGCAATACCGGGTGTGCGAATACGAATTGAAATCGCGCGGCATCAACCTTTACCGCACGCCCACCGAAACACTGGTCGCCCCAAAATGGATGCAGGCCGGGTGGGCGCTCTACGATCAACTGCGCGAGGCCGGGTTCACTGCCTTCCCCTCCGACTCGCCGCGCCAGTTCTTCGAAGTGCATCCGCACGCCACGTTCACCGTGCGGCTTGGCCGCGTGCCGTATCGCAAAGACACGCTCGAAGGCCGCCTTCAGCGGCAGCTGCTTTTGCGCGATGAAGGCGTGAATATCGTGGACGCCGTCGAAGTGCTCGAAGAGATCACGCGCCATCATCTGTTGCAGGGCACACTGCAATTGCGCGGCCTGCGCACCCACGATGAGCTCGACGCTCTCGCTTCGGCCCTCACCGCCTATTTTGCTCACACCCGGCCCAGCGAAATCACGCTCGTGGGCGATCCCGCCGACGGCCAAATTGTGGTGCCCAGCGCAGAACTCAAAGAAAAATATGAATGAAACTCCCAAACTCAAACTTCAAACTCCCAAAGTTTGAAGTTTGAGATTTGGAGTTTGGAGTTTATGAAACTGCACTACTCTCTCCACTCCCCCGAAAAATCTGAAACCGTTTTGCTTCTGCACGGCATGGGGTCGTGCGGCGACGATTGGGGATTGCAGTTCCCGGCGCTTGCGCCCCACTACCGAGTCCTCGCCCCCGATGCGCGGGGGCACGGCCTCAGCCCCAAGCCGCCCGGCCCGTACTCCATTCCGCAAATGACCGATGAAGTCGTCGCCCTGCTCGACGATTTGCGCATCGAGTCGGCGCATGTGGTTGGCCTCTCGATGGGCGGATGCATGGCCCAGCAAATGGCGCTCGCTCATCCGGCGCGCGCGCTCTCACTGACCCTCGTCAACACCTTCGCCAAAATTCGGCCCGCGGGAGTGGGCGGCATTTGGCGTTTGCTCCAGCGGCTGTGGGCCTTGCGGTTCGGCGCGATGAAAGATGTCGTCACGCCGATTGTCGCCAGCATGTTCCCCAAAGCAGAACAAGCCGAGCTGCGCCGCGTTGCCACCGCGCGCTTCATCGCCAACAACCCCGACAAACAGACGTATCGCGCCGTGTTGGGAGCCGTCGCCCAATTCAACACGATCCGCGAACTCAGCCGAATTGCTTGCCCCACCCTCATCGTCGCCGGTGATCGAGATCGCACGGTGCCGATGTCGTGCAAACGCGATCTGCACCGCGGCATCCCCAACGCCGAACTCGCCATCGTCGAAGACTCCGGGCACGGCACGCCGATAGACCAGCCGGAGCGATTCAACACACTGCTCGTCGAGTTCCTCCAAAAGCAAGCGAGTCAACCGTCAGCGGATTTAGCGAATTGAACGTATTTTGAATCGGATTCCAGAATCCGCTGAATCCGTTCAACCCGTTGACGAAAAAGCGGCCAGCCTTTCGACTGACCGCTAATCGCTGAGTGCTGAGCGCTAATCACTTCCTCTACGGCACATAATTCTGCTTCACCAACTTCGCCGCGTCGTTGACGATGTTCAACGTTTCGTCGATCACCGAGTCGGTGTGGGCGTCGCTCATAAACCACGGCTCGCGGAAGTCGCCCTCCACATCCACCCCCATATCGCGCAGATAGCTGCCGAACAAATCGAACATGCGGAAGTTGCCTTTGATCACATCGCGGAACTCTTTGGGCTTCTCGGTCTTCGGCTCGAACATCAGGCCGAACATGTTGGGGTGGCCGCTCATGAAATGCGGCAGGCCGTGTTCGGTGAGGATGTCGTCGATGCCCTTCATCAACCGTTTGCCTCGCCCGGCCATGTTCGCCAGCACGTTTTCCTTTTCCAACGCTTCGAGCACCGCCACTGCCGCCGCCGTGCCCACCGCGTTGCCGCAGTACGTGCCGCCGTGCACCACCTGCCCGAAGGCGATGGTGTCCATCACCTCTTTCCGCCCGCCGATGGCCGCCACCGGGTAACCGTTCCCCAACGCTTTGGCGAAGGTGTATAGATCGGCCTTCACTCCAAAGTGCTCGGTCGCGCCGCCGTTGGCGATTCGGAATCCCGTTTTCACTTCGTCGAAGACGAGCAGGATACCGAAGTCGTCGCACAACTTGCGGAGGTACTCGAGGTATCCGGGTTCGGGCATCAGGCAGGCGGCGTTGCCCATCATCGGCTCGATGACCATCGCCGCCGCTTCGCCGCCTTTGTCTTTCACCAATCGCTCCATCCCCTCGAAATCGTTGAAGCGGGCGACGTATACCATTCCCCGAATCTCGTATGGGATGCCCGACGATTGGGCCACCGCCACCGGACTGCGCGGCGAGCCGCCCGACCCGATGGGCATGTTGGCCGTTGACCACAACACGTAATCGTGGTTGCCGTGATACGCGCCCTCGAATTTGATGATGGCATCGCGGTTGGTGTAAGCGCGGGCGAGTCGCGCCGCGTGCATGGTGGCCTCGGTGCCCGAATTGGAGAGGCGCACTTTATCCACGCCGGGGCACAGGCGCACGATGCGCTCGGCCACTTCGATCTCCAGCGGATGGGTGTGCGCGTACAAATTGCCGCGCCCCAATTGTTGAATGATCCGGTCGCTCACCCGTTTGTCGCCGTGGCCGAGAATGACCGGGCCATAGGCGAGGCGATAGTCAATGTAGCGGTTGCCGTCCATGTCCCACACGTACGGCCCTTCGCCGCGCTCGATCACCATCGTGTCTTCACCGGCGTAGCGAAAGTTGGAATTGACTCCGAGCGGCGTGACTTCGTTGGCGTGCTTGAAAGCGGCCCGGGTCTTGGAGTAAGTTCTATTCATGATTGCGCTCCTTGTTTCATGGCTGAACACGGAGACACAGAGTCGGGGGATGACTCTGCGCCCTTCGCGCTCTTTGCGGTTTGATGCCTGCGTTATTGGATTGAACCGATCAAGAGACGAGCGAAAGGGGAGGCCGCCTTGTGAATGGCGGCGCGCGGAAACTCAAGCATCGCCGGTAGTCCACTTTTTGCGCGCGAAGTCGCGGTGCACAAAAGGGCTGCCAAAGAGGGTCAATCTCAAGATGTCATGCTCGGTTGAAGGCGGGCTGTTGCGCGGCGCCGCCCGATTCACGGATGCGGAGATTCTACTCGCAAGCGGCAATAATGCCAAACGGGGTCAGCCCAGAGACCAACGCGGTTTCCCAAACCGCGTCGGTCTAGCCTTGAAACATTTGACCGCGCCATCATTCGGTTTTATGATGCTTGACGCGCCGCTCCGTCCTGCCATGCTCACCCGCCTTCATCTGTCTTCCGGCCTGTTCTATGCCTCGGCCATTGTCGCCATCGCCGTCACCACCGGCGTATTGCATTTGCTCCGCGATTCTCTGGGCACGCCGATCATCGCCCTCTTCTATCTTTTGCCTGTTGGCGTCAGCGCCATGTGGGGGCTGGGTCCCGGGTTGGCCGCCGCCATTTTCGCCTTTCTCTCTTTCAACTTTTTTTTCATTTCCCCTTTCTATACTTTCGGCGTCCATCGCACTCAAGATGTCCTTGTGCTCATCGTCTTCTTCGTCATGGCCCTCGCCATCAGCCAACTCGTGGGGCGCGCGCAATCGAGCCGCGCCCTTGCCGAAGCGCGCGAGCGCGAAGCAACTTACCTCTACACCCTCACCACCTCGCTGGCCGGCCTGCGCACCGAAACCGACATCGCTCACGCGCTGGCCGATCATCTGCACGATATTCTGCGCCCGGCCTCGGTCGAAATTGTGATCCAATCGGACTCGGGCACCCCGCCCGCTATTCGCCGCGCCCCCGCCGAGTTGCCCCCCTCCGCCGGCCCGGATCACGTGGTGCCGTTGGCGACTCCGCGCGGGCCAATGGGCGAAATCCGTTTGTGGCAGACTCGCCCATTAACCCCGCCCGACGAGCGTCTGTTGCGCACGGCGGCCAATCAAGCCGCGTTGGCGGCAGAGCGTGTGGCGCTGGCGCAGGCCGAAACGCGCGCCGAAGTTTTGGGAGAAAGTGATCGATTGAAAACGGCGCTGTTGTCGTCGGTGTCTCACGAACTGCGCACGCCGCTGGCGACGATCAAAGCCGCCGCCACGAGTTTGCGCAGCGGCGATGTCTCGTGGGAATCGAAAGCGCGGGATGAGTTGCTGGCCGCCGTCGATGAAGAGGTCGATCTGATGAATCGGCTGGTCGGCAATCTGCTCGATATGTCGCGCATCGAATCGGGCGCGCTCAAACCGAATCGCGAATGGAACATCCTCGGCGAGATCATCAGCGGTGTGGTGGCCCGCGTGCGCGATCAGCGGCATCAGTTCGACATCGACGCGCCCGACACCCTGCCGCTCGTGCCAGCAGATTACGTGCAGATGGAGCAAGTGTTTGCCAATTTGATCAGCAACAGCCTCAAATATGCGCCGCCTGCGACCACGATTTGCATTCGCGCTCGCGCGCAAGACGAGAGCACGCTCGTGGTGCAAGTGAGCAACGAAGGGCCGCACGTCCCTCCCGAACACCTCGAACGCATCTTCGACAAATTCTATCGAGTCACAGCGGCGGATCGCGTTACCGGCACGGGGCTTGGGCTGTCGATCTGTAAAGGAATTGTGGAAGCGCACGGCGGGCGCATTTGGGCGGAAAACCTTCCCGGACGTTTTGCTTTTAACTTCACCCTTCCGCTCACACTCGATGGGGCGCCGCCTCCGGCCCTGCCGATGGAAACCGAGACTGAATGACGCCCCAGCCTCACATCCTCGTCATCGACGACGAACCGCAAATACTCCGCGCCCTGCGCGCCATCCTCGCCGAAAAACATTTCCGCGTGACGACGGCCAGCCGCGGCGAAGAGGGATTGGCGCTGGCCGCCGCCAACCCGCCCGATGTGATCATCCTCGATCTCGGTTTGCCCGATCTCGACGGCGTCGAAGTGTGCGCCCGTCTGCGCGAGTGGACACTGACTCCGATCATCATCCTCTCGGCGCGCGGCACCGAGCGCGACAAAGTGGCCGCCCTCGATCGCGGCGCCGATGATTACCTCACCAAACCTTTCGGCGCGGAGGAACTGCTGGCCCGCTTGCGAGTGGCCCTGCGGCACACCGCGCAGAGGCAGGGCAGCGCGCAAACCACCGTTGTCAAATCGGGCGACCTCGTGATCGATCTCGCCAATCACATCGTCACCCGCAAAGGCCTCGAAACAAAACTCACCGCCACTGAATTCAGATTGCTGGCCTACCTCGCCGCCAACGCCGGGCGCGTCCTCACCCATCAAACCATCCTCGCCCACGTTTGGGATCCGGCAGAGGTCGATCAAGTCGAGTACCTTCGAGTGTACATGCGCCAACTCCGCAAAAAGCTCGAAGACGATCCGCATCAGCCCCGCTGTCTCCTCACCGAGCCGGGCGTCGGCTACCGCTTCGCCGCCGACGAGTGATCCCGCTCACCCCGTCGCCCGGCCAATGACGCCCCCTTTCGGGCGTCGTTTTATTTGTCCTTTATGCGTTTGGCCTGATTCTTTCTGCCTGTTTTATTCGGAAGGCGTAGAGTTGATTCGCAAGGAGTCGACTCGTGAGCGCCCGAACCGTTTCCAAATCCGCGCCGCCATCTGCATTGGGCGCGGACTCTGCCGTTGAACGACAAGAGCCACTGCCTCTCGTCGCCAAACCCCTCTTCGCCGCCACCCGATTCGCGCCCACGGTTCGCCGCCTTGTCGTTCTCATCCCCGATGCCGACACCGATGAGTCGCGACTCGCGCGACAACTTTGGGCCATGGCTTCGAGAAACGATCTGCCGCTGTTGCTGCTGGGCGTTTGCCACAGTCCCAGCGGCGAACCGCGCGCCCGCCGGAGGCTCGCCGCCATCGCCGCGCTGGCCCGCGATGCTTGCGTGCGCGCGCAGATCAGACTCGAAGTCGGCGCGGATTGGATCACAGCCGCGCGCGCCGTGCGCCGGAACAGCGATCTCATCGTTTGCCACAGCGAACAGCAGATCGCTCGCTGGGGAGTGCGGCGCAGGCCATTGAGCCAACGGCTCATGGCCCATTTCGACGAGCCGGTGGGTGTCCTCACCGGCTTCTATCCGGGTCTGCCTCTCGGCCACAACGCCCTCACCGCGTCGGTCCCATTCATCATCTTTGCCGCCTTCACCGGGTTGCAGATTCTCATCCACAAAATAGCCGGGCCGTCTTCATACACTCTCCTCATGGCGCTCTCCGTGCTTGTGGAATATGGCCTGATCGGTTTCTGGCAATACCGATTCGGCTAGCCTCATCGTCTTCGGAAACAAAAAGGAAATCTATGGCGACCACCACCGCAAAACAACCCCTGCTCGAATCATTCAAGCAACTGCTCATCGGCCCGCGGCTGCACACCGCCGATGCGCCGCACCAAACTATCGGCAAGGCCATCGGCTTGGCCGTGTTTGCCTCCGATGCGCTCTCTTCTACCGCCTACGCCACCGACGAGATCATCATTGTGCTGTTCATGGCCGGCACAGGCGCGCTGGCCTTCTCACTGCCGGTAGCCATTGGCATTATCACCCTGTTAGCCATCGTCACCATTTCATATGAGCAGACCATTCACGCTTACCCCAACGGCGGCGGCGCGTACATCGTTGCCCGCGACAATTTGGGCGAAGCCCCCGCGCAAACGGCCGGAGCGGCCCTGCTCACCGATTACATCCTCACCGTCGCCGTGTCCATCTCCTCCGGCGTGGCGCAGATCACTTCCGCCTTCCCGGAGTTGTATCCGTGGCGCGTGTGGATCGCGCTGGGCATCATCCTGTTCATGACTCTCGTCAACCTGCGCGGCGTCAAAGAATCCGGGATGACGTTTTCCATTCCCACGTACTTCTTTTTGATCGTGACTCTGTTCACCATAGGCTTCGGCTTCTTTCGCTATTTCACCGGCACCCTCGGCGCGGTCACCGGTGTTGAGGTGATGAAATACGAAACGACTCAGGCGCTGAGTCTGTTCTTGATCCTCAGGGCGTTCTCCAGCGGATGCACCGCGCTCACTGGCGTGGAGGCCATCAGTAACGGCATCACCGCGTTCAAAGAGCCGAGCAGCCGGAACGCCGGAATCACTTTGATTTGGATGAGCACGATCCTGTCAGTGATGTTTTTCGGGATGACGTTCCTGGCGCGGCACACGGGCGCGTCGGCGTCGGAAACCGAGACCATCTTCTCGCAAATCGCGCGGACTCTGTACGGCCTCGATCATCCGATGTACTTGATTCTGCTCGGCGCGACAACCCTGATTCTGATCATGGCCGCCAACACTGCTTACGCCGACTTTCCCCGCCTCGGCGCCTTGCAGGCCGGAGACGGATTCTTGCCCAAGCAGCTGACGTATCGCGGCAGTCGGTTGGTGTTCACTTACGGTATCGTCACGCTGGCGGGCTTTGCTTCACTGCTCATCATCGTTTTCGGCGCGCGCACCACGGCCCTCATCCCGCTCTATGCCATCGGCGTATTCCTCTCCTTCACCATCTCGCAGACAGGCATGGCCGTGCGCTGGTGGAAGAGCAGCAAACTCAAGCCCGGCGAAGAAATTCAGCAGTTGGGATCGATGCTGCGCTACGACCCCAGGTGGCGGATCAAGTTGGTGATCAATAGTTTCGGCGCGGCGGCGACCTTTGTGGTGATGATCGTGTTCGCCGTCACCAAGTTTGCCCACGGCGCCTGGATCGTCGTTCTGTTGATCCCGGCTCTCGTCTTCGTTTTCTATCGCATCCACCACCATTACAAGGATTTGGCCGCCGACCTCTCACTCGACTCGTACGGCGCTCCGGCGCGCATCCGCCGCCACCGAGTCATTGTGCCGGTGAGCGGCGTGCATCGCGGCACGATGCGAGCCTTGCACTACGCCCGCTCGGTGTCCGATGATGTGACTGCTGTGCATGTGGCCATCGATCCCAATGACGAACAACGGATCCAGAACAAATGGCAGAAGTGGGGCGACGGCGTCCGTCTGCAAGTTGTTCAGTCTCCGTATCGGCTTTTGCACGAGCCTCTGCTCGAATACATTCGGTGCATTGCGGCTCAGCGCCAAACGAGCGAGGTGCTCACGGTAGTCGTGCCGGAATTTGTCCCGGCTCGCGCGTGGCACAACTTGTTGCACATGCAAACAGCGTTTCTGTTGAGGTTGGGTTTGCTGGGGTTGAAGGATGTCGTCATCACTGAAATCCCGTACCATGTCGGCGAGGATCGGTGACGGATTAAACGCAGACACGAAGTGTCTGTGCGCAATCTACTTTGGAAACGGCCCGAACTACGAATCGATTTTCTGCATGATGGCCCAAGCGAACCGCTCCGATTGGTCGAGCAGCGCCGGGTCCACGTTGTCGAAGTCGTCGTGTGCGGTGTGGAAGTGGGGCGGCATTTTCGTTTTGGGATCGAAGTTGAGCAGGCCGAGCGTCCGTTGCCCTAAGTGAGCGCAGGTGGATAGCTCCGAATCCAACCCCCGATAGACAAAAGGTTGAGCGGCGAGTTCGGCGTCTTCTTTGGCGACGGTTTCGGCGATTTGGACGAGTTTGGGGTCGGACTTGTATGGAAGGAGTATCGACTCTTCGGTGACGTAATTGAGTTGAGAGTTCTTTCCGCCGATGTTGTCGAGCACGAGATAGTCGGCGTCCCGCGCGTCGGCGGCGTGGCGTTTGATCCAATCGGCCATGCCGTAGTGATGGACTTCCTCACAGCCGGTGTTCACTAAAAATACTTCGGTGTTCGTCAGCGGCTCGCGTTTGAGTCGTTCGGCCAGCGCCAGCACTGCCGCCGCGCCGGTGGCGTTGTCGTTGCCGCCTTTGACGAACGGGGTGAAATCAGGCTGAAGGGTGAAGACCAAGCCGACGATCAGCACGAGGCCGAGATACATGGCAATGACGCGCAGGATGGGTTCGGGGCTGACGATGCCATAAATGAAGAGGCCGACGAGGGCGATGTTGATCACGCTCGAGGCTGTGGTGAGAATCTGAAAGACTTGCCACAGGGCGGGCGATTGCATGGCCAGCGCGGTGCGGTGCGTGTCCACGTGGCCGACGACGACAATGCGCCGTTTCACTTCGCCGCGCGGCTTTGCGGCGGCCCACACGTTTTGACTCTTGGCCATCGGCAGAAACCATCGCAGAGGATTCTCGCGGTGCGTGATTTGGAGGAAGAACGACACGACGGCGAACAGGCCGATGAGCGCCGCCGCCGCCGCGCCCATTTGCGCGTTGGGCGTTTGCCTCAGCGCGACGAAAAGAACGTCGGCCAGAGTCACCAGCCCCAACGCCAGCGCGAATGGATGCCAGCCGGAGACGGGCGAATAAAATTCTTCCCAGTGCGCCTCGTAACCGAGTCCTTCGAGAACTTGTTTGCAGTATTCGTGCGCCTTCTTTTCTTCGGGGGTGGCGCTGCCGCGCGGGCCGATGGTGTTGGTGAGGTGTTCGACGTGTTTGAGGGCGGTATCGGACATAGGATGTTCTTTCTTGGGTCGGCGTATTTTACCTCATCGCCGCGCTAGCGATGCGCGCTTAAGCGATCAGCGGCCAGCCTTCTTTCCGCTGACCGCTAATCGCCAATGACTGATCGCTAACCGCTACTTCTTCCGCTTCCCCGCCGCTTTCTTCTTCGGCGCCGGCTTCTTTGCCGCCTTCTTCGCTTTGGTCACAGCCTTCTTCTTGGCCGCGGGCTTCTTTTTCGGCGCGGCCTTCTTGGCTGGCGCGGGAGCGGGGGGCGCAGGAGGCGGCATGGGCTCAGGCGCTGGCACGGTGGGTGGGGGCATTGGGGTTTCGTCTTGAGTTGTCATGGCTTTTCCTCCGCAAGGATGATATGCCTGTATAGTTTACTGCCAAATCATTTCTTGCGCTTGACAATCACCTTCTTCTTTGCGGCCGCTTTCTTCACCACCACCTTTTTCTTCGGCGCGGCTTTCTTCGCAACGGCTTTCTTCTTCACCGCCGCTTTCTTCTTCGGCGCGGCCTTCTTCTTTGCCGCTGGTTTGCCAAGCACCCAGCCGAGATCGAGTCGTTTGAGTGTTGCCGGAGTCGGGTTGCCCGATTGCTTGTCCCAGCCTGACATTTCGTAATACGCATCGAGCGCGCGGCTCATCTCCTCCACCGTCAATGCAACCCCGGCGGTGGGGCCAGCGCCCTGCAGGGCTTTGTAAAACTTCGCAGGCAGAGCGTCGGCTTTGCGATTGATGCCCTCGCGCGCGTTGAAGGCGCGGAGCATGTTGAGCCGCCGTTCGCCCACGGCCATCAATTCATCGAGCGTGAAGTCCTTCCAGCCGGTCACGCTCTTCACCACTTCCACCGTCTCCGCCGGACCGTACAGAGTCCACGCCGGGCCCCACACAAACTGGCACAAGTCTGCCGAGTCGAGGAACGAATAAAAGTGTTGTGTCTTCATGGCGAAGCGCACTTTGTCGTCGTCGAGCGAGCGGGGAGCGAGGGTGTGATCGAAGCCCAGCATCTGGAGGCGGCCCAAATACAGATCGCCCGCCATGCCTTCCTCGATCATCGGGTCGTGCTCCGACGATTGGTGATCTGCGCCAAAGGGCAACACAGCGTAGATCAATCCCAAACTGCGTTTGGCCTGCGGCATGTGCGCCGGAGCCTCGGCGCCTTTGACGGTGATCAGATATTCGTGGCCCTTGCCGAGTCGATCCGCCGCTTTGCGCGACCCTTCGGCCAGCACGTCGCCGAAGCCTTCGCGTTTGGCGAGCGCCTCCGCGGCCCGCACCATCGCCTCGGCGTCGCCAAACTTGAGCGGGAAGCCGACTTCGCTCTCGGCGAGCAGCCCGTTCTCGAAACAGTCCATCGCCCACGCTATCGTCGCGCCCGCGCCGATGGTGTCGAGGCCGTATTCGTTGCAGATCTGATTCGCGTATGCCACCGCGCCCAAATTGCTCACGCCGCAGTATGAGCCGAACGTCGAGAGCGTTTCGTATTCGGGGCCGCCGGAGCGCGGCGCCACCTTGCGCCCATTGAACTCCGTCTCCACCACACGCTTGCAATTCACCGTGCAGGCATAGCACGTGTCGCGCTCTTTGAGGATCGTCTCAGTCATCACTTCGCCGGAGATCCTTTCGAAGCCCTCGAACTGGCCCTCGTTGTAATTGCGCGTCGGCAGTGTGCCCATCGAGTTTTGGAAGGAGACGACGGAGGCCGTGCCGTGCGCCTTCAGCCCGGCCACGTCGCCGTTGCCGTCGAGGCTGGCCGCGCCGTTCTTCGCCAACTCGTTCACCGCTTTGGCGTCGGCGAGCGCCAGCCGCTTCGACGATCCGCGCGCGACCACCGCTTTGAGATTCTTGCTGCCCATCACCGCGCCCATGCCGGTGCGCCCGTTGGCGCGGTTTGCCATGTTGATGATGGCCGCCAACCGCGAAAGTTTTTCGCCCGCCGGGCCACACTGGGCCACTTGAATCTTGTCGTCGCCCAATTCTTTCTTGAGCATGTCATCCACTTCGGATGTGGTCTTGCCCCACAAATGCGAGGCGTCGCGCAGTTCGGCTTTGCCGTCGTTCAGCCAGAGATACACGGGCTTGGCCGACTTGCCCGTGACCACGAGGCCGTCGAACCCGGCGAACTTCATCTCGGCGGGGAAGAAGCCGCCGCACTGCGAATCGCCGATGCCATCGACCAGCGGCGATTTGGCGTTGGCCGACATGCGGCTGTTGCCGGAGATGGGCGTGCCGGTGAGCGCCGAGAGCATCAGCGTGAGCACGTTGTCGGGGCCCAGCGGGTCAGCGCCGGGTTTCATTTCTTTGAGAATGTAGTGCATTCCCATCGCCGAGCCGCCGAGATACTTCCGATAAAACTTTTCGGACGGGCTTTCAACTTTGAGTTTGCCTTTGGTGAGATCGACGTGCAGTATTCTTCCGGCGTAACCGTTGGGCATAGAAGCCTCCTTCAGATTTTTGATTGTTGATTTCGGATTGCGGATTGCGCCAAGCGATGCGCCCGCTCGTTCAACGTGTCGCCGGTGTGTCCGGCTACTTTTTGCAATTTCAGGGTGTGCCCGCCGCGCGCAGTCGCTCGCTCGATTCGCTCGCACAGAACGCGGCACTCAGGGTCGCGTCGTTTCCAGCCCTCACTCAGCCAGCCGATGGCCAACTGGCTGTCGGTGAAGAGGGCGATGGCGCTGGACTCTTCGAGCGACTCGACGGCCCTCAACACCGCCATCAATTCCATTTGATTGTTGGTCGTCTCGGGTTGGGAACCGCTCAACTCCCACGACCGTTGGCCCCGCTTGCACACCGCCGCCCATCCGCCGGGGCCGGGGTTTGGATCACAGCCGCCGTCGGTGTAAATGGTGACGGCGGGCAATCGTTTGGGCGGCATCTGCTTTGGATTTTACTGTATCCCTCGCCGCTGAGTCAAAGTTGATCCCGCGAAGTGAGCCGGTGCGCCAGCAGGATGGGGATGGTGGTGATGGCGATGACGAAGACGGCCACCACGTTGGTGACGGGCCGGTCGCGGGGCCGCACCAATTGCGAGAAGATCCAGATCGGCAGGGTGTTTTGCTGCCCGGCGGTAAACGCCGTCACGATCACCTCGTCGAACGAAAGGGCAAAGGCCAACATGCCTCCGGCGAGCAGGGCCGTGGCCACGTTGGGCAAAACAACGTGGCGAAAAGTTTGGAAGGTGTTCGCGCCCAAATCCATCGAGGCTTCGATGAGCGAGCCGCTGGTGCGGCGCAATCGGGCGATGACGTTGTTGTACACGGTGACGATGCAGAAGGTGGCGTGGCCGATCACGATGGTCCAAAAGCTGAAAGGGATGTCCAACAGCCCCAACGTGGAGCGGAGGGCGATGCCGGTGACGATGCCCGGCAGGGCGATGGGCAGGACGACAAGAAAGGAAATGGTTTCGCGGCCAAAGAATTTGCTGCCGCTCACGGCCAGCGCGGTAAGCGTGCCCAGCACCAGCGCGATGGCGGTGGCGATGGTGGCGACGGTCAGCGAGAGCGTCAGCGCGTTCCACAGATCGGTGCGGCACTCTTCGGACAGCACACTGCTGACGATGGGCGGCGCGCACTCACCGACGAACCTCGACCACGTTTCGGGAAACCATTTTGTGGTGACGCCGGGCAGGGGGAAGGTGAAGGCCGTTTCCTCCACCGTGAGGGTATAAAGCAGAATGAGGGCCAGGGGAATGTGCAGAAAGAGCAGGGCAAAGAGGGCGGCGGCGCGGAGGCCGAGCGAGGCCGATTGTGTGTCGCGAGGTTTAGAGCGCATCGAAGGCCCCCAATCGTTTGGCAATAGAGAGGTAAACGCCCATGATGATCATCGGCACGACGGTGAAGGCGGCGGCCAGCGGCACATTGCCCGACGTGCCCTGATGCGCGAGAACGACTGCGCCGATGAGAAAACTTGAATTGCCGATGATGGAGGGAATGATGTAATCGCCGAGAGTGAGCGAGAAGGTGAAAATAGAGCCGGCCACCACGCCGGGAAAGGCCAGCGGCAGGATGACGGTGCGAAAGGTTTCGCCGGGCCGCGCGCCCAAATCCCCGGCGGCCTCGATCAGCGATTTGGGGATTCGCTCGAGCGCGGCCTGAATGGGCAGGATCATGTACGGCAGCCAGATGTACACAAAGACGAAGAACATGCCCAGCATCGAAAACGACAGCGACGGCCCGCCGATAATCGGCGTTTGCAGAATGGCGTCGAGCGCAGGGGTCAGCCCCAACTTTTCCACCACCCAACTGATGATGCCTTCCTTCGCCAGAATCAACTTCCACGAATACACGCGAACCAAGTAGCTCGACCAGAGCGGTAGCAGCACGGCGAGATACAGAAAGCCTTTGGCACGAGGCGCAGCGTAACGGGCGATGTAATAGGCGAGGGGAAAGGCGATGAGTCCGCAAGCGAGGGTGACCGCCGTTGCCATTCCGGCAGTGCGGGCGATGATGTCGATGTTGGCCCGGCTGGTGAGTTGCAAGTAATTTGTCAGCGAGAAGTCGCGCACGATTTTGCCGCTGAAGTCGTCGAGGCGGAAGAAGCTCTGCACGAGCAGGGCGAACAGTGAGCCGAGATAGATCACGCCGAGCCACAACAGCGGCGGCGCTAACAGCAGAATCAGCGACAGCGTGGGATGCAGAAAGAGGAAAGTGGACAGCCGCCGCAAAAGGCCGGGCCGAGTCGAAGAAGTCGTTGCCATGCTCTGACTACTGATCACTGACTACTGATCACTCGATTATGCTCTCTCCGCCACACGAGGCGGACACTGCGCCCCTGCGCGCCCAGCACATCCATCGAAGTGCTTTCGAGATTCTGCTGAACCACCGTGAGATCGCCGCCGCCGTTCAGCGCCACTGCGTATCGAGTGTTCACGCCGAGATACACTACTTCGCGAATACAGCCATCGGCAAAACATTCGCCGTCGCTCACTGCCGCGCCCGCCTCGCAGAGGTGAATCTTTTCGGGGCGGATGGAAAAGGTGGCGGGCGAGCCGGTGATGGCCGAAGCCGCCTCGCCGGTGATCAGATTGGACACGCCGACGAACCCGGCCACGAACGCCGTCTGTGGATGCTCGTAGATTTCCGCCGGGGAGCCGATTTGCTCGATGCGGCCATGATTGAACACGGCGATACGGTCGCTCATCGTCAGCGCTTCCTCTTGATCGTGGGTGACGAAGATGAAGGTGATGCCCACTTGCTTTTGGATGGCTTTGAGTTCGATCTGCATTTGTTGGCGCAGTTTGAGATCGAGCGCGCCCAGCGGCTCGTCGAGCAGAAGAACGCGCGGGCGGTTGATGAGGGCGCGGGCGAGGGCTACCCGTTGGCGCTGTCCCCCGGAGAGTTGGGAGGGGCGGCGTTTGGCGAATCCCGGCAGGCGCACCATCTCCAGCATGTCGTCGGCGCGTTTCTCGCGTTCGGCCTTCGGCGCATTTTTGATCATGAGACCGTAGGCAATGTTTTCGCCCACGCTCATGTGCGGGAAGAGCGCGTAATCTTGGAACACAGTGTTCACGTCGCGCTCGTAGGGCGGCAAGCCAGACACCTCCTGCCCGTGCAGTTGAATACTGCCCGAAGTGGGCATCTCGAATCCGGCGATGAGCCGCAGGCAGGTGGTTTTGCCCGACCCCGACGGCCCAAGCATGGAAAAGAATTCGCCGTCGAGAATGTCTGTGCTCACATTGTCAACGGCCTTCACGTCGCCGAAGTGTTTGCTGACGTTGGAGAAGCGAACGGCGGGGAGAGAGGTGGATGAAGTGGACACGGTGGATGAAAAGCGAATGGTGGACAGTGATCGGTGATCAGTTGCCAGTCATCAGTGGCTAACGGCGGCCACTGATGACTGACTACTCCTCTTACCGTCCGCCAATGACGGCAATGTAGTTGGTGACCCACTCGTGGTAGGGCACGCAATCGGTGCGGTCATCGCCGCAGTCGCTGGTGGGCGTCCGCCACCACTTGATCTGGTCGAAGCTGTTCAGGCCGTTGGCCTCGCAACCGCCCTCACCCAGCAGGGCGTTGCCTTCGCAGGCGGCGAGCACGGCCGGGATCGTCTGGAACCACGCGGCGAGGTCGCCTTGCAGTTTGGGATTGAGCGACCACTCCATCCACTTGTACGCGCAGTTGGGGTGCGGCGCATCGACATGCATCATCGTCGTGTCGGCCCAGCCGGTGGCGCCTTCTTCGGGGACGACGTACGCGATGGGCGCGCCGCCGAAAGCCAGGAGGTTGGCCTGGAACGGCCACGAGCCGGAAGCCGCCACGCCCTCATTGGTAAAGTCGTCCATCTGAATGAAGGCGTCGTGCCAGTAACGTCCCACCAACGCCCGCTGTTGGCGCAGAAGATCGAGCGCCGCATTGAACTGATCGCGGTTCAGCGCGTACGGATCTGTGATGCCCAACTCGGGCCTGGCCGAGGCCAGGTACAAGGCCGCGTCGGCCACATAGATCGGGCCGTCGTAAGCCTGCACGCGGCCTTTGTTGGATTGGCCGTCGGGCAGGGTCGTCTCCTCGAAAACCACGCTCCAGCTGGTCGGAGGCTCATCGCCGAACACTTCGGTGTTGTACATCAGCACGTTCGAACCGGATTGGTACGGCACGCCGTAGTGCTTGCCGTCCACCGTATGCCACGGCGCGTTCTGCAAGCGCTCGTCCACCGTGCCGTAGCTCGGGATCAGATCGATGTTGACCTCCTGCACACGCCCTCCGGCGATCAGCCGGTTGCTGGCGTCGCCCGAGGCGGTCACAAGATCGAAGCCGCCCTCGTTCATCAGCGCCACCATTTCATCCGATGTGGCCGCCGTCTTCACCGTCACCTTGCAGCCGGTGTCGGCCTCGAACTGAGTCACCCAGTCGTAATTCGGGTCGGTGTCGCCGCGCTCGATGTAACCGGCCCAAGCGACGATTGCCACTTCGCCTTCGCCTTCACCCACTTCGGTCATCGGCCCGCCCGTCTCCACCACCGGCTCGGGCGTGGCGGTGATGATTACGGTTTCGACGACCGGCGTGCCCTCGACGACGCGGGTCACCTCGACAGTCTGCGGGGTGGGGGTAGGCCCCGTGCCGCAGGCGGCCAACAGCAAACTCGCCAGAGTCAGCGCGGCCAAAGCATGATGCAACATCTTGGTATTCACAGAGTATCTCCTCCACGGATGGTTGTCGATTGGTGATATTGAAACTGCCCCCTCCCGGAATGAGCCACAGAGTTGAGCGGCGAGTCACCTGCCTTTCTGGTCGATTCAGTTTGCGGTGAGCGTAAGTATAGCAATAATAGGATCAGAGTCAAAGCGAGATTTGCGGGACACAGCGCACTGTTTAGATCCGTCTGCGCTGGGCGCTTTCCATCTCGCTCAGAGAGTGTTTCTTAAAGCCTCTGCGCCTGTCATTCGGAGGCGCGAAGCGCCGAAGAATCTCCGTTCTGGCATGAAAAGGACGAGAGAGATTCTTCGCTCGCCTCAAAGGGGCTCGCTCAGAATGACAAATCGAGGCGGTTAACCATTTAAGAAACAGTCTCTCAGGCGAACACGTCCGGCGCGTCAATTCTTCAGCGCAGGGAGCCGCTCCACCAAGAAGTGGCATCGCGCCAACCGCCCTTCTTCCACACGCAGGGCCGGCGATTCGGCGCGGCAGCGATCCTGCGCCCACGGACAGCGCGGATGAAAATGGCATCCGGAGGGCGGGGCAAGGAGGCTCGGCACTGAGCCTTCAAGCGCAACAGATGACTCTTTGATATCCGGGTCAGGTTCGGGCGTGGAGGCAAGCAGCGCCATCGTGTACGGATGATGCGCTCGCCGGAATAGTTTCTCCGCCTCGCCAAATTCCACGATACGCCCCAGATACATCACCGCAATGCGGTCAGCCAAATGCTGCACGACATCCAGATTGTGCGAGATGAAGAGATACGTTAGCCCGAACTCGGCGCGCAGCTTGACCAGCAAGTTCAAGACCTGCGCCTGCACCGAAACATCGAGGGCAGAGGTTGGCTCATCTAGCACGATCAACTTTGGCCGCAGGGCGAGCGCGCGCGCAATCGCCACGCGCTGAGCCTGCCCGCCCGATAACTCGCGGGCGCGCTTATTCAAATGATCGGCCGAGAGTCCAACCGCCTCCAGATTCTCCACCACGCGATCAATCAACGCGCGCCCGCGCAGGGAAGTGTGCGTGAGGAGGGGTTCGCCGATCAGATCGCGGACGGCCAGGCGCGGGCTGAGAGACAAGTACGGATTTTGGTAGACGATTGCCATGTCGCGCCGTTTCGCGCGCAGAGAGGGCTGATCCAGTCCCAATAGATCGTCGCCTTCAAAGATCACTTGGCCCGAGGTCGGCTCGATGATGCGGAGAAGGCAACGCACCAGCGTAGTTTTGCCGCACCCCGATTCGCCGACAACGCCAATCGTTTCGCCTGCGTTCACCGTGAGATCAACATGATCCACCGCTTGCGCCCACCTGCGCGAGAACAACCCCGTAGACACGGGGAATTGTTTTACGAGGGAACGCACTTCGAGCAACGGCATGGCTCAATAGAGATGGCAGGCGACGGCATGAGCGTCGGCGACGGATTTGAGGGGGAGCGGCTCCGTCTTACAGCGATTCATCACCGAAGGGCAGCGCGCCGCAAACGGGCAGCCGGCAGTGGCGCTTATGCCTGAGGGCACGCTTCCCTCTATCGCTGAGAGCAATTTGCCGCGCGAGCCGGGGCGGGGCAACGCCCCAAGCAAACCATGAGTGTATGGGTGTTTCGGCGCGCGGAATAATTGCGCGGTGAGCGCGGTCTCGGCCACACAGCCGGCATACAGAACGGCGACGCGGTCGCAGGTTTGGGCGACGACGCCGAGGTCGTGCGTGATCAGAAGAATGGTGAGGCCGTGTCTATCCCGCAGGCTTTTCAACAGGCGCAGGATTTGGGCTTGAATGGTCACATCCAGCGCAGTGGTAGGCTCGTCGGCAATGAGCAGATCCGCGCCGGAGGCAAGCGCCAGAGCGATCATCGCCCGTTGCTGCATGCCTCCCGATAACTGATGCGGATACGCCCGCAGAATGGCCTTAGGCTCCGCCAAGCCGACATCGTTCAAGAGCTCGATTGCCCGCCGACGGGTCGAAGCAGAATCCAATCGAAGGTGATGGCGAATCACGTGAGACAGTTGTTGCCCGATGGTGAAGGTCGGGTTGAGTGAGGCGGCCGGATCCTGAAAGATCATCGCCATCCGCCGCCCGCGCACTTTGCTCAGGTTGCGCGGCGACAGCAAGTCGACTCCGTCCAGCGACAAACGGGAGGCAGCCACGCGCCCCGTTGGCGGGATGAGTCCCATCAACGCCAACGCCGTCACTGTTTTGCCGCAACCCGTTTCGCCAACCAAACCAAAGATCTCGCCGCGCTCAAGAGTCAGATCGAGATCATTCACGGCGCGAAAGACGCCCGCTGGTGTTGAGAATGAAACGCGCAGGCCGCGGATTTCGAGCAGGGGTAGGGTCACGTGTTGGCGTCCTGCACGCTGTCGCCCAGAAGATTGAAGGCCAGGGTGGCGGCAAAGATCGCTAGGCCGGGGAAGGTGACATACCACCAGCGATCTGGAAAATATAGCGGCCCGGTGCTCACCAGTTGCCCCCAATCGGGAGTGGGAGGTTGAACGCCCAGCCCAAGAAACGACAGGGCCGCGCCGGTGAGGATCGCCGAGCCAAGATCGAGCGTGGCTTGCACGATGACGGGCGAAAGCGCGTTCGGCAAAAGATGGCGGACGATAATGGTGAACCCGTTCACGCCCATGATGCGCGCCGACTCCACAAAGGGACGTTCGCGCAAAGTCACCACCTGGGCGCGGACGATGCGCGTGTACCAGGGCCACCAAGTCAGCGCGATGGCGATCGCGGCGTTCGTGAAGCTAGGCCCCAACGCGGCGGCGATAGTAATTGCCAGCAACAGGGGCGGAAACGCCAGGGCAATATCGGTGACACGCATAATGATTTCATCCACCCAGCCGCCGGCATAGCCGGCCACTGCGCCGAGCGGTGTGCCGATCAACACTGCCACAAAGACGACAAGAAAACCCATTGCCAGCGAGGTGCGTCCGCCGAAGAGAACGCGCGCGTACAGGTCGCGTCCGAGGTGATCTGCGCCGAAGATATGCTCCGCAGACGGCGGGGCAAATTTCTCGACGGGGTTTGGTTCACCGAGTCCTTCGGCGGCGCGGGAAGTCAGGAGCGGGGCGAAAGCGGCGGCCAGGATGAGGGTCAACACGACGAGAAAACTGAATATTGCCAGAGGGTCATGGCGCAGGCGGGCGGGAATTGAGTCGGGCGCGAAACGCGAGCCAAACCAGCGGGCAAGAATGGTCATCGCAACGCCACTCGCGGATCGAGAACGGCCTGAATGATGTCAACGATCAGGTTGATGAAAACGTAGAACACAGTCACGATCAAGGTGACGGAAACGATCACGGGAAAATCCACATTGAGGACGGCGTCGGTGACATACTTTCCCAGCCCGGGCCAGGAGAAGATCACCTCGATGAGGAAGGCACCCGTGAGCGAATAGGCGAAGGATAGCCCAAGCACGGTGAGGGTGGGGATGATGGCGTTCTTCAAGGCGTAGCGGAAGAGGACATCGTGTTCGGGCAGTCCCTGCGCGCGCGCGGCCGTGATGTATTTTTCGGAGAGCGTCTCGACCATCGCCGCGCGCGTCATGCGCAAGGTCAGGCTGATGGGGTAGGTGGCGAGGGTGAAGGCGGGCAGGAGGATATGCCAGGCGGCGTCGCGCCAGGCGACGAGGTTTCCCGCCAGCAGAGAGTCGATCAGATAGAAGCCGGTGATGGTGGGAAAGGTATTGAACAGAGCAACGCTATTCGACATCCGCGAGGAAAGTGGAAGAAGTTTGAGGGCGCCAAAAAAGAATAACTGAAAAATCAGCGCCAGCCAAAAAGTCGGGATCGATACTCCGGCGATGGAGGCGATGCGGGTGACTTGATCGAAGCCTCCACCACGTCTGGCGCCGGCGAACACTCCCAGCGGAACGCCGACGAGGAGCGCCATCAACGTGCTGACGATGACCAGTTCGAGCGTGGCCGGCAGGAATGTTCTGATATCGGACAGAATGGGATGCTTGGTTTTGTAGGATGTTCCCAGATCGCCCTGGAGGATGTCGCCCAGGAAACGAATGTATTGGGCGTAAAGCGGTTGATCGAGTCCGAGACGTTCACGCGCCGCTTCAATCTGATCGGCGGTTGGGCGCTGCCCGGCGTACAGCGCCGCCGGGTCGGAGGGGATCACCCGCGCAACGACGAACGTCACCGCCGAAACACTGATGATGACGAGCGCGGCCAGCGCCAATCGTCGCAGAAGGTAAACAGCCATCAAGCGAAGTCTTCCCCTGCCTGCTCATTGCGGCAGGCAGGGGAAACGTTAGAAATAGTTAGCGGGAAAGCTGGTAGGCGAACACAACGTGCGAGTAGGCGGGATTGTCCACGTAACCTTTGAGATCGGCGCGGACAATGTGAATGTTGCTCTGGTCGAAGATGAAGAGCGACGCGGCGTCATCCACCAGCATCTTCGAGGCCTCCTGGAACATGGACTCGGCCTTAGCCTTATCACCTCCGGATAGGGCGTTGGCGTCGTCGATCAATGTGTCAAAGTCCCCATTGCGGTAGTAGCCCAAATTGAAGAGAGGCTGCTCCTCCGTGTGGAACATGTTGAAGAGGAAGTCGTAGGGCGTTACGTAAGCGGGCCACCAATACATGACGAACACATCCTGCGCGTTGGCCGGATCACCCTTGCCCAGATCCCACTGCGCTTCCCAGGCCATCGGTTGGAGGTTCAAAGTGATGCCGAGTTTGGCGAGTTCGGCTTTCCACAATTCACCGGCTTGTTGTTCCACCGTATTGCCGGTGACATAGGTCATCGATAACTCGAAACCTCCATCGGGGTGGCCGGCTTCTGTCAGCAGAGATTTCGCCTTGTCGAGGTCGAAGGGGTATTGGAAGAGTGATTCGTCGGAACCGTACATCCCGGCAGGAATGACGCCGCGCGCTTGCGTGGCGTATCCGCTCATAGCGGTGTTGATAAATACCTCATATGGGAAACTGTAGGAAAGCGCCTGGCGGACTTTTGGATCATCCAGCGGGGGCTTCTGAGTGTTGAGCAATCCGACCAGATTCTGGAAGGATGGGTTAACCACAACCTTCACGTCGGGATTGTTTCCGACAGAAGCCAGGTTCTCGGTGGCAAGTTCCATCGTCCAATCCGCTTCGCCGGATTCGATCTTCTGCTGGCGCACCGTTGGATCTTCGACAACCTCGATCACTACTTTATCGAACTGGCCGGCTTTCCAGCCGCCCCAATAATCGTCGAACCGAGTCAAGATGACGCGCTGGCCCGGCTCATACGACTCGATGGTGTAGGGGCCTGTGCCCGCGTCGTGGCCGGCGTTGAACCACGCGCCATCCTTGTCTTTTGCGCCGGGGCTGATCATCCACGCCGCATACCCAGACGAAGCGATCAGGTCAAGCGGGGTGGCGTAATCGAGGTGGAAGACGACGGTGTAATCATCGGGCGTTTCGATGCTGTTGACCGCGCCCCAGATCCAGGCTGCGCCGCCGTTGAGAGTCTTGGTGCGTTCGACTGAGAACTTGACAGCGGCGGAGTTGAACGGCTCGCCGTCGTGGAACTTGACGCCCTGGCGCAGGTGGAACGTCCAGGTCAGGCTGTCCTCCGAGGATTCCCAACTGGTAGCGAGTTGCGGGCTGAGCACATCCTTGCTTCCGGGCGGGTTGTAACGAGTGAGCGTTTCGTAGATGTTGGAGGTCACCGCGCTGTCGTTGGAGAACGAGGTGCTCGGGTCGATATCGGGGAAGGTGGTGGAATTGGCGATGGTGAGGACAGACGGCTGGGCGGGAGCCGCCGTGGGAGCCGGGGCCTCCGTGGCCGAAGCGGGCGGTTGTGTGGCCGGCGGGGTTCCGCTACAGGCCGCCAAGGCGATAGCCAGCGCCAGCACAAGGCTGAATGCAGAGAACAGTTTGGGTTTCATGGCAGGTCTCCTCCGAGTGATTGATTGAGATAGTTTGTCCTTCTATATCAAAACAGTCAATTCAATATGACCTCCTTAGATAGCGATCACACCTTCACGCCATAAATCTTCTCGGCTTCCGCCGCGGATAGAAAACCGTTCAGCACATCGTTCTTGACCAGCTCCGGGTCGCGTTCTTTCGGGTCGCCCCAGCCGCCGCCGCCCGTCGTGCGGGCGCTCACCCGGTCACCTTTGTGCAGCGGCCCAAAATAGGATATGCGCCGCGTCAACACCTGCTCATGATCGGTGCCCTCCCACACAATGGCTTTGCTCACGCCCGACTGGTCGCCGCCAAAGAGTCCCCAGGGCGGATAGAGCGTGTTCTCATTCATCAACTGCATCAGGATGTTGTCTTCGAGCATCTCATAATCACGGATGACGCCGAAGCCGCCGCGATATTTGCCCTTCCCCGCGCCTTCGAGATTAAGCGCATAGCGCCGCACCAGCAGCGGGTAACGCGTTTCGATGATTTCAGCGGGTGTGTTGGGGCAATCGCCGTCGCCAACGAAGATCAACGCGCTGGGGCCGTCGGCGTGAGGGAACGCGCCGCCGCCGCCATCCACCGGATCGATAAAGATGAACGGCTCGCCGTGTCGCGGATCAGTGCGGAAGAAGTACGGTCCAAACATCTGGTAAGAGCAAGCCGGGCACCGTTCGGGGATTGCCTGCGACAACGCCCGCGCGATGAGTTGAATAATCATCTCACCGACGTAACCGTAAGAATCGCACGGCGCGGGATACACGGGGCTGACCACCGTGTTGGGCGGCGCGGTCACGGTGAGCGGGCGTAAGTGCCCCTGATTCATCGGGTCGAAAGGCGCGGTGAGCGACTTGAGCAGACAGTATCCCAATGCTCGCGTCTCGACAAAAGGATGATTGATCGGCCCGCTGGCGACTTCGCTTGAACCCGTCCAATCCATGATCATCTCTTCGCCCTTGACTGTGATCGTCACTTTAATCTTGCGCGGCTTGTCCAACTCGATGCCATCGTGATCCAGCCACGTCTCGGCGGAATAGATGCCGTCGGGGATCTCGGCGACCTTGCGGCGCATCATCTGCTCGGATTGGTTGAATACGGCCTCCATGCTGGCCTGCAACACATCGGCGCCAAAGCGATCACACAACGCTTGATAACGGCGCGCGCCCGTGTGACAGGCGGCGATCATGGCATTCATGTCGCCGTGCACCAGTTCCGGGAAGCGCACGTTTTTGAGGATCATGCGCTCGAGGGTGGTGTTCAATTTGCCGCCCTCATAGAGTTTGAGGTGCGAGAAGATCATCCCCTCCTGATGAACGTCCGTTGAATCGGGGCACCAGCCGCCGGGGGTCACTCCGCCAACATCCGCCCAGTGCGCCATTACGCTGGAGAACGCCACCAGCCTTCCTTTATAAAGGATCGGCATGTATACGACCACATCGCTCAAGTGCGTGCCGGTGTCGTCGGGTTCGTTGGTGAGAATCACGTCGCCGTCGGAAAAGTTTTCCGCGCCGACAACTTTGAGTCCGCTGACAATGGCCGAGGGCAAACAGCCGAGAAAGCCGGGCAAGCCCGAGCCTTCGGCGAGTATCTGCCCAAGATGATCGGTGAGCACCACGCCAAAGTCATGCACTTCATAGATCAGCGGGTTGTGCGCCGTCTTGACGAGGCTGATCTGCATTTCGTCGGCGGCGGCTTTGAGAGCGTTGCGAATGACCTGCGTTGTGATGGGATCAATGGCTGGCATGAAGAATCAAGTTCCCGTAAGGATCAACTTCCAATGTTTGGCCGGGCAGGAGGAGGGTGGTCGAAGTCCACTCTTCGACTATGGCCGGGCCGTCGAGTCGTTCGCCCGCCGCGAGCAGGGGGCGGTCGTAGATAGGGCAGTCCATTATATCGTTGCCCATCAGGATCACTTTCCGGATCGCTTTCTGCGCTCCTCCTTTGTTGCCTTTGGGCATTTCCAAAATGGCGGGCTTTTGAGTCAGCCCGATGAGCGAGAGCCGCACATGCACGAACTCTACCGACAGATGAGGCAGGGCGTGAGCGTAGGCTTTTTCATGCAGGTCATCGAAGCGCGTTCGAAGAGAAGCAAAGAGCGGATCTTTCAGATCGTCGGCCTGGAGCGGAACGCGCACCGTATGTTCCTGCCCAAGATAGCGCAAGTCGGCGAACAATTCAACAGCGCGGTTTGCGGCCTGAATGTGATGGGAATCAAAATGCTCGGTGGCTTCGGCCTCCATTTGAGAGATGACACCGGCCAGTTCCTCCAGCCTCAGTTCCTTCAGGGGTTTGACCACCGTGCGCGAGAGGTCTTCGCGATAATCGGCGTTGAGCAACCCCCAGGCAGAGAATGTGGCGGGGTTGACCGGCACAATGGCGCGCGCCATTTCCAGTTCCCGCATGAGGGCCGCGGCGAACAACCCGCCGCCGCCGCCGAAACACACCAAACTGAATTCGCGCGGGTCGTGGCCGCGCTCGATGGTGATGTTGCGGATGGCGTACGACATGTTCGCGGCGGCGAGTCGCAGAATGCCCTGCGCCGCCTCGGTCGTGGGCAGATTGAGAGGCTGAGCGATCTTGGTTTCGATGGCCCGTTCGGCGGCGGCCCGGTCGAGCGTCATGCGTTTGCCCAGATAATACTGCGGGTCGAGGTAGCCAAGAATTAATTGAGCGTCGGTCACGGTTGGCTCTGCGCCGCCCAGCCCAAAGCACGCGGGACCCGGCGCCGCCTCGGCGCTTTTCGGGCCGACCCGTAATCCGCCTTCTGCATCCAACCAGGCGATGCTTCCGCCGCCCGCGCCGATGGAAATGATGTCCAGCGTCGGCTGCAGAACCGGGCGGCGATTGACGGCGGTCTCCGCTTTTTCGAGCGGGCGGTTCTGATGGATCATCGCCACATCAAAGGTCGTGCCGCCCACATCAGCGGCGACCAAATTCGCAAAACCCAACTTCGCGCCCAATGCCGCTGCACCGATCACCCCTCCCGCCGGGCCGGATTCCAACGTGCGGATTGGAGCGTTTTGCGCGGCGAGTCCCGAAGTCATGCCGCCAGACGATTGCATGATGTTGAGCGTACCGGTGTAGTGACGATCTTTCAAGCCGCTCTGCAACGCTGACAGATACCCCGCCATTTTCGGTTTGACGTAGGTGTTGAGGACCGTGGTGGAGGCGCGCTCGAATTCGCGCCACTCGCGCACGATATCCGAAGAGATGCTGACGTGCGCTTCGGGGTAGATTTCCGCGACGAGTTCGGCCAGTCGCCGTTCATGCGCGGGATTGGCATAGGAGTGAAGAAAACAAATGGCGATCCCCAGCACACCCTGTTCCTTGAGTTGAGCGATCACCTGCCGCGCCGCCGCTTCGTCTAACGGGATCAGCGTTTCGCCGCGCCGATTCAATCGCTCGGGCACTTCGTAACGCAGGTAGCGCGGCACCAGCGGGGCGGGAGGGCGATAGAATAGGTTGTAGATTTCCGGGCGGTTGCCGCGCCCCAATTCCAACACATCGCGGAATCCCTGCGTGGTGATCAATCCAGTGCGCGCGCCCTTCTCCTGCACAATGGTATTGATGACCGTTGTCGAGCCGTGCACGATCATCGCCAGATCGGTCAAACTGAGGCCGAGGCGTTCGATGCCCTCGAAGAATCGCTCCTCCAACTTGCCGCCCGACGACACCTTTTCAATGCAGATCTCTCCGCTGGCCTCGTCGAACAACACAAAATCCACAAACGTGCCGCCCACATCAATTGCGAGTCGTTGATTGGTCATCAGGGTTTCACCTTTGGCTCGGGCATGACGTATTCGCCGAGCGGTTGGTAATCGAGATCGTAACCGAAGGCGCGCGGGCCGACGACCGCCAGCGCCTCAGGGGTGCGGAAGAGCGGCGTGGCGGGCAAACCAAGCACCGCAACGCGCAGGCCGTAACGGGTTTCTTCGGTCGAGATCGGGCGCCCCGATTCGGCATCCACGATGCAGATCAGATCGGGCACGGCGCAGATGATTTCGCCATCCAGACGCGCGATCAGGTTTTCGTTCTGAAATTCGATATCGAGCGCGCGTCCCGCGTCATCGGCCAGGCCGTCCATCTCCAGTTTGCCGCGCGCAAACCCGCCGGTCGTCCAGCGTTTCACATCCATGATCTTGCCACGAAAGAGCAGTTGGCCGTGTTCGTGTTTGAGAATGGCTTCCACCGGATCGCGCTTTTCGGCCCGCGCCCGAATCACCGCCGCGCCCAAACGCCAGGCCTGGCTCACAGTGTGCTTCACGCCCCACGCCTTCAACTGACCGCCGGTGATCGGCGGAAGGGCGAAGGCGGCGGTGCAACCCATCGCAATCGTTCCGGCGCGCGCTAATTTCTCCAACCATACAGGAGAAGTGGCTTCGGTAAAGACAACCGTGTTGCCCTTCTCATCGCAGAGCGCGCCCGGAGCGGGTGGAGCGCCGTAAATGAAAAAGGTGTTCATCTGCAATTCCGGGAAAGCGCGCCCCATCCCGTCCACATCCACAACAGGCAGATCGGCCTGGGCCGCGGCGATCATCGGCTCGATGGCGTTCGAGCCGCCTATCTCATCGGTCATCAACGCCACCGCCCTTTTGCCAACCGCCCGCTCGAGGGCGCGCACGGCGCGATAACACTCATCGCCCTTCTCGAATTTCTCGAAGCCCACGGTGGGCGCGCCCATCCCGCCGACGGCGATCACCAGATCATCGTCCTGCAATGCCTCCGGCGAAATGATTCGGATGCGGCGTCCGGCGCGCAGTTGCTCCCAGCCGCGCAGTTTTCCGAGATAAACATTCCCGCCGCCGCCCGTTCCCAGAATCGCCGCGCCCAACGCAATGTATTCCAAATCCAGTTCGGTGAGCGACCATTCGTTCATAATGCCAAATCCCCCGCAACTTTGACGCGGATTCGAACCGCGTTGCTCGGCAGGTATGCCAGCGGAATATCTTCGACATCCACGATTTGGATTGTGGAGGCCTCGGCCCCGGCGGCAACCGCCCGCTCAACGGCTTCCTTTTTCGCCACTGACAATGCTTCCTCTCGACCGACTTCCGACAGCGACACGACCCGATCCACTTCGCCTGAGATTTGAGCGATGGCAGCGCCCACCGCGTTCGCTACCTGATAGTGCGGCGGGCGGAGGACTTGCGACGCCCCGGCCAGTTGCTCGTTGACCAGAATGCTCCCGCCCCCAACCAAAATAACTGGAACCGGATCGCGGCTCAGCTTCATCTGGTCAATGGCCTCTTCAACTCGTTTCTGCATATAGGCCAGCGCATCGGCGATGAATGACCCGGATAGATCTGCCACGCGGCTACTCTCGCCCAGTGAGGCGCGCCCGCCGGCGACGGCAATGTCGGTGGCAGTCAACGTGTCGCCGCCGAAGACTCGGCCGCGGGCGGTCAGTTCGTATCCCACCGAGAGAGGGCCCACTTGAAGAGTCGCGCCCTCGCCCGTGACCAGACTGCCGCCGCCCAAGCCGAACGAAAATACGTCCGGCATTCGGAAGTTGGTGCGCACGCCGCCAACCTCGACTTCAACCGATGCTTCGCGCGGAAAACCGTGCGCCAACGCGCCAATATCGGTGGTCGTTCCTCCGATGTCAACCACGACCGCTTCACGCAGGCCGGATAGAAACGCCGCGCCGCGCATGGAATTGGTGGGGCCGGAGGCGAAGGTGAACACCGGGAATCTTTCGGCGAAGTCGGCGCTCATCAGCGTGCCGTCGTTTTGCGCCAGATAAAGCGGGCATCGCAAACCCAAGTCGGTGAGCGAGGCGCGGAACGCGGCGATGGTTTTCCTGCCGAGGACGTGCAGGCAGGCGTTCATGATGGCGGCGTTTTCGCGTTGCAACATGCCGAGCCGGCCGATCTCATGCGACAGGCTGATGGCTGCGCCGGGCATTTCTGCCCGGATGATCTCGGCGGTGAGCAACTCATGCCCGGGATTGACCGGGGAGAAGACACTGCTCACGGCAACGGATTCAAGGCCGAGATCGCGCGCGCGGCGGCACGCTTCGCGCACGGAGGCTTCGTCGAAGGGGGTGATCGGTTGGCCGTCGAACTCGGCGCCGCCGGGCAAAAGGGCTACATGTCCGACGACGATTTCTCGCAGACTCACAGGCCAATCCACCATAGGGAGAAGCGAATGGGTGGCGGGGCCGCACAGGCGAAACACGGCGACGCGGCTGAGTTCCCGCCGCTGGACGACGGCGTTGGTGAAATGCGTGGTGCCGATCATCACCGCGCCCACGTCGGCGCGGCCCATATGGGTAGACTCGAGCGCGCCCGAGAGCGCGCCGACAATGCCTGAAGTAACCTCCGGCGTGGTGGCGTGCTTATACCAGCCCACCACTTCGCGGCCACGCAGGATGGCCGCGTCGGTATTCGTTCCGCCAACGTCAATGCCTATTCGATACATGTGATCTGAAGATTGAAGAGGTTTATAGACAGAAGCGGGGCGGGGGGCAAGAGCGCGAGTTACCTTTGCCTTGCAGGTTTCCTCACGACCGCCCGTCCGGACCTACCCCATTATTTCCGCACGGCAGGCCGACAATGAGAGCCACCGGCCCCAACGCCAACAGCCACATCGCCCACTGCAACCCCACCACATCGGCGATGCGGCCAATGACCACCGGCACAAACAGACTCGTTATGTTTGCCAACGCGCCCACCGCCATCACCAACCCCGACTGCCCCGGCAGAGCGTCATACGATTTGGCGTGAAGGGCGGGATACCATGGGGCCGCGCAAAAACTGATGAGGCCGAGCAGAAGGTATTTGAGCCACACAAACGGCAACAGCAAAAACGCAACGTACGCAATCATCACGATGGCGGCAGTGACTCGGAGCAGCCTCAGCCCGCGCACCCTTTCGAGGATGGGGACGAGCGCCACGCTCCCCACCAGCCCCACGGTGGTGGCGACCGCCACCGCGCCGCTGGCCGCATTCAGCCCCACGCCGACCACATCGGCAAAGTAGAGTCCGGTCACTTCGAGAAATTTGTCGAGCATGAGATCGGCCATCTCGGTGAGCAGCATCCACTTGAGCAGTTCCGAGTTGCGAAGCCCGGCCATGAGCAGTTGCGCGAGTCGGCGCGGTGAGGCGGACTCTTCATTTGCGCCCGCGTGCGCGTCGAACCTCTGCCGCAACAGCATCGCCGTGTACAGCCCGGCCACTCCGGCCAGCGCCAAGTATAACCCGCGCCAGCCGTAGCCGAGATAGAATGCGGCGGTGGCAATGAGCGGCGCGGCGGCGACGCCGATGTATCCTAACAGCACCCAGCGGGCCATCGTTTGCTCGGAGCGCGATGGGTTGAGATCGATGAGTGTGGCTTGGGCGAGGTTCACGTATGCGCCGCTGGCCGAAGCCATCATAGTGAAGGCCAAGAGGACGACAAGAAAAGTGTGGCCGCTCCCCACGAGAAAGAGGCCGAGCGTGGTGGAGGCGATTCCCCCCAGCACCAATGCGCGGCGGTAGCGCGTGTCGCCGAGCAAACCGATGATCGGCTCGGCCATCATGGCAATGAGGCCGGGAATGGTGAACAGCATTCCGACCTGCGTGTACGTGAGCGCGAGATCGGTTTTGAGGTGGGGCAGGACTGCGCCCACCATCCCGTAGATCAACTCGTCGAGGAATTCGACGCTGTAGAGGGCGATGACGAACCACAGCATCGCGCGCTGTGGCGTGTGTGTATTCAGTTTGGCGAGCATTGAGAGTCTCCTGTATTCGGTGAAGCGGCCAATGGCAAAGCATCGCTTTCCGAAGACAGGGCGGCGCGCGGGCGCGTGTTATGCTCCGCGACTCGAACGGGCGAGGGAGGGTTGAGAGTTAGCGGGGAGGGTGGAAGATTTGCGATCGCATGATCGAAGTTTAATCGCGGCGGTGGCGAGAGTCAAGGTTAGCATCCCCCAGTCAGCGCCGTCACGTCGGGGCCGGTGGCTTTGCTTGAATTGCCCGCGCTATCCGATGCATTGACTGACCACGTCACCGGCCCATACGGTGGAGCCGACAGACGAGCGGTCGCGCTCCATGTTGTGCCGGAAAGTAACGACATACCAACGCTGCTCGATCCCGATCCCGAACTCCAATTCACAGTGGCGCCGGACACTCCGCTATCGTCAGTGATGTTGGCGGTGAAAGTGACAGTGCAAGTAGTTGATGAGTCGATTGTAGTGGGCGAGGCCGACGCCGACGAGATCACGGGCGGGCTGGTGTCTGCCGGTTGATCGACGACGGGCGCATCGGGCAAGCGACAGCGATTGAGGAATGGATCGAAAAACTCCGGCGGCTGGCAACTGGGTTCGGGGTGTCGGTGGGAGCGGGGGTGGCAGTGGACGTTGCGGCATTGGCCGATGCGCCGGTGGGAACGGGAGTCGTCACTGGCAAGCCCGGATACGGTGAATCGAATTGTGGATTGCACACCGGGCCATCGGGAATGTTGAACCACTGCGCCGCCGGAATGACCAGCACTTGCCCCGGATACACAAACGACTCCGGGCCGAGTCCGTTGGCTTCGGCGATGGCGCCCGGCAATACCCCGTACGCGCGCCCGATGCAGAACAACGTCTCTCCGCCGATGAGAAGATGCTGGCCGATGATCGGAACCGGAGTGGCGGGGGGCGCCGCCACCGTGGGTGAGGGCGTGGCTTGCGCGGCAGGGGCGCTCGTTTCGGTGGGGGCGGCGGCCTGCGGCGCGGGGGCCGCGGCGGTGAGGGTGGCCACGATGGCCTCGCCCACTTCGGGGTTGTTGAGAATGAAATTCTGCGCGTCTTCGCCGGTGAGAGTCACGCGGGCTACGACTTGCCCGCCGTTGCCCAACACAATGCGCTCAAGATTTCCGGCTTGCTCATCAATTGCGCCGCTCTGCGCACTGCACAGGCCTTCGATGCAATCGAGGATGAGTGTGTCGTCGCTTGGGTCGTCGGGGTTGCCGGGAATGTATTGAAAGATGGCGAACGATCCGCGCACCGACGCCGACCCGACCGGCGTGACCACTTGCAATGAGCCGCCAGTGAGGCTGACCCAAATTTTTCCCAATTCGATGCTCACCAACGCGAACGGGCCGCCGCCGCTTTCGGTGAGGGCCTCGAGGGTGAACACGGTGTCGGCGGCCAAACGGACGACTGCGCCCTCGCTGAGATCAATGCGCGCCCGCGAATTGACTCCGGTTCGCACTTGCCCTCCGGCGCTGATCACCGTTCCATCGCTCACCGGCTGGAAGGCGGCATCGGCAAAAGTTTTGGCTTCGACAACGTTGACGATTTCGCTCACGGTGGCGCGGCGGCCTTCGGGCGGAAGAACGGGAGCAGTGGCAGTGGGTTGTTCGGAAGAGGAGCGGGTGGCGGCTGGCGCGGCGGCGCCGGGCGTTTGGGTTGCGGCCGGCGCAGGCGGCGTCCCGATGAATCGAGTGCAGGCGCTGACAATTAAGGCAACGACGGCGAAGAGAGAGGTGAGCGAGCGAGACATTTTGATCATGGCAACCCCCGGCGTGTGATCGATGATACACCGCTTTGCCGCCGATGAAGTTATGCGTTGGTTGCCAAACTCATATCACTCTTGTACAATCCACCCTTGGCGCGGGCATTTGCTCCGCGACTTCGTGTTGGAGGCAGGCCGAATGGCCAACTTCGCTGTAGAACTCCGAGAGGTTTCCAAGCGTTTCCCGGCCCCGTCTGGTGAGGTCGTCAACGCCGTGCGCAACGTGACGATGCAAATACGGGACGGGGAATTTTTTTCCATGTTGGGGCCGTCGGGCTGCGGCAAGACGACTTCACTGCGGATGATCGCCGGTTTCGAGCTGCCCACCGAAGGCGAAGTGCTTATTCATGGCAAGCCGATGGGGCGCACGCCTCCGTTTCAACGCCCGGTGAACACCGTCTTCCAAAACTATGCGCTCTTCCCGCACATGACGATTGGCGAGAACGTGGCCTTTGGGTTGGAGATGAAGGGCGTGCCGAAGGCCGAGCGCGATCAGCGAGTGAAGCAGGCGTTGGAAATGGTGCGCTTGCCCGGCTACGAGAAGCGGCGGGCGCGGCAGCTTTCGGGCGGGCAGCAACAGCGCGTGGCGCTGGCCCGCGCGCTCGTCAATCGCCCCGAAGTGCTTCTGCTCGACGAGCCGCTGGGTGCGCTCGATCTCAAGTTGCGCAAAGAGATGCAGTTGGAATTGAAGAAGCTTCAACGCGAGGTGGGCATCACCTTTGTGTACGTCACTCACGATCAAGAGGAAGCGTTGACGATGAGCGACCGCATCGCGGTGATGTCGGGCGGGGTGGCTTTGCAGATCGGCGGCGCCAATGAAATCTACGAGCGTCCCAATTGCAAATTCGTGGCCGACTTCATCGGCGAGACGAGTTTCCTGAACGGCAAAGTCGTTGCGCAAAATGGCCGGGCGGTGGAGGTGGAATTGAGCGGCGGCTTGCGAGTGCGCTCCGAATCGGAGACGCAGTTGACGGGCGGCGCCGAGGTGAGTGTGGCCGTGCGCCCGGAGAAGATGCACATCAATTACGCGGGGGAGGCCGCCAACAAATTCGACGGGCGGGTGGTGAGCGTGGTGTACATTGGCACCGACACTCATTACGGCGTGCAATTGATGGGCGGACACGAAGTGCGCGTGCGTGAGCAAAACAACGCGCCCGGCTCGCGCCCGCTGGCCGCCGAAGGCAATGTGGTCTCCGTGTCCTTCGCGGCGGAAGCGGCGAGAGTGTTGACGGAATGATGAAGGGTGAAAGGTGAATGACGAATGACGAATTCATCATTCCGCCTTCCGTATTCCGCATTTAGCCGATGTTCCAAAAACTCCGCGAAAACAAAACCATTCAGGGTTTTCTGCTCATCCTGCCCTCCAACTTGTGGATGATCGCCTTGCTGATCATCCCACTGCTTCTCACCGTCGTCACTTCCTTTGGCCGCCGCGACGCCGACGGCAACGTGATCTACACTTTCACCTTCGACAATTATCTTCGCTTGGCCGGCTTCACCCCCGAAGGCTTCGACGATCTTTATCTCAACATCCTGATGCGCTCGCTCACGTTGGCGTTTCAGACCACCGTCGTCGTGATCCTCATGGCCTACCCACTGTCCTATTTTGTGGCCCGCGCCCCGGCCAAATGGCGCAACAGTTTGCTCTTCCTCATTCTCGTCCCGCTGTGGACGAACTTTGTCATCCGCATCTACGCATGGATCATGATCTTGCGCACGCAGGGCGTGCTCAACGGTTTGCTCGGACTCGGGGCCGGGCTTTTCAATCTGCCGTTCAAGCCGTTCGATTTTTACCCTTCGCCGGGCGCGGTGCTGGTGGGCATGGTGTACGAATTCTTGCCGTTCATGATTCTGCCCATCTACACATCGCTGGAAAAAATTGACGGCTCGCTCTATGAGGCCGCCGCCGATCTCGGCGCGAGCGCCGCGCGAACCTTCCTCCGCGTCACCCTTCCCCTGTCCATGCCCGGCGTGGTGGCCGGCACCATTCTCGTCTTCATCCCGGTCATGGGCTCGTTCGTCGTCTCCGACATTCTCGGCGGGCGGCAAGTGATTCTCGTGGGCAACCTCATCCAGCGTCAATTTCTCGACGCGCGCGACCCCGCCTTCGGCTCAGCCTCGTCCATCATCCTCATGGTCATGACCCTCATCGTCACCATCTTTTACACCCGCAAGTTCGGCTTTGGCGAGGAGATCGCCTCGGCATGAGCAACCGCCGCTCGCCTCTGGTGGCCCTCTCCGCGCTAGCGGTATATTTCTTCTTGTATGCGCCCATCGTGGTGCTGGTGGTGTTTGCCTTCAACTCCTCGCGCACGAATGTGGTGTTCGAGGGCGTGGTCAATCAAGGGCCGTGCGGGCCGTTCTTTTGGTTCTGCAAACTGTTCGAGAACGACGAGGTGTTAGACGCCGCCAAGAACACGCTCACCATCGCCTTCACCTCCACGGTCGTTTCGACCACCATCGGCGCCATGGCCGCTCTCGCCCTTCAGCGATACAGTTTCCCGGTGAGGAACTTTTCGGAAGCGGCGCTCTACATCCCCATCGTGATTCCAGAAATCGTGATGGGCATCGGCATCCTCGTTTTGTTCAGCGCCCTCTTCACATGGATCAACATCACCTTCGGGCTGGCGGGCGTTCAACGACTCTCGATGGGATTGGGCACCGTCATCGTCTCGCACATTGCTTTCAGCATTCCCTTCGTCACACTCGTGGTGCGCGCGCGCCTGCACGGATTCGATAAAGCAGTGGAAGAGGCGGCCATGGATCTGGGCGCAAACGAAATCGTCACCTTTTGGCGAGTCACTCTGCCCATCATCGCCCCCGGAGTGCTTTCCGGCGCATTGCTGGCCTTCACCCTCTCGCTCGACGATTTCATCATCACCTTCTTCACCAACGGGCCCGGCTCCACCACCCTGCCCATTTACGTGTACGGTTTGCTTCGCCGCATCATCACGCCCGAAGTCAACGCCCTTTCGACCGTGTGGATACTCACCGTGCTGATCGCCGTGTTCATCTCTCAACGCCTCGAAAGCCGCGAAGCCTGATCAACGCCAACGCTTCACTTCAACCAAAGGAGGAAAGAAAGATGTCATCGAAAATATGGAAGACCCTAGCCGCCGTTCTCGCCGTCGGCCTCGTGGTGGCCGCCTGCGGCGGGGGGGCAACGCCAACGCCCACCGGCCCCAAAACCACTTCCAGCGGGTTCGCCTGCCCGGAGCCGTCACCCAAAATGGAAGTCACCTCGCAGGAAGTCAACCTGTTCGTGTGGACGGAATACATCCCGCCCGACACGATTGAGTGCTTTGAATTGGTGTACGGCATCAAAGTGAACCGCGACGAGTATTCGAGCAACGAGGAAATGTACGCCAAACTTTCGGCGGGCAGCGCCTCCTACGATCTCGTCCAGCCCACCGATTACATCGTCAGCCTCATGATCCGGCAGGGGCTCTTGCAGAAACTCGACAAGAGCAAACTGCCGATTATGGCGAACTTTGATTCCACCTATCTCAACTTTTCCTTTGATCCCGGCAACGAATACACCCTGCCATATCAAGCCGGAACGGATGCCATCGTAGTCAACACTGCGGCAGTGCAGAATGTGCCGACTTCATGGGCCGATCTGTGGAAGCCGGAATACGCCGGGCGCATGGTGTTCCTCGACGACTCTCGCGCCACCATCGGCATGGTTCTGCTCACGCTCGGTTACGATGTGAATACCAAAGACCCGGCGCAGCTCGACGAGGCCAAAAACAAATTGGCCGAACTCGTGCCCAATATCAAGCTCTTTGACAGCGACAGCCCGAAGACCGCGCTCATCGCCGGAGACGCAGATTTGGGCATGACGTGGACGGGCGAAGCCCTCCTCGCCCAACAAGAGAACCCCTCCATTCAATACGTATATCCGACCGAAGGGGCGATTCTGTGGCAAGACAATTATGCTATGCCGGTCGGCGCTCCGCACCTCGACGCCGCCTATGCGTGGTTGAACTATTCGATGCAGGGTGATGTGTTCTGGATGATGTTGCGCGACTTCCCGTACACCAACCCCAATAAAGCCGCGCTCGACTATGCCAAAACCAGCCAGCCCGACCTTTACAACGCTTACATGGATTCGCCCATCACCAACACGCCGCCGGAGGAAATTGCCAACGGCCACCGCATTAACGACGTGGGCGAAGCCACCCCGCTGTACGATCAGATTTGGACGGAGGTCAAAGGGGGCTGAGGCAGCAGCGGGCGACGTTGCGAAGCAAGCAACGACAAACACCGAGCATCCGCAGAAAATCGCGGCGGCTCGGTGTTTACTCTTAATGGGAGATGCTCAATGATCAGGTTTTCCTTTCTGCAACCGGGAGCCGTTGCGGGGCTGATCGTTTTGGGGCTTATGGCCGCCGCGTGCGTGCGTGGGCCGGTAAACGGCGGCGGCGGCGCTCCGACGGCGGCGGCCAGAGTCGCCAGTTCGGGCTTCCTCTGCCCGGAGCCCTCGCCGAGAATAGACGTGTCGTCCTCTGAGCTCAATCTGTTTGTGTGGACGGAATACATTCCGCAGGACATCGTTGAGTGTTTTGAGATGGTGTACGGTATCAAGGTGAACCGCGATGAGTTTTCGTCGAATGAGGAGATGTACGCTAAACTGGCGGCGGGCGGTGCGGCGTATGATCTGGCTCAGCCCAGCGATTACATCATCGGCGCAATGATCCGCAATGGGATGGCGCAAAAACTCGATATGAGCAAGCTGCCAAATTTCGCCAACATCGATCCGGCTTACTTTCCCGTGCCGGGAGACGAGAGTGGCGACTATGTTGTGCCGTATCAAGCCGGAACGCAGGCCATCGTGTACGATTCGGCGGCTGTGCCCGTGCCGCCGCGCTCGTGGAACGATTTGTGGAACCCCGACTTTGCCGGGCGCATGGTGTTTGTGGACGATATGCGCAGTGTGATCGGCATTGCGCTCCTCGCCGAAGGGCGCGACCCCAACACGACCGCCCCGGCAGACCTCGAAGCGATCAAGCCCAGACTGGCGGAATTGGTGAGGGCCGTCAAACTTTTCGACAGCGACAGCCCGAAGACGGCGCTCATTGCCGGCGACGCCGATATTGGTTACGTGTGGAACGCCGAAGCTGAACTGGCCTTTCGAGAAAAGGGCGCCATACGATATGTGTTCCCCGAAGAAGGATCGTTTCTGTTTCAAGATGGTTACGTGCTTCTGATGAACGCGCCACACGCTGACGCCGCCTACGCCTGGCTCAACTATTCACTGCAGGGTGATACCTTCTGGCTCATGCTGCGCGATTTTCCATACACCATGCCCAATCGAGCCGCGCTCGATTACGCCAAAGAGCATCAGCCCGATCTCTACAATGCCTACATCAACTCCCCCATCACCAACACTCCACCCGAAGCGTGGGCGGCCGGCCACACCATCTCCGACGTGGGAGAGGCGCTGGTGTTCTACGATAGGTTGTGGACAGAGGTGAAGGGAGGGTAGATTTGCCCAATCCCCGCGAAATCAGTATCATTGTTTTATATTCGGAAACCCACATCGCCGGAGGATGTTATGCCCAAACTTGCCGTGCCATACAAATCTCAATGGGATGCCGACGCCAAAGATCATTTCGCCGACTGCGGCCCCACCAGCCTTGCCATGCTGCTCGGCGCGCTCGGCGATCCCATTTCGCCTGACCAGCTCTATCGCCATATCGGCGAACGCGGCGCGAGCCAGTACACCTCCTTCACCGATCTCACCAACGCGGCCAAAGCGCGCAACCTCGCCATGACGCGCAAAAACTTCGTTCCGGCCCGCGCCCTCGACGATCTCAAAGCCGCCATCAACGCGGGCAAACCGTTCATCGCCCTCGTCAACTATGCCTTTTGGGATCCGATCGTCCACAACGGATTCAAAGGCTCGCACTTCGTCCTCGTCACCGGCTACGATGAGGATCAAGTTTTCATCCACGATCCGCTATTCAAAGGCGACCGCCGCGAGCAGGGCAAATACTCCGCCTACACCTACGAACAATTCACCGACGCATGGGGCGGTTTCGCGCCGGGCCAGAATCCCAACTACGCCGCCCTCATCTCAGAAAAGACGGTGCCCTTCCTCGACGGGGAAGCGGCCCCCGCGCCGCAACCGGCCCAACTCGACGACACCGCTCGCCGCCGCATCCGCGCCAAAGCCGCCTACGAGGGCCAACCCGATCCCAACCTCAACGACCCCGCCATCGCCTCTGCCCTCTTCGCCAAACTCGGCAACTGGGGCGCAGTGTGGGATACATACACCGTGCGCCGCGGCGACAGCCTCTCGAAGATCGCCGTGATGTTTTATCAGGATCGCGAGAAGTGGCGCGTCATTGTGTACTTCAACGACATTGCCCACCCCAGCCTCGTCGAGCCCGGCGACACTTACCTCATCCCGCGCCCCGACTTCGCCCCGGTGGACGACGCCACCGTCCCCCTTCCCGGACACGGCGGCCCCACCCCGTAACCGCATCGGCCTTCAGTCGCTCTCAGCCGTCGGCGAATTCGGCGCAGTGCGCTGGACGCCAACGGCTGATTGTTTGTATGTCTGCTCCCATCAACGCCCGCATCGTTTACCTCATTCAGTTTCCCAACACTGAGCCAGCATCTGCATCGTCAACATCCTCTGGCCGCAAACGCCTTCAGCCGCCGCTCACCAAACAAGCGCCCTACTTCCTCGATCTGGATATTGAACTGACAGAACTGAGCGACAATGACGTGATTATCGACGGGCAACCCGTCGCCGTGCGGCGGCAAGTGATCGACGGGCAGGTTGTTTCGGTGGAATGCGCCTACACCCTCGCCGATGTTCTCAGCCCGGCCAGCAACGCGCGCAAGCAAATTATCCAAACGAAACTGCACGACACGACTCTGGCCGAGCACGACTATCGCGGCGCATTTGTCGAGGAGTACACCATCGTCTGCCTTTCGCAAATCGGCGTCTCTTCCGACGAATTTGTGCAGGCCAACCGTGTCTCGCTCGCTTCGTTGCTCCGCAGTCTGCCCGCCTTCGCCAGCGAGTCCGAAGTCGATCAAGTCCTCGTCTCGCGCGCCCGCTACACCGAGCGCGATCTCACCGTCGTCGACTGGGAAGGCGCGCTCATCATCGACGACGAGCAAGACTTTCAATCGGACATCGAACTGCTGAAGATCGGCAACTACGAGCTTCTGCGCTATCGTTTGCTGGATCGGGCCATCGACCGCAATTTGCAAACCGTGCGCGACGAACTTGAAAACAAGCGCCGACTCGGTTTTTTTAGCAACGTTTTGCGCCAGTCTCTGCGCCAGCGCCTCGAGCTCCTGCTCAACTTCGAAAAGACCGAGCAGGGACTCCTCCTCATCGGCGATTGGTACACGGCGCAGCTCTACCGCCTGATCGTGGACGAGTTTTACATCGACGAGTGGAAGGCCGCCGTGAAAGGCAAACTCGATCAACTCGAATCCATCACCGACATCATCCACGAAAATTTCACCCTCTCGTGGGAGCAGTTTCTCGATCTTGTGCAAGTCATCGGCTGGCTGGTTTTGCTTATCGGCTATTTCGTGTTGTTCTACTTCGACGTGGCAAGCGCACTCAAATGACTCGACGCATTCTTCCCTATCTCGCCCTCCTCGTGGGCATCTTCGGGCTGGGCTTCTCGGCCATCTTCGTCAAATGGGCCAATGCGCCGGGCGCGGTGAGCGGGTTCTATCGGATGGCGATTGCCACTGCGGTGATGGCGGCGCCCTTCGGCATCGAAGCTCGCCGCCGCGCACCCATCTCCCAACGCCACCTTTGGTTCGCCGTGCTGGCCGGACTCTTCTTCGCCTGTGATCTCGGCACGTGGAACACCTCCGTTCTTCTCACTTCTGCCGCGAGCGCCACACTGTTCGGCAACACCTCGCCGCTGTGGGTCAGCCTTGGGGCCATGCTGTTGTTCAAAGAGAAACTGCGGCCGGGCTTTTGGGCCGGGCTGACGCTGACGATGATCGGCACGCTGGTGATCGTGGGAGAGAATATCGATGCGCCGTCGGTCAATCTCGGCAGTGTGCTGGCCATCATCGCCGGAGTCTTTTATGCCGGGTTCTTTCTTGCCACCCAGCGCGCACGCGAAGGGTTGAGTTCGCTCACGGCGTGGTGGGTGTCGGCGGCCACGAGCACGGTGCTCCTGTTAGGCGCGTCGGCGGCGCTCGGCCAATCACTCATCGGCTATCCGCCCCTCACGTATTGGAGCATGATCGGCGCGGCGCTGCTCACGCAAGTGATCGCCTATCTGGCGGTGAATTATGCGCTCGGACATTTGCCCGCCTCCATCGTTTCGCCGACTCTGCTGGGGCAGCCGGTGCTCACGGCCATCCTCGCCGTGCCGCTTCTCGATCAACCCCTCACCGTTTTTCAACTCGTCGGCGGCGCGGTGGTGCTGGCCGGTATTTGGATCGTGCATCGGCAGAGGGGCTGAGTCAGTCTTCTTGCCCAACCTGCGCGCGCGGTTTATACTGACTGCCGAAGTCGTTCACCCGTCGTCCCTCGTTCACAAGGAGACCCCCATGTTTCAATATGCGGCAACCGTTGTTCGTGTCGTCGATGGCGACACCATTTACTTCGATGTCGATCTCGGCTTCGCCATTCAGTACCGACTCGACGTGCGATTGAAAGGGGTGAACACGCCGGAGACTCGCGGCGCGACGCGCGAGGCCGGGTTGAAGTCGAAAGCGTTTGTGGAGCAGGCTTTGCCGGTCGGCTCGCTGGTGGTGCTCAACACTTACAAAGCCGAGAAGTATGGCCGCTACCTCGCCGATGTGATTTACCTGCCCGGCGCAAAAACGCGCGATGAGATTCTGGCGAACGGCACCCTACTCAACAAAGAATTGATCGACAAAGGCTTGGCTGTTCCGTATATGGTGGGCGCTTGACTTTGGCCGACATGCCGAACCGACCCGCGTACTCCGTCGTCGTTCCCATCTTCAACGAAGAGGAAACCATCCCCGAATTGCATCGGCGGATGGCGGCCATGCTCGACGGTCTCGACGGGCCGAGCGAACTCATCCTCGTCAACGACGGCAGCCGCGACAACTCGCTCGGCCTTCTGCGCGATCTCGCCCGGCGCGACTCGCGGGTGAAGGTGATTTCTTTCTCGCGCAACTTCGGCCATCAAATGGCGATCACTGCCGGGATGGATCATGCGGCGGGAGAGGCGGTGGTGGTGATCGACGCCGACTTGCAAGACCCGCCGGAGGTGATCCCCGAACTGATCCAAGCGTGGAAGGGCGGCGCGGAATTGGTTTATGCCCGGCGCAGTGAGCGCAAAGGCGAAACCTTCTTCAAGAAATTTACCGCCTCGTTCTTTTACCGCCTCATCGCCAGCATGACCGATCTCAAAATCCCGGTGGACACCGGCGACTTCCGGCTCATGGATCGCAAAGTGGTGGAGGCGCTCAAACAAGTGGGCGAGCATCATCGGTTCATGCGCGGGCTGTCGGTGTGGGTGGGGTTCAAGCAGGTTGGCGTATCGTATGTGCGGCAGGAGCGTTTCGCCGGAGTCACCAAGTACCCCCTTAAAAAAATGATTCGGTTCGCCACCGACGGCATCACCAGTTTTTCGTATGTGCCCCTGCAAATGGCGACCACCGCCGGATTCATCTTCGCCGGATTGGCGCTCGTCGCCATTCCCATCGTCGCCGTGCTGCGCGCTTTCGGCAGCGACTTTTTCACCGGGCAGGCGACGACGCTGATCAGTGTGTTGCTGCTCGGCGGCGTGCAGTTGATCTTTCTCGGCATCATCGGCGAATATCTTGGGCGCATTTACGACGAGGTCAAAAAGCGACCACTGTATTTGATTTCTGAAAAGATTGGTTTCGATTCTGCTGTGGAGAACAAATAGAGTCTTCGCACTTCCCGTGTCTCTGCCGCGAAAGACGGAGGGCCAATAATGCAGACGCCGCAACAACCCAACACACTCGGCAACGCCAGCCTGTGGATGGGCATCGCCTCCTCGGTGCTGGTGTTTGGCATTGGTTTGTGCGCGTTGGCGGGCGCGCGGCAGGGATGGATCGGCGCGGCGGCGGCGCCGTTGTTGGTGTGCGGGGCGACCAGCGCGTTTGTCGGCCTCATTGGCGCGATTGTCGGAGTCGGCGGGTTGTTTGGCGCGAATCGTTCCAAAGCAACTGCTGTCGTCGGCGTTATACTCGGCGTCGTTGGTCTGTGCCTCTTCTTCGGCGCGCTGGCCGCGCTGCGAAGATAATCTCATCATAGGAGCGACTCATGAATAAAGTCTTCCGCCACAAACCGTTGGCCGCCGATGAATATCTCGGCCACGTCGGCTTCGATGGCAAAACTTACGAGGCTCGCTTTGGGCCGGATAAGTTCGTCGGGCACGTCGAACTGGACACGGGAAAAATTTACGGCACGGGCATCAACAATTATTTGGGCCGCGTGCAGCTCGATACGGGCAAAGTGTTCCGCCACAAGCCGGCCGCGCTCGATGAGTATCTCGGCCACGCCGACGGCGACGGCAAACTCTACCGCCACCGCGTTGGCCCCGACGAATACATCGGCAAGATCGAAGGCGCAACCTCGTATGCGCTCAGCGGCGCGGCGTTCATGCTATTGGTCTGGCCGCTGATCGAAGAGGAAGCCGAAACCAAAAAAGAGCAGGAGCGATTGAAAAAAGCGGACGAGCAAGAAAAGAAAGAAAACTGATCGCCGTACAGCCAACACAAGGACATCATCATGACTCAACTCTCCACCCTCACTCACATCTCTCCCATTTGGTCGCGCAGTGCGACGGTGATCGCCGAACGCGGCGAAGGCTCGTACCTCTACACCGCCGACGGGCGCAAACTGCTCGACTTCACCTGCGGCATCGGCGTCACCAATACCGGCCACGCGCACCCCCGAGTCGTCAAGGCCATTCAAGATCAAGCGGCCAAGTTGATTCACGGGCAGGCCAACATCGTCTATCACCAACCCATGATTCAGTTGGTCGAGGAACTGCTCAAAATCGTCCCCGAAAAACTTGGCTCGTTCTTCTTCTCCAACTCCGGCGCGGAGATACTCGAAGGGGCGGTGAAACTCGCCAAGCAAGCCACCAAACGAACCAACACCATCGTCTTCAGCGGCTCGTTTCACGGGCGCACACATCTCACCATGAGCATGACCACCTCGAAGACGGTGTACCGCATCGGTTACCAGCCGCTCGTGCCCGGCATCTTCGTCGCTCCGTATCCGTATGCTTACAAATACGGCATGAGCGATGACGAAGTGGCCGACTACTGCCTCAAAGAACTCAAACTCCTTCTCAAAGCCCAAACCGCCCCCGAAGAAACGGCCGCCATCGTCATCGAGCCGGTGCTCGGCGAGGGCGGCTATGTTGTGCCGCCCGTTCGCTTTATGCAAGAACTCCGCGATCTGTGCGATCACTATGGCATTCTTCTCGTGGCCGATGAAGTGCAGAGCGGTTTCGGCCGCACCGGCAAATGGTTCGCCGTCGAACACTTCGGCATCGTGCCCGATATTTTGACGATGGCGAAGGGCATCGCCTCCGGCATGCCGCTTTCGGGCCTCGCCGCCAGCCCCGACCTCATGGCCAAATGGATGCCCGGCACGCACGGCGGCACGTACGGCGGCAATGCCGTTGCGTGCGCGGCGGCAGTCGCCACCATCCAAACCATGCGCGACGAGCGCCTCATCGAGAACTCGGCGAAGATGGGGCAAGTGCTCGTCGCCGGCCTGCGGAAGATTCAAGAGGAGCATCCCGAAATCGGCGACGTGCGCGGAGTCGGCCTCATGGTCGCCGCCGAGTTCACCGATCCCAAACATCAGCCGTGGACGGATCGCGCCAAAGCCGTCGCCAAATCGTCGCTCGACAACGGCCTCATGCTCCTCACCTGCGGCTCGTACGACAACACCATCCGCTGGATACCGCCGCTCACGGTGAACGAACAACAGATCAAAGATGCGTTGGGCATGTTCGAGGGTGCGCTCAACGCTTCTGCGTGACTGCTTCGCGTGACAGGATGAACTTTGCGATCACCCTGTCATCGTGTCATCCAGTCATCTTGTCAGATGCAAATCCTCCACCTCGTCCCCGCCGCCTACTTTCACTCGCTACCTGCCGCCGAGCCTTACCTGCCCGCCGAGTTCGCCGCCGACGGCTTCATCCACTGCACTGCCGAGCCGGAGGTGATGTTGGAGATCGCCAACCGTTTTTACGCCAACGTGCCCGGCGAGATTCTCGTGCTGGAGATCGACTCTGACCGCGTCACTTCGGAAGTGAAATGGGAACCGCCGATTCATCCCGGTGGGACCCCGGCCCCTGCCTCCGCCGAGCGGCTCTTTCCTCACGTTTACGGCCCGCTCAACCGCGACGCCATCGTTGGCATCCGCGCCGCCGCCCGCGCCCCCGATGGCGCTTTCCTCTCCGTGTGAGGCCGCCTCCGCGCCCAAAAGATTCACGCGATTTTTCTGCAACCCACCCCCAATCCTTTCTATAATCGAGGTATCGGAGGCGTCTATGCCGATCCTGAAAAACCGCGAACCCGTTGACCTCGATATTCCGGAAGACGAACTGCAACAGTTTCGCCGCTACCTCCGCGTCTATCGGCGCAACGAAGTCATCATCCGTGAGGGCGACCTCAGCGATGTCTGCACCTTCCTCCTCCGGCAGGGCGAGATTCAGATCAGCAAACAAATGGGCGGCAACCAGCAAGTGTTGGGGAAAATCTCGGCGGTCAACTTTTTCGGCGAGATGGCGGTCGTGCTCAACAAAGCCCGCACCGCCACCGTCGTTGCCGCTGATAGAATCGTTGCCGTGTATGCTTTCCCCAATCTCAGCATCAGCGCCCTTCTCGCCAATCCCAAATGGGGAATGATGCTCGTGCGGCGTATGGCCGACTCGATGAACGACCTGCACGCCAAATGCGAGCAACTGCATCTGGAAATAGACCGCCTCCGCGCCGAAGTCTATACCCTCCGCGCCAAAAGCCCGGCGGTGAAGGCGCTCACCAAAACGGAGCCGCTTCTCCCCATCCAGTGATGGCATAGCAACCCCCCGAAGGCCGCGCCGAAAACCCCAACAAACCCGCCTCCCCAAGGGCGGGTTTTTGTTGTACTATCGGCGCATCATCATCTATCGGCGCGCGACGAGGGACGCGCGCCATCGAGACCGGCTACCGAAGATTCTCCTTGCAGGGGGTCCACGTGCGCCGACCCGTTCACCAAAAACGCCTCCGCCGAATTGCGCTGTTGTGCATCATCGCCATCATCGCATTTGCGTTGCTCTTCTCCGCTGGTGGCCAAACTCCGGCAGAGGCCCGCCCTCGCCTGGTGATCGGCGATTTCACAGCCGCCTCTGGCACAGACACCACTGGTGGAAGCGCAGCCCCACTCACCGCAACCGACATCACTCGCCTCAGAGTCAGCGACAATTTGCGCAAAGCCAGCGATGGCGCGTGGCCCACCAGCGGCGCATACGACGAAAACCTTTATATCGAATTCGTGTTCACCCCGGCCCTCTCAGCGGGCGAAATCGTTTCCAGCGTCACCATCACTCATGAATATCGGCGCGGCGGCGTGCTTACCGCCGCCAAACTCGAAGTGTACGAAACCGACACGAGCACGTGGCACGACGAGCCGATCACCTTGCCCTCCGCCGCCAACACCGATCTCTCGCAAGACATCAACGTATCCGGCTACATCGATACCGCCACCGATGTCAACGGACTCAAGATTCGATTCCTCGCCTACCGTTCAACCGTTGCCTCCATCACCACCAGCCACGATTTCATCCGCGCCCGAGTGGATTACGGCACACCCACCCACACCCTCACTCCCTCCGAAACACTCACCCCCTCCGAGACCTTCACGCCCACCCACACCCTCACTCCCTCCGAAACACTCACCCCCTCCGAGACCTTCACGCCCACCCACACCCCCACCGACACCCCCACCCCCACTCCCACCTTTACTCACACGCCCGTTCTTCAACTCGCGCTCCTCAACGAAATCGTCACCGACCCTCAGCAGGATTGGAGCGACAACACCGGCGGCGATAGCATCCCCTTCTCTCGCCTGCCCGGCTCCGGCTCTGTCACCGTCACCGACGAATGGATCGAACTCTACAACGCCGGAGTCGACTCGATCAATTTGCTCGGCTGGACTCTGGCAATGGCCGACACCTCTCCAGCGACGCTCGACTTCGCCTCGCCCGGCACAACCGTGTTCATCTTCAGCAATTGCGGATCGCTCGCCAACTTCAAACCCGGCGAATACCTCGTCGTCGGCAACCCGCCCGGCGACCTCAACAACGACACCGCCCTCACACTGCTCCGATCCGACTCAACCACTGCCGACAGCGTCTCGCTCGGAGTCGGCGGCGTCCCCGATGGCAATGCAACGAATGCTTCCGATGAGTCCGTCGCCCGTTTTCCCGACGCATCGGCCACATTCAGCAAACAGTCGGCCACCATCGGCTATGCCAACGATCCATCGGCCAGCACTCCCACGCCTGTTCCAGCGTGCCCCACCGACACGCCCACCGCAACCCTCACTCCAACCAACACGGCGACGCCCACTGCCACCGCCACTGCCTTTCCGGCGCGCGCCATCGTGATCAACGAAGTGATGTGGATGGGCGCCGCCGCCGACGCCAACGACGAATGGATCGAACTGCGCAACACCACCGGCTCGGCTATCAATCTCACTGGCTGGACATTGACGATTGACGACGGCGTTGCGCCCGATGACACGGTGATCAATCTCAGCGGCGTCATTTCGGCGGGCGGATTCTTTCTGCTCGAACGCACCGACGACAACACCATCACCGACATCACCGCCGACTTCATTTACACCGGCTCGATGAGCAACAATGGGCGCATTCTCAATCTGCGCGATCCTTCGTTCACTTCGATTGACACCGCCAACGGGGACGGCGGCGCATGGCCCGCCGGAGACGAATCGGCGCGGGCTTCGATGGAGCGCATCTCCGTCGATCCCGACTCCGACGGCAACTGGTCAACGAACTACGGCCACGTGATCAACGGCCTCGATCACGATGGCAACCCGATTCGCGGCACGCCCCGCCAGCCCAACTCGAACCTCGTTCCCACCCCCACACCGACTCCGTTCGAGCGCATCAACACTGTGCGCCTCAATGAAGTTTTGCCCAACCCCGGCCCGTCGGAGTGGTGGCTCGAATACGGCCTCACCCGCACGCCCGGCGAATACATCGAACTCTTCAACATCGGCCCCGACCCGGTGGACATCGGCTATTGGATGATCGACGACGGCCCCGGCGGAAGCGACCCCTATGTGCTCTGGCCGGGCGCGATCATTGATCCCGGCGGCTACTGGCTGATCTACGCGAAAGACATTGGCCTCTCGTTCAACGACTCCGCCGACTCTGTTCGACTGCTGTACCCTGATGGATCGGTGGTGGATGAGGTGAGTTGGGACACGACTCGCAAAGATGATTACTCGATCAGCCGCTCGCCTCCCGGAATCGGCGAATGGAATTTCGATTGGCAGTCGACACCGGGAATGCCCAACCATCCGCACGCCGTTGGCTCGCGGCTCGGCCCCAAACCCACGCCCATCATCGCCGGTCTGCGCGTGGCGCGCATGTGGAGCGACGGCGCGTGGGTCACCATCGTTGCCCGCGCCACCGGGCCGCACCCGCTGTTCGGCGCGCGAGTGATTTGCGCGCAGGATGATTCCGGGCGCGGTATCGCCGTGTATCTCGGCAAAGGCACGTGGCCGCCGATGCAAGTGGGGCAGGCCCTCACCGCCGCCGGATATTTGCGCACGCGCAACGGCCAGCGCGAACTGTATGTGAAGAATGCGTGGCTGTTTTCGTTGGAAAAGATCGGCCCGCCGCCCACACCCGTGCCGGTCCGCGCCGGAGAGATCGGCGACGACACCGAGGGCACGCTCGTCGCCGTCAACGGAACGGTGGTGCGATTGGAGGCCAACGCTTTTTGGATCGACGACGGCTCCGGCGCGGCCCGAATCTTCTTCCTCAGTTCCACCGGAGTGGAGCGGCCCCAAGTTCGGCGCGGGCAAATTTGGTCGGCGGTCGGCATTGTGGGCGAATACACCACGCGCACCTCACATGCCAAAGGGTACCGCGTTATGATACGATTCGCCGCAGACGTGTGGCGGGTGGAAGGCGAAGGTGTGGTGGACGATCTCACCCCCACGGCCAACTCGCTTCCCGAAGAGTCGGCCACCCCCATTTTCATGCCGGAAGAATCCGAGACGCCGTCTCCCACGCCCGCATCGTAAATGTCGTACCCATTGTAGGGGCGACTCTCGCAGTCGCCCAAAGCAGCCGCCCAACGGCACAAATCCTGCACAAAGGAGTCGCCATGCCCAAGAGAATCAAAATTCTTGCTATCGACGGCGGGGGCATTCGAGGCGTCATCCCGGCCATGCTGATGGCCGAGATCGAAAAGCGGACGGGCAAACTGATCGCCGAGCTGTTCGATCTCATCGCTGGAACGTCCACCGGCGGCATCCTTGCGCTCGGCGCGGTGAAACCGGCGGGCAAAGCCAAAGGCAAAAAAGACAAGCCGTATTATCGCGCCGAAGAATTGCTCGCGCTGTACGAAACCGAGGGCGGGCGAATCTTTTACCGCTCGCCGTGGCGGTCGGTGATGTCGTTGGGCGCGGCGCTCGACGAAAAGTATCCCACCGAAGGAATCGAGTCGGTGTTGCAGGAATACTTCGGCGAGACGATGATTTCGGAAGCGATTGCCGACGTGATCATCCCCAGCTACGAGATCGAAAAGCGCACGCCGTTCTTCTTCAAGAGCCGCAAAGCACAGCAAAACACCGCCGATGATTTCCCCATGTGGCAGGCGGCACGGGCCACTTCCGCCGCGCCCAGTTTCTTCGAGCCGATCCGAATCAAAAAGAAATCCGCCTCGTATGCGTTGGCCGATGGCGGCGTGGTGGCCAACAACCCGGCCATGTGCGCCTATGCCGAAGTTAAACGCATTTATCCCTCGGTGGATGACATGCTGATCGTTTCATTGGGAACCGGCGACCCCACCCGCCCCATCCCCATTGCCGATGCGATGAACTGGGGTTTCGCCCAATGGCTCGTTCCGCTGGTCAGCCTTTTCCTTGATGGCATGGGCGACTCGGTGGATTATCAACTGCGCCAACTTCTGCCCGACACGAAAGAAGGCCCGGCGCGATACTACCGGCTTCAGCCGCTGTTGGCCGAAGGCAGTGACAACATTGACGACGCCAGCCGCACCAACATTCGCGTGCTCAAAATGATCTCCGACGATTACATTCGTGAACACACACTGGCGATTGACGAGATGTGCGCGCAGCTCACCGCCGATTGAACAGCCGCCCCCACACCCCCACCGGGTAGCCGATCATCTTCGCCGCGTCGCCCGTCACGCGAATGATCGGAATCCATAACAGCGTTGCCGCAGAGATTTGTTTCGCGCGCGCCAATCTTTGCAGTGGCCGCCGCACGTAGGCCAACCCGGCCATTGCGCCCAACAGCCAAATCCACGGGCTGACGGTGATCGCCGCAAACACACCCAACGGCAGAGCGACGAGGTACGTGAAGTAGCGGATGAAGTGAATGCGCGGCCAGAGGTTGGCTCTGCCATCGCCCAACGCATAATTGAAGTATTGTTTCGCAAACGCCGCCAGCGATGAGCGCGGGCGAAAGTGCGCCACCGCTTTCGGCGCAAAGGCAAACGCCCCGAACTTTTTCCGCATCGCCAAATCGAACACCACATCTTCCGAATAATCGAGCCACTCGGGGTAGCCGCCCACCGCCTCCCACGCCTCCTTGCGAAAAGCCGCGCTCCGGCTCGACGGCAAAAACTTCGCCGGGTCGATCTCGCTCGCCTCCGGCATCGTCGTCGCCCCCAGCGCCGCCTCGAGTGCCGTCTGCGGATCGGAATGATAGAAGCCAGCTGCCAACGACGGGGAACTTCCAACTCCAAACTCCAAACTCCAAACCAACTCTTCGAGCCATCGCTCCTCCAGCCACACCCCCGCATCGGTCACCGCAATCACCTCGCCGCTCGCCGCGCGTATCGCCGCGTTGCGCCCCTGCGAGATGTTCGCCCCCTTCGCAACGATGATTTTGATCGGCAGACGACCCTCGTACTCCCGCACGACCTCTATCGTGTTGTCGCTCGATCCCCCATCGCACACCACCATTTCATCGGGCCGCCGACTCTGCCGGGCAACCGAATCCAGCAACCGCCGGATGTGATCGCCTTCGTTCAGCACCGTCGTGATCAGAGAAACCTTCATGCGCGGGATTATAATGCGTGCCGCATGACTCTCCGGCAACTCACTCTCGAACTGACCACAATGGCCAACGGCCCCGAGGCCATTGGCCGCGACCCCGAAACGGGGCGCGCGGTGTTCGTGCCGTTCGCCATTCCCGGCGAAACCGCGCGCGTGGAAATCGTCGAAGAGCGGCCAACCTTTGCCCGCGCCCGATTGCTGGAAGTGCTCACCCCCTCGCCCGACCGTGTCGCGCCTGTGTGCCAACACTTCAGTGAATGCGGCGGATGCCACTATCAGCACATGAGTTATGCCGCGCAACTGCGGTGGAAGCGCCAGATCGTGATCGATCAACTGGCTCGCATCGGCGGCATCGACTCACCCAACGTACTCGATACCCTCCCCTCGCCCGATCCGTTCCACTACCGCAACCACGTTCAATTCTCCCAATCCTCCAATGGGAAATTAGGTTTCGTCAAATCCGATAAATCCGTTGACGATTCTGTTTTGCCCATTGTCGAGTGCCCCATCGCCCGCCCGGAGATCATGCAGCTCTTCGATCAGATCGACATCGAGAAACTGGATGTGGATCGCATCGCCGTGCGCGTGGGCAGTGACGGCGAGCCGATGCTCATCTTCGAGTCCGAGTCGGGCGAGCCGCCCGATGTGGAACTCGACTTGCCGATCTCGGTCGCCACCGTGAACGGCGACGGGGAATCGCTGACGATGATCGGCAGTGATCACCTCGTTCACGAAATCGGTGGGCGCGCCTTTCGCGCCTCACCGGGCAGTTTCTTTCAAGTGAACACGGTTTTGGCCGAGAGGCTGGTGAGCGCGGTGACGGAGTCGCTGGCGTTGAGCGGCGGAGAAGCCGTGCTCGATCTTTACTGCGGAGTCGGTTTGTTCACTGCGTTCATCGCGCCCGTCGCCGCCCGCGTCATCGGCGTCGAGTCGTTTGCCCCCGCCGCGCGCGATGCCGAGATCAACCTCGACGAATTCGACAACGCCGAACTGTACGAGTCGCCCGTCGAACTCGCCCTCGCCTACCTCGCCGATCACACCAATCTCCAATCCTCTGACCTCCGCATCCTTCTCGACCCTCCCCGCTCCGGATGTGACAAATCGGTGATCGATCACCTCGTCGCCCTCGCCGCCCCGCGCATCGTTTATGTGTCGTGCGACCCGGCCACACTGGCCCGCGACGCGAAGCGACTCATCGCCGGAGGCTACCGGCTCGCCTCGGCACAGCCGCTCGATATGTTCCCGCAGACTCATCACATCGAAACCATCGCCGTGCTCGAGAGATAATCCGATCATGACTCAGTCTCTTTCTCCCAGCGCGCAAAAGGTTCAAGAGGCTCTCACGGCTCTCGGCTTCGCGCACCGAGTGGTGGAGCACGAGCAAACCACGCGCACCTCCGCTGAAGCGGCGCAGGCCATTGGTTGTGAGGTGGGGCAGATCGCCAAGTCGCTCGTGTTCAGGGGCAAACAATCGGGCAAGGCCATTCTCGTCATCGCCAGCGGCGCAAACCGGGTGGACGAAAAGAAACTGCGCGATCTGATCGGCGAGAAGATCGAAAAGGCCGACGCCGATTTCGTCCGTTCGCGGACGGGGTTCGTCATCGGCGGCGTCCCCCCGCTGGGGCACGCCGAGCCGTTGGAAACGCTCATCGACGAGTCGCTGATGCGGTTCGATTCGATCTGGGCCGCCGCCGGGACCCCGAACGCTGTTTTCAATCTCACCCCTGCCGATCTGGCGGCGATGACCGGCGGGCGAGTGGCGGTTGTTTCGTAGTTGTGTAGTTTGCCGTGAGGCGGCGGCGCGCCTTCGGCCACTTTGACGATTGACCATCGCGCGCTTTGCGTGATACCATGCCGCTCGATGAAGTCAATTCGATTCACTGCCGGCATGACCACCACTGCGACTGCGCGACCGCGACAGCCGTCGCTTCCGGTTGGGTGAAGACGAGCGAGACTCACGACACACCAAACGCGGAGCCGGACGGCTTCGCGTTTTTTGTTTTGTTGAACCGAAAAGAACGCAGAGAGCGCCAAGGCTTTTGCTCAAAATCCTTTGCGTTCTTCGCGCCTTTGTGGTGAAAATAGGAATCCTATGAAAACTCTCGTTATGAAATTCGGCGGCACGTCGGTGGGCGGCGCGGAGGCCATGGCCAAAAGCGCGGAGATCGTTCGCGCCGCGAAGAAAGATTGGCCGCAAGTGGCGGTCATCGTTTCGGCCATGAGCGGTGTGACCGATGCGTTGCTTAAAGGCGCGCACACGGCGGCGGCCGGCGACGCAGAGACATTCAGACATATCGCCAAAGAATTGCATGCGAAACATGAGATCGCCATACATGATTTGGTAGGGGCGATTCGCGAATCGCCCCTGCGGGAAAACATCGAACCATATCTTGCCGAATTCGAATCGTTGTGCCACGCCGTCAACATTCTCGGCGAGGCCTCGCCCCGCGCCATCGACGCGATCTCATCGCTCGGCGAGCGCATGAGCATTCACCTCATAGCCGCGCGCTTGCGCGAGATCGGGATCGAAGCAGAGGCGGTGGAGGCCAGCGAGCTGATCCTCACCGATGATATGTTCGGCTCGGCCAACCCGCAGATGGAGGAGACGGCGGCCAAATGCGAATTGCGATTGCGCCCGTTGATGCGGCGCGGCGGCGTCCCCGTGATCACCGGCTTCATTGGCGCGACACGGTCGGGTGCGGTGACGACGTTGGGGCGCGGCGGGAGCGATTACAGCGCGGGCATCATCGGCGCGGCGATGGCCGCCGATGAGGTGTGGATTTGGACGGACGTGAACGGGGTGATGACGGCTGACCCCCGCGTGGCCGCCGACGCGCAAACCCTGCCCGAACTGTCGTTCCGCGAAATCTCCGAATTGGCGTATTACGGCGCGAAAGTTCTGCATCCCAAAACCATTCGCCCGGTGATCGAGCGCGGCATTCAGTTGTGGATCAAAAACACATTCAACCCATCGCATCCCGGCACACTCATCGTTCCCGATAACGGGCGAGCCGCCGGAGCGATCAAAGCCGTCACGGCGATCAAAGGGCAGAGCCTCATCACCATCGAGGGGCGCGGAATGCTGGGCGTGCCCGGCGTGGCCGCCCGAACATTCGGCGCAGTGGCGCGGTCGGGAGTCAGCGTCACGCTCATCACTCAAGCCTCGTCCGAGCAGAGCATTTGCTTCTCTGCGCCGTCGGCGTCGGTGAGCCGGGTCATCGCCGCGCTCGAAGAAGAGTTCCGGCTCGAACTCGCCCGCCGCGACATCGACAGCGTCACAGCCATCAACGATGCGGTGATTGTCACGGTGGTGGGAGCGGGCATGAAATACACGCCGGGCCTCGCCGGAAAAATTTTCAGCGCGCTCGGCAGCGCCAATGTCAACGTCATCGCCATCGCGCAGGGATCATCGGAATGCTCGATCAGCCTCGTGGTGGACGCCAAAGAAGCGGATGAGGCGGTGCGGGCAATTCACGATCTCATTATCGCCAAACGCGCGTAGATAGTAATTGGTGATTGGCAAATGGTAATTGCGCTGCCAATTACCATTTGCTACTTACCACTTACTTTGCTTTCCATGCCGAAAATCAAAGCCGCAGTTCTCGCCGCCACCGGCGCAGTGGGTCAACGCTTCGTGCAGTTGCTCGATAATCATCCGTGGTTCGAAGTGACCGCGCTCACCGGAAGCGACCGCACCATCGGCCAAGCGTATGCCGAAGGATGCCGCTGGATTCTTGCGGGCCCGATACCCGATTACGCCAAAAACATGAAAGTGATTCCGACCGAGCCGGGAATGGACGCCGCCATTTGTTTCTCGGCCCTGCCCGCCGATCAGGCCAAAGAACTCGAACCGGCCTTCGCCAACGCCGGGCATTTCGTCGCCTCCAACGCCTCGGCGCACCGCATGTGGCCCGATGTGCCTTTGCTCATCCCCGAAGTCAATCCCGATCACACGGCGCTCATCACTGCCCAACAAAAGAATCGCGGCTGGAGCGGATTCCTCACCACCAACCCCAACTGCACCGCCACCGGCTTCACCATTGCTCTCCGCCCGTTGCTCGACAACTTTGGTGTCAAACGTATCTTTGCCGTTTCGATGCAGGCGCTCTCCGGCGCAGGCTATCCGGGCGTGGCCTCGCTCGACATTGTGGACAATGTGATTCCGCACATCGGCAACGAGGAAGATAAGGTTGAAACCGAGCCGCAGAAGATGTTGGGGAAGTTTGTGGGCGGGACCATCGAACCGGCCCCCTTCCCC
>Ga0194127_10000443_pt1 | contig 65446 bp, 40 predicted proteins | sample TA2KigC100mmetaG_FD_148624 | JGI IMG/M metagenome (GOLD analysis project Ga0194127, IMG submission 148624) | Freshwater microbial communities from Lake Tanganyika, Tanzania - TA2015036 Kigoma Deep Cast 100m | ecosystem: Environmental > Aquatic > Freshwater > Lake | place: Tanzania: Lake... | reverse complement strand
TGAAAATAAAACGCTCATTGAAGCCAAGTATCACCAAGAACCTCTGTCGGAGAAACAGCAGATGTTGTTTGATCAGTTCAAGGCCAGTGAAAAAGTGATCATCCGCTCTCCCCAGGAGATTGATCATTTCTTATCAAAGCATCAGAAATAATATTTCTATCTTCACCGCATTAATACCCACTTTTATGACCATCGGCATCATTGGCGGCACGGGGCTGGAGAAGCTCAACGTGTTCAGCGAACCGGGGGAGGTTACTGTTGACACTCCCTATGGACCTCCATCTTCAACCCTGTTTCACGGCGTCCTGGAGGGGCAACATGTGTATATCCTGAGCCGGCACGGGCGGGATCACACCATCCCTCCTACACAGGTAAATAACCGGGCGAACATCATGGCGCTAAAACAGCTTGGCTGTGATTGTATCATCGCAACCACCGCCTGCGGCAGCCTGCGGGAAGAGATTGGCAGGGGCGACGTGGTCATACCTGATCAGTTCATTGATTTCACCCGCCACCGGGCAGTGACTTTCTTCGATCATTTCGAGCCGCATGGGATGAAACATACGCCGATGGCGGATCCGTTTTCCGATAAACTCCGGAAGGTGCTGATCGATCAAGCCGGGAAGCTGAACCTCCCTTTCCATCCCAAAGGCACCGTCATTACCATTGAGGGCCCCCGTTTCTCTACCCGTGCAGAGTCCCGCATGTTCCGGCTCTGGGGGGCGGATATCATCAACATGAGCATCGCGCCGGAAGCGATACTGGCTAATGAAGCCGGCATACCTTACGCTGCCGTGGCCTTAAGCACGGACTACGATTGCTGGAAAACAGAGGAAGAACCGGTGGTGTGGGAGGAGGTGCTGAGGATTTTTGATGAGAATGTTCACAAAGTAACGGAGTTGCTTATTCATTGCATTTGTGAACTGTAGAAAAGACTTTTCTGTTTTATCTATTCTCTTCTCATTGACAACTTTAGTCCTTTCACTTTACACTCAACTCATTGAAAACTAATGTACAGTAAAAAGACTATAGAATTGAGTGAAAAGTGAACAACGAATAAAGAATAATCATTCCAGATCACTGTTTTCCTTTTGATGTTTTGATGGATGAAACCAGCATTTTAATAATTTCTGTCAACAACATCTCGGCATCCGCAACTGATTGTTTATGAATATTTTGACTCTCACACAATAAATCCATCCAATACCTTGTCTCATTGGCTTCTTTTAATGCTATCGAGAGTTTAAAAATAAAGTCTGCTTTTGACTGAGCAAACTCCGATTCTGCTATCGATGCCCCGATCGCGGTTCCGGACCTCAATAACTGACGATGCATTGCATAATCAGTGTTTGAAACTCTCAGGCAACGGCAGATTTCAATCACCTGCAGGCTGAAGTGGAAACTTTTTTCTTTTAACACAGACTTTGAATTCATAACTGGTATTTTTTCTTAATCAGAAAAAATAGAAAAGGTCACCTGTTTGAATTAAAAAAAGACCATAATAACCCAGAATACTAATCACTTTTATCTGTTCATTACTCACTAAAAATTATAGTCCTTTCACTATACACTGGTTTTCAGTGATTTGAGCGTACAATGAAAAGACTATAGTTTCCTGTGAAAAGTGAAAAACGGAAAATGAAAAGTTGTGATCAACTTATAATTGGGTCGCAATCCAGTTACGTGCATTCACAAACGCCTCCACCCAGGGGGTTATCTCGTCTTCACGGATGGAAGGATAATGTGCCCACTGCCAGGGAAGCACGGAGTCTTCAATATGCGGCATGATGGCCAGGTGGCGGCCGTCGGCAGAGGCAATGCACGCGGCATCGAACATGGAGCCGTTCGGGTTGCCGGGATATTCATGGTAGCTGAACTTGGCCGGAATATGATACTTTGACTCTTCCAGGGGAAAGTTGAATTTCCCTTCACCGTGCGCAGACCACACTCCCAGCCGGCTTCCTGCCAGCGAATGGAGCATCACTGAGTTGTTCTCAAAAATGGTCAGGTTGATAAACGCACACTCATATTTGTGCGAGTCATTCCACGACATCCAGGGTTGTTTCTCATGTTCCGGATAAAGCACGCCCAGTTCAACCATCAGTTGACAGCCATTGCAAACCCCCAGGCTCAGCGTGTCTTTGCGTTGGTAAAAACGATCGAGCGCCTCACGTGCTTTGGGATTATACAAGAAAGCTCCCGCCCAGCCTTTGGCCGATCCCAGCACATCTGAATTGGAAAATCCGCCGGCAAAAGCAATAAAATGGATATCCTCCAGCGTTTCCCTGCCGGAGATCAGATCGGTCATGTGCACATCTTTCACATCAAAGCCGGCGAGGTAGAGCGCCCAGGCCATGTCACGGTCGCGGTTTACGCCCTTTTCGCGGATCACCGCCGCCCTGATACCCGATGGATTCTTGCGGTTCAAGTCAACCCCATACGTATCAGCTTTTCCTGAAAATGATCGGGAAAATGAAATTTGAAGCGGTTGGGATTTGAAATTCAGAAACCTCCGAAGTGCCAGGTCTTCTCCACTTTGTTTTCGATCCAGAAGATATGATGTTCTGTACCATGCATCCCGCCATGCATCAATATCCAGATCCATCATCTGCCCCTTCAGTTTGATCTGTACCCGGCGATCAGCTTGCGGATAGCCAATTTCCAGGGCAGAGATGCCTTTGGCCTGCAGAAGCTCTTTCACACAATCTTCCTTCTTAGTTTGAATGATAATCCCGGGATTTTCGGCAAACAAGAGGTGGATCATATCCTTTGCCATCAAACCACTCAAATCCGCAACAATCCCTCCCAAAGTATTGGGAAATGTCATTTCCAATAGGGTTGTTATCATTCCACCGGCTGAAATGTCGTGCCCGGCAAGGATCTGTCCCTGAACAATAAGATCCTGTATCTCCCGGAAAACCTTGATGAGATAACCGGACTGACATACATCCGGACAATCAGATCCGAGGCTGTTCACAACCTGTGCAAAAGAACTTCCGCCCAGGGAATATGAATCACCGGAAAGGTCAATATACAGCAGTACGGTGTCTTTTGCATGCCGGATGACCGGTGAAACAATTTTCTTTACATCGATCACTTCGGCGGCCGCAGAGATGATCACGGTTCCCGGGGCATAAACCACTTGCCCATCGGGGTACTTTTGGGTCATTGAGAGCGAGTCTTTACCGGTTGGAATGTTGATCCCCAGTTCAATGGCAAAGTCGCTCAAGGCTTTCACGGCCTCATACAGGCGTGCATCTTCTCCCGGGTTTTTACACGGCCACATCCAGTTTGCACTCAGCGAGATGCCTTGGAGGCCATCTTGCAAAGGAGCCCAGATGATGTTGGTCAGGGCTTCGGTAATTGCGAGACGGCTTCCTTTTGTTCGGTTGATCAGCATGGCTGCCGGTGCATGGCCGATGGCGGTGGCAATCCCTTTTTCACCGGAATAGTCGAGGGCAACGGCTCCCAGGTTGTTCAGGGGGAGTTGGATCTCTCCGCAGGTTTGCTGCATGGCGATCTTGCCGCTGACGGCCCGGTCAACCTTGTTGGTAAGCCAGTCTTTGCAGGCAACGGCTTCCAGTTGAAGCACATAACTGAGATAGGATTCAAACTGATCTATCTCGTAGGTGGGGTTCAGGAAGACCTGATCAACTGTCTGATCGGTGATGATGGTCTTCGGCGGGCTGTGGAACATCGCCTCCAGGGGGAGGTGGATCGGTGAAGTTTGCTTTTCCTTGTTACAAAACACCAGTTGATGGTCATCCGTGGTTTTTCCGACTTCATACAAGGGTGCCCGCTCGCGATCAGCAACAGAACGGAGAAAATCAACATCTTTATTGTTCACAATCAGCCCCATCCGTTCCTGTGATTCGTTGCCGATGATCTCCTTGTCGGATAGGGTTGGGTCACCAAGCGGAAGTTTGCCCATGTCAATTTCTCCACCTGTTGCTTCCATGAGCTCCGACAGGCAATTCAGATGGCCACCGGCACCATGGTCGTGGATGGATACGATGGGATTCCTTTCAACTTCGGCCATGGCCCGGAGGGTATTGAAAACCCGCTTTTGCATCTCCGGGTTGGAGCGCTGGACGGCATTGAGCTCAATGGCATTGCTGTACTCGCCGGTAGCCACGCTCGAAACAGCACTACCACCCATTCCGATCCGGTAGTTGTCGCCACCCATCACAATGATCTTCTGCCCAGGCTCAGGCGTCTCTTTCAAACTGTCGCTCACCCTGGCAAATCCAATTCCTCCGGCGAGCATGATCACTTTGTCAAAGGCGAAGATCTTCCCGTTTTCATGATGTTCGAAAGTCAGTACGCTGCCGCAGATCAGGGGTTGTCCAAATTTGTTCCCGAAATCACTGGCGCCGTTGGAGGCCCTGATCAGGATCTCTTCCGGAGCATGGTAGAGCCAGGGACGGGCGGGGATGTTTTGCTCAAAGGGCTGTCCTGGTTCCAGCCTGGAATAGGAAGTCATGTACACGGCTGTTCCGGCCAGCGGAATGCTGGCTTTACCACCGGCCATCCTGTCGCGGATCTCTCCTCCACTGCCGGTGGCAGCCCCATTGAAGGGTTCGACAGTCGTAGGGAAATTATGGGTCTCTGCTTTCAGAGAGAGCACCGTCTCAATGTCTGTCAGTTGGAAATAATCGGGTTTATCAGGAGATTTCGGGGCAAACTGAACAATGACCGGTCCTTTGAAGAAGGCAACATTATCCTTATAGGCAGATACCAGCCGGTTGGAGTTGACTTTCGATGTTTTCCGGATCAATGCAAACAGGCTCTCCGCTTGTTCTATGCTATCAATGATAAAGGTGCCATTAAATATTTTATGGCGGCAATGCTCCGAATTGACCTGAGAAAAACCAAATACCTCACTGTCAGTAAGTTTCCTGCCCAGTTTTATGCTGGGATCATTAAGAAAATTGATCTCTTCGATGCTCAAAGCCAACCCTTCCTTTTGATTGTATTCAGAGATGTCATGGATAAAAAGGACCGGATCAGGTTGATGTTCGATGGAAAAGATATACTGATCAAGACCCTTGTACACCTGCTCCAACATCCGGTCGTACTTCGTACTCCGTACTTCGTGCTTTGAAAACTGCTCAATTCTCCTGATACCCATGATCCCCATATTCTGTGTGATCTCCACCGCATTGGTGCTCCACGGAGTGATCATTTCCCTGCGTGGCCCTATAAAGGTGCCGGGAATCGAATCTTCATTCAGGTAAATTGCATCCCCAAAAAGCCAAAGCAGTTTTGCCAACTCCTCTTCAGAGAGAGGAGATGCTTTATCAACAGCGTAGCATTTGTCAGGTGTATTGAAAAAAAGAATCATGCGATAAATAGTTGCCCCATCTCATGGAGGTTTTCTTAAAAGCATTTAACGGCAAAGGTCACTGAGTTTGATGTAAAGGACGCAAAGAATGAGTTAGTTAAAGCATGGCCTTTGTGCACTTCGTGCAATCACTTTGCGAACTTCCTGGTTAAAAAAAATCAAATTGAAAACCAATGCAAGGTATGGAATTAAGCGATTATTATTTCTCTGATGAAAGATACCGTTCTGCTTCAATGGCCGCCATACATCCTGTTCCTGCGGCGGTGACTGCCTGGCGGTAGTAGTGATCCTGCACATCACCGGCTGCAAATACTCCTTCCACACTTGTCCTTGTGGAACCAGGAATTGTCACAATATACCCATTCTCATGTATGTCCAGTTGCCCGCGGAAGATATCCGAGTTGGGCTGATGGCCAATGGCTACAAAGAATCCGGTCACTGGCAGGTCTCTCTCCTCCCCTGTTTTCACATTTTTCACCCGCAAGCCATTAACGCCCTTGAAATCACCGAGAACCTCGACAGGTACATGACTCCATAGCATCTCAATGTTGGGTGTATTGCGCACTTTATGCTGCATGGCTTTCGAGGCACGCAGCTCATCCCGGCGATGGATCATATATACTTTCCGGCATAACTTAGCCAGGTAGGTAGCTTCTTCGGCAGCGGTATCGCCTCCGCCGACGATGGCCACATCCTGACCACGGTAGAAAAACCCGTCGCAGGTAGCACAACCGGAAACGCCCTGTCCCATGAACTTTTTCTCCGACTCCAGCCCCAGCCATTTGGCGGAAGCACCGGTGGCAATGATCACCGCGTCGGCACGGATCTCTTTCCCGTCATCAGCCCAGGCTTTCAAGGGTTTTCCTGAGAAGTCAACCCGGGTGATAATCCCAAACCGAACATCGGTCCCAAACCTTTCTGATTGCTTTTTTAAATCTTCCATCATCTCAGGGCCTTTGACTCCTTCAGGATAACCGGGGAAGTTGTCAACTTCGGTCGTAATGGTCAATTGGCCTCCGGGTTGCAGACCCTGATAAACAATCGGTTTGAGGTCGGCACGGCCGGCATAGATTGCCGCTGTATACCCAGCAGGGCCGGATCCGATGATCAGGCACTTGTTTTTTTCAATGTTCTCGGACATATTTGAGGTGCATTTGGTTTTCGATTATCATTCATGATACACGCAGTAACCACTAAGTCACGAAGACACGAAAACCATTCTCTTTGTGACTCTGTGACTCTGTAACTTTGTGACTCAGTGACTTTGCGGTAAAAGAAAAATTTCAAGGGCAAAGGTACAAAAGTAGCCTGATCTGATCAAGAGAAGTCCATGAAATCAAGATCATCCTCATTGATCAACATCACGGAAAGGATCTTATTTTTCTGATGAAGCGGCAACAGGACGTCATTGCAATAGGTAACAAAGAACTTATGAAAGGCCATGCCGTTGATAAAATGGCCGAGCAGTTTGACTTTTTGTGCCTCTTTCGGAGGATCATCTGATTCGAAAATATCGGTATTACTCTCCTTATCCATCTCAGCTTCAATGGCATCCAATTCCTCATCGGAAATATCCATTTGAGGTTCAATGGGTTCTTTCTCCACTTCAACCTCAAAAAAATCCGCTTCCAGTTGAAACTCTTTACCGGTAATCCCGGCTGCACTGTTTTGTAGAAGTTCAGTATCAACCGGATCTTCAAACTCCAATGTAAATCCTGCATCTGCATATCTAGTCCCGGAATGTTTTGATGTGGTGGAAAACGTTGTAGAGATGAAATTCAGGTAATGGTTAGAGAATTTGAATGGAAGGGACGTCACCCATCCCGTCACTTGTTGCATATCTTTCCATGCGATGAAGAGTGCAATGAGCAACAAGATAACTCCAATGGCAAGACCGGCATAAACCAACCAGAAGTCAGGGATCCCCGCCAGGTTTTTTCCGGGGTTGTTAACGGTTTCACGGATATAAAGGTAGAAAGGGCCTCCAAGGAGAAGCATCAGGCTGATTCCGACCAAAACGGAACCTGAATTTCTCCACCTTATTGCTTTCAATAAGCTGGGAGAACGATTCTTCCGGATTTTATCCAGTATGGCTTTTTCTTCCTGAAGCTTATTATTCTCCTTTTTCAGCTGACGACCTTTTTCGGAGTGGTCATACATAGATGGCATAGTTTCTTGCTTTTTGTGAAATGGCTAAAAAAACGAACCAATGAAGAATATGGCGAAAATGATACAGAGCGCCAGTTTCATGAGCGTCCCTGCCAGAAATCCAAGGAAAGATCCAAATGCAGCTTTCAGTGCCTTATCGCTCTGTGCACCGGCAAGCATCTCTCCTACAAGTGCTCCGAGGAATGGACCCACGATCATCCCGAAAGGAGGAAGAAAAAAGATGCCGATGATCAGTCCGATGGTTGCACCCCACATTCCCTTGGAAGTGCCGCCAAACACCTTGGTTCCATAAACCGGAACAACATAATCCAGAATTGTCACGGCTACTGTAACACCCCCCCAGAGCACCAGAAATTTCACTGAGAAAGGTTTGAAAGAAGTAAATTGAAGCAGGATGAGAGAAATATATGCCAGCGGAGGACCGGGCAGAACAGGTAAAACACTACCTGCAAGTCCCGCCAGGATAGCAACAATGCCAAGGATGATCAGAATTGCATCCATTATCACCAATTGAGACTAAACAAAGGTAAGGATAATCCTGAATTATTTTTTATCTTTGCACCCTTGAATTCGGGGCGTGGTCCCGAGTTCTCGGGATTGGCTAGCGCATCCCGCCATGGGCGGGAGGGTCGGAAGTTCGAGTTCTTAAAATAAATATTCGGGGCGTGGCGCAGTTGGCTAGCGCACTTGCATGGGGTGCAAGGGGTCGGAAGTTCGAGTCTTCTCGCCCCGACCAATAAAAAACCTTTTCTGTTTATCAGAGAAGGTTTCTTTTTTTCGGGAAGGTCTGACAGAGAATTTCATTTTGAAATGAACGAGGTGGAATTGGTTTGACCTTCCGGAGGATAAAATATCTACTTTTGAATCCTAAGAAAACAATGAAGATTGCCTCATGAAACTTCAATTCCTGGGTGCTGCCCGCGAAGTGACCGGCAGCAAATATCTCATCAAGTCCAATAAAGGAAAAAAATTCTGCTCGATTGTGGGATGTTCCAGGGCAAGGGGCTCGAGACAGATGCCACGAACCGGGAACTGGGTTTTGACCCTGCTGAGATTGATCATGTCATCCTGTCCCATGCTCATATTGATCACTCGGGATTGATCCCCTACATCTATCGGCTTGGCTTTCATGGATCCGTGGTTTGTACTTCGGCTACAAGGGATCTTTGTGCGATTATGCTGACCGATAGCGGACATATTCAGGAAATGGATTACACCTTGAACAACTTCTTTAACGAAGGGCTCCTGCCAAAGGTGAATATATATATCGACAGTCCCCTGGCAGTCAATGCAACAGATATCTTTAGGCTCCACCTCGATAACCTGAACGATGCGGTGCACAAGGTCATGGAAAATGATCCGGATCCATTTGGATTCAGCAGTCTCAGATATATTAAAAAGGTTACCGAATCAAAAAAACTCAACACCCTGAGGACACCTTGCGTGATCATTTCCGCCTCAGGCATGGCAGAAGCGGGCAGGATCAAGCACCACCTGGCCAACAACATAGAGAATCCAGACAATACCGTTCTTTTTGTGGGCTATTGCGCTCCCGCCACCCTTGGAGCAAGGATCCTGGACGGAGAAGATCCGGTATCTATTTTCGGAGTCAAGCATCCGGTAAAGGCTGCGGTTGAACGGATTGAGGCCTTTTCAGGACACGGGGACTATCGAGAGATGAAGCAGTACCTCCATTGTCAGGAACCGAAACAGGTGAAGCAAGTATTTCTTGTTCATGGTGAATTTGATGCACAAGCATTCTACCGCGGTGAACCTGAAATGGCGGGTTTTAAAAATGTATCCATCCCTGACAAGGGAACAGAAGTAGTTATTTGAATGGTGGAAATATATATTCCACAGCGTTTTTATTACATGTGGTATGATGCGTTGCTCTTTGGTAGGGTGATGAGAGGGGTGTACATCAAAGCCCAGCCGCTGGCAATACCTAGCATTTAACTGATTCCTTCTTCCCGGAGCTTCCAATGATCCGGGAAATTTTCTGCGAAAATCAGCGGGAAGAAATTCTGCGGCAATCTGCGGGATACCTCCTATGTTCCCGCGAAGTCACGCAGAAAATGAAGAAAAAAATCGGAAAGTCAAGACATTTCTAATGGGAATGATGTGTTAATTCCTCAAGGGTTGCCGGAAGTGAAATGATGACTTTGGATTTTGCATCCAAAAGAACCAAAACAGGAGTGGACAAAATATAATAGGATTCAGCAATTGGGCTATTCACCCCTTCTTTGGCATTCAGGTGGAGCCAGTTCGGAAATTCCCGGATTTTTTCATTCCAGGCTTTGACCTCGGTAACGGTCTCGTCCAGGCTGATGGCTACCACTTTCAGTTCGTTTACATTTTCAGACTGCTGCTGCCAGGGGTATAATTGCTCGGTCAACTCTTTGCAATGGCTGCAATCGGCTGACCAGAAAACCAAAAGAAGGTATTTTGCCGGAGTTTTGAATTCACTCAATTTAAACAAGGTGCCATCAGTTGCCGGAAGAGAGAAATCAGGCGCAGGACTTCCCGGAATCAGGGTTTTAATGCCTTCCAACCGGCGCCGGATCTCCTTTCGCTTGGAAGTCAGGCAAGCCGGGTCATCGAGGTAAGGCAAGAGGATCTTCATCCCTGCATCGATAGCGTTGGCTTCATAACCCCGGTAGAAATAATCGACCATCCAACCATAAACCAGCGGATGGCCTTCCCTTGCCTTTTCAATGGATCTAACACCAGCCAGGGGGAATAAGGAGTCACGAAGGGCAATGGTGGTTACAAGCTGCCCGTAAAGGTTCACATAATTATCCATCCACTTACGTAGGTCTGATGTCCGGATGATCAGCGAGTCGGTGAAATCCATCTGATCCAGGTAATGGTCGATCAGATCATACGCACGGTCGGTTTCACTCCCTTGCCATGAGACCTTGGGAACGATCTGAAAATCATATAAGTGACTGACGAACAAACGCTTGTCCTTTTCCTTCTGCTGTTTAACCCAAAGATTATATTGTGCTCGCCTTTGCTCATATTCCGCTATTCCCTGCTGATAGAAAGCGGAACCCGGATCATCATAATTCATCAGGAGATTCTGAAGAAGCCCCAATTTCTCTTTTCTCAAACCATTTTCCTTCATAAATCCTGAGAAGGCAGCATTTTCCTTTTCATCTTCATGAAAATAGGAGCTGTCGGAGTTATTGCAGAACAATGGATGTACCCTCAATTCCAGGTTCTGATTATGGATGAACAGGTATTTTTCGGCAGGATACGGGGTGCTGCTTTCTTTTTCCCGATAATCAAAACGGAGGACAAACTCCCCGGGGAGATACTTTCCCGGAACCGTAAGTTGGGTAGTCTGGCGGTTCTTGATCCCGTCTTTCTCCAGGATCGGCTTGAAATGTTGATTATCTGACAAAGCCAAAAGGCTGATCTTGCTGTCATATACGCCCCGGAGATGGATGGTCAGGGAGATGTCCTGGCCAAATCCGGGCGCCAATTGCAACCGGAAGATGAACAATATGGAGAAAAGAACAGATGGATTGATGAGGGATTTCATACGAAATATTTGAGGGTAAAATTATCATTCTTCTTCTTTGTGAGGAAAAAACAGATGAGATATTCCGCGAAAATCAGCGGGAAGATTCTGCGGCAATCAGCGGGAAATTCTTTTTGTTTCCCGCGAAATAACGCAGATTTAGGCGGAATAGGGTGTAACATTCCGTCGAAAAAATTTGATCTGTTATCTATTCAGGATCATTTTTCCTGAACAGGTACTGCCATCAATGGTGAGCTTATAGATAAAGATATTTCCTTCAGTTTCAGTCAGGTCAACCGGAATGGAAACCAAGCCAGGGCCAACCTGATTTCTTTGCAATTCAAACATCATGTTCCCGAGTAAATCATAGAGAGAAAACAGGATCATCGATCTTTTCCGGATGGTAAATGTTATGGTAGCGGTTGAAACAAATGGATTGGGATAACACTTAATGTCAAAATATCGACCAGGTTCATCAAAAACACTGTGGATTTGTTCATACGCCATGGCAGCCGAAAAGATCTCATTGACAAACTGCGGGGCAATAAAATCCGTTGCATAGCCATTCGGATGGCTGTCATACGGTGCCGTCGCATATTGTGGCAGTTGATATCCATCCGCATCCGTTAACTTATCAAAATAGTCGAAAACATAGACATTCGGAGGGAAAGAGCCAAATACGGGATCAAGTCCCTCAGCCAGGGTATCCTTCGCCCAGGCACAGAACTCCCTGGAAAGCATGGCCTGGGTTGGGTTGGTCGATTCGAATCCCAGCGGAGCATTGGTCCAGATCGCAAAGAAGTTATCCGGGTTGTTTTTCATGACGGTGAGGATATGCCGCCAATGCCACTTGTAGTTGTAGATCGATTTATAGTAAGGATCCAAAGTATCAGACGCTTGCCCTCCGGATTCAATTGCAGAGGAAGGAAAGCACGATTTGATCACCAGGATCGGGAAATTGCCGAGGTAGTAGTTAATGTCGGTAAAGGCCGTATTCCCCTCAAAGAACTCGTGTTGGGTTGCCCATTCATTGTCGCCTGGTTCCCACCATTCCTCTTCCATGGAGATGGCATTACCGCCGGATAAACCATGGTTGATGTTAAAGAGGGTCATCTGGTCGGGGATGGTGGTGGTGGAGTTCCCATCCGGATTGGGCCCCCAAATGTATGCACCTGTTGAGTGATGGAGAAAGATACCACTGCGGAACAGCGTTTGCGAAAAGGTCATGGGAAGGATGAAAACCGACACCATGGCCATGATGTAAACCTTTTTCATAGGATAACGTTTTTAACATTCTCTCAAATATACGAAAAAATGATGCAGGTTGATCACTTTTTAATGTAATTTCGTAAAGAATTTCATTAATAACCAAAAACCATCAATCATGAAAAAACTATTCCTTCTTCTTATTGCAATCATTGCTTTTAATGGCGTCTGGGCCCAGGCAACCGATTTTGGCCCCATGTACCTGCACAGGAGTTCAGGATCAAATTGTTATTATACTTACACCCTGCTCAACCCTTTGATGGTCGGAGCTGATCCCATCGATAAGCTGATCATCACCCATGTCTATGGAACTCCGGAAGGAAGCCATGCTGCCTATATGCTGAACAGTTGCGGACTCTGGTATACCGGTTTCGAGTGGTCGATTTTTGATGAAGCTGAAGCTGATTTCGACACCAACTATGCCTTTTTTGTACTGAATGCAAAAAACAACGGTACTGCATTCACCCATACGGTTACCGTTGCCAATACGGTCTTAAACTGGACGGTCATTGATCATCCTTCCCTGAATAACAATCCCAATGCGGTTTTCTTTGTTACCAAAACCTGGGAGAACAGCATCTACGATGTCTCCCATGTGGGCGTTTGGTATGACGCAGTATCGAACAAGTGGACCATCTATGACGAAGATCCCCTTAATGCACTGGGCCTCGACCTCACTTTTAACATCTTCATTCCCAACTCAGGAACAACTTTCTTTAAGCATGTTGCATCTGACACATATTATGTTACCACTTTGGATCATCCCTTGTTGAATGGCAATCCGGATGCACGGCTGTTTGTTGTGCATGACTACACCACAACCTCAGGTACCCAGGGATACATCAACGATGAAATTGGCGTCTGGTATGATGGGAACAACTGGAACATTTATACAGAGAACTTTACCGACCTGTTTATCGGCGCCACCTTCAATGTACTTATCGCCTATGATGTTACTGCCGGATTGAAAAACCCAGGCTTACCAACCGATAAACTCCATGCATATCCCAGTCCGGCCACGGATCAGGTGACCCTTTCCTGGAACACGGAAACCACCGGAAAGGTTGAAAAGATTCTGTTGGCTTCATTGGATGGGCGTGTGTTGATGCAACAATCCATCACCGGCGGATCTGATGGTCAATATGAGATGAATACTTCAAACCTGAGGAATGGTCTGTATTTCTTAAGTATTGTATCTGCTGAAGGTGTGCAGACCGTAAAAATCCAGGTGATCCATTGATCTCCTGACTACCGGTAAGCCGCTTTATTAATATCCTCAAGGGTTTTAAGCTTAACCGGCGGATCGAGGAGAAAAAGTAGTTTCTTTGGCAGCTTAAAAGCGTATACCAAAGATGACTGTGTTACGGTTGTTTCTCAAACTGGCTGTTTTCTGGCTGGCGGTTTTTCTTGTTCACCACTTGATCTTTCTGGCTTTCAACGCCAATTCCCTTGTTCCCTTTCACTGGAATGATTGCTGGAAATCGATTTTATTCGGCCTGATCATGGATACTTCCGTGATCAGTTTTTTTGTGATGTCGTACATTGTTATTTTCCTGCTTTCCCTGCCTTTCCGCTCTTCTGTATTTCGAATGATAATGCATACCTGGAATGTGCTTCTCCTTATCCTATCCACAATCATCATGGTGGCCGATATCGGGCTCTACCAGGCCTGGGGGACCAAGATCAATGCGAAAGCCATTTCCTACGTTCTTTACCCTGAAATGATGGCAGATGCTGCTGCCAGTGCCAATTATATGGTGCTTATTCCGTTGATGTTGATATTGGGCGCGCTGGGCATCTGGCTATATCTTAAAATATTCAGCAAAGCCTATCCTGCCCATCACCTCAGTTTACCCGGAATCATTGTATCTATCCTGCTCATTCCTTTGTTGGTTATTGGCGCACGGGGAGGGGTCCGGAAATTTCCGTTGGGGAAAAGCAGGGTATTTTTCTCCGACAATTTCACGTGGAATTATGCAGCCCTGAACAGCAACTGGAACTTCCTGGAAAACCTTTTGAGTCTGAAAGAAAACACCAGCAATCCTTACCGGTTTCTTTCCGATCAGGAAGCTGAAGCCATTGTTGCGCCCTATTTCATGAAGGAGGAAACCCCCGACTCGCTTCGCCTGTTTAATTGCCACAGCCCCAACATCGTGATTATCCTGCTTGAAAGTATGAGTGCAGATAACCTGAAAAAGCTGGGAGGAATTGGCACGGCACCCGGGCTGGACGACCTGTGTGACAGTGCCCTTTCATTCTCGAGGTTTTATGCCAACGGACACCGTTCGGAGCACGGATTGGTCGCCTTGTTCAGTGGATTCCCCCCCTTGCCGACTTACTCTCTCCAACGGGAGAGCAACCGGATCGCTCAACTGCCGGTGATGCCGAAAATCCTGAAAGATTCCCTGAGTTATTCATTGAATTTCTACAATACCATCGATCTGGAGTACGCCAGGATGAACGAGTACCTGGCCCTGGCAAGATTTGACAAGATTCTTGGAGAAGCTGACTTCAAAGAAGCCCGGCAACACCAATGGGGCGCTTATGATGAATATCTTTTCGATCGGGCGCTCAAAGAGATGCGCAGTGACCAGGAGCCTTTCTTTACGATGATCCTTTCATCAGTAGCGCATGAACCCTTCAAAGCAGATGTACCCAGGCATTTCAAAGGCAATGATCCGGCTGACCTCTACAAGAATTGCACGAGATATACTGACAGTTGCATGACAGACTTTCTGGAGAAAGCTCACAAAGAACCCTGGTTTGACCATACCGTATTCCTGATCCTGGCAGATCACGGTCATCCCTTCCCCCTGAACCGGAAACATCAGGATCCGGAGATGTATCATGTTCCTTTTGTGATTTACGGCGGCGCTTTGAAAAAGGAATTTCGCGGAAAGACCATCGATCTACCCTGTTCGCAAAAAGATATTCCGGCTTTTCTGCTGGCTCAATTGGATATCCCTGCGGACAAGTTTCAGTTTAGCCGGAATATTTTCCGGTCCACCGGCAAGAATTTCGGCTTTTTTACTTTTGATGATTGCTTTGGAATGATAACAGATCATGATGCTTTCACGTATCACCTGGAGTTGCATAAGGTTATTCATTCCACCAGGGGAAGCCCGGATAGTCTTTCAGTACGTACCGGCAAGGCTTTTCTGCAGGTCTTGTATCAAGCATTTGCCAACCTGAACTGATGAAAAGAGACAGATGGTTATGGATTGTGATTGGGGTGATATTCCTGCTCCGGCTTGCTTCAGGGCTGGTATCGGAATTTTGGGAGGAAGATGAACTGCAGATATATCTCCTTGGATTGAAATTCTACACCACCGGATTATGGCCCTATTTTGGCCCGGATGTCGTGTACACCCAGACACAGATCCCCGGCGCCTTGCAGGGGCTCCTGGTAGGGCTTCCTTTCTATCTCTGGCCTATACCTGAAGCCCCCTTTCTTTTGTTAAACTTGCTCACTTTCCCTGCCCTTTGTTTGCTTTGCCGGTATGTAGAAAAACGGGTGACCGGATTTCCCCGGTGGCTGCTCTGGATTTGGATCCTCACCCTCTCCTGGGGTATTAACTTCGGCACCCGGATGGTGAATCCTTCTTATGTGCTGATCTTCTCCATACCTTTCTTTCTTGGCTTTCTCGAAATGATGCCAATCTATCAAGAGAAGCTCCTGAAACCCGGATTATGCGCCTTTCTCATGGGCTTGGCCTTGACCTGTATCATGCAACTGCACCTTTCCTGGGTGCTGCTGGTCCCCTTCATTCTTGCAGTCGTGATTTTCCTCCTAATAACCGACGCTTTCAAATGGAGATATATTTTTCAGTTTCTTGCAGGTACTTTAATTGGATTGATCACACTGATTCCAACCCTGCTACTTCATGGGCTATCGGTTTATACAAACAGCGCACAGAACGTGTCATTCCAGACGGATAACTACCTCAATTTCTTCACCATCCTGACCCGGTTGATGGCATTTGGTTCCTGGGATGCACCATACATGTTAAGCGGAAAAACCTGGCGCATGATGGTGATTCAGGACTATCCCTGGATGGAGCCGCTGATCTATATCATGGTCGGCTTTTGTTTCATCCTCGTTGCTTTTTTTATCATCAGCTTCTTCATCCGCAGAAAAGAAGTCCGGGAGTGGGGATGGATCAAATGGATCATGGCTGCAACGGTTTTGCTACTATATCTCAACTTCTTTTTCTCCATTAAAGGTCCTTCCCCACATACCTTTTTTATCCTGTTTCCACTGGTCGTATTATATACATTCTATTGCTTTCAGCGCATGCTGAAATACTCCCGCATACTCAGAACGGTCATGCTGATCGTTATCGTAGTGGGCATTGCTCTGCACATCGGTATTGGGATGTTCAACTACCATCATTTCTCCCTATACAAGGAGCGGGAAAAGATTGAACAGGCGATCGATAAAAAAGACTACAAAGTTGTAGGATTACGCAGGGCAGATCAGTGGGGGAAGGGGTATTAATGCCAGAATGCCGGACATTCTTCCAGGTTTCCACTGTCTCTGCCCCATCGAGAATAAGTGCCTGTTCTTCCGAATCCCCGCCCAGAACCAGATCGTCCCCCTAATCCAAATGTACTTTTACTATCAAATTCAAACACCAGGCTTATCTCATGTGCCCCACCTGTTCCTTGAAGGTTCTTTGACATAGGCATATCATAGCTGTATACGATCTGAAATCCAACTTCTTCGATGAAATTGTAATGGAACCCTCCAAGCAACACAGCCGATCCGGAATAAAAATCAGAGAGTACACTTTTATACCATGCCCCCAAGTAGAAGCCGTATTTCGAAAGGTTCAGTCCGGCAGAGATAGCATCAGATTTTCCCTGAAATTGGCATAAGACAGCCGGGTTGATTTGAAGACCCTTGTCCTGGTTATTTCGTGTATACGATGAGTTTCCTTCCACATCGATCACAGCATCAGCATGAACTACAAACCTTCTCTTAAGCTGATCATTCTGATTCATGAGAAAAGATTGATCAGGTTGAAATAAATGATCTGCAGCAAAACCGAGAGAACCGGAAACAATACCTTCCGAAGTGGAAAATTGTAAAATACCACCTGCTCCGAAATCCGGGTAAGAAACCTTGTTGTTATTGGGAGGAATAAAATTGCTGGGGAGGATATTCCCGTAACGCTTATCAAATTGATCTGTAAAAATAAAATCGTCCCAATCCACACTTTTCTGAACATACGCTGCCTTGATTCCAATCTGACTGATGATATAACTTGTGATTGGAACCCGCACAGCAATAGTCAATCCAACCATGGTGTTTTGGATAAACCCCATACCATCATTATCAGAATTGATCATCAAACCTATTCCACCTGATCCGGGAATCTGTCTCGCTCCAACATCAGCTGAGAAATGATATGATTTATAAGGTATCAGTAATGTCGGCCATTGGTTTCTGTATGTGAACCTGGCTCTGACCCCAGTATTTATACCAGTGAATGCCGGGTTATAGTGCAGGGGAGTTGCAAAATATTGACTATAATTTGGGTCTTGAGCCCAAGCTACATTCAAGAATATGGCTACGCAGAAGCATAAGCAGGTGATGATGACTTTTTTCATGGTGTGATCCTCCTACCTGATTAATGTTACAGTTCCCCTTGTCTTGCCCTTGTTTCCACCAGGTTTGATCGCAGATCCTTCCCACGGTGTACCATCTTTAAACATGGCATTGATCACCCACATGTAAGTACCTTGAGGCATAAGATCCCCGTTGTATCTTCCATCCCATTCTTCAACCGGACTTCCCTCGCTATCAAGTTTAGTTGATTGCCAAAGAACATGACCCCACGAGTCAAGCACCATAATATGGTATTCTTTGAGATTTGAACCGACAGGTTTGAATAATCTGACGCTTGGGACAACATTTGTAGGAGAAAATGCATTCGGCACATATAGCCCTTTGAAAAGAAGCTTGTACTCATGGAATGTTGAGTCATAACATCCATCAGCATTCTGCGCTACCAATGAAATAATATAAGTCCCATCGGTTGTGTACTCAATGAATGGATTTTCCAAGGTACTGGTCTCTCCGTTACCAAATGACCATTCGTAGGAGTTTGCGCCAGTTGACAAATTAGTGAATTGCACTGCTCCGGCCTTGTCACCATAATTATCCAAGTATGTGAAGAGACTAACAGGTGAATGAAGAACAGAAATACTATGACTAATCGTATCTATGCAACCAAACTGGTCCTCAACCCTGAGGAAAACGTCGAATGGACTGATGGAATCATATATGTGCGAGGGCTCCTGTAAGGTTGATGAGGGATATAATGATCCGGGATCACCAAAATCCCACCACCAGGATACAAGCGTCGTATCCCCCTCAGTAGATAAATCAAAGAATTGAGTATGATGATCAACGCATGGGATCGAATTTTCAAAAATGGCCTCCGGCAGCTTGTAAACCCGAAGGTCTTGTCTAATGGAGTCGACACAATTGTTCGCATTTTTTACCTTCAGCCAAACGTGGAAGACGCCATTCCTGCTGAAATCATGGGATGGTGAGATCATGGTGGAAGTATCATTAGTTCCAGTCGTTGGATCACCAAAACGCCATTTACGCCAAATAATGCTATCTCCAGCAACAGTATAACTGGAATCAATGAAGTAAGCGGTCTCTCTATAACAAACAGGGTTGGAATAAATCTCAGGCACGGGAGCAGCGTGGACTTGTACCTGTCGGAATGTGCTATCAAACAGGAATAATCCATTCATAGATGTCCTGACCAATAACTTCACCTGATAATTCCCTGGTGAAGTAAACCAATGCTCTATTGAATCAACCCGGGTGATGTATGTAGTGTCTGTTCCATCACCAAATGTCCAATGCCATTGATCGATCCTGGTCGGGGGGCCGGAACTGTCAATGAAATAATAAGGTTCATTCTGGCAATTATTGTTTCCAGGTTGTTCAAAAGCAGCAATAATACATGGGAACCGGGTAACAGATTTTGTAATAGAATCAATACAACCGTTACCATTATTAATAATTAGGGACGCGAGATAACTTCCAGGTAAGGTATACTGATGTGAAGTATCAGGATCATCGGGAGCGAGAATAATGATGGGTTGAGAGCCATCTCCAAAATCCCATATCCATGATTGAATAGAACTGTATGTGCTTGAGGACAAGTCATAGAAATTAATGACTGAATCACATGGGGATTGATCAAATGCGAAATCAGCCACCGGCGCTGGATTAACAACAACCTCTTTATAGATACTGTCAGCACAGTTATTTGAATTCCATGCTTTTAATTTAACAATAAAGGTACCTGGCGATGTGAATACATGCTGCGGATCATGTGATGTAGATTGGTTATTGGGGCCGGACTGTGGATCTCCAAAGTTCCAGATGACATAATATAATGAGTCACCTAAAGCAAGGTTGACTGCATGCAATTGGGTGGGTTTTCCGAAGCAAGTATCATTGGCAGCCACCGTAAAATTAAATCCCGGTTTGACGCAAACATCACTATGTATAGCCGTATCCTTACAGCCATGTTCAGTGGTTACGATAAGTGAGACCAAATAACATGTATCGGTGATGTTGTAAGTATAGGTTGGATTTGGTTGTGTAGAGAAGTACCCTGGTTCGAATGTCCAATAAAATTCTGAAATAGTAGCTCCATTCCCAGTTGCAAGGTTTTGGAATGCAACTTCTCCGGCAGGGCAGAAATAGCTTGTATAAGTAAAATCAGCTGTTGGGGTCTGGTGAATCATCACCGGAATAGTAATAGTGTCTGAACAGTTAAGGGAATTGGATGCAATCAGGGTGACATAATAAGTTCCTGTTGAAGCATAGGTATGGGTGGGGTTCTGCACTGTTGAAGTTCCGCCATCTCCGAAATCCCATATCCATGCTGTGATGCCACCCGTGGCAGTGGTTGATTCATCGGTAAACTGAGTTGAACTTTGTTCACAGGTATTTGAAAATGAAAACATGGCTTCCGGCTTATCCCTGACCTCAACCTGGATGGTTGTGTCATGCACACAAAAACCAGAATTGGTGACAGTGAGGGTAACATCGAATGTTCCAACCTCATTGTAAATATGGGTTGGATTTTGAAGGGTTGAATGGGGTGTTCCGTCACCAAAATCCCAGTCCCAGTTGGTGATTGAACCGTTAGAAGTGGTGCTTGCATCAGTGAATGAGGTTGGGCTGCCAAAACAAGCAGTATCGGAAGTAAACATAGCAACCGGCGCATCTCCGATGGTCACCTGTTTGGTGATGGTATCTTTACAGGTATTGACATTGGTTACAATCAGCTGTACATCAAAGATTCCGGAGTTACTGAAAATATGTTCGGGATCCTGTAGGATACTGGTATTGTTTGAGCCTGATGCAGGATCATCAAAGTCCCAATTCCAGGTTGATAAAGCCCCACCACCGTTGAGCTGTGTCTGGTCATCGAAGTGGATTGAAACGTCAGGACATTCATTTCCTGAATAGTCAAAATTAGCAATGGGAGCTGCTAAAATAACTATGGGTTTTGTTATTGAAGCGATGCAACTGTCTGAAGTTTTTACAGTGAGTGTGACGTTGTAATTCCCCGGATTTGAGTAGATATGTGTGACATTCGGAGAATATGGCAGGCTGACTGTAGTTGAAGTCCCATCCCCGAAAAGCCAGGTCCATCTCACAATAAATCCTGAGCTTGTCGAGGACATATTGGTGAATTGTACTGGCATCTCTTCGCAATTTCCTGTTGAAGCGGTAAAGTTTGCAACAGGGAGGGGAACTACTTTGACCGGAAGAATTGTATCATGGATACAACCCAGGGAATTTTCTACCGTCAGTTTCACATTATAAATCCCCGGTAATGAATATAGGTGAACGGGATTCTGAATATTTGCATGCAAACTCCCATCGCCGAAATCCCAGTCCCATTCCACAATGTTTCCGGAGCCTGGCAAGGAAATATCAGTGAAGTTTGTCAATGTGCCAAGGCAGGCTGTGTCAGCTTCAAAATCTGCCATGGGAGATTCATTGACCAAGACCGGTTTGATCATTGTATCCCTGCAGGTATTGGAATTGATCACAATAAGCATGACATCATACACACCAGAATTGGTGAAAAGATGTGTAGGATTCTGCAGTATGCTTGTATTGCTGACACCTGATACCGGATCGTCAAAGTACCATTTCCATTCTACCAGCGCAGAGCCTCCATTGATCTGGGTGAGATCGGTAAATTGAAGATTCATATCCTCACAACTTGCAGCGCTCCATGTAAAGTTTGTAACCGGTGCTGGAATGATAGATAATGATTTATGTATGGTATCCATACAGCCCAAGTTGTTCACAACGGTAAGGATCACCTCAAAAGTTCCTGGTGAAGAATACGCGTGGAAGACATCTGGATTATCAGGGAAGTTAATGGTATCATAAGTTCCATCTCCAAAGTCCCATATCCATTGGACAAGATAACTGATCAAGAGAGGATAGGAAACTGAATAGCTGGTGAAATGAATAGAATCACCCATACAGTTTGATACACTATGGCCGAATAATGCAAGAGGAAGTGGTGCAATATACACAGGATGAATTCGGGTTCTGATACATCCATTCTGATCGGTAGCGACACAAGAAATATTATATGTTCCGTCAACCGGATAAGTATGATCGGGTTCAAATGGGAAATTATACGTCACAAGAGGTGACCCATCCCCGAAATCCCAGACCCAGCTGACAATGTTCAAAATTTCTGTCCCAAGTAATGAGAAATGTGTTGGCTCACCAAGACAAGTAGTATCGGCATGGAAATCAATATTGGGTAACGGATTGACAATGACATTGATAGTGTCGTTCATATACGCATCGCAATCCGTTGCGCGGGTAGTATCAACGGCATAAACTGAATACAATCCAGGAGTATTAAAATATCCAAAGGAAGGTATTGGATTTCCTGTTCCGGGAATGAAATTACTTACAGGAACGCCTCCCTGATGAATCTGATAGCGTACACCAAGCTGCGAGCCATCAAGACCAATCGATACTCCCTGTCCTCCTTCACAGAAGGCGCCATTGCCAGTGGCTGTAACCGTAAAAGCAAGAGGCAGTGGATTAATGGTGATCACAGCCGTTCCGGTATACTGATCGCCCATGCAGCTGGAATCTGATACTGCCAACAGGGTATACGCCGTGGTGATATTCGGGCTGACCGAAAAAATGTAAGGACTAGAACCGATATTGTTCACAGTTGTAGGTGTATATCCATCCCAATAAGTAATGCTCCAGGGAGGTGTTCCAAATAGGAAAACCGATATGGAGGTTGCATCACCTGAACATATCTCTGTTGTTCCAGAAATATGAGCAGTTGGTAATGGCAAGATGGTTAGTTCAAGGGTATCAGAATTGGTAACTCCGGCACAGGATAGCGAACCATTGACCGTCAGGATCAGATAAACAAATCCATCTAAAATATCCTGAGCCCCGGGAGTATATGTTGGATTGAGGATGGAGTTATCACTGAAATTCCCGTCACCGGTTGTGCTCCAGTGAACAGATGAATAAAGAGTGGCAAAACCATTAAGCTGAACAGAAGAATTTGCACAAACTGAGGTGTCATTCCCGGCAACTGCATCCGGGAGATCCTGGAAAGTAATGACAATACTGGACGAATCATCCTCGCTACTGCATGCTTCGGCGCCATAGGCAATCAAAGTCAGGGTAGCGCTCCCTGTTGTTGTATCTGCAATGCCTGGATGATATACCGGATGAAGGGAATTGGGAGGATTAAATAATCCATCTCCTGAAGTTATCCATTGAAAGGAAGAATAGTTAGAGGCTAAAGCATCTGAAAGCAAAAGCGTGCTGGTTGAACAGATCGTTGTATCCTGACCGGCAGTTGCCTGAGGCAGAGGATAGATGAACAACAGCATTTGGTCGCTGTCTGATTCTGATACACATGGGCCTTCCCCATTGATGGTAAATGTAAGCGTAACAAACCCGTTGTTGATATCTTCCTGGCTTGGGGTATATAAAGGGTGTAGGATGGTCGGAAAATTGAACGATCCTGTTCCGCTGGTTGACCATACAATGTTCGAATAGTCTGAAGCAACATTCTGACTGACCAAATAGCTGTGTGTTGCACACACCGTGTCATCAGGTCCGGCATTGGCGTAAGGAAGTGGATGCAAGGTAACATGTAAGCTGTCAATGGCGGTGTCCTGAACACATTTCAATGTACCGATTGCATGTAAATAGATATCAACACCTCCGGCAGCTTTATCCGAAGACCCTGGAATATAATAGGTTGACAGCGAAGCAGGATTTTCAAAAAGGCCATCACCCATTGGCGCGCTCCATATTACTTCGCTGTAGTGATCGGCTGTTCCGCTGAGAAAGGCCGTATCATTCAAACAGACCAGCACATCCGATCCGGCATTGGCTTCCGGTTTTTTATCAATAAAGAGAGTCATGCAACTGGAAACCGACTCGTTGATACATCCTCCGGTCCCAACAACAGAAATACAAAGATCAACTGACCCAAACAGAATATCTGAAGTCCCAACATAATACGCTGGTTGCAAGACATATGGATTCAGAAAATACCCATCTCCCGATGTTGTCCATGATACGGATGAAAAGTTGCTGGCAACGGCATCCAAAACGTATGATGAATCAGTTTCGCAGATGGTTGTATCAAGACCTGCATCCACAAGTGGAAGGGCACTGATGACCACAGAATCTGGCATGAGCATCTCGCAGAATGGCGGCGTAGCCCTATTGGCGATTACATGATAAATCCCGGCCATCATTCCTGTCCAGTTGATCGACCCGGAATTTCCAGGAACAGTTACACCAAAAGGTAATCCATCTTTGAGAAGTTGATAGTCCACACCTGTTTGGGAACCATCCAGTGTGATTGTTCGGGGTTCACAAAGCGCTCCCTGAGGACCAAGGTTGAATACCAATGGATTTGCATATATCGTAATCATTCCGGTCATCTGAGCGTAGCAACTATCAGGGGTTGTATTGTAGGCAAGCACTGTATAGATTCCCGGCGTAGTGATATAATTGAATTTAAATGAATTACCGGTGCCATTGAATGTCTCAACCGGACTGCCATTAATCCTCAACTCGTAAATTACATTCACCTGGGATCCATTCAAACCAAGCTGAGCGCCAGCGCAAGTATCATTTTCCGGCACGATCAAGTATGCAGTAGGGATGGGATAGAGCGTGATATCCCCGATCATTGTTGAGAAACACCCTGTCGCCGTGTCGGTTGCAAGCGCTGTGTAGGTACCTGGATAATCCTGTTGCCCGAAATCCAGTGAATCACCGTCACCGAATCGATAATTGCCCCAGGCTCCGCCATCTTTTAACAATTGATACTTAATTCCAATATCAGAATCATCCAGCCAAATATGAGAACCAACACATTCCCACGCCTGTGGAATGATGTTATACGCCATCGGAAGATCATGCAGGTTGAGCATTCCATTCATGATCCGGTCGCAGGAATCAGGTGCATTATTGACAGCCTTGATGTAATAGCTCCCGGAAATGGTATGGATCCCGAAATCTAGTTCTCCACCAGAACCATATTGCTCGCCTTCATTGATGCTCCCAGGGTCCCTAACAAGCCTGTAAAGGACTCCTGTTTGGGAAGAATTTAACTTAATACGCACTGAGCCGGCACATGTATCTCCCTGCGGGGACATGCTGAACACCAAAGGAATGTCCAGAAGAACCGCACTTCCTGTCATTTTCGATGAACAGTTGGTAGCCTGGTTGATAGCCTCAACGGTATAATTGCCGGCCTGGTACTGATTGCCAAAACTGATCGCTGATCCGGTTCCAGTAACAGACGGCGGCATGAAATGCGGGAAAGGATTATCATTGTAAAGATAGTAATCTACTCCCGGGTCAGAATCTGCCAGCCAGATGGAATCGCCAACACATCCGGGGAAGGCCGGCATAACCAGATAGGCATTCGGGTTTTCATGCAAAGTTACACTCCCGTTCATCCATGTCCAACAGGAGTCAGGCGTTGTGTTGTAACCACGGATGGAATAGGTTCCAGGGTCATTTTGGATCCCGAAATCAAGAATTCCAAGTGAACCTGGCAACATACTCATCAGTCTGGTTCCGGAAATATCGGTTATATACAATTCATAGTTCACATTCATCTGGGAGCCCATTAGCCGGACTCTTACTCCAGCACAAAAATCTCCAACCGGATCAATATCAAAGACGGTGGGATTTGGAATAATCTCAACAGTATTGGCCATCTCTGACCAGCATCCTGTAGAACCGATAGAGCCGATCACTTTATAGGTTCCCGGATCGCATTGCTGTCCGAAATCGATCAATCCCCCAGTTCCGGCAACCAGCAAGCCCACCGGATTATTCTGATAATACAACTGGTAGCTAACGCCAATTTCAGAAGTATCCAGGCTGATGACCACACAGGGGCAATTGAATCCCTGTGGGGTTAATGTCAAGGCCTGTGGATTGGGGTAAATGGTCACGCTGCCGTTCATGACATTTGGACAACGCATGAATACCGTTGTATCATAGGCAATGATGGTGTAATTTCCAGGAAGATGTTGAATGGGGAAAGTAATCGGGAAGCCGCTCCCGTTCGTTGAATCAACCCAAACCAAATCCCTTCTCAGAATATATCTTATCCCTGTTTCAGAACCATTAAGCCCAATTGGTGTTCCGGCACAGGTATCATGATCCGGGATCATTGTAAAGGCTTGAGGTAATGGTAAAAGTATAGCCGTTCCATCCATCAGGGTATCACAGTTTGTGATCGGATTTACAGCCAGGATCGCATATTCCCCTTCTTCAAACTGAGGTCCAAAACTCAGGCTAGTCCCTGTTCCGGGAAGAAAGGAAATAGTTTGTGTGATATTTTTAAGCAGGTAATAGACGATGCCCGCGTCAGAATCTTCCAGCCAGACACTATCACCGGCACAATTAATTCCATTCGGCATAACATGATAGACTTCCGGTGATGGATTGATGAAAATACTTCCGTCCATAATTGTATCGCAACCGGTAATTGTATCCTGGGCATAAACCCTGTACAAACCAGTATCTGAAACAAGGCCAAAACTAAGCACGTTGCCTGTCCCCATTTGTTCACTGCCATTGACCAGGTTATCATTCAAGAGAAGGGAATATTCCACATTCAACTGAGAACCATTCAGGAGCAATTCTGTGGAGGGACAATTATCTCCGAAGGAATATAAAATGAAGACCATCGGAAGGGGATGAATGATGATCGATACCGTATCACTCATAATGGTAGTTAGCGAAGTCAAGTCATTGGTTCCAGCAATATGATATTGACCAGCCTTGTTGTATGGGCCGAATACAAGGGAATCTCCAATTCCTGGTTGAGGTATATCGTAAGGAGATCCGTTCCTGAACAATTGATATGTAACACCGACTTCAGAGTTGCTGAGCCCAATGGTTACGCCGGTTGAATCATCTTCACAGATTTCCCCGCCACCTGTAACTTGAAATGTACTTGGCCAAGGATTGATGATAATTGATGCGCTTCCAAGCATTTGAGAACTACAAACTGGAACAGTCAATGTGTATGCAGTGATAAGATAGGTACCTGCAGTAGTTTGCAACCCAAAAGAAATGGGACCTCCTGTTCCTTGAATTCGAGGTAATATTGGAGAAGTGTTTGATAATTCGTACTCCACTCCAGTTTGTGAATCTGACAATCCAATTATAATACCTTGTCCTCCAGCAGGATATGAGCCACCTCCTGTAACTGAATAAACATCTGGTAATGGAATTACTGTTATTGTTGCATCTCCGTTCATTGAAGAAGAACAGACTGGGGATGAAATGCTTGTTGCTTCAACAGTATAAATTCCTGGAATATCAAATACTCCGAATGAAAGTGGAGAGCCATTACCTGTTATGGTAACAATTGAGTTACCTGATTGGTCCTTTAATACATACATATCCATTGTTGAAGAACCGGACAATCCTATTGATACACCCAATTCTCCAGCACAAAAATGACCGCCTCCAGTAACATTAAAAATATCAGGAGGTGATTTAATATTGGCCGAAACAGAACCAGTTGCTGTGTTGAATCCATCATTAACAATGACTGTATAAGTAGTTGGTACAAAAGGATTTACTAATGGATTTTCTTGTGTTGAAGTCCAAATTGGATTCCCTTGAGGAATTGAGCTCCAGGTATAAGTATAAATTCCAGATCCACCACTGGGATTGGCAAATAATTGTGCTTGGCCTCCCGGACAGACTAATGAAGGGTCAATTGTTGGTGACGCTGCAACTGCGGATCCGGTAACAACAACATCAACATCATCAGATAATGAACAATTTGTCATATTCAAGTCTGAAACATATAATGTAAATGTTGTTGGAGCGTAGATATTTTTAGTCTCAGGGGTTAATGTATTCTGGCCGTTGAGAATTTGCCCAGAAGGTTCCCATTGGTAGTGAAGGTTTCCTCCTCCCCCAGAAGCAGTGCCCGCTAAAAAAGCCCTTGTCCCAAATGGAATAGTAACATCAGTTCCTGCACTTATAGAGAAATCTTTAACCTTCACAATCAATGACATTGTATCACTTATGCAAGCTGAAATTCCGGGCCCGATAGTCCAAATTTCATATAAGACATCTATATCTAATCCTGTTGTATTTATGAGTGTTTCAGTGATTGAGGGCGAAGTGCCACTACCAATTGGATTGGATATTCCAGTAACAAGGGGTCTCAACCATCCATATGAACAATTTGGGATATTACTTGTTATAGTGTAAGAAAAAGGGTTTCTGCTACAAACGCTATCCTCCAATGGGCTTGTTATGAGAGGAATAGGATTTGTTTCCACTTGGGCAATATTTGATGTAATGTTTGAACATCCTCCCGATGAAAAAGTAATGACACAATAATAGTATTTCGTGCCTACTACAATTGCTGGAGGCTGGTAGCTTGGATTTGTCGCTCCAGAAATTGCTGTTCCTCCAACCGTACTGTTTACCGTATTGACATACCATTGATAACTTGGCGTTCCTGCCCCATTTGTGTATGCAACAGTTAATAACGTGGGATTCCCCCCAAGACAAACACTGCTTGAGGCAGGCTGATCTGTAAATGACGGCCCGGCATTTACAATAACAGCCGCAGTTGAACTTGTCACTGAACATCCGGATCCCGTCTGTGTGATCACACAATAGTAATATGTCGTTCCAACTGCTGATGTTGGAGGTGTATAGGAAAGTCCCGTTGCTCCCGGTATGAGCGTTCCCGTTGTATTATTATTCACCGTATTTGAATACCACTGATAGGAAGGAGTGCCCGTCCCTCCACTTATTGCAACACCCAGATTGGCTGGTGAAGCGTTCTGACACAAGGTTTGTGTCGCTAATGGCTGTGTCGTTACAACGGGATCTGCCAAGACGGTAACAGTGGCTATATCGCTGGTAGCTCCACTACAACCACTGCCGCTCAATGAAACAACAGCATAATAATAATAATTCCCTGATGATGTGTATGCTGGAGGTGTGTATGTCGATGATGTTGCCCCGGATATTATTGTCCCGCCTGTTGTACTCGGCGTTGTATTTGAATACCATTGATAGGAGGGCGTTCCTGATCCTCCTGAATATGAAACACTTAATGGAGATGATAACATCCCACCAACACACATACTTTGTGATGGCGTCGGTTGGGTTGTTATTGTCGGAGCCGGGGTTATATCCACTTGGGCTATATTTGATGTAATATTTGAACATCCTCCCGATGAAAAAGTAATGACACAATAATAGTATTTCGTGCCTACTACAATTGCTGGAGGCTGGTAGCTTGGATTTGTCGCTCCAGAAATTGCTGTTCCCCCAACCGTACTGTTTACCGTATTGACATACCATTGATAACTTGGCGTTCCTGCCCCATTTGTGTATGCAACAGTTAATAACGTGGGATTCCCCCCAAGACAAACACTGCTTGAGGCAGGCTGGTCTGTAAATGACGGCCCGGCATTTACAATAACAGCCGCAGTTGAACTTGTCACTGAACATCCGGATCCCGTCTGTGTGATCACACAATAGTAATATGTAGTTCCAACAGTTGAAGTTGGAGGGGTATAAGAAATACCCGTAGCCCCTGGTATGATCGTTCCCGTTGTATTGTTATTTACCGTATTTGAATACCACTGATAGGAAGGAGTGCCTGTCCCTCCGCTTATTGCAACTCCCAGATTGGCTGGTGAAGCGTTCTGACACAAGGTTTGTGTCGTTAATGGCTGTGTCGTTACAATTGGATCCGCCAAAACAGTAATCGTGACATCAGAAGAGACAGCAGAACATGGAATCATACCTGAGGTTGTAAGTGTCAGAAAAGCTGTTCCGGTGAATGAGGAAGATGGTGTCCAAGTAGCATTAAGAGTATTTGCATTAGGGCTGAATGTGCCTCCTACAGGTGTACTCCATGTCCCTCCTGTAGCTGATCCTCCGACCAAACCTGCTAATGTAGCACTTCCCCCTTGGCAAATAGATTGGGAAGTTCCCGCACTTGCCGTAGGTGTCTGTTTGACAATAATAGACACATTAGATGTTATTGCAGAACATGGACTCATCCCCGTTGTTGTCAATGTCAAAACAGCTGTTCCTGTGAATGAGGAAGGCGGTGTCCATGTAGCATTAAGAGAATTCGCATTGGGATCGAATGTTCCTCCTGCAGGAGTGCTCCATGTTCCACCAGTTGCAGATCCACCAACAACACCAGCCAAGACAACACTACCTCCTTGGCAGATAGTTTGAGAGGAACCCGCATTGACTGTTGGAGTCTGTTTGACAATAATTGATACATTGGATGTTACCGCAGAACATGGACTCATCCCAGTTGTTGTTAATGTTAAAGCGGCAGTTCCTGTGAATGAGGAAGGTGGTGTCCATGTGGCATTAAGAGAGTTAGCACTGGGGCTGAATGTTCCTCCTGCAGGAGTGCTCCATGTTCCACCAGTTGCAGATCCACCAACAACACCAGCCAAGACAACATTACCTCCTTGGCAGATAGTTTGAGAGGAACCCGCATTGACTGTTGGAAGACTTTTAACTGTGAAAATATTTGAGGTGATTTCAGTCGACCAACCACAGGAATTTTTTGCTCTAACTTTGATTGAATATGTTCCAGGGGTTGAGTACGTTATGGAACCCGGTGTGCTTGAAGTTGAAGACGAAGGCGTTCCTCCTGTAAAAGTCCATAGATACTCAGTTATCGGATCATAGCAACTTTGAAAAGAAGCAGTTGGTGAAATAGACCCAGCTTGGCAGATATCTGGAACCGTATTAACAGTCACCCTCGGGACCGATTTTGCAATGATTTGTTGAGAAAAATTGACACCAGCTGCGTTGCAGCTATTTTTTACATTGAGGTTAATGCTATAATCACCTGGATCTTGAAAAAGAATTGTCGCATTATTTCCAGAAGGTGTCAAAGTATAATTCTGAGAAGATGGCGTACATTGAGATGAACCATTCTTGATCACAGACCATGTGAAAGTTCTATCAGCACAATCGTTAGGTGTAGGGGAAGTATTTGTTGCATTCACAGTGAAAGGAACACAATCTGTCGTTTTATTAACCGTGAATGAGGATATTGGTTGAGGACTGATACATATTTGCTTAATTACAGTGTCTGCGTTTGGGCATTGGTTGTTTCCAGCTATAAGCCGAATGTTAAATATCCCTGTTGATGAATACTGATGACATGGTGGTGTCACCGCACTTGAAGTGGTTCCATCTCCAAGGTTCCAATTATAATTAGTATTTGTATTACAAGTTGTTCCATATCCAGGAGTTGAGGTATTAATGAAACAGATATTTGTATTGACACAACCATTGTTTTGAGGATTAGTCAGAAAATCTGCAATTGGTGGTTTATATATTCGGATACCTCCAAGAGTTGCATCGGTTGTTAGACATGTGTTACTAACAGAGACAGTAAGTGTAAATTGACCTGAATACCCAGACTCGCATGAACTTGTTTGATATGTATGGCAAACAATGCTATCGGCAAGTAGTTCATCATTCGTTTTTGTAATGATTGATGTTCCATCCCCAAAATTCAGTGCATAGGTTGTTCCTGGAGAATTTGTCCCTGCACCAAGAATTGTAAAACAAAGTTGAAGTGGTGCACATCCACTTGTATTTCCCCCATTATTATAAACCCCAATACTCGGTTCACTTTGATTTCCAACCACATATGTTGTGCTTCCCGAGCAACCATTCGTAGAATTAAATGCCGTAATGATTAGATTAAATATTCCAAGTTGATGATATGTGTGTGATGCCGTGCTAAAACCTGCAGGTTTAGGTTCAATTGTTCCATCTCCCCAGTCAATTTGATAAGAAGTTATACAAGATTGATATGTTGTGACATTTGTGACAGTTAAGAGAAAATCCGGATTGGCAGCGGTTGGACTATTAACACAATTACTAAAAGGAGGTGTATGTAAAGGATCTGCATCGGTAAGTTGAGGATTTGGCCTATGCTTGATTGTTACTGTTTGCTGAGTCGTTGAAATACAACCACATGAGTTAGTAACAGTTAATGTAACGATGTAAGGTGCTGTATTACATCCATATACCAAGAATACATGAGAAGGATTTTGAAGACTGCTTGTGTTTGAAGAGCCTGAAGATAGATCCCCAAAATTCCATAAGTATGTATAACCCGCTCCTGCTGGACCCTGAAAATTTACCGCAGTTCCAGAACAAACATTATTGTTTACAATGATAAAGGAAGCGCTTGGATACGTATTACTAATTGTTACATTAAGCGTATTACTTTTTAAACATCCAGTAGCTGTGATTGATTCTGTCACAGTAACAGTGCCACTTCCAGGAGTACTTCCCCAATTAACGGAGATTTGATTTGTGTTCTGACCTGAAGTGATTGTACCACCATCTACAGTCCAGGAATAGGTTGAACCTGAATGGTTCGGTGTCGAATACACAACATTCTGAAGATTAACACATACACAAGATTGACCTGTAACATTTGGGATTGGAAGTGGTCTTACAGTAACAGTAACCTGATCGGTTGCAACGCAATTGTTTGCATCTGTTATACTTACTGTAAAAGAGGTTGTTGCTGTCAAGGGACCTGTATAGGTCGTTCTTTGAGTTGGTGTTGTAAGACCAGAAACAGGAGTCCAGGAATATGAATATGGAGGCGTTCCGGTAGGCGTTGCGTGTAAAAAAGCAACCTGCCCTGAACATATAGCTGTATCATTTCCCGCATTTACACTACACTGTCCAAATCCAGTCTCAGAGAGATGGAAAAAGAAAAGCACAAAAAAGGTAGCTGAGAGTAAAGGATATTTTCTCATAACGTTAAGATATATGAAATCAGCAAATGTAAGCAATATATTTCTTCCATCCAACAAAAAAACCTCATTTTACCCTATCACTGAGTTCGAAGCTTTGGGGGTGATTCGCCTGAAACTTGACTTTGAATCCTGTTCACTCTTTTTTCAAGCATCCTTATTCTTAACCGCTTGGATTCCACAACCCTGCTGGAATTCAGCTGTCATTCTAAAAAGATGAAATTCAAAATTCTTGATTTTGTTTTGCATATAAAACATTCTTTTGTAGTTTTGTGTCCTAAACAGAACAATAATGGATAAAGGCATTCTGAAAAAAATCATCCTTGATAACCAGGAAAGAATGCCCCATATTGAACTTGTAAGGAGAAGTTATCATCCGCAAATGGAAGCCAATTACATCTTTACAGGGCAGCGGAGAGCCGGAAAAACCTTCTTTCTCTTCAGCCTGATCCAGGAGATGATGAAGAATGGATTATCCAGAGAAAACATCTTGTACATCAATTTTGAGGATGAACGTTTGCTCGAACTTGATATAAACGGGCTGGAAACATTATTGGAGAGCTATAAGGAGATGTTCAGCCACAAGCCCATCCTTTTTTTTGATGAAATTCAGAATATCATTGGGTGGCAAAAATTTGCCCGTCGAATGGCCGATAGTGATTACAGCATTTATATCACCGGAAGCAACTCCGAAATGCTGAGTAATGAAATGGCATCGACCCTTGGTGGCAGATTCCTGATCATGGAAATAGAGACTCTTTCCTTTCCTGAGTTTCTTTCATTTAATGGAGTACAAATCGGAACGAATTTTGAATTTTCTATTGAAAGATTTCAAATCCAGCGCTTGTTTGATGAGTACTTTTCATTTGGTGGTTTTCCGGAACTGATAAAATTTACTGATAAGAAGGAATATCTCAGTAATTTGTTTCAGAAGGTTTTTCCGGGCGATATCATTTCACGTCATCAGATCAGAAATCCATTTGCACTAAGGTTATTGATCAAGAAATTAGCAGAAAGGACGATGGATGAAGTCTCATTCAATCGCATCCGCCATATTCTTGCCTCCACCGGTGTTCAGGTAGGGACAGCAACGGTGATAGATTATATCAGATACCTTCAGGATTCTTTTCTGATTCGGGAGATGACAAATTTCAATGCGAAGATCAGTAACCGTGAATCGAAGAAGAAGTACTATTTCAGAGATCATGGACTGTTGTCATTGTTCCTGATGGAACCTCAGGCATTCCAGCTCGAAACGCTGGTTTTTAACCGGTTACGAAAGATATTCAGCACTAACCTTTTCTATTTGCGTAACAGTTTTGAAGTGGATTTTTATATACCTGGGGAATCCTTGATTCAGGTATGTTATCGTTTCCAGGAGTATGAAACCCGGAAACGTGAAATTGGCGCCCTGCAGAAAGCTGCTGAAAAATATCCGGTTAAGAACATCTCAATCATATCCCATACAGAGGAAGAAACAATAACGAGTGAAAAATTGGAAATCAATGTTATCCCAGCCTGGAAATGGTTGTTGAAAAACCCTGAGAAGGTTGCTTAGTTTCATCGAAAACAATCAAAAAACAATCTGTTATGCCTACCATCCATTCCATTTACAAAGGTGATCTCCGCACAGAGATGGAGCACCTGCAATCGGGACAAAAAATCATCACCGATGCGCCTGTTGATAACCAGGGAAAAGGGGAGTACTTCTCTCCTACCGACCTTGTAGCTGCCGCTTTGGGAAGCTGCATGATAACGATTATGGGGATTGCTGTCAGAACCCATGGCTTCAGTATGGAAGGAGTAACGTGGGCAATCACCAAGGTCATGACGGATAACCCCAGAAGGATTGGGGAGGTCATCATTGATATCAGCTTTCCGCGGGATTACACGGATAAAGAGAAAGCCATCCTGGAGTATTGTGTGAAAAGCTGCCCGGTGGCTAAAAGTTTACATCCGGAAGTCAAGCAGACGGTGCGGTTGATGTACCCAACCCCTTCACCCCTTCCCTACTCGTAGGGAATGGGCCGGGGGATGGGTATGTTATAAAGGACCCCTCCCTACCCTCCCCGGCAAGGGGAGGAAATAAACACAACCCCCTCTCCTGTGAGGAGAGGGGGCTGGGGGGTGAGGTCATTGGATGCAAGGGGTGGGGTCTTTCGCAGGGGGATCCCTGCTTTCGCAGGGACTTAGTAGAAGCTGGGGCACTCCACCGGTTCAAAACTGCGGCCACGCTGACGGGGCATGTATCCGCCACCACGACCGCCACGACCACCGCTTGAACCGCCGGCGCCAAAGAACGATCCGCTGTTGAAATCCAGCACCAGGCTCACTTCATGCGCGCCTCCGGTACCCTGCAGGTTGGTAGATACCGGCAGATCATAACTATACATGAAGCGGATGCCTACATCATCGGTAAAATCATATTTATATCCTGCCATCAGGACAGCAGCACCCGTGTAAAAGTCGGTAAACAGACTCTTATACCACACCCCCATGTAAATGTTGAATTTGGTCATATTCAATCCCAGCGACATGGAATTGAACTTACCCTGGTTCTGGTAGATGATGCCTGGGTTCAGCAGCAATCCATCATCCCTGTTGCTGAAATAGCTTGTGGAAACCCCTTCAGCATTGATGATGGCATCACCATGGACAACAACCCTCCGGGGGAGTGGAGAACTCTGGTTGGAAAGAAAGGATTCATCGGGCTTGAATAGGTGATCAACCGAAAATCCCAATGTACCTGAAACCTTTCCATTCACATCGGCAAATTGGAGGATACCGCCGACTGCAAAGTCAGGATAGCCAACCCGTTCACTCCCAGGCGGATTGAACGAGGAGAGATAGATTTTGCCGTACTTGGCATTGAGCTGATCACTAAACACAAAATCGTCCCAGTTGACTCTTTTCTGCACATAGGCCGCTTTCACACCAACCTGACTGACCATAAAACTGGCCAGTGGGATTCTTACGGATAAAACAAGCCCAATGGCAGTGTTCTTGATAAAACCGATACCTTCATTATCAGAATTAACTATGATTCCAACCCCTCCGGCCCCTGGCAATTTCCGGGAGCCCATGTCAAGGGAAAAGTGATAGGAAGTAAAATCAACAGGAAGGCTTGGCCACTGGTCACGGTATGAGAATCTTGCACGAATTCCGGTATTGATCCCGCAATAAGCAGGATTGTAATAAATGGGAGCACTGAAGTGCTGGCTGAGATTAGGATCTTGTCCAGAGACGAAATCCTGGATTCCGATCATCAGGGCTACAGTAAGCAGCAGATATGTGGTTGTCTTTTTCATCGCACAGTGTTTTAAGGTTACCGGATTAGTGTTACTGTTCCCATCGTCTTGCCATCACCTTTTCCGCCAATGCGATTGCCTTCCCAGTTGGAATTGTCCTTAAACACACCAGATGCTTTCCAGAAATAGGTGTCCTGAGGTTGTAAAACACCTTCGTATTTGCCATCCCAGGATTCGATGGGCTTTCCCTCCGTATCCAGGGCGGTGGATGACCAGAGCAGGTGCCCCCACCCATTAAATACCTCTATCTTATATTTTGTCAGATTGATCCCTATGGGCTTAAACTGTCGGACATTCACGCTGGTGCTTGCCGGGGCAAAAGCATTTGGAATGTATAATCCTTTAAACAAAACCGTATATTTAAAGAAGGTGGAGTCAGAGCAATCGTAATTATTGTAGGAGATCAGGGAAATGAGGTAAGTGCCGTCATTTTCGTAGGAAACGATCGGATTTTCAAGCTCAGAGGTTTCATTGTTACCGAAATCCCAATAGAAGTAGTTCGCATTCTGTGACAGGTTGTTAAACTGAACCTTTCCGGTCATTCCATCGATATTTTCAAGGAATGAGAATGAACTCACGGGTGTCGGGTAAACGGTTACAGTCCGGGAGGCGGTGTCGGTACAGCCGTTTCTGTCGCCAGCCCTGAAGGCAACCAGGTAATCTCCCGGGCCATAGTACCGGTAAGTTGGATTTTGGAGGTTGGAGGTATCCAGGACACTTGATGCAACACCGAAGTTCCATGCCCAGGTCGAAATGGTGGTATCTGCAGCTTGCGACATATCTGTAAACTGGGTCGGATTGCCATCGCAAGCCAGGTCTGCCTGGAACTCGGCGATGGGCAGGTTATGCACTTTCGTCGTTTTTGTGAGTGAGTCCTTACATCCGAAGCCATTGGTGGTCAATAGTTTCACTTCATAGATACCGGGTGTCGCATAAATATGAGATGGATTCTGTAAGGTGGATGTGTCGTTGGTGCCGGATGAAGGCTCCCCAAATGTCCAGTTCCATCTGGTAATCAATGCTCCATTACTCCAGGATGTATCGGTAAACTGATTAAAAGTGTTCAAACAGGCTCCGGGGTTAGTAAAATAAGTCGTGGGTGCCGGGTGAATGGTGATATCCTGAGTCATGGAGTCGCTGATGGCTGAGGAAAGCAATGCAGTAATGGTCAATTTGATTGTATAGGTACCCGGATTATTAAACCTGTGGGTAACAGCAGGAGCATAAGTGGTATAGATGGTATCCTGCCCATCGCCCCAGTCCCAGTGCCAGGTGGTAATGGTGTCGGCAGGCGTGGAGTTATCATTGAAAAAGATTGGCAGATTGTCACAGAAAATGGTATCTGCCTCCGCAAAGGCAGCAACAATGCAGGCCAATCGCTCAACAGGTTGTGTAAGCGAATCGGAGCAACCGTATTCGTTGGTAACCCTTAATTTCACATTATACACTCCCGCAGCGGCATACAGGTGTGAAACATTGGGAGTGGACGGGGGATTGATAATCACTGACGGTGATCCGTCACCGAATGTCCATTCCCATTCAGAAATATTCCCGGATCCGACAGTCAAGTCGGTAAACTCGACAAAATCCAGACAAGGTGTCGACAGGGCATCAAAATCAACAATGGGTAATCCTCTGACGATCACATCCATAAAGATACTATCAACACAGTTGTTCGAATTCCAGGCGACCAGTTTCACCGGGTATGTTCCAGGGGCAGTGAAGGTATGTGTTGGATTGTGGAGGAAGGAAGTATTGGCGCCACCGGAAGCCGGATCGCTAAAATTCCATCTGACAAAGTAAAGTGAATCGCCGGCTGCCAGGTTCACCGCGCTGAGATGGGTAGGCGTGCCAAAGCATACCGTATCGTAATCAACCGTAAATTCGAATCCAGGCAATACACATACACTGTCTTTCACTGCCGTATCTGAACAGCCGTTTGCATCGGTAACGATCAGGGATACACTGTAGCAGGTATCTGTTACAGGGAATACATAGACCGGGTTGGGCACCGTAGCGGTATATCCGGGCTGGAACTCCCAATAGAAAGTAGTGATGGGAGATCCATTGGGTATGGAAAGGTTCTGGAACTGAACCTGACCGGCAGGACAATAATAGCCGGTATATCCGAAATCAGCCGTAGGCCGGTTAAATATTTCAACCGGAAGGGTAACGGTATCGTTGCAATTATCGGAATTTGTTGCGATCAGAATCACATCATAAAGGCCGGCCGTGGTGTATGTATGGGTTGGATTCTGTGCTGTTGATGTTCCTCCATCTCCGAAATCCCAAGCCCAGGCCACAACGCCACCCGTAGGTGTGGTCGACAGGTCGGTAAATTGGGTTACACTTTCTACGCATGTATTTTCATAGCTGAAGTTGGCAGTCGGCGATTCTTTTACAACCACTGCAATGGTAGTATCTCCCACGCAGTTCCCGGAATTGGACACCACCAGGGTTACGTTATAGGTTCCAGGCTGGGCGTACAGGTGGGTTGGATTCTGGAGGTTCGAGTGAGGTGTTCCGTCACCAAAATCCCAATCCCATGTGATGATGCTTCCGGCAGGAGATGTAGAGGCATCTGTAAAGGTGGTTGGTGAGCCAAAGCAAGCCGTGTCAGCCGTAAAGCCGGCAACCGGTGCATCGTTCACCGTCACTACCTTAACAATCGTATCCTTACATCCGGTGGTATTGGTTGCGATCAGCTGTACATCATAGGTACCTGAAGCAGTGAATGCATGCTGAGGATTTTGCAGCGTTGAGGTATTGTTCGCTCCGGATGCCAGGTCATCGAAGTTCCAATCCCACAGGGTGACCGGTGTTCCTCCATTGGGCTGAGACTGATCGGTAAACTGAACAGGAATCGTTGGACAAGCATTGTTCGAGAACTGGAAGTTGGCCATGGGTGATGGGGTCACGGTCACAGGATTGGTCACATCGGCATGGCAGCTATCGGAGGTGGTAATGGTAAGGGTAACGTTAAAAGTACCTGGATTTGCGTAGGTGTGCGTCACATCAGGGTTGTTCGGGAAGGTTACCGATTGCGTGTTTCCGTCTCCGAAGTTCCAGACCCATCGGTATATATATCCATGAGATGTGGATGACATATCGGTAAACTGAACCGGGGCCTGGGAGCATTTGGCTGAAGAAGTGCCGAATGCTGCCATGGCTTCCGGCAGAACCATCACCGGTTTGGTGATGCTGTTGGTACAGTTGAAGGAAGTGGTGACCGTGAGGGTAACATTATAGGTTCCCTGAGATGTGTAAGTATGAGTTGGATTCTGTACATTCGACACAGGTGAGCCATCCCCGAAGTTCCAGCTCCATCCCTGGATCGTTCCTGAATTCGGAACAGAAAGGTCTTGGAACGTGGTAGGAGATCCCAGGCAAGCGGTATCTGCTGAAAAATCTGCCGTGGGCTGCTCGTTGATATTAATCGATTTTTGAACCGTATCCTTACATCCGATAGAACTTGTAATGATAAGGGTTACCGTGTAGTTGCCCGGCCCAGAGAATATATGCGTCGGGTTTTGCAATGTGGAGAAATTACTTCCACCCGAGGCAAAATCACCGAAGTTCCAGTTCCAGAAGATCACCGGACTGCCGCCACCGGCTTGAGAAAGGTCGGTAAACTGAACCTGTTGCCCTTCACAGGTTGTACTGGAATTGGTAAAATTGGCAAGCGGAGCAGCTGTCACAGTCACCTGGTGTACAACTGCGCTATAGCAGCTGTCAGAGGTTCTGACAGTTAATGTTACATTGTAGTTCCCGGGAGCTGCATAGACGTGGGAAGTGTTCTGAGGGGTCGGATAGTTGATCGTCTGCGAGTTGCCATCCCCGAAATTCCATATCCACCTGTCGATGAATCCAAATGAGGTAGTAGACAGATAAAAAAAGAATACTGCCGATCCGGAACAGGTTGGTGATGAGAAGCTAAACTGAGCGGTTGGCAATGGGAGCACACGAACCTGTTTTGAAGTAAAGCTGGTACAGTTATTCGAGTTGACAATGGTCAGGGTAACCGTATAGAGTCCCGGTGATACGTAAATATGTACCGGGTTCTGGACTATGGCTGCGGGTGTACCATCACCGAAATCCCAGTTCCAACTGATGATGTTGGCAGCATTGGGTATTGACTGATCGGTGAAGGTGGTCTGTGTCCCCAGGCAGGCGGTATCCGCCTCAAAATCAGCAAAAGGCGCCTGGTTGATGGGAACAAGTATCTCGGTTGTATCTTTACAGCCTGAGGCGCTTGTGACAATCAGTTGGACATTATAGTTTCCAAAACCGGTGAATAGGTGAACCGGATTCTGAAGATTGGAGTAATTGCTTGCACCGGATCCCAGATCTCCAAAGGTCCATGACCAGGTGGCAATGGCTGTTCCACCATTGAGCTGCGAAAGGTCGGTAAATTGGACCACCTGTCCCTGGCAGTTGTTGGTACTGTAGGTGAAATTGGCCAGAGGCGCCGGAGTAATGGTGATCACTTTGGTCACGAAAGCCTCACAACTGTCGCTGGTCTTAACCGTAAGGGTGACAGCATAATTTCCTCCCGCTGCATAGGTATGAGAAGTATTTTGCGGTGCGGGGAAGTTGATGGTCTGGGAATTCCCATCCCCAAAATTCCATATCCAGCGAACAATAAAACCATGTTGTGTGGTCGAGATATCGGTAAAGTTCACGGCGGTACCTGCACAGGTAGGCGCCGAAATCAGGAAATTAGTCGCTGGCTGCGGAATAACCAGCACAGGTTTGGTGATCGAATGGGTGCAGTTGTTCGAATTGGTGACTGTAAGCGTAACATTATAGGTTCCCGCCAAAGTATAAAGATGTAGCGGATCCTGAACATTGGCATGCGGCGTTCCGTCTCCGAAATCCCAATCCCAGGCAATAATGGCAAAAGCATTTGGGATCGAAAGATCGGTAAACTGGGTTCCATCTGCCAGGCAGGCCGTATCAGCAACAAAATTGGCTGCCGGGGCTTCATTTATGATAACCGTTTTGATGATGGTATCTTTACATCCTACACTACTTGCAGTGATCAAGGTCACATCGTAAGTTCCAAAAGAACTGAATAAGTGGGTCGGGTTCTGGAGGTTCGAAACATTGCTCCCGCCTGATGGTGGATCATCGAAATTCCATGCCCATGAGGTAATGGCAGTCCCCCCATTGGGTTGCGTCAGGTCATTGAACTGAATGATCTTTCCCTGGCAGGTATCTGAGCTATAGCTGAAATTCGCTATTGGAGAGAAAGTAATGGTGATGGGGTTGACAGTTGAAGACTCGCAACTGTCAGTGGTCAACACATACAAGGTTGCATTATAGTTTCCCCCTGCCGCGTAAACATGTGATGTGTTCTGGGGAGTAGGATACCAGATCGTATCCCTGTCGCCATCTCCGTAATCCCATATCCATCTGAAAATATAGCCATAAGCTGTGGATGAGTGATCGGTGAAAAAGACCTCCTGCCCTGAACAGGTTGGGGTTGATGCATTGAAATTGGCGAAGGGCAGTGGCACAACCATGACCGGTAATGTGGTATCATGGATGCACGAAAATTCGGTAGCAACGGTCAGTTTTACGAAGTATATCCCAGGTGATGCATAAAAATGGATTGGATTCTGAATGGTTGAATGGGGGGTACCGTCTCCAAAATCCCAATCCCACTGGATAACCAACCCGGAATCAGAAACTGTAAGGTCGGTAAACTGCATTCCCTCACCCAGACACACCGTATCCGCCGTGAAGTTGGCAACCGGCGCAGGATATACATACACCGGTTTGGTAATGGTATCATTACAGTTGTTGAAATTCACAATGATCAGGGTCACATAATAGGTCGAGTCACCATAGGCAAAGGTGTGACATGGGTCTTGAGCTGTCGAAGTGTTGTTGACACCCGATCCCGGATCGTCGAAATCCCAATACCATGAAACGATGTTACCTCCGCCATTGGGGAAAGATGCATCGGTAAAGCATACCTGCATTTTCTCGCAGGCTTGTGTGAAATAGAAGTTGGCAATTGGGTCAGGCAGGATTTCCAAACTTGCATTATAACTGTCCAGATATCCGAAATTATCCATTACCTGTAAGGTTACCGTATAGTTGCCCGGAGCGGAATAGAGATGTGCAACATTCGGATCATCCGGAAAATAAATGGTATCGTTATCACTTCCATCCCCATAATTCCAAACCCACCGGGTAATATAACCAAAAGGAGGTGTATTTACAAATGACAGATCAGTGAAATACACTGAATCGGTTAGACATGTCGGAGACGTGAAAGTAAAGAAGGCGGTTGGATTGGCCGGAATGGTAAGTGAGTGCATAACAGAATTGGAGCAACCGAAAGTATCGGTAACCGTCAGGATAACATCGTAAGTCCCGGGGGCATAGTAGGTGTGAACCGGGTTTGTCTGATAGCCATAACTGCCATCCCCAAAGTTCCAAATCAGGTTATTGCCAATAATATTCAAAGGTGTGATGAGAGGATCGATCTGAAAATGGACGGGATTAGACACGATTGGTCCAACAGGAGTGAATTCTACACCCGGGATATCATGTACTTCAACCTGTTTGATGGTGGTATCGGAACATCCGGCAAAATTGGTGGCAATCAGTGTAACATTGTAGATCCCGACAGCAGCATAGATATGGGAAGGATTTTCAAGGGTGGAGGTGTTGAATGGGGAAGAAGGTTCACCGAAATCCCATTGATACCCGGTGATGTCAGTTCCTCCGTTGAGTGAGGTCTGGTTCGTAAAATTGACGGTATCTCCGATGCAGGCAACGCTGGCAACAAAGCCTGTCCTCGGCGCAGGTTCAAGTGAAACCGGGCGGATGAGGGTATCCCGGCATCCCAGGTTATTGATAACGATCAGAGCGACATTGTAAGGCCCCAATCCGGGAAATGTATGATTTACATCCGGGCTGGCCGGAGGGATGATGGGTGGAAGAGGGGGTGTACCATCATTAAACAGCCATTGATACTGAGCTATGCTGGTTGTTGGCGGAGTATAGGAAGAATCGTTAAAAAAAACAGGAGCGCCTTCACAGACTGGGAATGAATAGTCATAGACAGATGTTGGAAGAGAGGGAGAGATTGTGAGCAATTCTGAATAGGTTCGGGTGCAATAATGTTCGCTGGTAACGGTGAGGGTAACATTGTAAGTTCCGGCCGTGGCATAAACATGAGAGGTGTTTCCGTTGGTGGCAGGAGGGCTATGGATTTCAACCAACGGGCTGCCGTCTCCAAAGTTCCATGTCCAGTGGATGAGCACCGGATCAAGCGCTGAACCGTGGGAAAGATCTGTGAACTGAACCGGATCATAGAGACACGTGGCTGTTGCCACATCAAAATCGGCGGTAGGAATGAATTGATCGGGGTTGACATAGACATAGTCATAGATCGTATCCATGTACCCGAGTGCGTCGGTTGTGATTAGCCGCACTTCATACGATACATCGTATGGTGGCAGGTAGGTATGGGTTGGATTGGCAACATTGGCCGTTCCACCGTCTCCAAAAATCCAGAAATAAGTTACCGGGTTCTCATGAAGCGATACATCTCCAAAAAAGGAGAGCTCATCGCCGTAACATGATTCATTGGTGAAATAGAGATAGGCGACGAGTAAGGGCATGATGGTGATCGATTCCGATACAGAGGCGGAGCACCCGGTGGCTGGTTCGGTGTCGGTGAGTGAAACGGTGCCTTTGAATGCAGGGTTCAGTGCCGGATCAAATGTGACCGAAATACTCGATCCGTTGGATGGCCCGATAATGGTACCACCGGTCACAGACCAGGAATACTGATGCCCAGGAATGCCGGGGGTGGAATAGGTCACACCTGATTGTGATCCTCTCACAACATCGGGGCCAATGATCACAGGCGTGCATTGTGATCGCCCCCCCCATGTAAATGCCAGAAGCAGCGTACATGTCAGGAGGAAGGAACGGAGGGCAGGATAAGGAAACATATTGTATGTCAATAAATTAATATGATGAAACGTGATTTTTTCAAATTAAACACCTGTTTCAACAGTGTAGATTTTTATACTGATCATCCGGCCATTTTGTTTCATTATGGCCTAAAAATCAGTAAATCGGTAACGCCACTACAAATTTACAAAGAAATATCAAAATTAGCGAAAAATTATGAATTTTAATGTTTCTGTAAAAATGATTTTTTAAAAAAGATAGATATAAAGAACTTTCCACTAATTTTGGCATCCTAATCATTTCATTGTTATGAAAAAGAAGCTTCTTTTCCTCCCGGTGATCTTGCTGCTGGCAATATTCGTGCTTATCCAATGCAAGAAAGACGATCCTGAGCCGGAGTGCGGAAACATCGGTTCAATCTGTTTTCAAAATAAACTTGATGTTCCGGTCACAATCAACATGATGCAAATTCCGTATATCTTCACACTCCAGCCCGATTTCATGGAATGTATTGACCTGGAGGCAGATATAGCATATAACTACCGGATCACTGCCCAGGGTTATCAGAAAGACAGCACATTGCTGATCCTCCCCTGCGACCAGACGCTAATTCTGATCCAGAACTAAAATCCTCCCGGTCAGCGGTTATTCCAATACGATCTTGGTGATTTGGAAAACCCACCGTTTTTTATCTTCCTTATTGATATTCTTAAGTTCCTGGTAACCATACAAGAGAAAGTACTTGTCGTACCAGAATACAAAGCTTCTGTGGTTTTCTGTCAGAAGTTTGTCTGTTTTATTCTTCAAAGAGATCTGTGAGAAATCAGTTTGGGCAACCTGATCTTTTTCCATGATCGATTTTGAAACAATCATGCCATTTGCCGGGTACATCAGGAGGGTCTCATCAGCAGTAGTATATGAAATACTCAATGATCGGGTATCATTTTGAACAACATCCAGGACCGGTAAGGCGAGATCCCATTCCAGGCCGCCATTTTTATTAAACCCAGTCATGATGGCAGTTTGGATACGGTAACCATCAAAAACCGAGTAGGTCCGCGTGAAGGGTCTTCCATAGAAATCATAATCGGTAAAGTACTCTGTGTGGTACTCGGGGTAGTAAGTATCTCCCTGAAGGATCAGGGTATGATCATTCCATTTCAAGGGGTGCATGATGGTTCTCCATTGCAGGGAGGTGAATGATGAGGCGGATCCCCTTTTGATGGACAATTCTTTCCCTCCCTGGATTTTAGCGCTCTTTAACTGCTTAACCAGATCATTCATTTCCAGGAAGTTATAAAAAGTCAGAAATTGTTCCTTCCCATTTGAAAAGGCGCCGGCAAAAAATCCGGCTGCCTGATCGGTCGGGTCTTTTCCGCCCAGAATGGACTTTTTTCCTATCAGATCGTAGATTCCACCAGTATATATACCTCCATCCTCATGTGCAAGGCAATCGCATGTTCTCAATGTCAGGTCTGTGCCGGGGGTCGGTGCAAACATCCACTCCAATCCAGGTTGACCACTGGAGGATATCGTCTGCACCAGGCACCCGGTTTGCTTTTTTGATATGTTCACCAAACGGGTTGTGAGCAGCATTTGCCGATTCTCATCAACTTTCAGTGATCCCATCCTCGCAGGAATGTCTTGTATAAACCGATATTCCTGTGATTTCCATACTTCCGGCTCAACGCTCATGATGAATGGGGATCCCTCTCCGTGAGGCTGGACGGTGAACCACAATTTGTTTCCCAAAAAAATGGCCTGATCAATCTGCGGATTTCCCGGGACCCGTATGAAGTATTTGTCTATCAACCCATTATTTCCTTCAACACGAAGTATCAGCAAGTTTTTGGTAGTATCCTTTTTCTTATCAGGGTGAAAAAACAATAAATAGAGGATGTTATGAGAAATCGCAAATCGTTTGTACTGGGTATTCTGAGGTAATAACGCCACATGCATCCAACGCTGTTGCAGGTTTTGATCAAGCCAGAGAAAGTTCCAACGGAGGGTCTTACCTGTGTCCGCTATCGTGGTTTGATAGAACAGGAGCATTCCCTGGGTTTCACAAGGAATGACTGTATACGTTCCCTCTCCGCCAGTTGTGGGTATTTCCAGGCGTAATGGCCTGTCTTCCTGCGGGTAAGAAGGTAAAAATGAGCATGTCAAAAAGACAATACTGTAAAAGGTGATCAGTATGCTTTTCGACATTCCTTGGACTGATGGGTCGTTATTTCACAAAGACCTTGATGACTTTCTCCAGCCGAGTGCTTGTTTCTGTCAGCCGGAGGAAATACATACCGGGTTGCAAATTCGAAACATCAACGATGGTCTGGCTTCCGGTGGTCATTCCACTGACAGCGTTGTGGCCGATCATCGAAAACAGCTGGTAAATAAATGTATAACCCCCAGGGGTGGAAATGGTCAGGTAATCGCTGGCCGGGTTAGGAGATACGCGACATTCATTCAGGAGCACTTCAGGAGTCCCTTCGATTATTTGCATACTGAAGTCATCGTAGTACACATGTCCGCCGGTGATCATATCTTGTCTGTAACCTCTGGCTTCGAAGCGGAAACCGTCAGCACCTGCGGGAGCAGTAACGTCCAGCGTCCAATTGATCCAGGATGGATTTTCCGTAGAGTATACACTGGGCCTCAGCAGCGTATCGGTTGCTGGATCCAACATGGTGCTGCCACCGCTCAGCCAGTAGCACCACCTTCTGGTCCGGGCATTGGTTTCATTATCATAATACCAATACGACAGATGATACATCGTTCCCGGAACCACGCCACTGATATCCTGGCTCAATTTCGAGGTTGTTTCAGCGGATGTTTGCTGGGCAGAATAGGTACCACCATGCACCGGAGAAGTGGCCTGGTCGATATTGTCCATCAGGTTCCATCCGGTTGGTGTATTGGGATCGGTCCATTGCTCCAGGTCGCCGTTGACGACCATATTTTGTGAAATGGCTTTGGGGCCTGCAATGGCAAAGAAAGCCAGCATGAGTGTAAAAAGTAACAGTTTTTTCATGACTTATAAATTTTAGTGTTAATGAAACTGATCATGTTATGACAAACAAAAATACAAAAAAAGACGCAAATCAGGTTTTTTTTCCCTGTTGCGTCTTTTTTTTAGTTCAGGTTCAGGAGCAAGACAAGATTACTTGTCCTTTACTTCCTCGAAGTCGACGTCGGTCACCTCATCATTTCCTCCTTTTTTTCCCTTGTCTTCGGTGTTTCCTGACGGTTCTTGTTGTTGTTGCTGTTGCTGTCCCTGGGTTTGTTGGTACATTTCCTGGCTGGCAGCCTGCCATGCCTGGTTGAGGGTGTTCATGGCGGCGTCAATAGCCTGGAGGTTTTTGTTCTTATGGGCTTCTTTCAGTTCATTCAGCGCTCGTTCAATAGCCCCTTTTTTATCAGAAGGCACCTTATCACCGTATTCTTTCAGTTGTTTTTCAGTCTGGAAGATCAGGGAGTCTGCGGCATTCAGTTTGTCAGCTTCTTCCCGCATGCGATGGTCGGCATCAGCATTGGCTTTGGCCTCATTTTTCATCCGTTCAATATCGGCGTCAGTTAATCCGGAAGAAGCTTCAATTCTGATTTGTTGTGATTTTCCGGTGGCTTTATCCTTTGCTGTAACATGGAGGATGCCATTGGAGTCGATATCGAAGGTAACTTCGATCTGCGGGATGCCTCTTGGAGCCGGAGGGATACCGTCGAGGTGGAACCGACCGATGCTTTTGTTCTGGTTGGCCATGGGGCGTTCTCCCTGCAGGATATGGATCTCCACGGTTGTCTGGCTATCTCCAGCTGTGCTGAATACCTCTGATTTCTTTGTCGGGATGGTTGTATTCGCATCAATCAGCTTTGTAAACACGCCACCAAGGGTTTCGATACCCAATGAAAGCGGCGTCACATCGAGCAGGAGCACATCCTTCACTTCGCCTGTCAATACCCCGCCCTGGATGGCTGCTCCAACAGCGACGACCTCATCCGGGTTGACCCCTTTGGAGGGTTCTTTTCCAAAAAGTTCCCGCACGATGTTTACAACTGCCGGGATCCGGGTAGAACCACCCACGAGGATCACCTCATCAATTTGTGAAGGGTTCAGTCCGGCATCGCGCAAGGCGATTTTGCAAGGTTCGACGGTGGCATGGAGCAGGTCATCAACGAGTTGTTCAAACTTAGCCCGTGACAATTTCTTCACCAGGTGCTTCGGCACGCCATCCACCGGCATGATATAAGGGAGATTGATTTCCGTTTCCGTGGAGCTGGACAGTTCAATTTTCGCTTTTTCGGATGCCTCTTTCAAGCGTTGCAGCGCCATGGGATCCTTGCGAAGGTCGATGCCTTCATCCTTCTGGAACTCATCTGCCAGCCAGTCAATGATCCGTTGGTCGAAATCGTCTCCCCCAAGGTGGGTATTGCCGTTGGTTGATTTAACCTCAAAAACGCCTTCTCCCAGTTCGAGGATCGAGATATCGAAGGTTCCACCACCCAGGTCATACACAGCGACTTTAATATCTTTATGCTTTTTGTCGAGGCCGTAAGCCAATGCAGCGGCGGTGGGTTCGTTGATGATCCGTTTCACTACAAGGCCGGCAATTTCGCCCGCTTCTTTGGTGGCCTGGCGCTGCGAATCGCTAAAATAGGCAGGTACGGTGATCACAGCCTCACGGATGGTTTGCCCCAGGTAGTCTTCAGCCGTTTTCTTCATCTTCTGAAGGATCATGGCAGAGATTTCCTGTGGGGAGTATAATTTATCAGCAATTTTTACGCGTGGGGTGCTGTTATCACCTTTAACAACCTGGTATGGAACACGTTTCATCTCCATCTGAACCTGGTCATAGGTTTCGCCCATGAAACGCTTGATGGAATAAACCGTATTTCGGGGGTTTGTAATAGCCTGACGCTTGGCGGGTTCGCCGACTTTGCGTTCACCATTATCGATAAATCCTACGATGGAAGGAGTGGTCCGCCTGCCTTCGCTGTTAGCAATGACAACAGGTTCATTGCCTTCCATGACAGCGACACATGAGTTGGTGGTGCCTAAATCAATTCCAATAATTTTTCCCATTTGATGTAGTAATTAAAATTAAGGTGACCAGGCAGGTCAACCTTTGTGCCAAAGGGAGCAGGCTGACAAAACGTCAGCAGATGGCTATTTATAGAAATTGAGATCTTTTGTAAGCGGGTCGGTATCCATTTGGATCAGGGTTTTTTCGCTCAGTTCCAGTGAACGGATAGTAATAAAACGGCTGGAAAAGATCCCGATGCCATTGGTAATGTTGGTATAATCAGGTCTCTCCCGGATGATGCTGGTTCCAGAGGCTGTAGCATCCATGTATGTACTTAACTCATCAGCCCCCACACTGAAGATGAAATCGACCAATCCTACCCGTCGGATCAACAAGGGATCAACCGTCACTTTGGTATTCAGGGCATGAAAGAACGGGGAGCCATAATAGACATACTCCATGGGAACTCCCCCATCAGAATCCGGTGATCTGATGCCGGAAAAGACATTCATATCGATATATTTCTCGGTCTTCTGGGAAGTATCAGCGGCAAGCATCTCTGTGAAATGGAATCGAATAACCAATTCATATCTTCGTCCGTTTACGGCGGAAATCCACTCGGTCTTTTTGGGATTCTCTCCGTCAAAGGCAGCCCGGTCAAAAGCTTGGGGTTTTTCGATGGAAAAGGATTTGACCAGGGGAGTCACAGCAGTAATCTCTTTCCCTGTGGATTTGTTGCGAACAATCAGTTTATACGAGTATTCCTGATTCAGCGCTGCATACGTACGGTAAAGCACCTGTTTTGGATAATAGAACAAACCAGGCTCCTTATTAAAGATTGTTGTCGTATCGAAGACCAGGGTGCGTAAAAGGTTGTTGCCATTCCGTTCTTCCACAACGACTTCCAGGTTGTTGGGATAATTGCTGGAGTCGGCTATCTGAGCGAATTCCAGTGCATTGCCAGGTCCGAGAAAAGCCTTGTTGATCTTGATATAATGCATGGTATCGTTTTGACTCAGCAAGCCCACTACGACCGTAATGTCTTTCCATTCGGCATTCACATTGAAATCATCCTCACAGGAAACAAATAAGGTAGAAAAAAACAGGAAGGTTGTCAGGACAAGGAAAGTCTTTTTCATCGGAAAGGAAGATTTATTGGCTACTTAGGCGACCGCAAAAGTATGGATTTTATCATTTCCACCGGAAAACATGGCGCATCTTTATTTTTATCGTAGTTTTGCTCTTTATATACCATCATTATGACTGATTTTAAGAAGGTTGCCAAAGTTACTACCCACATTTTGCTGGAGATGAAGATGCAGCAGGAGAAGATTGCCATGTTGACGGCCTATGATTTTTCGATGGCGGGGATTCTTGATGCGGCGGGGGTAGATGTGATCCTGGTTGGAGACTCTGCAGCAAATGTGATGGCAGGTCATGCATCCACGTTACCGATCACCCTGGATCAGATGATCTATCACGCATGCAGTGTGGCAAAGGCCGTAACCCGCGCGTTGGTTGTGGTGGATATGCCGTTTGGCACTTATCAGGGCAACTCCAAGGAGGCATTGAATTCAGCCATCCGGATCATGAAAGAGTCGGGTGCGGATGCCGTGAAACTGGAAGGGGGAAAAGAGGTGCTGGAATCGATTGACCGGATCCTTTCGGCGGGGATCCCTGTGATGGGGCATCTGGGATTAACGCCACAGTCGATCCATAAGTTCGGCACATATGTGGTCAGGGCAACCACCGAAGCAGAAGCAAAAAAGCTTTTTGATGATGCCCGGTTGCTTACAACTGCCGGTTGTTTTGCCATTGTGCTGGAAAAGATCCCTGCGAAACTGGGAAAAAAGGTTGCCACAGCCATCGGGATCCCTGTGATTGGGATTGGGGCGGGCAAAGACGTAGATGGGCAGGTGCTGGTTCTGCACGACATGCTGGGAATCACACAGAAGTTCTCTCCAAGGTTTTTACGCAGGTACCACAATCTCTACGAAGAGATCAAAGGCGCCATCACGGCATACATCAGTGATGTAAAATCCCTTGAGTTTCCGAATAAAAAGGAACAATACTGACAGCCTGGCCGGATGCGATCATTTTTATCTGAAGATATACTCTTTGAGGATAATCACCTCCTGATCGTCAATAAACAGCCCGGGCAGATCGTACAGGGCGACAAGACCGGGGATATGCCGCTTTCAGAACAGATCAAACTTTATTTAAAGGAGGTATACCATAAACCCGGAAACGTCTATTTGGGTGTTGTACACCGCCTTGATCGTCCGGTCAGTGGCGCCGTTATTTTCACCAAGACCAGCAAAGCCCTTGCCCGGCTAAACCTGATGCTGAAGGAAAGAAGGATGGAGAAGGTCTACTGGGCTGTGGTGAAGAACCGCCCCGGGAAGGATCATGACCACCTGGTGCATTACCTCCGGCGGAATGAAGAGAAGAACAAAGCTTATTTGGCTGATCTATCCGCAAAGAACGCAGTCCGGGCTGAGCTTTCCTATTCCCTTATTGCTTCCGGCGATCGATATCACCTGCTGGAAGTTCAATTATTCACAGGCCGTCACCACCAGATACGGGCACAATTGTCGGCCATCGGGTGCCCGATCAAGGGAGATATCAAATACGGATTCGACCGGACCAACCCGGATGGCTCAATACACCTGCATGCCAGGAAGATAGGGCTGGATCATCCGGTCAGAGATGAAAAGATCGAGATTATGGCCAACCCTCCGGATGACCGGCTTTGGAATCTCTTTATCAAGCAGTTGTCATGATTTCTGTAAAGGATCACCAACCAGAGGTTTATGTTCCGGATACCACTGGAAGCATCCAACCTTATCAGGTATTTCTGACCGACCTGGTAAAGCCGTTGATAAAACCTGTGGATTGTACTGATAATAAATCCGATACAACACCCATTCTCGCCCAATCCGTTTTCACCGGACACACTCTTAGACCTCAGAATCATGGTCCGGTTCCCAAACAACAGCCAGGGCTTGGAGATTGGATAGTGGTGATTCTCATGATCTGCCTGTTGCTCACTTCCTGGATACAGGTTTTCTATCACAAACGATTCCGGCAGGTTTTCATGGCCATGATCGCAAGCAGGCACGTCAACCCCCTGCTCCGTGAAGGGAATATATATGGTGAAAGAATCACAGTGGCTCTGGTTATTCATTTCGTTTTATCGTATTCGCTGTTTGCAACGTTTATTATGCAACGAGCTGCCCCAAGTCTGCTCGAACGAATTCATCCGTTCACCTTCTTCCTCGGCTTGGTCGCGACAATAACGAGCCTTTATTTTCTAAGGTTTTACATCATGCGGATGACCGGGATGGTTTTTAAAAACGATCTTCGGAACAGGGAGTACCTGCTCAATATCTTTATCTTTGACATGGTAGCAGGCGTGATGATCCTTCCTCTGATGATCTTCTATGCTTTTTCTCCTGCTGACATCATTCTGTATGTGATCGCTGTTCTTATTTTCCTTCTTTACGCATATCGTGTTTTCAGGGGGGTTGTCATTGGTTTGTCACCCGGAAAGTTTTCGGGATATCATTTTATTCTGTATTTTTGCACCCTCGAATTGCTGCCTGTACTGATCGTCATAAAAATTGTGCTGGAGCTAACCTGGCTTGAACAAATCATTGACCACTAAAAAAGGAAAACACTTTGAAAATCAAGAACATCTTAGTTTCCCAACCCCAACCGACCGACATTGAAAAATCTCCTTACGGCGAACTGATCAGAAAGTATAACCTGCATCTCGTCTTCCGGAATTTTTTCACCATCGAGGGTATCCCTGCCCGGGAATTTCGGAAAGACCGGGTTAATCCGATGGATTATTCCGCCGTGATCATGAGCAGTAAGAATGCTGTGGATCACTACTTCCGGATGTGCAAGGAGATGCGGATCGAAGTTCCTGAATCGATGAAGTATTTCTGCCTGGCCGAATCCACAGCTTACTATCTGCAGAAATATGTGCTTTTCCGTAAACGGAAGATATTTCATACAAAGGATAACACCTGCAGCCTCCTTGAGCTGATCCGCAAGCACAAGGGCGAGAAATTTCTTCTTCCCTGTTCAGATGCCATGAAGCAGGACATCATAGAGGTTCTCGAAGAGCAAAAGATCAACTATACCAAGGCGGTCATGTACCGAACGATCATTAACAACATAGAAGATCTGAAGTTGGGTGAGTGGGATATGCTGGTTTTTTTCAGTCCGTCAGGAATCAAGTCGTTGCTCAAGAACTTCCCCAATTACGAGCAGGGAGAAACCTTCATCGGTGCATTTGGTTCAACAACAGCCAAGGCTGTTACTGAAGCCGGGCTCAAAGTACATGTTCAGGCGCCCACCCAGGCGGCCCCCTCCATGACAACAGCCATCGATCTTTTCCTGGCTAAAGAGTTAAAGAAAAAGTAGGTTCTTCACCGACTTCACCCAGGTGTATCCGACAGAAAATATGATCACTCCGGATCGCCAGACTTTCAGCAAAGCAGAACGCCTGTGCAGAAAAGGCCAAATCAGGTTACTGTTTTCAAAAGGTTCAGCGATGTTTGCAGGTTCGTTCAAGCTTCAATGGCACGTATTAAAACCAAAGGAGACCGTTCCGGCTCAGGTTCTCTTTTCTGTATCCCGGCATCAATTCAAAAAAGCAACTGATCGCAATACCATCCGAAGAAGAATGCGGGAAGTATACCGGAAACACAAACATCTCCTTTACCAATCGCTGAAAAACCAGGATGTTACCATTTTGCTGGCATTTCATTTTGGCGGTAAAAATATCCCTGCTTACTCAGAAGCAGAAGAAAAAATAATTCTACTTTTACAGCGTTTAATCAGGGAAATAGGGGAAAGTCGAGAATTATGAGGAAGGTTTTATCAGGTTTTCTGATCCTGTTGATCCGGTTCTACCAGGCTGCCATCTCTCCCTATCTGATGCCTTCCTGCCGGTTCATTCCATCCTGTTCGGTTTACGGTATTGATGCCATCCGGAGACATGGTCCTTTCAAAGGATTCTGGCTGACTTTCCGCCGGTTTATCCGTTGCCACCCATGGGGCGGCAACGGATATGACCCGGTTCCCTGAAAAACATAACGACCAATGAACACCAACACCATGAAACAGACCCTTTGCAAATCGCTGCTCCTGCTCATTATCCTTTTCTTTTGTACGACCGGGAAAGGACAAACACCGTCCTCCACCACTTTTGAGATCCTGAAAAACATCGATATTTATTCGAACCTGATCAAGGAACTGAACAAAAATTATGTGGATGAGATCAATCCCGGTGAGCTTACCAAGATTTCCATCGATGCCATGCTGGAGGATCTCGACCCATATACCAATTTCATTCCAGAGTCAGAGATAGAAGATTATCGGTTTATGTCAACCGGAGAGTATGGCGGAGTCGGTGCTTTGATCCATAAAAAAGGAAAATATGTGGTCATCTCAGAAGTATATGAAGGTTTTCCGGCCCATCGGAACGGGTTGAAACCCGGCGATAAGATCCTGGAGATCAACGGAGAAAGTGCGATCGGTAAAACCAATGATGAAGTGAGTACGGCGCTCAAAGGCAGCGCCGGATCTGTTGCTATCGTCAAGGTCGAGCGAAACGGGGAAGGAACCATCAGCAAGGAAATAACCCGTGAAAACATCAAACTGGAGAGTGTCCCTTTTTACACCATGCTGAATGATTCCACTGGATATATTAAGCTGACCCAATTCACCGATGGGGCATCAGAGCAAGTAAAAAAGGCTTTTCTGAAGCTCAGGGAGAAAAGCACCCTGAAAGGCCTGATCCTCGATCTGATGGACAATGGCGGAGGCTTGCTGAATGAAGCCGTACAGATTGACAATCTCTTCATCGATAAAGGGAAACAGGTGGTTTCCACCAAAGGGAAGCTCCCGGATAAAAACCGCTCCTACCCCACCCTCCTGGCGCCGGTTGATAACAGCATCCCGCTGGTGATCCTGGTGAATGGTTCCAGTGCTTCCGCTTCGGAGATTGTGGCCGGCTCGATGCGAGATCTTGACCGGGCCGTCATTGTAGGTCAAAGGACATTCGGTAAAGGGTTGGTACAGAATGTCATTCCATTGAGTTACAACTCCCAGGTAAAAGTTACCGTAGCGAAATATTACATCCCCAGCGGAAGATGCATCCAGGCGGTGGACTACTCTCATAAGGACAGCAGCGGCCAAAACGGTAAAATTCCCGATTCATTGGCGATGGCTTTCAAAACCCGGAATGGACGTGTGGTATATGACAAGGGAGGGATCGAACCTGATGTTCTTATCGAACCCAGGAAGATCAGTGATTACACGATTGATCTGCTGACAAAATATCTCCTTTTCGACTTTGTCACAGACTTTACGCGCCAGCATGACAGCATCGAACCGATCATGACATTCAAAGTAACCGATGATATCCTGGATTCCTTTCAGGCATATTTGAATGATCAGCAGTACTCCTATGTTTCGGGAAGCGAGAAATCATTGGAAGAACTTAAAAGAAAAGCTGAAAAGGATGGTTATTTTGCTGCCATACAAGACCAGTATGATCTGCTAAAGAAAGCTATACGGGAAGATCAGGCAAATGACTTCCAACGATACAAAGATGATATCAGGGATCTGCTCAAACTGGAAATTACCGGCCGGTATTATTATCAACGGGGAAAAATTGAAGTCGGCCTTGACATGTCGCAGGAAATTGCTGAAGCTTTAAGATTGTTGGGCGACAGGGAAAGGTACCGGAAGATCCTGAGTGGACCCGGCAATAAGGTAAATCCTAACTAAATCACATACGATGCATTATTTCACCGTAAAGATCGATGTGGCGGCTTATCCAACGCTGGGAGAATTACCTCCTGCAGACAGATCCCTGCTGCTTGCTGCTCATCAGGCCAGGCAAACTGCCTATGCCCCTTACTCAGGATACCCTGTCGGAGCTGCTGTTCTCCTTGGAAATGGTGAGATCATCACCGGCAGCAACCAGGAAAATGCAGCGTATCCATCTGGTTTATGTGCCGAACGGGTGGCCCTGTTTTATGCCCATGCCCGGTATCCCGATCAGCCTATCCTGGCCATTGCCATCACCGCCGGAGATGAGGATAACCCGGATAATGAACCGGTACCCCCCTGTGGTTCCTGTCGCCAGGTCATGGTGGAATTGGAATCGGTACAGAAACAGCCGATGCGGTTGATCATGGGCGGGATGCATGGCAAAGTGTATATGATCCGCCGGGCTGAAGATATGCTGCCTTTCACATTCAAAGCTGATAACCTTGAAAAATAATCATCATGAAAAGATTACTCCTTTTTTCGTCCTGTTTGCTTCTGCTCAGCTCTTTCATGAGCGATAACCCCGCCTACCGGCTTTTTCGAAAAGACGGAAAACTCTCTTCCTACCAGAACCTGTTGAAAGAAGCACAAAAAGCTGACATTGTGCTGTTCGGTGAATTGCATAACAACCCCATTGCCCATTGGATGCAACTGGAGCTGACCCAGGATCTGTATATGGCCCGCGGAAAAGACCTGATCCTCGGCGCCGAGATGCTGGAAGAAAACAATCAGCTGATCCTGAGTGAATACATTGCAGGGATGATCCGGAAGAAAGATTTCGAAAGTGGGATGGCCAATCTTTGGAACAACTACAAAACCGATTATGCCCCTTTGGTTGATTTTGCAGCCAGCAAGAAGATCCCGTTCATCGCCACCAACATTCCCCGGAGGTATGCAGCCATGGTCAACCAAAAGGGATTTGAAGCGCTCGACAGCATCAATGCCAGGGCCCGCGGCATGATCGCCCCCCTGCCGATCCCATACGACCCGTCACTTCCCGGATATCAGAAAATGCTCTCCATGGGACAAGGACAGGGTATGCATGGCACCAACAACCTCCCGAAAGCCCAGGCGATCAAGGATGCCACCATGGCCCATTTCATCATGAAAAACGGATCGGAAGGAAAGCTTTTTCTCCATTTCCATGGCAGCTATCACTCCGACAACTTCGAGGGGATCGTGTGGTACCTGAAAAAATACGGAGAGATGTACAGCCAACCGCTCAACATCCTCACCATTGCGACGGTTACCCAGCAAGAGATAGAAAAACTGGAGGAATCCAACGTTAACCTGGCCAACTTCATCCTCTGTGTGCCCGAGACGATGACCGGTACTTACTAGACAAAGGTATAATAGGCGTTGATCAGGAAATTCCACACCGTCACCACAATCGTGGCGAAAAGCTTGGAAAGATAGAAATTCATCTTAAAGCGGCTCACCAGGATATATAAGATCAGGCTATTGATGCCCAGCCCGATCAGCGATATCACGAAAAAACGGGAGAATTCAACTGCGATCCGGGGGTTGTGACTTTCAAATGTCCATATCCTGTTAAGTATGTAATTGGTTGTTGCTGCGATGCTGAACCCGATGACATTGGAGATATACTTGTGGATTTTAAATATCTCCTTGCACAGGTAGGTGATGCCAAAATCCACGAATACGCCTGAAAATCCGACCAGGCAGAATTTCACGAACTTCAGCAGGAAGGCTTTGGATAATAATTCTGTCATAGTTGCCGGCGCCTAGAGGTTCACAGTTAAAGTCATTTTTTCACTATTCCGGATGATTTCAACCGGTATCGTTTGCCCTTGTTTGAATCTGGACATCCTGGCCATATACTCCTGGATGTTTCTGATTTCCTGTCCATCCATGGAAATGATCCTGTCGCCTTTTTGAATACCTGCTTTTTCAGCCGGCAGGCCGGGGGTGACCCCGTCAACACCAAGTCCGATCTGATCCGTAGCGGAGATGTCCGGCATAATCCCCAGCCTGACCTTCATCCCAAAATTGCCATTTCTGCTGTCTGAAGCAGATGATTCCCGGAAGGTCAGCGGTTTATCCATATTTGCTATTTCAAGGATGGATTCAAAGGCAAAATCACCAATCATCTTCATTCCGTCAAAGTTAATCTTTTCAATATCGTCAGTTGACTTATGATAATCTGTGTGCATCCCGGAGAAAAAGAAAAATACCGGGATGTTCTTTCCATAGAAGGAAGCATGGTCGGACCCTCCGGAACCTCCTTTGGAATGGTTAAGTTTGAAAGGGTAGGACAGCGCTTTAACATCCAAAATGGAATCTCCTTCGAGGGAAGTTCCAGAACCGCTGATGGTAAGGGTATTCTTTTCCCGGTCAAGCCGGCCGACCATGTCAAAATTGAACATGGCTTTCATATTCTCCACACCGACCGGAGGGTGATTCACAAAGTGTTTCGAACCCAGCAGTCCCATCTCCTCTCCGCTAAAGGCAACAAAGAGAAGGCTTCTCCGAAGGTTGTCGCGATGGGCAGTAAATTTTTCAGCGAGTTCGATCATCAGGGCGGTACCTGAAGCATTGTCATCGGCACCATTATGGATAACCAGGGTATCCGCTTCTCTTGAATTGGTCCCTTTCCCGCCCATGCCCAGGTGGTCGAAATGGGCACCGAGTACCAGGTGCTCTGATTGGAGTGTTGGGTCGCTGCCCGGAATCATTGCCACTACGTTACGGGTGTTTAAATATGCTGTATGAAGGTCTGTCCGGGCTTCAACCTGCACCGGGAGATCAAACACCAAAGGGATGTCACGTGTATTGATCATATCTTCAATTTTTTCGATGGAAGAAGGGATTCCCTGAGCCCCATTGGTGATCGATGTTTGAAGGATCTGATCTGCAAGATTCCGGGTGATCTGAATCACGGCCATCTTCATGGCAGGTTTCCGTTTAAATTCCAGCCAATCCTTCAAATCATCCTCAGCAAGTTCTTCTGAAGGCACGACCAGCAGCACTCCTTCAGCACCCATATCCTGTGCATGGAGCAGTTTCCCCTGAAGGTCATCCTGTTCGGCAAACGCAGAGGCATGTTTCGACCGGGCAGGATAATCTGTGAACACCAATACCCACTTCCCCTGCAGGGATTGGCCTTGGTAATCATCCCACGTCAGTTGATCGGAACTGACTTTCAAACCATAACCTGCAAACAGGATGGATCCTTCAAATTCTCTGCTATCACTGAGGGGTAGCGGCATAAAATCTTCTCCGAAAGTAGCATCCGATCCATTGATCAGCATCCGGCTTCCATCTCCTGAGTACCTGTCGCCGATCACCCGGTAATACTGGAAACCATCATCAAACAAAAGGTCTGTACCTGCGTGTTTAAACTGGTCACGGATATACAGCGCAGCCAGGCTGTCGTGCTCGCTGCCGGTCTCCCGGCCTTTCATCTCATCCGAGGCGAGGAACAAGATCAGCTCCTGAAGTTCGCCAATGGTGATCTCCCTGGCGGAAGTCTGGCTATTGGCGGACTCTTCATCATATATTCCAGATGCCGGAGGTCTGGGGATCTCTTTTCCCCCTTTTTGAGCGATGGCCGGTACTAGAATTGCCAGCAAAGGAATAATCAGAAGGTATGATTTCATTTTACGGTGCTATTTTTTGTTTTCAACATAAATCAGCTGATTGCGTGCAAAAGTAAGCACCATTTTTCAGATGATACGGTTACCATACAAATCAAAGGTTCCGTGAGCTTCATTTTATTTTGTGATTAAAGAAATAACAACAGGCTCACCGCCATCAGAGCCATTCCGGCAATCAAACCATAGATGGAATAGTGGTGTTTCCCGTAAGCCTGCGCTGTCGGAAGAAGTTCATCCAGGGAGATGAAAACCATGATCCCGGCCACCATGGCAAACATGGCCCCAAAGAGGGTATCGCTGAAAAACGAGTAAAGGATGAAGTATCCGATCAGCGCTCCGGCAGGTTCGGCCAGACCCGAGAGGAAAGAAAGAACAAACGCTTTCTTCCGGCTTCCGGTGGCGTAGTAGAGCGGGATGGATACGGCGATGCCTTCGGGAATGTTGTGAATGGCAACAGCTACTGCAATAGGATAGGCGATGGAGGGTTCTGAAAGCCCGGCTGCAAAAGTGGCCAGTCCTTCCGGGAAGTTGTGAATGGCAATGATCAGGGCACTGAAAAGGCCCATCCGGTATAATTTTTTGGTGGCTTCCGGGTTGGCAGAGATATCTTCAACATTTCTGATCTCATGCGGATTTTCATAGCTTGGCACCAATTTATCGATCAGGGCGATCAGCAGGATACCGGCAAAGAAAAAAACAATGGTCAAGATCGTACCGTTCACTTCGCCGTACGCTCCTACAAGGTTCATCTTAGCTTTTTGGATGATCTCCATAAAGGAAACATATATCATCACTCCGGCCGAAAAACCAAGGGACATGGAAAGGAATGAGGTCTTTGTCTTCCGGGTAAAAAAAGCCAGGATGCTTCCAATCCCGGTGGACAGCCCAGCCATCAGGGTGAGTATAAAGGCGACTAAAACAGGATAGGCTTCCATCTCTTAATTTGTTCTTCCAAATGTAAACAAGATAAAGTAAACAGCGACCAGGAGCACCATGGTACCGGTAACTATAAACATGGCCTCAGGAGACCAGGCAAACCAGAGGAGTCCCGACATGCTGCTGGCCAGCAGGGAACACAGGCTTGAAAAACCGGTATAAAAACCGATGGCAGTGGCGGTATCTGATTTTTCCGCCAGGTTAGATATCAACGCTTTGGATATCCCATCTGTCGCCGCTGCGTAAATTCCATACAGGATGAAAAGGGCGCCGAAAACCGGCACAACAGGAGGAAGCAATCCCATCCCAAGGTAGACTGCAGCAAAGGTCAACAACCCTGCAATCAACATTTTTTTTAAACCGATCCGGTCGGCCAGTATCCCAATGGGATAGGCTGACAGTGCAAAAACCAGGTTGTAGAAAACATAGGTGCCGATCATGTAAGCATCGGAATAACCCCGGTTTATAAGGGCCAGCAACAGAAAAACATCGGAGCTGTTGAAAAGGGTAAACACCAGGAGCCCTGCCACCAGCTTTTTGTAAGCAGGGGTTGCCGTCTTCCAGTATTTCAGAAAAGCAAAAAAGCTTCCTGCTGAATTCGTCTTCCGTAATATTTTAGCCTTATCCCGCAACGTGAAGGAGATCACCACCGAGATGATCCCCGGGATGACGGCCAGCAAAAAGAGCCAGGTGTATTGCTCAGGATAAAAATACAGAAATACCAATGCGATCAGAGGGCCGATCGCTGCTCCCAGGGTATCCCATCCGCGATGGAAACCAAAAACTTTCCCTTTGGTTTCCGGGGTGGCTTCGTCGCTCAGCACAGCATCCCGCGCCCCGGTCCTGATTCCCTTACCCAGCCGGTCCAAGGTACGCGCAAAAAACACCCACAAAGGATAGGTGAAAGCCACGATCAAGGGTTTGGATATCGCACTGAGAAGATACCCTGCCTGTACAAAAGGCATCCGTTTACCAAACGTATCAGACAATTTGCCGAAATAACCCTTGCTGAGCCCCGCAGCAGCTTCTGCGATCCCTTCCAGGATGCCGATCAGCAAAATGGAAAAACCTATTGACTGGAGATATACCGGCATTACCGGATACAGCATCTCGCTGGCAATGTCATTGAAGAAACTCACAAATGAAACCAGCAAAACCGTCCTGGTAATCACCTTCGCTCTACCCATAAAATTCAAAAAAAACAAAAGTAATGATTCTAAGCCAACCAGAAAGCAAGTGCCAAGTGTCAAGTGTCAAGTGTCAATTCATGCATCACGCATCGCGATTTATGTTCTATCTTTGCCCGCAAAACCTAACCAAGATGATCCTATCTGCCTGCGGACTTATCTGTTCCGAATGTGAATTTTTCGAAAAGACCTGCGCCGGTTGCCACCAGGTTAAAGGTCAGACTTTCTGGGCACTGGAGCATATGCCCACCAAGGTATGTCCCCTCTACGGATGTGCCGTCAACCAACGCCATTATAAAGATTGCGGTGATTGTGCCGAACTTCCCTGTGAGACCTTCCGGACGATGAAGGATCCCAACTCCACCGAGGAAGAGCACCAGCGAAGCCTGGTGGAAAGGGTGAAGAGATTGAGATCAGTGAACAGCAAACAGTGAACAGCAAACAGTTGGGGTTGTTGGTTATTGTTGGATCTGGGTTCAAACTTCGTTGATCAATATTATTCCTCACCTGATCACTGACTGCTAACTGCTAATTGTTAACTGTTATTTGTCTATTGTTCCTTCCAGGATCTTTTGCTCCCGCTCAGTCCATTTGCCTTTTGTGTAAGCACTGCGGATCTTGTCGCGGTATTTGTCTTGGGTAAGAAAGTACTTCAGTACAGGCCTTGCGGCCATATAGAGTTTGTTGTTCCAGTGGGTACATGCACTGAAGAGATAAGGAATGCCCTCCTCGGTCAGGTAGTTCAGCTTCTGCATCACAGTCAGGGCATTCATGCGGGTTTCGAATTCATACCGGGGACTGCTGTATTCCACCAGTTCTTTGAGGTATTCACGATATCCCAGCGGTATTGCAATCTCAAGCCATTTCATCCGGATGTTAAGTCCCCGCCAACCCATCTCATTTTTTGTGAACTCCAGGTACTTCCCGATATCTTGCGGGAAGTTGCGATACAGTAGGTCTAAGGATAATTCAACATTCAGGTAAGAGATGTCGGTGAGGCCTGCTTCAAAGCTCTCTTTCAGCGGCTTCGGAATTTGCTTAATATTCACCAGTACGGCTTTCCGGATGTTCGCATCGGAATCGCGAAGAGCTGTTCTAAACAAATCCAAAGTACGTTGCGAAGTATCTCCCGCCAGTTGGAAGATGATCTCCCCTTTTGTCAGGTGGTGGGTTTCTTTTGAAAAACATCGAACCAGGAAGTCTCGTTTATCCAGCAAAGGGCTGTTTCGCAAAGCTTGTAGCGCATCGAACCGGTCGAGCAGATCAGGGGCGTCCTGAGCCTGGAACATGAGCTCCCTGATGTCCTTTTCAAAATGAATCTTTTTTAAGATTTTTCTTCCCGGGTCAAAAAGCACAAAAGCTATTTCAGTATCACCTGTATAAGGAATGACAATAGTTTCAGCAGGTTTCTCTATCCAAACTTTCCTTCTATCGATGCGGCCATCACGGTAATGAATCTCGATGTCAACAGGGAAGCGAAAAAGACCGACCAGGTTGCTTGTGTCGTGCACCCGGTTGACCTGAATGTTGATCATCCGGTTGGAGGTCTTTTTGTCGTCTGCCTTCCAACTGACCACCAGTTCCGGTTCTCCTCCCCGGCGTATCCATTGATCGATAAACCAATCGAGGCGCCGGCCGCCGGTCAGGTAGATAGCGTTCAACAAGTCACCGGTTTCAACCTTTGCATAAGGATTTTTCTTGAGGTAATATTTAATCGCTGCCCGGAAATCTTCTTCCCCCAGGATATCCCTGAGCATGTCAAGCACCAGGCTCCCTTTTTGGTATATCCTGGCTACTCCCCCACGGGTGCCGCCAACAGGGTAGTCATTTTTTTCAGCCGCCTCAAAAACCAGGTTCATCTCTTCATACCGCATGTTCTGGTAATGATCATACCCAAAATTGTATTTTTCAAACAGTTTGGCATAGTATGTCCCGAAACTCTCTGTAAGCCACACATCAGCATGTGACATATGGGATAGGTAATTGCCAAACCATTGATGCGCCAGCTCATGGGCATTCACATTGATAAAGTTTCGCTGCCAATATGCCCGGGGATCGATCTGCATGAAATCGCCAAAGACGGTTGCTGTTGTTGTCTCCATCCCGCCATACATGTAATCGATCAGCGGTGCCTGGCGATACAGTGGCCAGGGGTAAACAACGCCCATCTCTTTTTCAAAAAAATCCATCATCTTGTCCGAATACTTGTAGGTCGTTGAAAAAGCTTCCTCCCTGTCAGGATAGTACCACAGTTCCAATGGAACGCCACCCCGGGAATAGGATGTCTTGTAATCATAATCCGGAATCACCAGTGCAGTGGAGAAGAATGGGTGCGGGTGCGACATCCGGTAATGCCAGGTTCGGGTTTGATCGGGGTTGTCCGTGACAGCAATCCGCTCGCCATTTGAGAAGACTTTATAACTGCTGTCGAAGGTGACTTTCATATCCACCGTCAACAGGTCATCTGCATAAGGCAACCAGCCGTTGGGACGGTGCGCCCATATCTGTTTCCTTTTGCCGGCCTCTTCCGGTCGCCAGCCGATGAAGTAGATCGTTCCTGTTTCGGGGGCCGCAGTATAGGAAAAATGGATCTTCGCGGAATCCCCCTTCTTAAGGGCTACAGGAGGTATGATCACGAGGTTGCTACCCTGATAATGCCATGAGCAGGATTGATCATCGATCCCGATCCCGGAAATCTTGAATCCAGGGGCGGAAAAGACCAATGAATCAGTGGCACTTCTAAGAACGATGAAATCGAAGGTTACATCGGCGACAACCTGATTAAACTCAGGTTTGAACTGAACATTGGCATCGATGTGGGTGAGGTCAACGAGGTGCTCTTCCGGGATCCATCCATGGTCAGAAAGGTAAGTTACGGTCTTATCTTGACCGAAGATATTCAGGTATAAGAAGAAAAAGAGAAGGGTGGATATTAGTTTGAATTGTTTCATGATTGAAATGAGGGGTTTTGGGGGAGGATTTTTTATATAGTCACAGGGTCACAAAGTGGTGGTCGGTTTGGTTTTAGACCTCTTCGTTCAACTGATCACTGATTGCAGTTTGCTGATAATTGGCATGAGCCATGGCGTTCTTTGCTGAAAACCATTCTGTGGGAATCCGCGGGAAAATGGGCTTTTTCTTTCCAGCAGATGCTCGCAGAATATAGGCGCGGATTATCGCGGAGCATAGTCGTTTCAATGATCTTCCGGAACAATATCGCGTTTCGTGCTATTGAGGTACAGCGTATCCGGGCAAAGATCCAAACCATTTATCCATTGGATGCTCCCGAGAAATACTTTAACAGATCTGAATATCGATTGGTTTTTAAGTTCTCTGAACATCCCTTTCTCCAAATATGGATTCATATCAAAGACTCTTTCTTCTCCATTTGTGAAGGTCAACAGGAGCTGATAGTTTTCCAATGGAGAAACTTTTGCAACTCTCGGATTCATTTTATCATATCACTTTAATGGTTCTATTTTGAAAACTGTTTCCCCCTGGCATGCTAAATCCCAGTTAGCCATCAATTCTTCTTTATGAATCTCAATCCATGCCTGTACCAGTTTCCCTTTATTTGTTTGAATGCTTCCATCAAGTACCTCACCATCAGGGATGGAAAAGATTGCTTCAGATCCCTGATACCTGACATGAATATGCGGAGAATGGTGCTGCTTGTTATCCATATAATACATCGATACAATGAGACCATAAAACATGCTTATGATTGCCATTTCTTCCTTGTATTTTACTCACATACTTATTTGCAAACTTACATGAAATTTCCCGATTACACATAAACGGGATAAAAATCCAGTCCGCCTCTCAATAGCCGCGCGTACTCGAAGTACAGTATATTTGCGGTAAAAACATTTGTATGAACAAATTAAAACG